>ERZ779851.979-NODE-979-length-27159-cov-9.598214_pt1 | contig 27159 bp, 47 predicted proteins | sample MGYA00511094_ERZ779851 | MGnify/ENA primary metagenome ERZ779851 (study PRJEB29588, sample SAMEA2155512) | human gut metagenome | biome: human gut; feature: human-associated habitat; material: faeces | place: Denmark | collected 2008/2010 ...
CTATAAATATATATATTAAAGAAAAAAAATAAAATTTAATTAATAAGCATAATCACCTGCTCTATAAAAAAAACTATTACAGCAATAACAACACCATAAATCACCTGCTGATAACGATGCATCTCACGCTCCAAATTATCAACAACAACAGTCTCCTTTTCAAGCTTGGTACATAACTTATTTAAAAAAGTATTCATATCTGAAATCGTTTCAGTATTTTTATTTATAGCTTTAATCATATATTCATAATCATGACGCAAAGCCAATAAATCCTTATCCATATTGTTTAGCTTAAGCTCCTCGTCCATCTGAATCAGGCTCATTAATTGGGTAGCAAACCTCATCTGGGTTCTGTTTGGTGAAATATTTACTAGTCCATCTTTCATTTAAAACCTGTAAAACCCCAACTAAAACTAAAGCTATAATCCCAATGATTATATTAGCAGTAGCTTCTGTAAAGCCAGCTCCAACTAAAATTGGAACGAGAATTACTGATAAATAAGTGGTTATTTTAGCTTTTGTATCGTATGGAATTTCCATATTATCTACTTCCTTTTTTATATATAAAAAATGAGTAATATCATGTATTTATTTAACATTTTTAAATGTAAGAGGTGGATAGATATTACTCGTTAATATTTATGTCTTATGAAAATTTATATAACTTCTTTAACATTCGCTTAAAGATGAAAAAATATTTATATAATGTTGAATATAGATTTAAATATTATTAAATGCATTTAAAGGAGATATTGTTCTTGATAGACGAAAAACTACTAAATACTATAGTATCAAGGTTCAAGGACCCATCCTATTCTGTTTGTATTACTGGTTTTAAACAAAAACAAGAATGCGGAAAGGGAACATTAATTCTTGACCTCGAACAATCAAATCCTAATTTTTGGAAATTATTATCAGTTAAAGATGAAAGAATTACAGAATTAGAGGATTTATTAAAACAAAACAACATCGATATTCCAGACACTATTACAAAAAATGAAAATATTAACAATATAATAAATAAAAAATTAATAATAGATACTGAATTAGCTTACAGTGATGATAAGAATGTTGTTTTTGAATCAAAATTAACTGGAAATGTTGATATTTTAGGATTACAAAAAGAACCTAAAAAAGAATTAACCGGATATATACAAAATTTTTTCACAACCATAACCTCAAAAGATAATCCAGTTCGTATTACTCCAGATAAAATTAGATTCCATAAAAAAAATGGACAAATTGTAATCAACACTCCAAAAGACATTACAAAAATAAATATTTCTTTATATAATAAAAACCCGAATGACTTAAATAATCCACCTCGTAAATACATTGAAGGTGAAGATTATACAGTTACACATGGGGATAATACCGTTATTGACATTTTAAATTCTGATTTAAAGAAAAATACAAAACCATTATGGTTTTATATCTCTTATGAATATAAAATGGATATTTTTTATGGTTATGTTGAATTATGCGAAACACCTATGTCATCAGAAATTAAAATTAGTTTTAATAAAAAATTTATAACACTTCCTACTGTTATTATAACAGATGATGCAAAGAATGGAAAATATTTTTCAGGATATAATTGTGAATTTATTCAAGATGTTAATACGAAATTATATACGGGTGTGATTATTTCATTGTTAAATTTAAAACCAAAAAGTACTTATCCTAATGTATCTATCGCTATTCTCGGGGGAGATGTAGTTGATTAAAGTTTTTCAACCTGATTTATGGGTTACTGAATCAAATGATGATTGTATATGTTCTGTAACAAGTAATAATGATGAAGTTTTTTTACATTTTTACCCAATAAATAATGATGCGAGGCCGAGTATTGTTTGGAATTGTATAGATATTTTTCCAAATAGTTATTGTAAATATACATCTAAACAGTTTTTTGATAATGATTTAAAATTCGAAACAGAAGCTCCGGTTAATGGAATTATATTAGAGTTCGATGATAACACTACAATAAACCTCGTAGAATCAGCTACAAAACAAAATAACTTGTATACTGTTGATTTAAGACAAAGCAAGAAAATTGTAAGAATCAAAATTATTTTTGGGGAATATACTAAAAATACTATTCCTATCAAAATATTAAATAAAGAAATTCTTTGTGAAGAAAACAAGATTCAAGAGCAATCTAATATAGGAATGTGTCTTGATGTAACAGAGTTTCACAACTATACCCCACAAAGATTGGTTCGAGAGTTTGTTAAAATTGGTGTTTATAAAAAATGTTGTTTAAATTTAAACAATTATATTCATTATTTTGAAACATACAAAAAGGGCAATATTAGATATTGTAAAACCCCAATTACTTTAAACTATCCTACTAAAAAATGGTTACAAAATATACAAGAAGAATTCTCCAAAATACATATAAAAAATTTCACTATTATGGCCAGCAATAATCTTTGTGTTGAGAACTTTATGCAAGAGTTTTTAATTACAAAAGAAAAGAAAATAACTTCTTTTAGTTATCATAATAATGAATTTTTAGAATATAAATACATAGATGAATTAGTAGAGATTTTTGGGAAATTTATATTTAATTATAACTTTGTTTTTCATAAATACATTGAGGGGGGTATTTATACTTATTATTATCCAGTTACAGATGCTGATTTTAATGAAGAGACTGGGGAATATGATAGGGTTTGGAGCAATGAGGATATTTATCAAACAAAATCCGAAGAGAGACTTTCTAATTTAATTGAAGAATTTTTTGAAAAATTATCAAATAAAATTCCACAATCTGTTACCCTTGGAACTACAGTATCTCCATTAAATAGTTTTTTTGATTTTAAAAAAGATACAATGATGGAGGATAAAAAAGATTATTCTTTGTTTAATTTTGAAAATAATTGTTATAATGATTATAAATTATATATTGAGTTTTCAGTTCCAGTAAAAGGTGATGTTTTTTTATATGTAGAGGATAAAGTATTCCAATCCGATATTATTAATAATATCGCTACTATTAGATTAAGCGGATTAAATGGAGGAACACATACTGGTCGTGTTGTACTTAAAAAACGTGATAAAACAACAATGGAATGGAATATTGAATTTAATGTTGTCCAAGACAACAATTATGTACAGCATATAGAACCATTAATAAAAGTTTCAAACAGAATTATCGTTCCTATAATTCAGGATATCAAAAACCTTTTAACCTTATCCATTATTGGAGAGAATTATAGTTTTTCAGAAGCAAGGCTTCCAGAAAATGATAAAATTATTTTCACCCCTCCTAGTCTTCCAAATGGAGAATATAATTTTAAACTTTCATATACAGGGGATTCCCAATATGATGAAATGGTTCTTCAAAAAAATTTAACAGTTGTACATAGTGATATAGATATCGAAGTGTATAGTGACTTATTTTTTAATAAAAAAGATATTCCTTCCCGTCCTATTATTAGATATATAGACTCTTGTTTAATTCCTAAAAATCAAATTAAAAAAAATCATGTAAGTGAAATATTCTTTACAATAAAAGATTTTGGAAAAGACGAGGATATTTATAAGATTAGTAATTTTTTATATAATTGTCGTATTGTGTTAAATAAAAGTGTTGAACATTCTCATGGTTTATTTAATGTTAGTCGTGAAAACTGGAGTGATTATAGGAAATTAATTAAACTTAGTGGGAATAATCTTAATTTTAAGTTTATTGAGAATTTTTATGATTTTTTATATTTACAATTAAAGGTACAAAATTTTATTACTCCGGTTAGTTATTTTATTTATGGGGATAATATTTATTTCCATTATGAAGGTAGTGATGATGTGATTTATAAGACTAAAAAGAATTTAATCATTAAAAATGAGGGTATTGTTGTTAAAAATCCTCAAACAGATATTCCGGCATATGTTGTTAATTTAAATGTTTATGGAAAAGAATTATTATGTGGAAACATTATCGAAAATCTTACTGCTATGTTAAAATTACATGATATAGATGATGTGGTTTTAATTATTGATTTTGATGGTGTTGATGAGATTTCTGAACATTTTTGTGAATCTTATTTTAAATTCCTATTAGAATCAAAATGCAAGATTACAACTTTGAATATGGGTTTGGATGTTAGTAATATTTTTGCTAGTTATGTTTATGATGTTATTAGTGTTCAGGAACCATAATGGTGGTGTTTGTTTATGAATTATGTTATTTTAAATGGGCATGATTTTTTTGATGGTAGAATTGATATAGAGAGTTTTCATGAGGTGAATATTGATGGAGAGGACAGAGTTGATGTTATTTTTGGAGAATTTAGTATTGGATTATTGGAAAGTTCCTATGAAGGACGAGGAGACGGAGTTGAGGTTTTTCCTGAACAATGGCTTCTCAGCGATAGAGGAGTCAAAATTTTATGCTTTAGAATCCCCCAAGATATATTATATCAAGGACGTACAGAACTTATCAAGGAATTATTTGGGTTTTTCTGCGAGGATAGTCATTATATTGAAATACGGGGCTTTAGTTGCAAAGCATTTGGATTAGAAAAAGATGTATATGATTATTATTTAATTGCAACTCATAAGTCTTTAGATACTCCATTATTAATTAATGAGAGTGTTGGTTTAATTAATAGTGATAAATCTGGAGAAAAATATAAAAATAGTCTGTCTTTTGTTTTAAAAAAAATTAAAGAAAGATTATTATAAATCTTTTTTTTTAAACAATAATTTGTTCAAATAGGTTTTCCATTGCTCTTAGATGAAATTTTGTATTATTTGTTTTTTAGTTGTTTTTCCACCGAATGATGTGAATTCTGTTTTTATCATTACTTGGTGTTTTTCATTCATGAAGTTGAAAAAGTCTTGGAATGTTTGTACTTTATCATCGTGTTGTTGGACCTTGTATAAGAGTTTTGCGAATGCTGATGCTGTGTCTTTTGACCCGTCTGCTGTCCAGAATCTTTCAAGTACTGGTTGTCCGTTATTCATTACTACTGTTCCATCTGGATTCATAAGTGGGTAGAAACGTAATCCTCCGTATCTGTCTAATGATTTGACTTCTTCGCCTTCGTGGGTGAATTTTGTTTCTACTGTGAATGATGTGTTAAAGTATTTTTTGCTTGGGTCTTCTCTGTTTGATTTTAAGTCATTTGTCATTACTCTGAGTGTACAACTTTCTGTTGTTGCGATTACTGGTTTTTCAAGTAATGGTTTTTCTTGTTGTTCTCCATTGATGCTTTGGTTTGCTGCTTCTCCTAATGCTGAAAGGTCTAATACGACGTTGTTGCTTTGTTGAGTTTTTAAATCTTGTACCATATGTATGCACCTCATTATTTTTTTTGTATCTATATTTATATATTTTCTAGTATTTAAATGTTATTCTTCATTTCACTCATCATTTTCAAAATATTTAATAGCATTTCGTCAGAAAATGGGTCTTCATCAATTTCATCAGAATCAGTATCATGGTATAAAACTGATACATTCTTAAGGTTTCCTGATGAAAATCCTCTATTGAGACAAAAATTACATAAAGCTAAACCTAATTCATCAATACACTTGTTAATTTCTGAATGGAAATTAATAATGTATTGATTATGGTGTTTTTCAATCATTTTTAAATAAAGTAATGCTTTTAAAATTTTATCCATGTCGTCTTTTTCTGTGTTTGTTCTTTCACAGAGTTCTTTTGCTGTAAATGGTTCTCCTTCTAGGAATTCGTCCATTACTGCTAATTGTTTTTCATGTACTATAAATTGTTTTAACATTTTTGTTTTTCTCCTTGTTTATTATTCTGTTTTCACCTATATTTAAAGGTTTCGGTGGAAAAGAAAAAAGAGAAAAATAATTTTTTCTCCTAAATTTTTCCTATATACCTACATAGCAGTTTTCAACTGCATAGTATACTATATACATTATACTATATAAATGTTTTTATTTTTCTTCAAAATACGCAACAATCTCATCTAACTCTGGGTCACAAAAAGGCTCAACCTCCACAGGGGGATACAACTTCTTAAATAAATCATCAGCCACCTTCTGTAAATCATCATCGGAGGATACAGCTGAATCATATAAATCTAGCACAGATTCATCAAAGCCGTCTGATTTTATTGCCTCTTTTAAAGCTTCCCTTGCAGATGGGAGCTCTTTATCCTGATAATCTTTTAAATATAAAGTATCTTGAGAATTTAAATCATAGTAAGTAAATTTTGTCATTAAACTATCATCGTTAATCCTATCCACTTGTTCTGTAATAAGGTTATAGGAATTTGTTTCGTCTTCAATCGTTAAAAAAACAACTGGTTTTAGGTCAAGACTTTGCAGTTTTCTTTTTAATGTGTCAAAAGTTGCAATTATATCCTTACCGTTATTCTCTTTCGTAAAAGCATATTCTCTTATTAAATATTTTCTTTCTGGTGGGATATTAATGATTTTTTCACGTGATAGCATATCTAAATTTTTTCTGGTGTCAATAATTGTTATTCCTTTTCCATTGTAAAATTCATTTAGGGCTTCACTACTGTTTAATCTTTCTATGCTTCCCGGTTGTATATAGAAGGTTTTTGTCCCATCTATAAGTGTACTTTTTCTTTCATGTATGTGTCCACATATGATTATGTCGAATTCTTGTACTGGGATATCATGTATGGATAATTTTGCTCCAGCGAATCCACAATATTCTTGGAATTCTTGGTGTAGGACTAAGATTTTTAATCTGTAGTTTTTTATTTCTTTTGCGAGTTTGTGGATTTTTTCTTTTAATTCGGGGAGTTTATTGTTATTGTGGTATGGTAGTCCGACTATAGCGATATCGTCTTGTATGTATTTGTTGTTTTCGTTTAATAGTTGGTAGTCGAATTCATTTGTGAAGAGTTCGTCTGCAGGGATGTGGTGGGGTGTTTGTAGCATTGTGTGGTTTCCGATGATGTTTAGTACGTTGATGTTGTTTTTGTTTAGTTGTCTGATTCCTTCTTGGAATTGTGATATTGCTAGTGCTGATGGTTTGGGGGTGTCGAATATGTCTCCTGCTATGATTACTGTGTTTACTTTGTTTTTTATTAGTTCTTGTATGTTTTTGTGGTATTGTGTGTAGAAATCGTTTTCTAGTTCTATTATTCCGTAGTTTCTTTTGCCTAGGTGTAGGTCTGATATTATTCCTATTTTCATAATAAAATACTCCTATAAATATAGTTAGTTTTTGTTAAAAAAAAGAAAACATCTAAAAAAGATGTTTCCTTTTTAACATGAGCAACATATATAATATTAAACATAAACATATATATACTTATCGATTCCTATCAGGAGTCACATACTGTACGAAAAACATATCAAAATCCTCCCTAGTCATCTCAGCAACACGCTCAGGAGGCAAAACACTATCAAAATTCTCCAACAAATGTTTTGCCCTAGCCCTACTATACTTCATATCATCAAACAATTCCAAAGACTCCTCAACCTCCTTCAAACAAGCATCAGCCTCATCTATGAAATCATTAATATCTTCTTTCCAATCCTCAATCATTCACAAAACTCCTTAAAAAATAAAATTTTATTTTCTATATGATTTATCATACTTTTAGTATAATGAATATCCTTTTCTAAAGATTCCTTATCTGTTAAATCATCAAGTAATTTTGATTTAACATAAGCGTCTCTTTGGTCCTTATTTGTTAAACCATGTCCTTTAAAATTTGTATGTAATATTAAATCACACTCTTTAACATAAATTTTATGTTTTACTGAAGCATACAATTCCTGTAATTCATAAAGTGTGTCCATCATTTTTTGTTGTTCCTCAAAAAGTTCTGTAATCATTTCAGGTTTAATCTCCATTTTTTAATCCTCTCCTTTTATTTTTTTACATATACTATAAACCATTCTTGCTTGGTTTTTCTTTTGTGGGTATTGTTGAGAAAAAATATTCATTATCTCTGATAAAGATAACTCTGGGTTTTCCTCGCATAATGTTCTCGCTATTTCTTGAATTCCAATTGGGACGGTTTTCGCATCCCATATTGTAAAGAATATTTTTTCTATTCTTTTTTTGGTTTTATTAGATTCAACTATATCAATAGGGAAATCTTCTGCTAAATTTTCTTTAACATAATTTAAATAATGTTTTTTGTCTTGTTTATAAATTGCCTCTATTTTACTTCCATATTCATCCCAATACTTCCTTACCTCTTTTTTTATTTCAATAGTCGGGATTCCTTTGTGTTTTAATTCTATTTCCTCTGGTTTTACTTTTAGGTATCCCCCTATTTGTTTCTGCATATTAGCTACAACACCTTCAGTTAGTACGAAACCATTAATATTGTAACTTTCTTGGTTAACTTGAGATAATATTTTTTTTATTTTTTGTATAACTTCAGACAAAGATGCATGCACAGATGTTCTATCATTATGATAATATATCTGTAAGTATGGGGATATAAATGTTATAAAGTATACACCCCGGAATCCATGAACCGTGATTAGGTGCCTTGGTCTTTTTAGGTTATATTTTTCAGCAAAAGAGTCTAGCATTGAATTAGAGTACATTTGATTTATGTTTATACTATAACCTCCAATTAAGGTTAAACTACAATATGCGTCTGGGTTATATATTTCATGTTGATTTAATACCCCATATAACTCAAACATTAATACTATGTCATATTCTTTAACGATTTCTTCGATAGGGTATGTGATAGCTTTTTTTAATAAATTGAATATAAAATCATCCGCTATGACTGTGTTTCTTGTTTTTGGGATTACTTCTATAACCTCCCCATCCTGATACAATGGATAATAAATAATGCAACTACCATCTAATTTTTCATGGAATATTATTTCTTCTGTTTCAATACCCTCTATTTTTTTTGAGTAGTAATGAATTTTTGGCATACTGTGTATGAATTGTGGATTATCCTCGTTGTTTACTTTTTCGATAAACATACTACCTAAATATTCATTTGGTTTTCTACAAATGTATCCCTCTATTATGTTTCCTTTTTTTGTTTTTTGTTTGAATTGATATAGGTCTTTTTTTTTAACTTTATTATCAAAATATGTTTCTATTATGTGGTTTATTCTCATTTTCTCCACCTCTTATTTTTATTTTTTAGCAAATAATAAAGATATTGCTTTCTTTTTTAGTTGTATTTGAATACATATTAAGTGGGATTTTAGATAATAATCTTTTAAATTCTCGTTCTTTTGATAAGAATTCTATTTTTTTGCCTCTTGGGATTGTGACCAAAATTGTATGGTTGTGATGGGTGATTGAAACTTTTATTTTTTTTCGGGTTAGGTAGTAGTTTCTGGGGAGCGTTGTTTTGAAGATTTTTTGTAGGTCTTTTTGTAAGCTTTTTTCTATTGTATGTAGCCTAAGGTATAAATAATTGAGTTTATCTTCATTGTCTTCGAGTTTTGCTGTTTCGCAGTCTATATCTTCTATGGTTTTTATAGCATAATCAAGGTCAATTTTAATATTGGTCCAGTTTGTCATTTGTTTCCCCTTTGTTTTAGTCTTCGTAGTCTTTTACGTAGAGTAGGTATGGGCGTGGGCCTGTGAGTTCTAATTGTGATTTTGCTCCGATGATTTTGTCTACTTCCTGTAATGCATCAAGTTGAATGTTAGGTTTGTCTATATAGAATTTTATATAGTTTTTTGTTATGGTTACTTCTAGGCTTGGGCATGTGCATACTTTTTCTGCGAGTGCGTTTATTAGTTGTAGGAATGGTTTGAATTTGTTGTCGGGTTTGTCTATGTTTTCTTGTGAGTTTTCTAGGTCTCTGAATGTTAGTATGATTGAGTCGTCGTAGGTTGTTACGTCTGTTGCTATGGTGTAGTTTACGTGGGCTTCGATTGCTAGTATGTCTTTGATTGATAGTATTTTCCCGTTTAGGAATGTGAATTGGATTTGTGGTTGTTTTATGCTGATTTCGTCTATTTCGTTGTCTGTTATTCTTTCGTTTAGTTCGTTGAATGTTTTAAATAATTTTTTCATCATTTATGAGCTCTCCTATTTCGTTTTGTTTGATTATTTGGTCTACTGCTTGTATCCATATGTCTCTGATTTTTGTGTTGTTTTCGTAGGCGTGTTGTTTTATTTTTGCTTTTAGTGTTGCGTCTACGTCTATGATTAGTGATTCTCTGTTTCTGGTTGTTGTGTGTTCTGTGATTGGGGTATTGTTTTCGAGTATGTTTGTTATTTCTTGTAACACTATTTGTTTTATTGTTGTGTCTTTTAGTGCTGTGATTATTTTTAGTTTTGCTTTTTTCTTTTTATCTATTTCTATGTTTTCTAGCATTTTTATGTCACCTTTATTTATTTATAGTATCTTGTTATATATATTTATTTCCTTTTATTCATATACCGGAAGCCCCATTACTAAACGAAGACATATATTACCCTTTACTCTATAATAATGGTATTTAATTCCGGGTATTTCATTAGCTTTAAGTATGTTGACGATATCACAATATTCCTTTTCAGAATCAGCATCAATAACTATCAAAAAACTTCCAAATCCATTCCAGTGCTCTACTACATTAAAATTACAATATTCGATTCCATTATCACGTAAGATATTCATAATATGGTTTTTAGAACCACTTCTACTATAACGGGACCTGTTAGTCTCATCGTTTCCTTTACTCATATACTAAAGCCCCATTCTCTAATAAACGATTAACAATTGGGATTATTTCTGCATATGAGTCTGAATCAAGTTTTTTATATTCCCTTCTTATTTTCTCTAATGTGTTAAGGTTCTCTGTTTGTATATCATTAAGTATTTGTTTTTCTTGTTCTCTTTCCACAGCATATGATTTAATTTTATCTTTTGATAATTTTTGATATGCATTAGATGCAAGTTTAAATGGTTTTGTGTAATTTAATCCATCTAATGCTTCGAGGAAGTAGTCTGTTACGAGTGTTTTTGCTCCTAATATTCTTTCTATGTCTTGGTCTAATAGGTATGTGATTGAGAAGTCGTCTGGAGCTCTGTTTGTTCTTCCATACATTTGTGAGAGTACGAGGCATTGTTGTCTGTATAGCCAACCGAAATCTATTCTGTCTCTTTCTTTAACTTGCTTATCTCCAATATTAGGGAATGGGTTCTTGCAGATTACTTGAAATCTTGCTTCATCATATGGAAAGTCTACCCCCTCCCATGCATATGCTGATACGAGTATTTTATTTCCTTTGCTTTGTTTGAATAATTGTATTTTTTCCTCTCTGTCATGTGAATCATGGAAGATAAATCTTGGATTATCTTTAAATTCTTGTCTAATCATATTACTAATCCTATAAGTATAAGTATGTATAACCCCCTTTTCATTAGGGTGTTGTTTTTGAATATTATCAATATGTGCAAATAATTGTTGTTTGTTGCTTTCTATGTTTCGTGAACTCATTGAACCTGCATAGTATTTTTTTACTGGTCTGTTTTCTGGTGGGACAATTGATGGTGTTTCTATGTATGTGTCGATTGTGATTCCTAATTCATCTGCGAGGATTTTTGGTTTTAGTATACTTCCGCTCATGATAATGTTGTATGTTGATTGTGAAAAGAATGTGTCTGTGTATTGTTTTATCATGATTGGTTTGAATACTATGTATTTGTATTGTTTGAATTGTTCTTGTTTGCATACCCAGTTGCTGGTGTCGAGTTGTATGTATTGTACTGTAGAGTTTATGGTTTGTGCTCTTCTTAAGTATCTGTCTGCTTTTTCTTTGTCTATTTTTTTGTATTTTTTTGCTTCTTGTTCGTATCTTTTTGCTATGTTTTCGAGTTCATCTATCCATGTGTAGATGTCTTCTGTGTAGTTTAGTTTGTAGTTTATGTCTTTTTTGAGTTGTTGTTGTGAGAGTTTGAGTTCTAGGAAGCTCATTATTTCTTTTTCTATGTTGTGTCCTTCATCGTATATTGTTATGTCTCTGTTTGGGAAGTGGTGTACGTATTTTTTGTCTGTTAGTGCATATGTGTAGTTGAGTAGTGTGACTGGTGCTTGTATTGCTTTTATTTTTTGTTCCCAGTATGGGCATGGTGTGTCTGTGTCTTTGAGTTGGAGTTTGTCTTCTGGGTTCATTGAGTTTTTGTCAATTGTGATTCCATATGGGCATTTGAATCCGATTTCTTTTTTGCATCTGCCCTCTTCGCAGGTGTTTTTTTCTGCGTGCATTATGCAGTTGAAGTTGGTTCTTCCTTTTCCTGTTTGTATGTTTTTGAAGTCTTTGGTGTATTGGTCTTGTAGAAATTTTGTACTTGTATAAATATAGGTTTTGTATTGTTTTTTTTCAAGGAAATATTGACTTAATACATATGCGATTAATGATTTTCCTAATCCCACACAGGCATTTAACACAATGTTTTTGTGTCCTGCTTCGATTGCTTCTATGATTTTGATTATTGCTTCTTTTTGATATGGTCTGAATTGTTTGTTTGCGAACGGTATATATTGTTCTAAATTCATTATTGCTCCTCCTCTGTGACTTTAACTATAATGGAGGTTCTTCCTCCGCCTTTTCTTTTTACCCCTTCTTCTTCTTTTATTCTTTTAACGAAGCTTCGTTGCTGCCCTCTTGTTATATTTAGTTTTTTTATAATTTGCGGGACACTGGTGTCTGTGTGGTTGATATAGTAATGTTTAAATTGTGTGTAGAGTTGTTGTTCATTTACGTTTGTCCCCTCTATTATATGAAAATTTGGTCTTGTTATTTTAATTCCCCCCATTTTTTATATTATTCACCGAAATTTCCAAGTATGTACCTGTATGCGTCTCTTTCGGCCTCTAATAGTTTTATTTCTTCGATTATTTCTTCCATTCTACTTATGCATGGATAATCGCTATTTATTTCGTCTTTGAGTTTCTGCATGAGTCTGAGTTTTACTGCTCCAGTTACGCCTAATGATTCTTTAACTGTGTTTTCGCTTAACATGTTTTTTCCTTTTCTTTTTGTTTTCTTTTATAGTCTTTTTCTGCTTGTTTGATTTTAATTATGAATTCATTTATTTGTGTTTCTGGCAGGTCTACATTGATTATGTTTTTGTGTGTTGCGATTTGTAATTTCATATTTTTTATACTCCTTTTAGTAATGTTGGGTTATTGTATACTTTTGCTGTTTCGTTGCCTCCTACCTTGAAGCATAGTAGGAGGAAAATCATTATGAGTATGATTGTTATTATAATGGGTAAGTATGGGTTTATTTTTTCTATGGTTTTTTGTATTTTGTTTTTGGGTTTTTGTTTGTTTAGTCTTACTGGTTTTTGCATTCTATTTCAACTCCAAATCCTTTTGTTAGTAGTGTTATTACTTGTATGAGTTCGTCTGGTGTCATTTTTTATTTTGCCTCCTTTCTGTGTAGTTTTTTTAGTTCTTTGTTTATTAAGTTGTTTGTTTTTTTCATACACTTTTTCCAGCTTTTACATTGGAATAATTTGCATTGTTTTAATGAGATTGTTTTGTTATCCTTTTTGATGCATGTGCATTTGTTTTGTTGTAGTTGTTTTAGTGTTGTCATTTTTTATCAGATTTGTTTTGCTTTGTTTTGTTGTATGTTTATTGTTTGTTGGTCTTGGTTGATTAGGTTGCATATTTGTTGTATTGTCTCTTCTGTTATGTCGTTTGTGTTTATTGTGAAGAGTGTGTGTATTCCTCTTTTTATGTTGTATACGTCTTGTTCTTGTTCGTATGTGCATTTGTTTTTTTCCATGATTTCGAATTTTGCGAATACGTTTTGGTTTTTTGTTATGTCTATTACGTTTAGTTGGTCTTTTTGTATTATTGTGTAGTTGTTATCATCTATGTATTTTTTGAAGTTATCATATTTTGTCATGGGTTTCTCCCCCTCCTATTATATATAAATATAGTTTGTCGTTTTTTTAAAAAACCACACCCCCACATATGGGAGTGTGGCATTCCTCTTTCAAATTTCTAGGAGAAAATCTAAAAGTAAAAAATTTCAAACTGCATACTATACTATATCATAACAACTATATAAATGTTTCGCTATTTAAGTACAACCAAAAAAAACTCACCATTTATGATATAAAAAACCCATCAAACCATAAAGGAAAAACATAAAAAGAATGACAAAGCTCCACCAAACAAAACCAGTTAAACCCAATACTGTAGCCAAATATGTTCCTAAAACAACAGTCCAAAAAAAAGGTAATAACACTATAAAAATCATTATAAGTACAACAATAACAAATCCAAATATCCTAACATAATCTCCTCTCATACAAGGTCCCCCCTTTATTGTATCTCTTCGTAGCATGTATCTACAATGTCTTCTGCTATAACATAAACGACACGTGGGTCTTGTGGGTCGAAAAATACATAGTCAGAGAGTCTTATTCTTAAGTCTTGGTTTTCTGCTCTTGCTATAAATATAACATTATCCTCTGGTGGTATAATTGAAATTTTCTCCATATCCTCAATATACAATGCTATATTTTTTATTATTTCATCAAAATTATCACCTGCATATTGTATTGCTGAAACAGGTTCTGTTTTCTTCATATATTGTTTCATTATATCTCTCCTTGTTGTTGTGCTATTTGAACCATTCTATGAGATAACGGGAAAAGGTCTTGGAAGCATAGTTTTGCGTATCCTTTTATTATGATTTCATCTTTTTTGGTTATTGGTTCATTATTGTTTTTTTTGAACGAGAATGATATGGAACTGTCGAAGTTTCCATTCTCTTTTATTTCTGGGAGTATGTGTGTTTCTATGTAATATTCGTCTCCCAATTTTTTTTTAACCATTAAGTTTAATTTTTCATCTCTTTCGTAACATTCGGTTGCATATTGATTGTATGCTTCGTAGATTTTTGCTGTTGTAATGTTGTATGCTTCTTGTGAAAGTAAGTATTTGATTTGTTTTAAATCCTCTTTATTCCATATGTAAAGTTGTGTGTCGTCTGTTGTCATCACTAGCATATTTTTACTCCTCGGGGATTATTGCTATTTTATTCATTTTTGTGTGGAGTTCTTCTTGCCAGATTTCAGTGTTGATTTTTGTAAAAACTTTTTGTACTGGTATTAGGTGGTCCTGTGCTGTGTAGAGTAATGCATCTATTTTGTCTATAATGCTTTGTAGTTGTGTTTCTGTTATGTATTGTTGTTGGTAGTGCCTGATTGTTTCTAGTATGGTTAGGTTACAGTGTGTGATGAGGTTTTGTAGTGTGATTTTTTGTATTTGTGGTATGATGAGGTAGTATTTTGTCATTTCTTGTTTTAGTTTTTGTGGTTGTAGTGTGTATGTTTTTATTTGTTGTGTTGTGTATTGTTTTTGATTGGTTTGCATGTTAGTATTTTATCCTCCTCTGGGTTGTGTGTTATGTTGAATTTGTCTATTGCTTGGAAGAAGTCTTCGGCTGTTATTGTTTGTGTTTTCATTATGTTGTGTTGTGTTCTGTACAGTATATTAAATTGCATGTTTTTTGTTCCTTTGTTTTTTCATGGGAACAATTACATTTTTCGTTTTTTAGTTCTATATAGTAGTATAGTTTTTTTGTGTTTTGTAATCCTATATCTGTTTTTAGGATTTCTTTGCTTGTGTATCCGAGTTTTTGTGCCATTTTTTGTGTTATTTCGTCTACTCGGATTCTTTTTACATTTTTTACTATATATGTTCCATACATAGGAGATTCGGGTTTTTGTACTCGTATTTCGTCTCCAGCTTCTATGTTTTGTTCTAGTTCATCGGTTATTAGTGCTGTTATTTCTTTTTGTTGTAATGCTGTATAATAGCATTCTTCTAAATGTATTGTTTCCATGTTTATTCTCCTTTTTTATTGTTTTTGTTTTTTAAATGATTATTCAGAACATGATTGATTAGAACATCATATTTTTTATCTCGTATTTTTTGCAGGTCTTGTTCGTATTGTTTTATTGCTTTGATGACTGGTTGTGTTTGTTTTTTCAGGTTTTCGATTGTGGAGTCATTATTGATAATGTAATTGTATTTTATATTGTTATCCCATTCGGTGTGTCTTTTTCTTTGTGTTCTTGGTGTTTCTTTGTTGTTTGGGCGTTCAATTAGTATTTTAAAACATGTATGGTGTGTTTTCTCCATATCTGTTACGCCTTTAGAATCAACAACATATATATTATAATCATGATTGAATTGTTTTTTTGTCGTCCAATAATAATTATTTGCTATTTGCGTTTCTGCAAGTATTTGTTGGTCTAAAAAATCAATTTGATATTCAAGTTTATCTGTAAAAATATGTGTGTTTTCATCTTTGTATCGTGGATTTCTTGTTGTTTTTGATAAAATTTTATAAGAATCCATACCCCTATAATGCATTTGGGTGGTTAATTCATCTGCGAAAGTGTCTTTTCCTACTGCGAAGTCGCCAGCTATTAGTATTATCATGTTAATCATTAATGTTTTAAAAAAAAAGAGTGAAGATGTTTATTCTTCTGTTTTTTGTTTAGTTAAGTTTAATTCTTCAATAAGGTAGTCTGTGATTGCTAATAATTCATCACTTGTAACTCCTAACATTGATGCAAGTAATAATCCTTCTATGACAAATAATGGGATATACAAGAGTGCTCTGTTCTCTGTACAGTCTGGAGTGTTTATGTCTTCATCATAGAGTTTTTTTAGTTTTTCTATACTTAATCCGATTTGTTCTTTTACTGCTGTGTTTAGTAATTCATCTGATGTTTCGAGTGTCATTTTTTTTTATTCCTCCTCTTGCATGGTATAGGTTTTTTCTTCGAGTTGGGTTTCTATTAGTAGTAGATTTTTTAGAAATGTTGTCATGTGTTTTATTTTAGTATGTTATCCATATATATAGTTTTAGTATGTTGGGATATAAGTATCGATTGATTCTATATCTATTTCTCTTGATAGTTTAATGATTAAGGAAATAGGGAAAGTCACACTTTTTTCTAATATTGGTGTTGCTTTGTATTCTATTTTGATTTTATCATCATCATTTTTATTGTTTAACATAATAATATCTATTAATTCATCTGATGTGCATAAAAATTCAATTTTATGGCATGCTATTTTAAATGAAAAATTTAAATTATTTTTTTTCATTTTTTGTATATCATCTATAAAGTATTGTATTGCTTGTCTTTTAATATTATTTTTTTTGGTTGGTTTTTCTAATTCTGTCATTTTTTTCAGTCCTTATCTTGTTTTATTTTAGTATTGATTTTAATAATTCCATCATGAATCATTTCTACTGTTTTTAGGCAGGCTTTAATTATATGAGTTTCATAAGGATTAGCATTTCCATCTTCATGATTCATGAGTTCGATTTGTAAAGATAAATATAGGTGTCCCAAATAACGATTTATTTCCTGCATTTGTTCCTTTTTTATAGCTAATTCATTTTTTGTTTTAAATAATTCTTTTCTTAAATCATTTGATGTTTTTTGTGGATGAGACTCTAATGCTTTTTCATTAATATCAAATAATATTTTTGATGATAAATTTATAGCATCTAAAGCGTCTTGTTTCTCTTTTATAGTGGGTATGTTTTTTAATTCATTAATAAAATCTTCATATGTCATTTGAACCTCCCCCATGAAATCCATTATGGAGTAGTGTTTGTAGTGTTGGGTTTTGTAAAACATGTGTGAGTTCCTTTGCCTCATTGAATAATAATATATCTTCAGGGCGTAACATATATGTTTTCCCCTTAAGAGTAAGTTTACTAAAAACCCCATATTTATCATAGTTTGTGTCCAATCGTATAAAGTTAGGGGCGTTCATAATCATCCCCATTGACTCACTTTCAGGTTTTGGAGAAAATATTGTTGCATAATATGTATTGTTAGTTGGAGGCATGTACATTGATACTAATATTTCTCCAGTGTCTTCTATTTTAAAATATGTTTCATAATGATTATCAAAGTTAATATATTCGTCTCCATGAAATAGTTCGAAAGTTACATATTTTTCGGTTTTAGAAACTTCCCATTCGTCGTAATATTCATTATTAAGTAACTCTTTTATGATTTTATCCTCGTTTCCTCTTATCTGGGCGAATCCATTATTTTTAATACATTTAATCATTTATCCTCTCTCCTTTCAAATTGGGTCATATCCATTTTTAACCAAGGTTTTCTTAAAACCATCTCCATCTGCATCATTAAAAACTGCTTTAATATGTTTATGTTCGTTGAATATTATAACTCCACCCTCAAATACCGGGTATGCGTTTTGTTCTTCATCAAACACTGTATGTATAACGTATTCATGTCCAGTAGAAATTGTTTGTAAACTGTAAAAGTTTGGTGCCTGTAATAGTAGGTCTGCCCATGCAAGGTCATCAAATTTTCCTTTTTCTTTATGCATAGTGAAAAGAACTGCTGTATATACTGGATTTTCCTCTCTTTCTTCTATTAAGATTTCACCCTTTGGCATTAATTTATAGTATGTTTCTGGGGTGTTTTTGAATGTTTTTGTTTGTAGTGTGACTGGATGTGTTAATGCAAATTTTGAACCATAAAATTTGTCCTTTTCATATGTGTAACTCCATCTTAAGTAAAATGAATGGTCTTTTAGGAAGTCTACTATAGTATCTTCATGTCCCCGTACCTGTGTGTAGTCGTCACCGAATTTCTTACATCTTATTTTCATTTCATCTCCTCCTCTATGAGTTTTAAACCGTAATCTATTATTTTCTCCGCAATACTATCAGGCAAGTCACATACCATCACAATTCGATTTCCATTGTTTAATCTGTCTTTTATTTCCCATCTTTCTAACCCCCTATATTTTTTTTCGTACCTATCTATCTTACACTTTTCAACCCGGTCACCCCATCGTGTTACTTCTTTATTTGTCTGATAAGTAGCATACCAATTAAGGAATAGTATTATACTGAAAACGCTTACAAGTATTAATATGCAGATAATTAAATCACAATTATTATTAACCTCTATCATATTTCTTCTACCTCATTAAATATTTGTGTTATTAAATCTAAATCTCATTTTACAATGTATCCATTAGATTCTAAAACATCCCTATACAATTGATTTCGCTCATTTTCTAAACAATCTACAATTTTCCAATCCATATCAAAGATAAGAATATCATTCTGGGTTACCGTGAATGTTTTAGTTGTAGTTTTTAACTTCCAATTTTTCAATAATGTATCTATTGTACTATCGCTTTCCATATCCAAACTTACAAAATTTTGAGCTTGAAGTATCTTCACCATATCTTGGCTAGCTATAGAGAATGGCACTGCGATATAATCTGTAGACCCATATTCACTGTATTTTTTTTTGCATTTTATTCTCATTATGATTCCTCACGTTCTAGACGGGTAATTATTATGGCCCCTCGTTCACAAATATCTTCACATGATTTACAATAAGTGCATTCCCAAGCATGTATCTTGAGATGATTGTTGAAACGTTTTAACATAAGAATTGTGTTTATACGGTCTTCTCTTAGTACTCCACTTTGACAGCCCTCTACACATTCCATACATCGATTACAATTATCATTAATATATATTAGGCCTCCAATCATATTTTCTTTACCTCATCAACTATTTTTGTTATTAAATCTAATTGTGCTCTTGCGTAAGCAACAGCTAATTCGTCACTACTGTTCTTTATTATAGTATATTCCTTATCTATGTTTTCATGTGAGTTATTTAATATTCTATCAATCGCACGTAATTTACACATTAAGTCTGCTGAAATCTTATAATAGTCTTCTTTGAGTTCTTCGATTCGTCTCTGTTCCTCCATTAATTGTTGACAAACCTGTCTGTAGCGTTCATTTGATACATTGAGTTCATCGGATTGTTCTTGTTTAGTATAGTTCATTTCGTTAGTAAAATCTTCATTATATTTTTCTTCGTCATAATATGAATTCTCTTTTAATCTATCCCTTTCCTCTTTTAAACTTTCCTGCATAGAATGAAGGAGTACATAGTGTATATGATTCCATGTTTTATTAGGATGTTTCTCAATATCTTCTTTTAAATCATCTAATGCTTTATCTATTCTTTTTATTTCATCGTTGTATCGATGTATAGTGTCAAATCTCATTTATTTATTCCCCCTTTTTATCTATTCTTGGATTTTTTACTGGGCAACCATGTTTTTTAAAAAGAAGAGAATCCTCTCTCTTACATTCTTTGCATCGTCCAATTGGTAATTCTTTATATTTATTATGCAAAAATGGGCTTTGTAAACCATCATCACGGAATAAATATCCTGCTTCAAAAGATGCTTCACTGACTATTGGACATTTAATAAATCCATATCGTGAATGTAGGCCATGTATTAATAACATTCTTTTCTTTATTAAATCAGAAGTATGTATCTGGCATGGCATTCGTCTTTCATCATCATATGAATCTTCATCTGCATATTTATGTACATAATCGTCTATAACATCATAGACCATTACTGATAATTCACTATCAGTAAAATAGCTTTTGTGCCCCATAATAATATCATCAGAGCCATCATAAGGTTCATAATGACTTATTTTATAATAATTTAATGCTTCAGACATTATCTTTTCACCTTTTTAATTGTAAATAATAATGTAGTGGTTGATTAGAATGTTTCCTAACTCCAACTAAACCAAAATCATCTTTATATTCATTTGATTGAGCTTCTAATAATTTTTCGATTTGTGAATCTGTAAGATTAAGAAAATGTATTTCTTTTCTTGCGAAACGAACAAAATCTTTAATTCCTAATTTATTTAATAAATTAATTATTTTTTGCATTTTATCCTCATCCACCTCTGCATCATACAATGGAAGAAAGATATACCCTTCATCAGTCATTTTAATACCTCTTTATCTTTATCTAAATCATTATTTTCAATAATTAAATTAAAATGAAATTCATACATATTATTTTTTGGGATTTTCAATCACATCGAATTTCCCACTTTCAATTATTTCAATTAACTCATTAAGGACACGAGTAAGATTCATTAAAACATGAATATCAACAGTAGCAGTTACAGCCTCCATAGATTCCATATTTTGTAAGGTGCCTGTGTATTTTTTATAATTAGTGAAACCCTCTTCTTCGAATTCCTCTTTTTTTGTCCTAATAAATTCTAATAATAATTTCTCATCTATCATTTTTATTACTCCTCTTTTTTGGGTTTTCAATCACATCAAATTCTCCATTTTCAATCAATTCAATCAATTTATTAAGAACACGAGTAAGATTTATCAGAGTATGAATATTAGTAGTGGCTTTTATACCCTCTATAGGTTCCATGTTCCTCGAGGCACTTGTATATTCTTTAAAATTGATGATAGCTTTTTCTTCAAATTCCTCTTTTGTTTTCCTAATAACTTTTAATAATAATCTTTCATCAATCATAACAACATCTCAGTAATTTATATTTCTTTCAATCTCGTCGATAATACTTGTTATTAAATTTAATTGGGCTTCTGCACGGATAATAGCTAATTCATCATCGTTTTCTAATCTCTCTGTATAATTTTCGTCTATTGCCTCATACAAATCATTTAATAAATTATTAATTTCATGTGATTTTTCTGTTAATATATGATTTTCTGCCATAACCGAACGATTTATTTGCTGTGTAAAATCTAATAATAGTTTAAGCCGTGCTTCTAATTTTTCGTCCTGTGCCTCTACTAATTCTTTATAAATCTGACTATAACAGTCTTTTAGTACTGAGAGTTCTCCTTGTAATTGTTCTTCAGATGGGGTATACATATGTGTTCATCTCTTTAAAGTTTTTCGGATTTTTCTTTTTCAATACGTTTCATTTCATTAATGAAATCCTCATTATATTCTTCTTTTTTAGTTTGTGGAAGAGTGTATGTTAATAAACTGTTCTTTTTTACTTTGTCGAATTCTCCATTTTCTATTTTTTCGATTAAATTTTCATAGATACGAATAACATTCATCATAGACTCATACATGAGATTTTTAATTATATACTCTTGTCTGTGATTATACATTAAGGGACTGGTTAATTCTTTTTGTAAAATAACAACTTGTTCGTTATATTCTCTTTTTTGTTTTTTTAGGTAGGATATTAATAATTTTTCTTCAATCATTTATTTTCTCACCTCTTTCATATTACCATGAATCCAACTCTTTAAGAAACTCTTCTACAGACATGCCTTTTTTAGAATCATCGCACCTATCAAAGGCTTCTTGAGTAGCTTTATAAAATTCTAAATTATCCCTTTCTTTTTTTAATTCATTACGGGTATATTTAAGACCTTCACAATTTGTATGCACTCCTATTTCTTCGGGGTGGGTTTTAATATATTTCTCCCAATTATCTATCATTTTATCTATCTTTTTTATCTCATTGTCATATTCAGATAGTGTTTTAAACCTCATTTTTATCCCTCTGACGATAATTCTCCCTTCTCTTTGATGCTCTCTCGTAACATAAATCTAACACTTCTTTTTTTAATTCATTATAAATGTCTTCAGGAGTTTTATAATCAGTATGATTATCTATCCTTTCAGGGTCTTTTGGAGCATATTTCTTAAAAGATTCGCCTACAACTTTAAATTTCATTTATTTTCCTCTTTTATTTTATATCATTTTCTATATTTATAGTTTTTGATTTTTAAAAAAAAAACCAACAACATCTGTTGGTTTTTTAAAATGTTATTCCAATCATAATACTATATTTATACATTCATAGTATTTAAATGTTATGATTATCAAAAAAAAGTAATAAAAAGTAAAAACCTAACAAAGTTAAGAAGAAAAAAATATTTAAAATGAAATACAGGGGGAGGGATAAATGTGGGGGGTTGTTGTATTTTTTTTTTAAATAAATATATTCTTCTGAGTGTTAGGTATGTAATAGGTATTAATAATTTTACTTATAAAGGTTTTTTCAAAAAAAAAGAGGAGTGGGTATTAACCCATCTCAACATCAATAGGGTCAGCTAAATCTCCAGTATTAATCCATTCAAAAAAGGCATCCATATCAAATAAAATAAACCTTTTTGGTTTTCCCTGTACTCTTCTTTGAACATATTGCCTATTTAATATTCCGGCGATTGCTTCTACATTCATTTTGACGGGGCTTCCTTGTCTTGTTGCTTCGCTTTTTATTCTTGCTGTAATTCCTATAATGTGTTTTTCTTCATCATATACAATGTACTCTAATATTCCTTCGTCGCTTAATCCTTTTATCCATTCTTCATTGGTTAATTCTGGTTTGGAGAAGCGTCCCATGCTTTCGTTGTTTTTCATTATAAGTTTGTCTTCAATGTTTTTGGATTTGTATTTGTTTATACTTCTTAATATGACACTTCTTATATCTTCTATGATATTTTGGTCTGCTTCTTCCATGGTTCTTTCGTTTTTGTATGGTTGTAGGAACCATGTGTAGTCTTGTATGTTGAGTTGCGCGTATTCTATTAATTGTTTGATGAATATGTTTCGTAGGTCTTCGATTGGTGTTAGTAATAGTTTTTGTATTGGGATAGTGGTACTGTAGTATGTTATGTAGTCTCCGATTGCGTGGAGTATTTTGAATTTTGATGTGTTGATGTTTCCATTGAAATTGTATCTTTCGTTGAATAAGTCGTAGTCTGTGTTGTTGAATCTTTCTTGGCTTGTCATTGTTATGAGTGTGCTTCTACGGACGATTGCTGCGTCTTCGGGGAGTGTTACGTTACTAGTGTAGATTACATTACTGTATCCATATACATCGTAGCCGGGTTTTCTGATGATTTTGTTATCTACATTAATTTTTATTAAATCTTCGACTTCGGAATGTGGGCCTACTAGGCTTTCACATTCATTTATGATGATGCCTGTTCCTGTTTGTGATACTGCTCTTCCGTATTGTGCTGGTGTTTTACATGTACTTCCCGGTTTTTCTGTAAGTTCGTTTATTGGGGTCCACATTAGCATGCCTATTTGGGAGAGTGTTGTTTTTGCTGTTCTTGATGCTCCGTGTATGAATAGGCTTGGTATTGGTTCTCCGTCTTCTTTTCTGATGAAGCTGTATGGGCTGGTTAGACAGTATCGTAGGATTCCTGTTATTTTTGTTTTATCTCCTTTGTACCATTCATAAAGGTCTTTTAGTAGTTGTAATGCTTTTTGTACTTGTTCGGGTGTTGGTTTGTCTTCCTCAATGTTTATACTTCCTTGTCCTTTGTTTCTTACTATTTCATGTTTTTCTGGGTGTATGAATATGCCGGGTACGGGTACATCTATTTTGAAGTTTACAAGGTTGTTTTCTTTGAAATAGTTAGTTATTTTATTCATTAAGTCGGGGAATGTGTTTTGTGCGAGTACGGCTCCGGGTTCTTTTCTGATTTGGGTTATACATGTAGGGAAGCCTTTGATGTCAGCGTTTCTGTCTGTTGCTATGTGTTGTATTTTTTGATTGTTTGTATTCATAGTGTATTTGACTTCGCAGATGCTTGGGGCTTTTTTGTCCATTATGTTGTCGTGTATGTTGATTTCGTCTATTACGAAGCCTGTTAGTGTTTTTGTGGTTTTTTTAGTGGGGTTTCCGTACCAGTAATTGATTCCGTTGAAGTCATAGTATCCTTCTTTTACTGCTTTGTTTAATGTTTTTATTGGTGGTAGTTGTAATTTGTTTTTTTCAGCATAATCTATAAGGTCCATTTTAAGGTCGTTAAATGTGGATAGTGTTTTTTTTTCAGTGCGTATTGTACAGGTGTTGTAGTCTAGTATGATTGTTTCGTCCTTGTTTTTGAATCGGTATTCATTATGTAAGGCTTTTTCTAGTTGGAATGCCCATTTGTTTCCGTAGCCCGGTTCTACTGTTTCGTTTAGTTTTTGTATGAGTGTGGGTAGGCCGGTTTTGTTGGTTTGTGTTCTGTATTGTGGGTTCCATTCTCGTAGGAAGTCTTTTTTGGTTTTTGTATTGTTTTTGAATTGTATTGTTTCGGTGATTTTGTTTATGATTGTTTCTGCTGTTTCTATGTCTATGTGTTGGCTGAGGTAGTGTGATAGTGGTAGTAGTACGTTTGTGTGTTTGCTGTTTTGGAGTTTTGTGAATGCTGTTTGTATTAGTTGTGTTATTTGTTGTATATTATTTGGAGTATTACTTTTTACGGTTTTAGTATTACTTCGTGTGGGTGCATCCTGAATCCATGTGAAGTCAGATTCTAAGAGGGTTTTTTTAACCCACTCGTTAATATCTTCTATAGCATTGTTAAAGTCTGGGTTGAATATTACTCCGGTTTGAAGTATTTCGTATTCGAATCCATCGACTGTGCTTCCTCCTAGTACGATTTGTCTGTTTGGGTGTGTGAATATTTCTATACTGTTTTCTAGTTTGTGGTTACTGTATTTTTTTAATTCATCAGGTAGGTGTTCCTCGGATGGGAGTTTTAGGTGTGTGCTGGTGTAGTGGTCGTTGTCACGGGTGTATTGTGCTTGTGTTTTGTTCCAGCAGAATATATGGTATCCATTAGGTGATTTGTGTACCTCGAAGCGTTTGTCTCCTTTTATATGTTTCCAGAGTGTTTGGAATAAGTATTCGGTGGAGCCGGGGATTTTTTGGTTTTGGATTGTTAGACCATCTATGTCTATGCAGGCTAGACTGTATCCATGTGAGTCGTGGTTCCAGCCGGTCATTATTCCGTAGTTTCCTTGGTGTGTTGTTAGTTGTTCTGGTGTTTGTATTGTTGTGCTCCAGTTTTTTGTTTGTGGGTATTTTTGGTTTGGTGGTATTGGTATTAGGCGTATGCTTTTGTCTTCTTGTCCTGTGCAGACGATGTTGAATTTGTGTATGTTGGGTGCTTGATGTTTTTGTGTTAGTGTTTTGTAATTCATTGTGTGGTCTCCTCTTGCTGTATGGTTATTTGTTCGTTTTCGGGGTTTAGGTGCCAGTGTAGGGTGTTTCCTATTTTTATTTTTGTTTGTTGTGCGTATTGTTTTGGTATTGTTAGTATGTGGCTTCCTCCGAGTGTTCGTGTTTTCATTTTTCTGTATTCTTTGGTGGTTGGTTGTGTTTCTTGTATTGTTAGTGTGTTGTCGGGGTTTGGGTGTATGTATAGTGGTTGTCCTTTTTGTATGTTTAGTATTTTTACGAACATTTTAGGTATTACTATTGTCGCGCTTTCGTGCGCATTTATTATTTTTGTTTTATCTTGTATTTTTATCATGTGTTGTTTGTTTGTTAGTAGGGGTATATAAACCTATTGTAAGAAAAATATTACACTAAAAAAATATTTTTTTACACATATATAAATAACTAATAAAATATTTTGTTAACAATTACATAATCCATACAAAAAAAATATACAAAATGAACACTTTACAACACTTTTTCCTTTTCATCGTTATTTTGTTTAGTATTATCACATATTCACTAAACACAATAACAATATAACAAGCGTTATATTACCCCAACACACCTAATTCATGTGGGTGTCGCGAGAATATATAATTAATAATAGTTATGCGTTCAGTGTTTTGATTTTTCGTTGTCACTTTGTTCAATATTTTATAAAATATACTGAACAATGATTAATAATCCATATAAAGAGGGTGGGAGATATATAAAAAATATATAATATAACGTGTGTTATATTTTCGGGTGGGGGTATTAATTCATATTGTGGGGGGATTTTATGGGATTTTGTATTTGTGTGTTTGTTCAGTGTTTTTTTATTTTGTTGTTATTTTGTTCAGTGTTTTTGGGTTTTTGTTGAACAGTTGTGTTTTTGTTTTTTGTTTATGGTTTGTATTTTATTTGTTCAGTGTTTTTTGATTTTGTTGTTATTTTGTTCAGTGTTTTTGGGTTTTTGCTGAACAATTTTTTTGTGATTTGTTTGTTTTTTTTGGGGTGTGACGGTTTTGGGTTTGTTATTGTACCATATTTTTGTATGACCTGATTTGAGGTATAGTGGTAGTTATGCTCTTGTAATATTTGAGGTATTGTTGGTGTTGTTGTAGTTGTGCTCTTGTAATATTTGAGGTATTGTGGGTATTGTACTACTTTCTGTATTTATTTATAGTTTTTTTTTTGATTCGCTTCTTTCTTTTTGTTACGTTGTAGCTGTGGGTGTAGCAGTTTTTTTCTGGCTTATTTTTGCTTGTTTTTTTGTTTTGTTTGTTTTTTGTGCTTTGTTTTTATTTTGTATGGTTGTGGTTTCTTTGATACGGGTTTTTGTTTGTTTTTGTTACTCTATGTTGGTTTTTCTCTATTATTATTATTATTA
>ERZ779851.980-NODE-980-length-27156-cov-4.466625_pt1 | contig 27156 bp, 24 predicted proteins | sample MGYA00511094_ERZ779851 | MGnify/ENA primary metagenome ERZ779851 (study PRJEB29588, sample SAMEA2155512) | human gut metagenome | biome: human gut; feature: human-associated habitat; material: faeces | place: Denmark | collected 2008/2010 ...
GCTGGGTTCAGAACGTCGTGAGACAGTTCGGTCCCTATCTGTCGTGGGCGCAGGATATTTGAAAGGCGCTGTCCCTAGTACGAGAGGACCGGGATGGACGAACCTCTGGTGCACCAGTTGTCACGCCAGTGGCACAGCTGGGCAGCTATGTTCGGATCGGATAAACGCTGAAAGCATCTAAGCGTGAAGCCGGCCTTAAGATAAGATATCCCACTGAGTCAATCAGGTAAGACCCCTTGAAGACTACAAGGTAGATAGGCACAATGTGTAAGCATGGTGACATGTTAAGCTAGCGTGTACTAATCGGTCGAGGGCTTGACCAAGCAAGCAGATCTTTGTTCCGCACTTTCGTTGTTCAATTTTCAGGGTGTGTTTCTAAACCCAATAGTCGGTGTTGATTGCGATGAGGTCCCACCTGTTCCCATCCCGAACACAGAAGTTAAGCTCATTGGCGCCGAAGATACTTGGCTGGAAGCGGCCCGGGAAAATAGGTTGATGCCGGCACAATTTGCGGTTCCCATTTAGGGGACCGCAAACCCATATTCCTCCTTAGCTCAGTCGGTAGAGCATGCGGCTGTTAACCGCAGGGTCGTCCGTTCAAGCCGGACAGGGGGAGCCAAAACGCCGCCGTGCATTTTGTCGGCGGCGTTTTTTACTAAGGGTCTTTAGCTCAGTTGGTCAGAGCTCCCGGCTCATAACCGGTTGGTCCAGGGTTCGAGTCCCTGAAGACCCACCAAAAGTCCACCGTAATTTTGATAGAATTACGGTGGATCTTTTCTATGCCCGAAAACCGCTTGATATAAGGCTTTTCTGCTGTTTTGGCACATAAGTGTCCCCGTTGCGGAGCAATTCTGCAGAGGGGTTTCGTGCGTTTTATAGAGATTGCGTCTTTCTGCTCTGCCGTAATCGTTAAACTTCCGGAGAATCGTTGAATTGCCGGGGCTATCGTTAAACAGCCGAGTCCTGATACAACAGTTTTGCGGAGCAATATAAAAAAGCCAAGGCATAACTTGAGCAGCTCCGCACCACAAAGGCGGCACGGGAAGCTCAGGCAGAAGCCATCGGAGCATTTATGTTTGAGGTGCAGGAATTGGATGCCCTCACCGAGTTTGACGAAAAGCTCTGGTTGATCATTATCGACACGGTAACCGTTCACGCCGACGGACGGATGACCTTCAAATTCCATGGTAGCATAGAGATTGATGGATAAAGTAGATCAACGCCCAGCTAGGAAGCAGTCTGCTTGATAGCTGGGCGTTCTTAATTTCTTGGCGAGGTTTACTGGTTTTCTTTCCGCTCGGAATAATACTCCGGCACAGGCGGAATCTGATTGATGGCTTCCACGATCTCGTGCATGGTCTGGGGCAGCTTCAGCGGATTGACCTTCGGCAGGTCGCTGACCTCGATCTTGTCCTTGCCTAGCAGGGTCTTGAGCGCCACATTGACCATACGGATATCGTACTGGCCCTGGAACAGCGGCGTGATGGGGCGGTCAAGGTGCAGCAGGCGATAAACGGCGATCATAGCCGTGCGGACAGAGGTCTCCACGGTGAACACCACATCGCCCTCCAGCTCCACGAACTGGCCGATGAACGCAAGGTTCTTGTTGCCGTTGGGAATGACCTCTGGACGGTCTTTCAGCTTGCGGGGCATGAACTGGCTGGTGATATAGGGCATGACCACGGGAATGGCGGTGATATGGGGCATGATTTCGTCGATCTTGTCCTCCAGGCCGCAGTTATTGGCGTGTAGACCGTAGAACCACATGAACTGGACATTCTCCGGCTGGTCGGGAGCCACGGGCTGCAGGGGCACATTGTAGCTGATGAACCACGGCACGTCCACAAAGGTGGAGTAGCCACCCTTGCCGGTGGGATTGCCGGTTTTTTCCGCCAGATAGCCAAAGAACTGCGGATAGTCGCGCACGGTCACAGAGCAGGAAACGAAATTGCTCTTGTCGGGATCAAAGGAAAATTTTTCAGGATGACCGTACTCCGGGCACTTGTCAGCCAGCTTTTCCCACAGGGAGAAGCAGCCCTTGTGGACGGTGTCGCGGTTCATCACGGGAGCTTCGGACATGCTGCCCTGAGTGGAGTTCTGGGTCATGGAGCCATTGGTGAAGAACACGAGATCTTTTTCTGCAACGGGAACGATTTGCGCATCGCTGCCCTCACCGATATGCAGTGCCGTCACGGTCTTATCATTGCCGTCGATGCGGATGTCCATATCCGTGACCGTTGCGCCGGAGACGAAGTTCACGCCGTGATCAGCCAGATACTTTTCCAGCGGCCGGATCAGGCTGCTGTACTGGTCGTACTTGGTGCGCAGGATACCGCGCAGGCTGCGGATCAGGTGGAGCTGGTGCATGAAGCGCACGGCATAGCGGCGCATCTCAATCAGGCTGTGGTAGGGCTGGAATGCCAGCATGGAGCTCCAGTAGTACCAAAGCTGGCTCTGGAAGAACGCAGGGCTGAACCACTGCTTGATGGTCACATCTTCAAGCTGATCTTCTTCCGTCAGCATCATTTTGATCATCTGCTCCTGGGTCTCCGGCGTGACACCCATAGTGGACTCGTCGTGGGGAACGAAGCCCTGCTCCCACAGGCGGTGCTTGGAGTCAATCTCCCAGTTTTTGTTGCACTCACGGGTTTCATCCTGCACGGTGCGGCCTTCCTCATAGAGGGAAGGGATGCTGCCGAACAGATCCCACAGGCACTCCATGTACGGCTCCAGCTCACGCTCGCCACGGGATACATAGCCATTCGCTGCGCTGCCTGCGGCATCCATTGAGCCGCCGAACACGGGAAGCTGGTCATAAACGGTGATGTTCTTGCCGGGCATCTGCGCATCACGGACAAGGAACGCCGCAGCCGACAGACCGGCGATACCGCCGCCGACAATATAAGCCTTTCTTTCCTCAATACCCTCTGTCTTGCGAGGATGTACTCTGTCATAGTTTCTCATAAGTCATAGCTCCTTTCGGTCGGCAGTTGCTTGATTTCAAACAACTGTTGACTTTTGATTTCGATTGCAGTATATTATTTCAGGCAGTGAAACACAACCATCAATTTTAATTATAATATATAAAATCAGACACTTGTATTGAAATTATCGGATATTGGAGGCACTTATGAGAGAAAAGACCGGCGGGAGAGCAGAATACCGCAGTGCGATCCGTTCCCGGCGCATGATTCGGGAAGCCTATACGGTGCTGTTGAAAGAAAAAGACCTTTCTAAAATCACGGTGACTGATATTGTCAATCGGGCGGATATAAACCGAGCGACTTTCTATGCCCATTACCCGGATGTTCGGGGTGTGACCGAGGAAATCGAAAACGAGATCATTGCAAAGATGCTGGAAGTACTGAAAGAATTTGAATTTACAAACTTCTTTCGTAATCCTACCCCACTGCTGTTGCAACTCAGTAGACACTTGGAAGAAGATGCGGAGTTTTACCGTATCCTTATCAAGGCCAACGGCTCCGAGATGTTCATGGAAAAGCTGAAAAAGGTGTTCACCGACTATATGCTGAATGACAGCGATATTCCTGAGGATGTGCGCCACTCCAAAATGGTCAGCCTCCGTGTCTGCTATTTTGCAGGTGGGATCGTGAACCTGTATAAGCAGTGGTTCCGTGGCGACTTGAACTGTACACTCAATGACATTGCGCTGGAGGTCAGTAAGTTGCTGCAGCTGGAAGCCAAGCAACTGTTCTGATTTTCATTTTCAACAATGCACCCCTTTGTACGGTTTCTATCAAAATTACGGTTCTTTGCCAAATAAAAAAGACGCCATATGGCGTCTTTTTTATTTGGTGAGGGAGAAAGTCAATCCATTTACCACACCTTTGTGGAGAAGTTGGGCTTTATAGTACAGGATGTTTTTTATTACGCTGAGAGTGTGCATTGAAAAAGAAGAAAAACAATACAAAATGTGAATGAGCCTAAAGGCTCTTTTTTGTTATACAGGATAAGAGAGCGACGGCGGTTTGCTTTTGACGCAACGATATTCTGAAAAGAGGCAAACGAAGAACGAATTATACGGAATAGCAGAGCGACATTCGTGCCAAATAAAGGAGGGCAATGCAGTAAAAATCACAGAAAACAGGTACTTATTTAGTGAGATGTGCTAAAATAACGCTTAGATTTGTGCGGAATGACAATGGAATGCAAATGTAATTGGACATTTTTACGCAGCGCTGTCATGCAAATTAGGTATAACGAATCATTCAGAAACAGATTGAAAAATCTGAATGAACAATTTATAATGGAGAAAATAAATTCCGTATTACAAAATTAAAAGTTCAAAAACAGACAAAATCGGTAAAAAATAATTGTTTGCAACAGGAGAGTGCTCTCCTGTTACAATAGATAAGCAAGATATTATAGGAGGTTAGAAAATGAGAAAGCTGTCCAAAGTATTTGCCGTAGTAATGGCCCTGTGCATGGCTCTGCTGTGCGTGGCCTGCGGCGACAAAAGCAACAACCCCGGCCAAACCAATGAAGACAATGGTAAGACCTACAACCTGGTATTTACCACTCATCTGCCGGAGACCGGTGTTGACGGTGCCAGCCTGAAGTATTTCCTGGAGCAGGTGACCAAGGAGACCAAAGGCCGTGTGACCTTCGAGACCTATTTTGGTGGGTCCATGACCAAATCCGGTGAGACGCTGGAAGCGGTAAGCGGCGGCCTGGCCGATATTGCTTTTGTTCCTGAGGGCTTCTATGAGAGCCAGTTCTATCCGCTGTTCGTTGCCATGTTGCCTTATTCCACCACTTCCGAGTGGGTGGCCAACAAGGCGCTGAAGGAAATGTTCGATACCTATGAGCCCTTCACCGAGATGTGCAAGAAGCAGGGCGTAGTGAACCTGGGCCCTGTCGTTCCCTCCGAGGTTGTTATCGTATCCACAGATAAGGCGATCAATGGCCTGGACGATATGCAGGGTCTGAAGATCCGTGCCATGGGCGCTGTAAACAGCGAGATGACCATGCTGGGCGCTACCCCTGTTGCGCTGGATGCTTCCGAGATCTATGAGGCGTTGGAGCGTGATACCGTTGCTGCTGCTACCGGTATCCCCGTGACTCTGGCTGTCAGCTACAAGCTGCAGGAAGTTGCCGATTACTTCATCTTCTCCGGCATCGGCACCTATACCACCTCCAGCCTGTACATGAATGAGAAGACCTGGAACAGCCTTCCCACTGATATTCAGGAAGCTTTCCGCACCGTTTATGATCGTTTTGTTGATGAGTATTCCAGCGATGACTGGATGGGCGGCGAGCTGAAGAAGAGCATCAAGGCCATTGAGGACGCTGGTAAGACCGTAATCGCATTGGATGAAACCGAGCAGGCCAAATGGGCTGAAAAGCTGGAGTCAACCGTTGCCGACTTTGTTGCCAAGGCTGATTCCTATGGCTACAATGGCCAGGAGATTCTGGATACCTATCGCGCTCTGGTAGAAAAGTATGAGCCGATGGATATTGCCTACCAGGTATACGGCAAATAATTTGACCCGCAAAATTCCTTAGCAAACCCCATCCCGGGAACCGAACAGCCGGGGGAGGCTGCCCCCTCCTCCGGCTGTCGGTCTGTTCGGGAGTAAGACATTCCTGCTAAAAAGCCGTGAAGAAAGACCCTTCTGTAATCTATGAGGAGGCTTTGCCAATGAAAGTCATTAAGAAAATCAGCACGATATCCGGATATGCATCCGGTGTTCTCATCGCGCTTATTTGGGCGCTGATGATTGCCGAAGTAATCATGAGAAATATCTTCCATCATCCCATTCTGGGCTGCAGCGAAATTTGCGTCTTTATGTATGTTTCCGCTTCCTACTTTGGCTTTTCCTTTACGCAGATCTATAAGGGCCACATTACCGTGGATCTGCTTTACACAAATCTGAAACCAGCCGGACAGCGCGCTCTGGATATCATCTCCCTGGTGCTGGAGTCCATTCTGTTCGTTATTGCAGCTGGAAATCCTTTGCAACCTCCTTTGCCGCACGCGAAATTTACCTGGCTGCCATGAGAATGCCCGTATATGTTCTGCGTTTTGCTATTGCGCTGGGTGTTACCATTATGGCGCTGCAGGTCATCGCGGATACCGTTGAGACCATCACCAAGAAAAAGGAGGTACAGGCATGAGCCCTTTGATGATCGGACTGTGCGCGTTTGTAGCGCTTATCGTTCTTATGCTGCTGCGCTGCCCCATTGCCGTTAGTATGTTTATCGTAGGCGCGGGCGGCCTGCTTATCACCAAGGGCAGCCATTTGGCGTTCTATGCCCTTAGCACCACCCCCTACAATGCCATCTTCTCCTTCTCTTTGGTGGCAATCCCTATGTTCATTCTGTTGGGTAACCTGGCCAATGAAGCTGGCGTTACCGATGAGCTGTTCAGTATCGGTAATAAGGTGCTGGGCCGCTGCCCTGGCGGCTTGGGTATGGCTACCGTATTTACCTGCGCCGGTTTTCCTGCCACTACTGGTTCTTCCGTTGGCATGGTGGCTGCCATGACCCGCATTGCCCTGCCCCAGATGGACCGTTACGGCTATGATCGCCGTCTGTCCCTTGGTACCATCGCCGGTGCCGGCACTTTGGGCATTCTTATTCCGCCCTCCATCCCCATGGTCATCTATGCCATCAATACCGAGCAATCGGTCGGTAAGATCCTGATGGGTGGTATTATCCCCGGTGTTATTATGGCGGTAGGTATGTGTGCTTACCTGGCCATTCGCTGCATCATCAATCCCAAGCTGGCCCCTCGTTCCACCGAAAAGTTCACCGCCAAGGAACGCCTAAAGTCCCTGAAGGGCTTGTGGAGCATCGTGGTGCTGTTCGGTTCTGTACTCGGTGCTATCTATGCCGGCTGGGCTACCGCTACCGAGGCTGCCGGCATCGGCTGCCTGGTCGCTATCATTGTTGCGGCTATCAATAAGAAGCTCTCCTTCAAAGCGCTGAAGAATGCTTTCTTTGATACCATCAAGACCACCTGCATGATTATGATGATCTCAGTCGGCGCTGCGGTATTCCAGCTGTTCCTCACCCGCTGCGGCTTCGCTTCTGCCTTTGCCAATGTGTTTATCCAGGCTTCCATGCCGGTATTCTGGATGGTCGTCGTTCTGCTGCTGGTTTACATTCCCCTGGGTATGTTCTTTGATACCATGGGTATGATCCTGCTCACTGTCCCGATCTTCTACCCCGTGCTGAAGGCTGCTGGCGTTGATCCCATCTGGTTTGGTGTCATGGTCGTCATGATGATCCAGATCAGCCTGTTGTCCCCGCCCGTGGGCCTGAATGTATATGTACTGAAGGGCTGTGTGCCGGAAGCATCGCTTGGCTCCATCTTTAAGGCCTCGCTGCCTTGGGTGGGTATCCAGCTGGCTGTCGTTACCATCGTCCTGCTCATTCCGCAGACTGTTACCTGGCTGCCCAGCTTGATGAAGTAGTACCATAACCGTTTTTCAGGAGGAAGCTATGAGTCGATTTGCAATTATCGGGTTTGGCTGTGCGGGGTATAATGCCCTGCGCGCCATCCGGGAAAGCGGCAGCGAGGCTGAGGTGGATGTCTATTCCACCTTCCCGCATCCGCCCGCCAACCCGATGCTGACGACCTATTATGTAAAAGGCAAGATCCCCTACGAGGCCATGTTCCCCTATGGGACGGCCGAGGAGATTCTGGCCAAATACCCCTGCAACCTGCATAGTGGGGTAGGAATTACGGCACTGGATGCTGCCCGCCGGGAACTGACTCTGACGACCGGCGAAAAGAAGCAGTATGATAAGATTCTGATTGCGACTGGTGCAAATGCAGTGAATCTGCCGGTGGGGGACATCCCCGCCGACCGCATTTTTACCATGCGCACCGTCCACGATGCTGAGCGCCTAAAGGAAGCGCTGGATCAGCGCCCCATCCATTCCGCGCTGGTAGTGGGCGCTTCCATGGTCGGTATCAAAATCATTGAATTGCTGCTGGAGCGTGGCATCCATGCCATCTTCTCCGATCTGGCTCCGCATATTTTCCCGACAGCTGCCTATGAGGCTGTAAGCGAGCGAATCGAAGAATATCTGACCGGAAAGGGTGTAGAGCTGCACTTTGGTGCCAAGACCGAGGAAGCCCATCTGGAGGATGGCACCGGGGTCATCGCCATGAGTGATGGCACCACTGTTCGCGCGGATATTGTAGTGATGTGCGTGGGTACCCGCGCGGATATCCGCTGGATCGCACAGGATCAGCTGAAGATGAACCGAGCTATTGTGGTGGATCCCATGATGCAGACCTCTGCCGAGGGCATTTATGCCGCCGGTGACTGCTGCGAAGGCTGCGACCTGATGCTGGGGGATACCCGTAATATCGGATTGTATGCCAGCGCCTATGTGCAGGGCGAGACTGCCGGTCGCAATATGGTGGGTATCCCCACCCGCTGTGAGGGCAATATCCTGCATAATATCACCCACTTTATGGAAATTGACTTTGTCTCTTTTGGGGATAAGAACCTGCCTGGAGATCGGCGTGTATTGCTGGACCGTGATGGCCAGTATATCGAGATCACTGAGCAGAACGGCCATCTGGTCTGCATCAATATGCTGAACTGCTATGCTCTTAGCGGTGTGGTGAAGAATTGCATCCTGCATTACTTTAATCGCCACATGCAGCCTCTGAATAGGGAAGAGGAGGGCGTACTGGCTAAGAGCGGCTTGCCCAATGAACTGATACAAATACTGGGAGGGATGGCAGAATGACAGAACAGGAAAAACTGTTGCAGGCTAAGATCCCTGGCCAGGAAACCGGCATAGAGGTCAAGCGGAGCTTTTGCTCCATCTGCGAGCCTTTGTTCCACTGCGGCATCAATGCCTATGTAAAGGATGGCAAGGTGCTTAAGGTGGAGGGTGTTCCCGGCTATCCCATGAGCAACGGCATGCTGTGCCCCAAGGGCCTGGCCAACCGTGAATTTATGTATCGTGCTGACCGGCTGCAGCACCCTCTGCGCCGGGTAGGCCCCCGCGGCAGCGGCCAGTTTGAACAAATTACCTGGGAGGAGGCCTATGCCGAGATCGGTCGCCGCCTGCCCCAGATTAAGGAACAGTACGGCCCGGAATCAGTGGTATTCTTTTCCGGCTATGCCAAGTGGTACCGCTCTTTCCTGCAGAGGCTGGCGCATGATTTTGGTTCCCCCAATTTTGGCACCGAATCCAGCACCTGCCACATGGCTACCGTAGAAGCCTGGAAGGATATGATCGGACGCTTCTCGGTGAATGATACCAACCGCTCCGCTACCTTCCTTTGCTGGGCGGCCAATCCCTACTACTCCAAATATGTTCAGCTGAAGGGCCTGTATGCCGCTAAGGAACGCGGGATGAAGATTGTTGTCATCGATCCCCGTGTGACTCCCATGAGTACCAAGTTGGCAGATTTGCACCTGCAGATTCGCCCCGGTACCGATGCTGTCCTGGCCTTTGGCATGGCAAAAATCATCATTGATAATGATTGGATCGACCACGACTATGTGGAAAACCATGTTTACGGCTATGAGGCTTACAAGGCTTATGTACAGCAGTTCCCGCTGGAGCGTGTCGCCAAGATCACCGGACTGGATCCCGATGATATCTACCGTGCCACCGAGATGTACGCTACCAATAAGCCTTCTTCCATCAGTCAAAGCGGTGCGCCCATTGTGCACCACCGCAATGGCTATCAAACCTTCAAGGCCATTATGTCGCTTTCTGCCATCACCGGAAACTTTGATACCGAGGGCGGCAATATCCCGGCGGGCGAGACTTACTCTCACCAGTGGGCCAACTTTGATACCCGGGAACATGAGTTCATCCACGCCAATACCCCGGATAATGTAAACCGTCGCATCGGCTATGACCGGTTCCCACTGTGGAACTGCTTTATTCCGGAAGCGCAGATGACCGATTTCCACCGTCATGTGCTTACTGGGGACCCTTATCCCATCAAGGCCATCATGGCCTTCGGCCTTAATCACCGGATGTTCCCGGAACCGCATAAAATCCTGGAAGCGCTGGATACCATGGACTTTGTGGTCAGCTCCGAACTTTTTATGACCGAGACCTGCAAGCATGCTGATATTGTGCTGCCGGTATGCACTTCGCTGGAACGGGAAGAATTTAAGGTTTATCCCGGTGGCTTTGCCACCTACATCAAGCCTGTTGTCCCACCGGTAGGGGAGTCCCGCCCAGATTCCACCATCATCTCCGATTTGGTGGGTGTACTGGGACTGGATGACCCGCTGCTGGCTTCTGGTTACCGCAAATGTGTGGACTGGATGCTGCAGGATCTCCACTTTACCGTGGAGGACTGCCTGGCGGCCGATCTGCCCATCCGAGTACCAGATTTTAAGCCCTATGTGGGCCGGGAGTATACCAACCGTGGCTACGATACCCCCACCGGCAAGTTTGAGCTTTCCTCCTATACCGTGGAGCAGTTGAACTGCGGCCTTTCTCCCATTCCGGATTATGAGGATCCCTACGATCCGGAGCAGACCGGGGATTATCCGTTTACTCTCTCGGTTGGCGCACGGCTGCCATTTGTGCTGCATAGCCGCTTGCACGATGTCCCATGGACCCGCAGTCTGCGGCCGGACCCTATGGTGGATATGAATGAGGATGACGCCGCGGCTATGGGTATTGAGTTGAATGACTGGGTGTGGGTGGAAAATGAGACCGGTCGGATCCATGTTCGCGCCAACCCCAGCAGTAAGATGATGCCCGGGATGCTCCAGATCTACCACGGCTACAAAGAAGCTGACGCTAATGAACTGGTTCCGGAAGCCCATCTGGATGAGTATTCCGGCTATCCCGGCTATAACTGTGTCCGCTGCCGGATCATCAGAGATGAGGAGGTGTCCCATTCATGAAGATGAAACTGGTACTGGATGTGGATAAATGCTGTGCCTGCGGCGCTTGCGCCGTGGCCTGTATGGATCAGAACGATATCGACATCGCCCATATGACACCATTTCGCCGGGTGGCCGATTTTGAACTGAATGGGGAATACCTCTATACCTCTGTTTCTTGCATGCACTGTGATGACGCTCCCTGCATTCAAGGCTGCCCGGTGGGCGTCCTGCGCAAGGACCCTGTCACCAACCTGACCGTCTACGATAACACCAACTGCATCGGCTGCCACAGCTGCGCTATGGCTTGTCCGGTGGGTGCGCCGTCTTTCGATTCGCACAATAAGATGGTCAAGTGTAATGGCTGTATTGTGCGCCAACAGCATGGCATGCAGCCGGCCTGTGTGCTGGTGTGCCCCACCGGCGCTTTGAAAATGGTGGATGTGGAAGCGGAAGATACGAAAAACTAAAATGCATTCTCCTCCTTGAACCCTAAAAGCGATCCCCCGCTGGGTACAGTACCCGGCGGGGGATCGTGTATTTTATTGTCTTAGTGGAACTGGGCGTTGCGGATAGTGTTTGTTACATCGGAGATGAACTTCTCATTGTTCAGGGTATCAAAGTGTTCCGGCTTGGTGGAAAAATTCAGCGCCCCCAGCACCCGATTATCCTGACTGATGACTGGAATGGAGATGCAGGCCACAAAATCATACAGTTCACTGATGACAATGCCATACCCATGCTCCCTTGTCTGGCGAATCTGCTTCAGCAGTTCATCGGGGTCAATGATGGTATTGGCGGTATAGGGCACCAGGTTGTGGCTGCGCACCCAGGTCTCCAGCGTTTCATCATCCAGCTGGGAAAGGAACAGTTTTCCGGCGGCGGTGCAGTAGGCGGGAAGTACCGTGCCAGGCAGGGCGTATTTATCATTGTATACAATAAACTGTCCTACCGTGGCCAGGTGCAGGATGGATTCCTCGTACAGCACCGAAAGGCCTACCTGGCAGTTTTTCTGCTGCGCAAAGTAGTTCATAAAGGGCAGAACCTGCTCGATGAGACCATCGTGCATCATGGAGTAGCTGGAAAGTTCCAACAGTTTATAGGTCAGGGAGTACTGCTTATTTTTCTCCTGCTGGATGTAACCATCCGCTTTAAGTGCCTGCAGGATGCGGTGCACGGAAGGGGAAGAGATCCCCAGTTCCTGAGAAAGCTCCTGGATAGATACCCGCTTTTTCTGTCGGCTCATATATTCCAGTATAGAGAGTGCCTTTGTTAGTACATTGCTGTTTTTTTCCTCAGTTGCCATCGTTTCCCCTTTTATCCTTTCCAAACTCATCATGTTCACCGCTCGAAGGTACCAGGTGCAGGGTTTCCTGTATCATCCGGGCGATCCCCTCCACATCATTGCGGGTATAGTGCGGCAGGCCGCCCTCCCATCCCCAGTCGGAGATCAGCGCCATCGGCTCCCGGGAAACACTGGGCTCGCCCTCCATAAGAATCTCTGCCTTAGGCCATCGGCTGTCCTTAAAGCCCTCCAGCAGCACCAGGTTGGCATTTTGTAGGGCAGCTTCTATTAATTGATCCGCACGATAAACATTTTTTTCATTATACGCCAAAATTTCCCCATTGTAAACCATCACCGGATTAGCCCCGGCCTTTCGCAGCCGCCAGCTATCAGTACCGGGCACATCCGGTTCAAAGCTGTGTCCATCGTGCTTGATTCCGGCTACACGGTAGCCCATTCCGCTAAAGTGCTGAATGAGTTTTTCGCACAGTGTGGTTTTGCCGGTATTATGCAGCCCGCTAATGGCGAAAACTGGCGGTTGGAAGATGGTATAGTAGTCCTGCCAAGTATTGATATTGGCCATCATACGGTCTGGAAAGACTGTATATTGCAGTTCCAGCACATGGCCGCCCGTCGCTGCAAAGCTTTCCGCCATCTTCAGATGGTTCTGTGCCAGCATGGCCTCCAGTGCGGGCAGGGCTGCCTTGGTGTAGATGCCGCACAGATAGTGTGTTCGTCCATCCCGGCTACGCAGGCACCAGGCCGGCCACCCGCTATCCAAGAAGGATAGGAGATAATCTCCCAGCTCCGCCCGGTAACAGGCCAGATCACAGCTCAGTACCAGCAGAGCCTCACTGCGGCACTGGCGCAGGGCACTTACAATGCCGCCCAACGGCCCGCATTCTGGGGTATCATCGGCAATGCGCCAAAAACCTTCCACCGGCAGGTCTATGGGGGAAGAGAGGATCTTTTCCGGGAAGGCGACGCACTGTTCGGCGATGCGTCGGATCATAGGGACACCATCGTATTCCAGCAGGGCCTTGTTTTGGCCCAGGCGGCTGCTCTTGCCGCCGGCCAGCAGCAGTACACCGCAGCATGTATTACGCAAAGTAAACGACCTCCACCATCTCATCATCGGTCAGTGCCGGGCAGTTTTCCGGCACATCTATCATACAGTTGCAGCCCGCCAGTCCGTACAGAGAACCGGAAGCATGGCTGCATACCGGCAGTGTCACAGTATCTTCCTGCGCCATGGCCCGCAGGAAGCGCCGGCGCTTATTGGCTTTGGAAAAGCTCCCCCGCAGCCGCAGGGTGGCCCGGCGGGGGATACATTGCTCCAACCCAGCCAGGTGCAGTAGGGCGGGCAGGCACAGCAGTTCAAAGGTCGCGACTGCCGCAAATGGATTTCCGGAAAGGGAGAAAATAGGCTTGCCTCCAGTCAGTCCGGCTGCCATATGCCCGCCAGGCTTCATGATAACATGGTCAAACAGCAGTGGTTCGGCCATTTGGGAGAGCAATTCCGGCATCAGGTCGGTACTGCCTACCGCACCGCCGCCGATGGTAACCACTGCGTCACAGCTTTTCAGGGCATTATTTATCACCTGCCGCAGTTTGGCCATCTCATCCCGGCATAGATGGTATTCGGTTACAAAGTTCAAGCAGCCAAGCCGGGCAGTCAGCATCGGCCCGTTGCAGTCATATACCTCATTTTTCCCCAGGGGTTCTCCTGGTTGCCGCAATTCATCCCCGATGGAGATAACGGCTACTCGGGGACTGTGCCGCACCATTATTTCAGCGGCACCATCAGCTGCCAGCAGGCCTATATGTGCTGGGATAATGTGTTCACCAGCTTTCAGCAGGCAGGTACCGGCAGCCATCTCACCGCCGCACTGGCATACATTCTGCCCGGCCTTTGGAGCAAAGCGTAGCTGTCCCTTGCCAGCAGTTACCGTAACGGCTTCCTGCTGGATCATGCAGTCCGCGCCTTCCGGCATCAGCCCGCCTGTCGTAATGGGCATAGCATGTCCCGGCAGCAGGGCCTCTGTGGGAGATTGCAGTGAAAGGGTCAGTTCCTCAGTCAAGTCGGTGCTGCACAGGGCATAGCCATCCATGGCGCTGCGGTTAAAAGGTGGTTGAGGCAGTCGGGCCAGCACAGTGTGCGCGGAGATGCGTCCGCACGCCAGGCCAAGAGGCAGTCGCTCCACGGCTTCGATGGGGTGAATTGCCTGTAAGAGCAGAGTAAGGGCTTGTTCCACGGGAATGGGGGTCATAGGGGTCTCCTTTCTATTTTAACAGCAGAAAACTAAAAGCAGCAAAAAATAAATGGGCCTGTATTACCAGGCCCGGAGCACGCCACAGGGAACCGGCACCCCATCGGGGCCGGCATCGTGGTGGGGAAGAGCCTTTTTTCAAAAGTGGGACGGAAGGCTGCCGGATTTCTCCTGCAACCCGGGATCGCTCAGGTCGATCCGGCGGAGCCGCCCTGCCCGGCAGGGTTTAGGCGGAACCGCTCAAGGTTTTCCTTTAATTTTATTTTGCGGAATTAGCATTTCGGCATTATTATATTGTATTTTGCCTTTCTTGTCAATTCTCTTTGCTGTGTGTTCACCAAAAGAAGGCGGCGTAAATTAGGGCGTGATAACACTTATACACTCTTTGCATTTCACATACTATCCAATCGTTACTAAAATGGAAGGTGTAAAACAGCCATTTATAGAAGAAAGGGGAGCTGGTTTGGATGGGCTGGAAAGAGTACCTGGAACAGAACTGTGCCAATTACAAAAACTTTGTGCTGCTGGGTGAAGCCGGCAGCGGCAAAAGCGAGATTGCTCTGAACCTCGCCGCGCACCTGGCTCAGTGCCAGCCGCTACCCGTGCATTTCTTCGATTTGGATATGACAAAGCCCCTGTTCCGCTCTCGTGACTTGGCGGAAGAGATGGAGGCCTTGGGCGTCCACTTCCACTTTGAAAAGCAGTTCATGGATGCACCGACCCAGGTAGGCGGCGTCAACCGCCTGCTGCGGGATCCCAAATGCTGTGTCGTTATGGATGTCGGTGGCGATGATATCGGCGCGCGGGCGGTGGGCGGCTATGCTCCGGCCCTCAACCGCGAAAAGACAGCGGTCTATTATATCGTCAATGCTTACCGTCCCTGGTCCTGCGATATTGAACATATCGATGGCACCCTCAGTAAGATTCTGCAAGTGACTCATCTGCAGTTGCCCAAGCTCCGATTTGTGGCCAATCCCAATAATGGGCTGTTTACCACCCGGCAGGAGTATGAGGCGGGTTTGGCCAAGACCCGCGAAATGCTGGATCCCTACTGCACTATGGAGTTCGCAGCCATCTATCAGCCGCTCCACGCCGGAGAAGAGGAGCCCGATGATCTGCCGGTTCTCCCGCTGGAGCTGCATCTCAGGTATCCGTGGCTGCAGGGAGAAAGTTCCCTGCGCTAAAAGATAAATACTTATCATTTCGTATCCGGAAGGAGGTTTCATGGTATGGCAAAGGTCGTTGTAATTGCCGAGCGGTGCAAAAGCTGCCAGTATTGCATCAAGTTCTGCCCCAAGAATGTTCTGGCTCTGGGAACTAAAGTAAATTCCAAGGGCTACGAGTATGTGGAGCCGGTCAATGATGACTGCATTGGCTGCTGTATGTGCGCGCGCATCTGCCCGGATGGCGCTATCGAAGTATACAAATAAAAGGAGACTAAAGCTATGGCAAGAGTATTGATGAAAGGCTGCGAAGCGATCGCCGAAGCAGCTGTTCGTGCCGGCTGCCGTTTCTTTGCCGGCTATCCCATTACCCCCCAGAACGAAATTCCCGAGTATTTTGCCCGCCGCCTGCCGGAAGTTGGCGGTAACTTTGTCCAGGGTGAGTCCGAGGTCGCTTCTATCAATATGGTTTACGGTTCCGCTTCTGTCGGTGCCCGCTCCATGACCTCCTCCTCCAGCCCCGGCATCGCCCTCAAGAGCGAAGGCATCAGCTACTGCGCTGCTGCCCGTATCCCCATCGTTTATGCTAATATCTCCCGCGGCGGCCCCGGCGTAGGCGCCATTCAGCCCGCCCAGCAGGATTATTTCCAGGCCACCAAGGCTTCCGGCAACGGCGGCTTCGAGATGATCGTTCTGGCTCCCGCCACCGTGCAGGAAGCTGTGGACCTGACCTACAAGGCCTTTGACCTGGCCGACCGTGACCGCAACCCCGTTCTCATCCTGGCCGATGGCGTTATCGGCACCATGATGGAGCCGGTAGAGCTGCCCGAAATGAAAAGCGAGGAAGAAGTCGCCGCTATCCGTGAGAGCAAGAAGAAATGGGCCTGCATTGGCCACGAGCTGGATTTGCCCAACCGCTCCTGGATCGAGCCCGGCCAGTGGGATACCAATAAGATGCAGCGCGTCAATGAAGAAGCCGCTGCTCTGTATGCTTCCTGGGAAAAGGATGTTATGGTAGAGGAATACTGCACCGAGGATGCCGAAGTAGTCATCACCGCTTATGGTATTTCCGGCCGTATTGCCAAATCCGTAGTGGAGATGATGCGCGCCGAAGGCAAGAAGGTCGGTCTCATCCGTCCCATCACCGTTCACCCCTTCCCCAAGGCTGCCTTTGATAAACTGGACTATGGCACCTGCCATGCCATTCTCGATGTCGAGATGTCCATTCCCGCCCAGTTGGTAGAGGATGTGGATCACGCCGTGCGCGGCCGCTGCCCCATCAAGACCTGCCTGTGCTCCGGCGGTAATGTCATGAGCCGTGAGGCCGTAGTAGAAGCAGTAGAAAAGCTGCTGAATAAGTAAAGGAGGGGAAAGAATGGAAAAGATTTATTCGCGGACAAAAACCATTCAGGAGGATAAAGTTTCCGGTTTCTGCCCCGGCTGTATGCACAGCACTGTTATCAAGCTCATCGGCGAAGTGCTGGATGAGATGAACCTTGTTGATCGCGCTGCCAGCGTTCTCGGCATCGGCTGCTGTGGTCTGCACATGGATTATATCGCCTACGATACCACCACCGCGCCCCATGGCCGCGCCTGCGCCGTGGCCACCGGCATGAAACGCGCCAATCCCGATACCCTGGTGTTCACCTATCAGGGCGATGGCGACTTCGCCTCCATCGGCATGGCGGAGTCCATCCACGCTGCCAACCGCGGCGAAAACATCACCGTTATCTTCATCAATAACGGTATCTACGGTATGACCGGCGGCCAGATGGCCCCCACCACCCTTATCGGGATGAAGGCCTCTACTGCTCCCAAGGGCCGTATTGCTGAGGAGCACGGCTATCCCATGCATATGTGCGAAATCCTCAATCAGCTGACTGCTCCCGCTTATCTGGTGCGCACCAGCTGCAATACCCCTCAAAATGTTATCAAGACCAAGCAGGCCATCCACAAGGCTTTCCAGAACCAGCTGGACGGCAAGGGCTTCTCTATGGTAGAGATCGTCACCAACTGTCCCACCAACTGGGGCCTGGATCCTCTGGATTCTCTGAAGTTCATTGAAGAAAAAATGCTGCCGGAATACCCTCTGGGTGTGATCCGCGATCGCTGATGAAAGGAGAAGCGCATAAATGGAAACTAATCTGTGCGTAGCCGGCTTCGGCGGTCAGGGTGTTATGACTCTGGGCAAATTCCTGGCCTCTGCCACCTGTGATGCTACCAATAAGAATGTAACCTTTTTCCCCAGCTATGGCGCCGAGCAGCGTGGCGGTACCGCCAACTGCTTCGTCGTCATCTCCGATGAGGAGATCGGCGCGCCGCTGGGCGATGTCATGGATGACCTCATCGTGATGAACGGCCCGTCCCTTAAGAAGTTCCTGCCCACCCTGAAGAAGGGCGGCACCCTGTTCATCAATAGCTCCATCGTCAGCGATGACATCGGCCGTGATGATGTCAAGCTGGTCAAGGCCCCCGTTACCGAGATGGCCCTGGAAATGGGCAACGCCAAGGTGCTGAATGTTATCATGCTGGGCGTCTATGTAGGCTATACCGAGGTCGTCCCGCCTGAGGTCGTTTGGTCCACCATCGAGCACAAGATGGCCAAAAAGCCCAAGCTGCTGCCGCTCAATAAAGAAGCCTTTGAAAAAGGCCTCGCCATCGGTCGGGAGCAGAAATAATTCTCATAGGTCCTCTTTTATCCTCTCTTTTTCAGAATAATACCGGCATCCGGCGCAAGGCATTTTGTCTTGCGCCGGGTTGCTTTTTTGCGCGGAAAAATCCCCCGGGAAAGGCTCATTTGGCTCTTTTCCGGGGGATTTTATTCTGTTCTATTTATTATTCTACGGGGTATTCCAGGTCATCCTGCCACTTGTGTCCCAGCGCGATCAGCGGCTGCAGGCAAGGGTTATCGTTGTTGATGTCCCACATCAGCCAGCGGCGGAAGTAGGAAACACTGCGCAGCGGCACAAATGCAATACGCCCATTGCTGCGCGGCAGCATGTCCCGGTGCAGAATGGAGATCCCCTGGCCGCAGGCCACCATGGTCATCAGGGTGGGCAGCAGGTCCACCTGCGCCACGATCTGTGCCTCAAAGCCCGCCGCCAGCGATTTTTGAATGATGGATTCAAAGCCGGAGCAGGAAATGGAGCGCGCCATAGCAATAAACTTCTCGTTCTTCAAGTCGCGCATATCCAGAATGTCATTATTGGCGTAAGGATGGTCCAGCGGCAGCGCCACACATTCCGGCAGGTTGGCTATCATCAGGCTGCGGATGGACTCATTGGCAGGGGGGCCGCCGGAGATCACCGCGTCCGCTATCTTCTCCTGCAGGGCGTTGTTCAGCTCGTTGACGCTTAGCGGCAGCAGCTCCAGGGTAATATCGGTGTGGCTGCGGCGGAACAGATTCACGAAGTCCACAATGTAGGTCTCAAAGTTATCCCGCTGAAAGCCGATGCGCACGCTGCCTATCTGGCCAGCCTGGGCAGAGCGTGCCCGTTCGCTGCCGCGCTGGAATTCCTTCAGCATTTTGTGGCACTCGCTGGAGAAGATTTTGCCGGCCGGGGTCAGGGTCACGCTGTGGGTGGTGCGCTGCAGCAGGGTCAGCTGTAGTTCCTGTTCCAGCGAGGAAATAGCCCGGCTAAGCGCAGGCTGGGTTATAAACATGGCGTTGGCCGTTTGGGTAAAGTTCAAGGAATCGGCCAGGGCGCAAAAGCATTCCAACTGAAAAATTGTCATGATGGCATACCTCCGATTTTGGGCTTTTTAGAAGATGCATTCAATGCTGTATACATTTATTCTATCATAATTTGCTGCAAACGACAAATACCTTTTATGCATTTTCCGCAAAAAGATTTATCCATATATAGAGGAATCCCCTGCCGGGGGAGAATGCCCGGCAGGGGAGGGGTGTGCCATGTAAAAGTGACGATCGACATTGGGAGGTCGTAGTGTCTTGACAAAAAAGTGTGGCACCCCAGAAAACCAAATAAGGAGAAGTATGAGGAAACGGTTCAAATCCTATCCGGAACTCTCCCGCTCCAGGAGACTTCCGATGAGTTTATGATACACCTTCCACATGTAAAAAGGAAATGCTGTTTTGGAATGATAGTCATTCCTTAGGGTGGAATAACAGTCATTCAAATGGTGCATTTCACAGGCTAATTTCCCTTTCCTATAATAGTAGGTGGAAAACACTGCCCATAGCGGGCGATCCTAAAAAATATCAGGAGGGACTCTCAATGATCGTTTCTTTTGAACAGATGCTGGAAAAAGCAAAGCAGGGCGAGCCGATGGTGCTGGCCGGCGCCGCCGCGCAGGATGTGGATACCATCAAGGCCATGGCCGCTGCCGAGGAGGCCGGTATGATCCGCCCCGTTCTCGTCGGTGATATCCCCACTATCGAGCGTGTAATGAAGGAGGAGGGCGTCACCTTCCGGAACGCCGAGCTGGTCCAGGCCGATGATATGGTCGAAGCCTGCGCCAAGGCTGTCGAGCTGGTTCGCCTGGGCAAAGCCGATTTCCTCATGAAGGGCCTTGTGGATACCAACATCTTCCTCAAAGCCATTCTCAATAAGGAGACCGGTCTGCCGGTCCACGGCCTGCTCAGCCATGTTATGACCTTCGATACTCTGGGTGCCTATCATAAACTCATGCTCACCAGCGATGGCGGTATGGTGCTGTATCCCACCCTGGAGCAGAAGATCGGCCTCATCAAAAACTGCCTGCCGGTCGCCAAGGCCCTGGAGATCGAAAATCCCAAGGTCGCTGTGCTCTGTGCCAAGGAAAAGGTCAATCCCAAGATGCCCGCCACTGTGGATGCCGCTGAGCTGAAGAAGCTGGGCGAAGCCGGTGAATTCGGCCCCAATGTCCTGGTGGAAGGCCCCATCGCCATGGATCTGGCGGTTTCTGCCCACTGCGCCGAGGTCAAGGGCTTCAAGTCCGAAGTCGCCGGTGATGCCGATATCTTCATCGTTCCAAATATTGAAGCCGGCAACATCATGGGTAAGACCTTGGGCGATATCCTGGGCGCCAAGGCCGCCGGCGTCATCGTCGGTACCGATACTCCCATTGTCATGTGCAGCCGTGCCGATAACGATGAGACCAAGCTGTGCTCCATCGCGCTGGGCTGCCTGATGGCCGGACTGAACAAATAATCGCAGAAGAAAAGAGGATATCTCCCATGAAAAAGATTCTTGTCATCAATCCCGGCTCCACCTCCACCAAGATCGCCTTCTACCATGATGGGGAGCAGGTCTGGAAGGAGAGCATCGAGCACGATGCCGCCGAGATCAAAAAATATGCCGTGATCTATGATCAGAAGGATATGCGCACCAAGCTGGTCCGGGATGCCCTGGCCGCCCATGGCGAAAAGGTCACCGAGCTGGATGGTGTTGTAGCCCGCGGCGGCCTGCTGCCCTCCTATGTCAATGAGGAGACCGGCGCAGTTACCACCATTTCCTCCGGCGCTTACGAGGTCACTCCCGCCCTTATCGAAGCCCTCCGGGAGCGGCCTATCAATCACCACGCCTCCAACCTGGGCTGCGCTATCGCCTATGATATCGCCAATGAAGCTGGCGTCAAGGCTTATATCTATGACCCTGTCACCGTTGATGAACTTGTGGAGCTGGTTCGCTTGACCGGTCTCAAGGATGTCCGCCGTGTCGGCCAGGCCCACAACCTTAATATGCGCGCCGCTGCCATGAAGGTCTGCCGCGAAAAGGGCGTGGACTACTATTCCAGCAATGTCGCGGTCGCTCACCTGGGTGGCGGCATCACCCTCAGCCTGCACAGCAATGGCCGCATTATCGATATCGTCTCCGATGACGAAGGCCCCTTCAGCCCGGAGCGTGCCGGCCTGATCCCCGATTATCTGATGGTTCGTAAAATTGAAAAGGATAAGCTGGATTATAACGGCACGATGAAGCTTTTGCAGCGTCAGGGCGGTCTCACCAGCTATTTCGGCACCTCCGATAGCCGTGTGGTGGAAAAGATGGCCGAAGAGGGCGATCACGATGCCCAGCTCGTTTATGAGGCTATGGCCCTGGGCATTGCCCGTGGGCTGGCCCGCTTGGCCGTCCTCGTCAAGGGCAAGGTCGATTATTTTGTTCTCACCGGCGGCATCGCTTATTCCAAGTCCTTCTGTGAGATGGTCAAGGATTACGCCGGCTTCCTCGGCGAGTTTGTGGTAGTCCCCGGCGAAAACGAGATGCAGGCCTTGGCCGATGGCTGCCTGCGTGTACTCGGTGGAGAGGAGACCGCGCATATTTATGGCTGAGCGTAAACTGCCCACCCGTGCCGCTATTCTGGCTGCGGGCTGCATCATGTTCCTCTTCACCGGTACCATCTACGCCTGGAGTATCCTCTCCTCGCCCTTCCCGGTGGAATTCGGCTGGACCAGCGCGCAGCTGGGCCTCAATTTCACCATCGTCATGTCCTGCTTCTGCATCGGCGGCCTGGCCGGCAGCTTTGTTACCCGCAGGCTTTCCGCCCGTGTTACCGTCCTCATTGGCGCGGTGATGTGCTTCCTGGGCTATTTCCTCTGTTCCCGCATCACCGCCCAAAGCCTGTGGCTGCTGTATATTTCCTACGGCGGGCTCATCGGTCTTGGCGTCGGCTTCTCCTACAATGCCGTCCTCGGCACCGTGGTGGGCTGGTTCCCGGATAAAAAGGGCTTTGCCTCCGGCGTACTGCTTATGGGCTTCGGCTGTAGCACCCTTATCATGGGCAATCTTGCCGATCGCCTCTTCAATTCCGCCATGGGCTGGCGCACCGCCTACCTGCTGCTGGGCGCGGCCACACTGGTTGTCCTTCTCATCGGCAGCCGCTGGGTCGTCCCCAATCCTCAAATGGCTGCTCCGGCCGGTTCGGCGGCGGCTCCCACCCGCAGGGAATACACCGCCGGCCAGATGGTCAAGACCGCTGCCTTTTGGCTGCTGTTCTTCATCATCGTCTGTTCCAATATGATTGGCACCGGCGTCATCGGCCATTCCCGCTACATCGCGGTGGAAGCCGGTGTGGCCACCGGCATCACGGCACTGGTCGTGGGGCTGCAGTCGGTCTGCAATGGCCTTGGCCGTTTGGCGTTCGGCACCCTGTTTGATAAAAAGGGCAACACCTTCGCCATGCTCACCGATGTCGGCTGCTTCATCCTTTCCTGCCTGCTGCTGCTCTTCTCTCTGCGCGGCGGCGGGGCCATTCCGGCGGTGGCCGGCCTGCTGCTCATCGGCTTCTCCTATGGCGGCATGCCCACTATGACCTCCACCGTCACGGCCGATTGCTTCGGTACCCAAAATTACGGCACCAACTTCAGTATCGCCAATATGAGCATGCTGCCCGCTTCCTTTGGTGCTACCATTGTCGGCGCCATCCAGACCGGCTCCGGTACCTATGTTACGGCGTTCCTGGTGTTCCTCGGCGTCACTGCCGTGGTCATTCTGCTGGATCTCGCCTTCCGTGGGGCCGCCAAAAAACTGTAATTTTCCCCCTTGTGCCGCTCTTTTCTGTAAAGGGCGGCACTTTTTGCCTAATTATTTTGCAAAATAGCCAAATGAATAGCATTCCAATAGTCTATATTGTCATAATTGACAAACATTAGACAGAGGTCTATAATAAAGAGGAACAAGCCCCAATCCCCTTAGGGGGATCTCCTGCCTGTCTGCAAGCAGGAGGGCGTCATTGGCCGGTAATTTCCGCATCCGCGGTAATTATAAAGACACTTTAGTTAATGGAGGAGAAACAAAAATGAAAAAAGCACTGTCTATGCTGCTTGCTGTCATCATGGTCCTCACCCTGATGGTCGGCTGCGGCGACAAGAACAACGGCGGTCAGCAGGAAACCAAGACCTATCCTGAGAGCTTCGCTGGCATGGAAGACCTCATCGCTGCCGCTCAGGCCGAAGGTGAGCTCACCGTTTACGGCGGCTGCGAGGAAGAGTATCTTTCCGCTGCCTGCGATACCGTCGAGAAGATCTTTGGTATCAAGGTACACCGTCAGCGCCTGTCCACCGGCGAGATCCAGGCCAAGATCCAGGAAGAAGCCGGCAATCCCTCTGCTGATGTCGCTTTCGGCGGCACCACCGATCCTTACAACATGATGGCCAAGGATGGTCTGCTGGAAGCCTATGAGGCCACCAACGCCAAGCACCTGCTCAAGCCCATGTATCGCGATGCCGATGGTTACTGGTATGGTATCTATCAGGGTATCCTTGGCTTCATGGTCAATACCGATGAACTGACCCGCATGGGTCTGGAAGCCCCCAAGGACTGGCCCGATCTGCTCAAGGAAGAGTATAAGGGCCTCGTCTGGATGTCCAACTACAATACCGCCGGTACTGCTAAGCTGGTCCTCAATACCATGATCCAGATGTACGGCCACGATGAGGGCATCAAGTATCTGGTTGACCTCGATAAGAACATCGAAGTTTACACCAAGAGCGGCTCCGGCCCCTCCAAGAATGTTGGCTCCGGTGAGTGCGTCATCGGCATCGGCTTCCTGCATGATGGTATTACCCAGATCCTCGATAATGGCTATAAGAACATCTCCCTGATCATTCCGTCCTCCGGTACCTCCTTCGAGATCGGCGCTACCGCCATCTTCAAGGGCGCCGCGCACCCCAACGCCGCGAAGCTGTGGATCGAGTACGCACTCAGCCCCGACTGCGTCAACATAGCCAAGGACAACGGTTCCTACCAGTTCCTCGTCATTGACAACGCCGAGCAGCCCTCTCAGGCCGCAGAGTTCGGCCTCGACCCCGACAATGTCATGGAATATGACTTCGAGGATGCGACCGCCAACATCAAGACCTATGTTGAAGAGGTCATGACCGCTCTTGCCGAGGCAGGCGCCGACACCGGCGACGGCCGCTTCAAGACCGAGTAATAATTTCAAAGACTCAGGCTACGAATTTATGAACTCCGCAGCGGAGGCGGCTTCTGCCGTCTCCGCTGTTTTGGAATTTTCCCAAAGAAAGGGGAATCGCTATGGCAAGAGGCCAAGGTGCGGCGCTGGACAGGAAAAAGCTGATGGCTGACCCGATAATGGTGACCACCATCGTCGTGCTGATAACATTTCTGACTTTGTTTATTCTCTATCCGCTGGCCATACTGCTCGTGGATAGCTTCTATGGGGACGGCAGGCTGACGTTTGATGTATTCAAGCGCATCTTCGCCATGCCCACCTTTACCCGCGCGATATCCAACACTCTGAAGATCGGCTTCGTCGTCGGTATATTCTCGGCGCTCATCGGACTGCTGTTCGCCTACGTCGAGGTGTACGTGAAGATGAACAAGTTCGTCGGCGGACTTTTCAAGGTCGTCTCGATGCTGCCGGTCGTCTCCCCGCCGTTCGTGCTGTCGCTTTCCATGATCATGCTCTTCGGCAAGTCGGGCATCATCACCCGCTTCCTGCTCGGCATCTACGACAACAGCGTCTACGGCTTCTGGGGCATCGCCGTCGTGCAGACGCTCACCTTCTTCCCCGTGTGCTACATGATGCTCAAGGGGCTTCTGAAGAACATCGACCCCTCGCTTGAGGAGGCCGCGCGCGACATGGGCGCAAGCCGCTTCAAGGTATTCACCAGCGTCACGCTGCCGCTGATGCTGCCGGGACTCGGCAATGCCTTCCTCGTGACCTTTATCGAGTCCATCGCGGACTTCGCAAACCCCATGATAATCGGCGGCTCCTACGATACTCTCGCCACGACCATCTACCTCCAGATAACCGGCTCCTACGACAAGCCGGGCGCCGCAGCGATGGCCGTCGTGCTGCTGTGCATCACGCTTGCGATGTTCGCCGTGCAGAAGTACTATCTCGAGGCCAAGACCTCCGCGACGCTGACCGGCAAGGCCTCCCGCGGCAGAATGCTCATCGAGGACAAGAGCGTCAAGGTCCCGCTCACCGTGCTGTGCGCGGTCGCGGCAAGCTTCGTCATCCTGATGTACATCTGCGTCCCCATCGGCTCCTTCTTCCCGACCTGGGGCTATAAGTTCTTCCCGCTCACGGGCAAATGGTTCAAGCTCGTATTCACGCGGTATCACGGCTTCCAGGCCTTCCGCGACTCGTTCGTGCTCTCGCTCATCGCCGCCCCCATTACGGCGCTGCTGAGCATGATAATCTCCTATCTCGTCGTTAAGCGCAAGTTCAAGGCCAAGGGCTTCATCGAGGCCGTGTCCATGCTCGCCATGGCCGTCCCCGGTACGGTTCTCGGTGTCGGCTATATCCGCGGCTTCGCGGGCGGCGTGTTCCACACGGGTTTCCTGCAGGGGCTTTACGGCACCGGACTTATCCTCATCATCGTGTTTGTCGTCCGCTCGCTGCCGACCGGCACCAGAAGCGGCATCTCCGCCCTGCGGCAGATCGACAAGTCCATCGAGGAATCGGCTTACGACATGGGTGCGGACAGCTTCCGCGTGTTCATGACCGTGACGCTGCCGCTCATCAAGGATTCGTTCCTCTCCGGCCTCGTTACCGCGTTCGTGCGCAGCATCACCGCCATCTCCGCGATAATCCTGCTCGTCACGCCGCAGTTCCTGCTCATCACCGTTCAGATCAACGAATTCGCCGAGAAGGGCTCGTACAGCCTCGCCTGCGCGTTCGCAACGATCCTCATTCTCATAACCTACGGTGCCGTGCTGCTGATGAACCTGTTCATCAAGTACTTCGGCACAAGCCGCAAAATAAAGGAGGACATTTGAGTCATGGAAAAAACGAAAAAAGGCGTGCGGCTCGAGCACGTCTCCAAGATATATAAGGACCCCAAGACCGGCAAGGACTTCTATGCCGTGCATGACACCTCCCTGTCGATTGAACCCGGCAGCTTCGTAACGCTGCTCGGCCCCTCCGGCTGCGGCAAGACCACGACCCTGCGCATGATAGCGGGCTTTGAGAGTCCTGACGAGGGCGAAATCTACCTCGGCGACGAGGCCATAAACGCCCTCACCCCGAACAAGCGCGACACCGCGATGGTTTTCCAGAGCTACGCGCTGCTCCCGCACTACAACGTGTTCGACAACGTCGCCTACGGCCTGAAGCTCCGGAAAATTCCGAAGGACGAGATACGCGAGCGCGTCATGCGCATACTCGACCTCGTGGAGCTGACCGGCATGGAAGGCCGCATGACAAACCAGCTCTCCGGCGGCCAGCAGCAGCGCGTTTCCATCGCCCGTGCTCTGGTGCGCAACCCGGCGATCATCCTCGCCGACGAGCCCACCGGCGCTCTGGACTCCCACACCGGCCGCGAGGTCATCGGGATGCTCCAGCAGCTCCACAGGGAGGGGCATACCGTGGTGCTCATCACCCACGACAATTCCATCGCCGTGCAGGCGGAGCGTATCATCCGTCTGGAGGACGGTCAGGTGGTGTACGACGGCGACGCCCACGCGCCTGAGGCTGTCGTGCAGCCCACTCTGTCCGGCGAAGCGGCACAGGAGGAAGCAAAATAATGGTATTAGAGACTTTCCGTCAGGCACTGCAGAACGTCTGGAGCAATAAACTGCGCACGTTTCTGACCATGCTGGGCATCATCATCGGCGTCATGGCCGTCATCGTCATCGTCGGTCTGGGCAACGGCATGACCAGAAGCATGCGGGACA
>ERZ779851.983-NODE-983-length-27061-cov-10.177146_pt1 | contig 27061 bp, 19 predicted proteins | sample MGYA00511094_ERZ779851 | MGnify/ENA primary metagenome ERZ779851 (study PRJEB29588, sample SAMEA2155512) | human gut metagenome | biome: human gut; feature: human-associated habitat; material: faeces | place: Denmark | collected 2008/2010 ...
GTTCCCCTTTTATTAGAAAAAATTTATAAAAAAGTAGAAAATCAAATAAAACAGAGCTTTTTGGCCCTGTTTTACTGAAACTGATTGTTCCGTCGTGATTTGTTTTTGTTTAATCAAGTTTTTGAATGTACTTTCGATTTATCTAATGTTCTTTGCAAGACCATTCGGTTACGGTTAATTTCCATACATTCACGCTGTTAACCATTTGATCTGCGAAAGTCCAGAATGCGTCATCACTTACTTTGCAAAACTATCTTTATTATACAAAAAGTCTTTTATGATATCAACGGAAAAACGGACCAGCATATCGCCGGTCCGTTTTCGGGGAGAATTATGAATAGCAACAAAGACTTATTTACATAATTTTTCCATCTCATCTGCAACAAACTGAACTTTTGGTCCAATGATAACCTGAATGTTACCTTTTCCTGGACGAATGATTCCTGCTGCTCCTGAGGATTTGATCTTTGCTTCATTTACTTTATCATCATCGTTGATTTCTAAACGAAGTCTTGTGATGCAGTTATCAACACTCTTAACATTGGCACTTCCACCCAATCCTTCCAGGATCACAGATGCCATTGCTGTATAATCGTCATTTGCTAATGCGATGTTTTCTTCATCAATATCATCATCTTCACGACCTGGTGTTTTCAGATCGAATTTGGTGATCGCAATACGGAATACTACATAGAATACGATAAATGCTGCGATTCCTAAAGGAATGATCATCCATGTCTTCTGTGCTGCTGGTAAGGAAGATGAGAATACAAGGTCAGTTGCTCCTGCTGAGAAACTAAATCCTGCTCTGAATCCTACCAGAGTTGTGATCGTTGTGAAAATTCCATAAAGGAGTGCGTAGATTACATATAAACCTGGTGCTAAGAACATAAATCCGAACTCAAATGGTTCTGTTACACCACAGACAAATGCACAAACGGCTGCAGATCCTACTAAACCGATGGCAATCTTTTTCTTGTTGCTCTTTGCTGTCTGGATCATCGCTAAGGCTGCTCCTGGAATACCGAACATCATACATGGGAAGAATCCTGACATGTACATTCCAAGGCTCCATGATACATTCTTAGATGTTTCACCTGCCCAAAAATGAGTTAAATCTCCAAGTCCGATCGTATCAAACCAGAATACGTTGTTCAATGCATGATGCAGACCGGTTGGAATTAAAAGACGGTTCAAAAATGCGTAGATACCAGCGCCCACTGCATCCATTCCCACAATTGCCTGACCAAGAGCGATCAGTGCGCCGAACACAACCGGCCATACGAATAACAGGATAGCTGACACGACAATCGATACCACACCGGATACGATGGCAACACAGCGTTTGCCGCTGAAAAATGCCAGCCAGTCCGGAAGCTTCGTTCCCTTGAACTTGTTATAACAGGTTGCTCCGATGATACCGGCAAGAATACCGATAAACGGGTTTGCAATCTTGTCGAATGCAAGTGTCTTTGTAGCGCTGTCAGCGATAGATGGCATGATTGTTGTAACAAAGCCTGTAGACAGGAGTGTTGTCATCATCAGCCATGAAGCTAAAGCTGCAATACCGCCGGTACCGTCGTTCTTTTCCGACATACCGACACCAACGCCGATTACAAAAAGGATGGCCATGTTGTCAATCAAAGCGCCCCCTGCTTTAACTAAAAACAGACCTATTAAATTACGTACACCCTCGATGTCACCCCCCTGCATGGTTGCAGGACATAAATAATATCCAATACCCATGAGGATACCACAGATAGGAAGTACTGCTACGGGAAGCATTAAAGCTTTACCCAGTTTTTGAAGAAATTTCATAGATTTCCCCTCCTTTACATTATATATATACTAAACTGGAGATACTCCAATTAAGTTCGTTATTATTATACAAATCTACGCAAGACTTAAAATCTCATCACCAGCGGATACATCACCCTCCTTGAGCATCTCTATCTTGCTATAATCAGCAGTGTTGCCAATTAAAACCGGAGTGATGACATTAAGATCTGCTGCCTTAATCTGCTCCAGGTCAGCCTCCATCAAAAGGTCGCCCTTCTTCACCTGATCACCAACAGAAATATGTGATGTAAAAGGATCACCCTTTAGTATCACTGTATCAAGACCAATATGCAAAAGCAGCTCGACTCCCTGAGTGGTCGTCATGGTAAAAGCATGCAACGTATCAAATACAGCTGTCACCTCACCATCCGCCGGAGCGTAAAACCTGCCCTCAGAAGGAATCACGGCCACGCCGTCTCCCAATATCTTCTCAGAAAAGGTAGGATCCGGAACCTCTGTAATAGGAACCACTCTGCCGTTGCACGGAGAACAGATCACCTTTCCCTTTGACTTATTCTTGAAAAAACCTAACATGATATCTCCTTTCCGTCGATATACACACTCACAATATCCAAATCATCATTGAGAAGCACAAAATCTGCTCTCTTTCCTGCAGAAATGCTGCCTGCTTCATCATAGATGCCAATCTCCTTAGCCGGATTGGCTGTAGCACACATAATTGCCTCCTCAAGCGGAATACCTGCCTGCCTTACTGTGAAACGCATACAATCCATCAGATTGGTTGCCGAGCCTGCAATTGTCCCATCATGGAGTGTGGCAAGCGAACCTCTGACCGTCACTGCCTGTCCACCGAGTGTATACTCGCCATCCTCAAGCCCTGTGGCTCTCATGCTGTCACTTATTAAAATCATGCGCTTCGCACCAAACATGGCAAATGTCGCCCTGATAACCGATGGGTGAATATGCACTCCGTCACAAATGAGCTCTGCATGACACTTTTCTGAATCTCTCACAGCCCCGATAACTCCGGGATCCCTGTGATGAAGCGGTGGCATCGCATTATACAAATGTGTGGCATGGCTTGCACCATGCTCAATAGCCTCTACTGCGGTGTCATAATCAGCCGCTGTGTGTGCTATTGAAACCACAACACTTCCTCTTACCCTGTCTATAAAATCAATTGCGCCCGGCTCCTCCGGAGCGATATCTACAAGCTTTATCAAGCCATGGGCCGCATCCTGAAGCTCACAGAAATAATCATAATCACATCGCATGATATTCTCTGCCGCCTGTGCTCCCTTTTTAGAAGGACTGATAAAAGGTCCCTCCATATTGATACCTACAAGATGTGCACCACCATGATAAGTATAATCACCGGCATTTTTCATGACACTCAAAAGCTCATCCCTTTGAATGGTCATAGTAGCCGGACACACGCTCGTCACTCCGACAGAAGCCTCGTATGCTGTAATCACATCAAGCGCCCCTGTGGTACCGTCACACATATCAGCTCCCTTGCATCCATGAAAATGAATATCCACAAGACCCGGTATCATGATAAGACCTGATGCATCTATAATCTCCTGCGATGCGCTGTCAGCAGCCGGGTCCGTGTCAGCTGTTCTCTCCAAAACACTGTCAAAACGGCCATCCTTAACGACAACATCACCTTGCATAAAGCTGCCATCCTCTGTAAATACCCTTGCATTTTTTATTATCATATACATGCACCTTCTCAACTAAAAAACATCTACAGTCTGCTCAGTGCAGCCTCATCCGCTACAAGCGTAACATCATTGTGCAGCTGTAATACAGAAGCCGGCACCTGTGGTGTAATCGGTCCAAAGAAAGCCTTTTGAACAATCTCTGCCTTATCCTCACCACTTGCAATAATAAGAATCTTCTTAGCCTGCATGATGGTCTTGATGCCCATTGTATAAGCCTGCTTCGGAACATCATCAGCCGATGCAAAGAAGCGCTTATTAGCCTCAATAGTAGACTCTGTCAGATCCACACAGTGTACCTGCTTGTCAAAAGACTCGCCCGGCTCATTAAAACCGATATGACCATTGTGCCCGATACCAAGAAGCTGTAAATCAACACCGCCAAGAGACTGAATCAGCTCTGTATAGCGCTTGCACTCCTTCTGTGGATCCGGCTCCATGCCGTTTGGCAGGTGAGTATTCTCAACCGGAATATTCACATGATCAAACAAATTCTGATGCATAAAATAATAGTAGCTCTGGTCATTCTCACGGCTTAATCCCTTGTACTCATCAAGATTCACCGTCATAACCTCTGAGAAGTCCAAATCCCCCTTCTTGAACCACTCAACTAGCTGCTTATACAAGCCGACAGGTGTAGATCCTGTAGCCAGTCCCAATACACAATTAGGCTTCATAATCACCTGTGCCGATATAATATTTGCAGCCTTTCTGCTCATATCTGCATAATCCTTAGCATGATATATTCTCATGAAAAATCCCCCCAATTCTTAAAATATACCCAATAATATCTGCACAACCTTCAAATGTGCTGTTTGATTACATATATGCATTTTACCTTATATAGGACATTTTGTCCAGTACTTTTTGTTACTTTTTGTATATTTTATAAAAAAAGCATTAAATTTTAATGCGGTAAAGTGGTGAATTTGCATAAAAACCGTTTATTGAACAATAACCCTTATAGTATCATCTCCAAGAGTAAAAAATAATCCAATAGACTTGTTAACCATCGCTCTTTCATACTCTTTTTGAGAACACTTAGCATATAAAGTAACATTATCATCAATTTTTGCAGCCACAAATCTATTTCTTGACCTATTGATTAAATCCTTGCTTTTCACCGACTGTTTTCTGTGTAAATTCTTTTTGTCTCATTCCCTTTTACCTCTCTTCAAATTTGACTGATTTATCAAACCAGCTATCATTAGCTAATCTATTCAGTTCTTCTCCGCTTATAAGATAATCCTGCAATTCTCTCTTAATCCGCTCCGCAATACACTCCATAGTCTCTCTTATAGGTTGTGCAATTGTGTTAATGTCAAAATATTTAAGTTCTTCATCTGATAGCTTAGAAAATAAGTCATCTTGTCCATCATTCAACAATCTGCCCAACACAATTCCCGGATCTCTTTCTATCTTTTTTGCAAATATTTTAAATCGCCTATTTTGTGCTTGATAGCATTGTAAGCCGATAAGCACAAAAGAAACCACCGCAGGAATTTAGCTTAGTTAAAGCGTTAAATTCTGCGGTGGTTTTAATTATGCAGTCTTTTTAATTTCTATATCCATAATACCAATACCAATATAGCGCGTTCACCAGATTTTTTAATTCATCAGATGAATTTCCGCTATCAATGACCTTCTGTGAATAGCTGAACGGACCATAGTCCAGCTCAAAAATACAGGCCTTATTCTTTCCGGTGACTTTACATGCATAATTACTATTCAGGTTGCGTGCCATTATTCCGTTTATATCTACACAATACACCCCATCTGAAGCCTTTTTAGGTGTCAGACTGACTTCATTGCCATCTGCATTAACATAGCTGAACTTGTAATTGTTTATATCACAGCCTTCGTTCACCATAAAATAATGTCTTACTGTCATCTCAGACTTACATATCAGAGAGCTTCCGTAATATGTCAGTCCATTACTCTGACTATTGGCACTATCTGTTTTAATAACAGCCTTATATGCAGCAAAATCAGCATTTGCTACAGCTTTATCTGTATCGCTCAAACCAGCATTTGCCGGCTTATCAGTGTTATATTTAAAGAAGTTCTGCGCTGCGGTTCCATAGTTTAAGAGTGCCTTCACCAGCTTAATTGTTTCTTCCGGATACTCGTTTGATTTTGACAGGAGCTCAGTGGCATATTCTTTTACACTGTATGAATACTCTTCCTCGGTCTTGTTATCAATCACTATTCTTGTCTCGATGGTATCAGACATCTGTGCCGCATTCACCGGACATGAGAACTTGTATAAAGTTTTACCGTTCTCATTTACCTCAGCGGCGTCACTCGCATTAAGCTTATATGTCTGACCACCGATTTTAAATTCCAGATAAGCATCATGCTCAAATACCGAATCAGACATTTCCATGTAATAGTTTACATCGATGTTGTCTTTAAGGGTTATGCTTCTGCCATACAAGCTGACCTCAGGACTCTTTGAAGCGTATTCAGCTGTAAATGTAAAGCTCTTTGCACTTCCTGTAGCATTTAATGTTACCGCTGCTTTGTCTGTAGTCCATGTCATTTGATTTATCGCATACGCTGTAATACCATTTTGAATGCCCGAAATACTTGGTGGATAAGAAGCATTGTCCGCTGTTATTTCAAACTCTGTCTTTCCTGAATCCAGATTTTTCTGAATCCTGTCTGAGTATGCTTTTGCCCACTTTGCGGCATCTCCTGTCCTTACAAAATAATTGTCGGCAAGGCTTGTCGAACGCGTTGCATACGTGTCTGTGGTATAGATTTTGCTATGCCCCGGATGTGCTATGGCCATCAGCTCATCCGTCAGCCCAAAATACAAATGTCTCTGGTCAAAGCTATACCAGTTATCGCTGCTGTCATCCCAGGTGCAGTCCGTCTGATACCACAGTCCGTCCAGCTTCATTGCATTCCAGGTGTGTCCATCATAGGTATCCCTTGTCTCGCTGTTTTCTATTCCTGCTGCAGTAAGGAGCTTTGCATATGCACTCTCATACGACTGACAGGTGCCAAGCCCTCTGGTCAGCGCACTCTCAGCCGAAGACCATTTCAGGGTTTTATCATACTCAAGCTGTTCAAGCAGCCAGTCATGCAGCCACAGTGCTTTTGCATACTCTGAGCCATCCGTCTTGCTGTTGCACTCAGCTACTGCAGACCGGACAATCGAGTCAACACTCGGGTATTTATCATCCGATACACTTATATTGAAATTCAGTCGCAGATAGTATAAATTTGCTGCTTTATCCATCACATAAAACCTAAAGTTATAGGTACCTGTAGCAGTCATGGTAAATGTATAATCGTTTGAAGCACACTCTGATGTATAATTCAGCCACTCACCGCGGCTTGGATCCGCTACTGATTCGAATGCCCATTGATTTGGGTCCGAATAGCTCGGTGCATCCATTCTGAATTTATAGTTTCCTGATCCGCCTGTTGCAGAAACATGGAATGTGGTCGGCTGTCCCAATACAGGATCATTCCATTCTGCTTTTAGTGTCACAGCACCTGACGTGGCCTCCTCGCTATGCGCATATGTAGTCGACTCATCCCATGATTTTTCAGTCATAGGATACTGCGCGTTAAACTCAGCAGACGTATAGTCCAGATAATGGTTGCCTGCCACCTCCCATGATTCGCGGGTATGATCACTAAAGTCAGCTTCTGATTTCAACAGAAACTCATTATAGGTGGCTGTATCCTGTCCATCCCAGGTACAGTCCACGTTATAGTATTTGCTGCCGATTCGCACTATGTTCCACGCATGCGGTCCTCCATTTCCGGTACCACTGATAACTCTGACCGACAGCCCTGCTTCCTTGCACAGTCTGTAGAAAAGCACAGCATATCCCTGACAGACAGCTTTTCCGGTGCAAAGAGCGCCATAAGCTGTATATATCTGCTCCTCGGTTGAATTGTATGCATAATCGACATGATTGCAGATATAATCATGAATCTTTGTAATCTTTTTGGCTTCGCTGAGACCATTAAGCTGCAGTTTTGCCATTGCCGCAGCCACAGCCTCTGTCAGCTTTGCTTCCTGTTCCGCATTAGAATGATATGCCATGGTATATTTTATATACCCTGCAGTACTGTATGAAACATTACAGCCTGCATATCCATACAAAAGTGCATCCCCCTCCTGTCCGGTAGAGCTATCGTCGCACTTCATTGCATCATATAATAAATCCCAATATAGCCCATCTTTGTGTGAAGTAAACCAGGATGCAGGGAAATTCAAGGTTATTTCCGTTTCTCTGCTAACCATCTGCTTTCTGAGATATGAAACGGCACTGTCATAATCCGAAAAATACTGTCCTGTGGATGACCCAAAGAGCTGCTCTCCATCTGCAGACTCCTTATCTGAGCTTTCGGAGTCAAGCTTCCTCTTTAAATCATCAATGCTGATAACATCCTCATACAGTGGATTTACCGCATAGATAGTATTTTCCTCCGGTTTCGTGACCTCTGATTGGTTGCTCTCAGATTTGTTACTCGAAACTTTGACGCTTTCCATTGTCGTTACTTCACTTGCCTCTACAATAGTTGATGGAACCATTGTAATCAACATAATGAATGTTAAAACAAAGCTAATTAGTCTTTTGTTCATACGTTGTTCCTCCCGACTTCTGCCATTATAAAACAGCATCGCATTGTTTCAGTTTATTGATAACTTATAGTTCCATATTACTATTTTATTATGCATGTTGCAATAATTTAATTAACAATTATTGGGTTTCCTTAGCCTGTGTATCATTTCTTTCTATTTCATTGATTATTTCATGTGATCATATTATAGATCTACCTATCGAAAATGATGCACAACAAACGATAAGCTTGTTAAACCGATAAGCACAAAAGAAACCACCGCAGGAATTTAGCTTAGTTAAAGCGTTAAATTCTGCGGTGGTTTTAATTATGCAGTCTTTTTAATTTCTATATCCATAATACCAATACCAATATAGCGCGTTCACCAGATTTTTTAATTCATCAGATGAATTTCCGCTATCAATGACCTTCTGTGAATAGCTGAACGGACCATAGTCCAGCTCAAAAATACAGGCCTTATTCTTTCCGGTGACTTTACATGCATAATTACTATTCAGGTTGCGTGCCATTATTCCGTTTATATCTACACAATACACCCCATCTGAAGCCTTTTTAGGTGTCAGACTGACTTCATTGCCATCTGCATTAACATAGCTGAACTTGTAATTGTTTATATCACAGCCTTCGTTCACCATAAAATAATGTCTTACTGTCATCTCAGACTTACATATCAGAGAGCTTCCGTAATATGTCAGTCCATTACTCTGACTATTGGCACTATCTGTTTTAATAACAGCCTTATATGCAGCAAAATCAGCATTTGCTACAGCTTTATCTGTATCGCTCAAACCAGCATTTGCCGGCTTATCAGTGTTATATTTAAAGAAGTTCTGCGCTGCGGTTCCATAGTTTAAGAGTGCCTTCACCAGCTTAATTGTTTCTTCCGGATACTCGTTTGATTTTGCCAGGAGCTCAGTGGCATATTCTTTTACACTGTAAGTGTACTCATTTCCACTATTACCATCCACCACCATTTTGGCTTTAACCGTATCTGACATCTGTGCAGCATTTAGCGGACATGCAAACTTATATATAACCTTTCCGTTTTTCTCAACAGGGATTGCATCGTTTACGCTGACCTTGTATGGCTGGCTATTATTCACCGTAAACTCCATATATGCGTTGCTGTTTGATTTGATACTTTCAGGAAGCTCCATATAGTAGTTCATGTCAATATTATCTTTTAAAGTAAGGCTCCTGCCAACAAGCTTCTCAGAATCTTTTTCTACATTATTGGCGGTAAATGCTTTAATACAGAAATTACCATACACATTCTGATAATTCCAATTGCGGGAATATGCCAACCCTGTACCATAGAAATAATAGCTTGCCGTATTATCACTTGACACATGATTCTCCCACACCATTTCATTATTATAATTTACATCACCGGTCATCGCTGCCTCAATGTCAATGGCAGGTATATCAGTAGTCACTACAACCGAATAGCTTGTCCCAGGCTTCAGATTAACCGCTGCTTTAAGTGGAATGGTATATACTCCGGCATAGGTTGTCTGCCCTGTAGTGGTAGCAGTCTCCTGCTTTGTTCCGCTGGTTGGCTTTGTCTTATCCTTTAAATCTGTATATATCTCTATTGTATAATTCACATTTGTTTTAGATGTAATAGACAGGGAAACTGCTTTTAAGTCCTCAGAAGATACTCCCTGTTTTGCCTGAGTAGTAAAAACATTGGCCAATTTTCTGTAACCGCTTTGATGGGCTACATTTAATCCTCCATCAACCTGATAATTGTTATCATATCCATCATTAGCAGAAAAATCAAACACCCAAGCCGTATCGGATAAAGAAAACGTTTCATATGACATCCAGAAATAACTCTGATTATAATATGAACCGGTTCCATCTCCCCAACTATTACGAATAAGCCATGCACCATCTTTTTCAGGTTTAACACCATCTCTGAAATTATCTTTAGAATAGTTATCATCCCATCCAACAACCATTACCGCATGACCTGCTCTGTTATTTGTTTTATCATTATAACTGTTATTTATGTAATGATATCCGGTATCATTATGACTATACATAATTCCCACTGCACCATATTTTTTTATGGCTTTTTTCACATCTGATGCATTTTCCTTGATATTAATCATGTATGTATTTTCCAGATGTGCCTTATCCTTTGAATATGCATATTCATCAGATAAACCTGTATTAAGAAAAGTATCAATAGTGCTTGCTGTATATCCGTTGCTTGCCACCTTACTATATGGTACATCACTCTCGCTTACCGGACCACACCACTGTCCCATTCTGCGTGCCGCCATCAAATAGTTTCCACCACGATTGAGATAACCATACTGAACACTTGTATTATTCATATAGTACTTTGCATAGTCCCCCACTGTTCCACCAAGCGGATCTAACAGCGAATTATATGCATAATATGCCAGATGCAGTTCACTAAGATCTATATTTTTATCAAACGCACCATCATTAATCAGATCAAACTCTGCAAGACCTATTGACGAAAATGTCCAGCACGTGCCAAGTGGATTTTGATTACGAACAGACGGATATTTCGCCTTGATATCGCTGACTCCATTTGCCGGATACCTGTTCTCTATAGTTTCATCTGCAGAATATCCCCAATCATCAGAATACGGCACCGCCTCATCCGGTTCATACACCGGTGTATTATAATCCAAATCACTCAGAATATATCCACTTGTAATGCTATTTTCTACAATTGGCTGTTGTTCTGCTTCAACGCCTTGTCCTGCTGACACCGGTTCTGCTGCGACCGGAACAGCCACACCTAATATCATAGCCGCACTTAACACCAATGATAAAAAATTTTTTGTCTTCATTCGACTTTCTCCATTAAAATAATCCGCTACACCTATATCTAGTATAGCGGATTACCATGTAAAATACCATTACAATGTATCGTTCTCCATTGTATTAACTCCTCTTACGTTTCTTCTTCAAATGTAGGTAAAACCACAACTGACGTCACATTAGTCAATCGGTATAATTGGAAGCTCTATCACTCCGTTATCAGATTTATTATTCATTCCTGAATTGTCATTATCTGAATCATCTGTGCCTGAACCACTATCTCCTGAATTGTTTATTTCAGATTTTTTATCAATCTTATCACCTGTTTTATTTACATCGTCTGAAGTGTTTTCTGATTCATCATTTTTCATTATATCAGTCTCATATGAATCCCTGGAATCATTATTACCGGTGTTTTCTGATGAGCTCTTTGTATCACCAGATTTGTCCTTATCATCGACTACTGTTGCTTTGTCTTTTGAGGAATCTGATGAATTCTTATCCACATTACCAGTCTCTGTATTTTCTGTATCCAATATCATCTCTGTAGCTGATACTGCCTCTGTTGCTATTTCTGAGCTTGTTTTATTTTCAAGCGCTATATTCTTTGCAGGCAGTACTGCAACTGTAATTGCTACGCCAAAAATCAATATCACTATTGTGCTAACCATTTTTTTGTTAAACTTAAATTTCATTTTCTATATCCTAGTATAATTATGGTGTAGTCAATCAAGACTACTTGGTTAATAAGCTTCTGTAAATCAGATTACTAAAGAAGGGATTCTTCCTTCATCAGATACTCTTTGCTTGTCCAACTATATGGCAAAAATACTTGTGGCATTCCATCTCTTCTTACACTAATTTCAAAATACTGCCGATAATACTCAATTCCTTCAAGCCCAGCCTTGCTCAAATAATCATCAAATATTCTATTGATATTTGCAAATATTTTCAAAGCCTGCTTACGGTTGTGCACTACAATGCACTCGCTTAAATCATCAATTGAATGCTCTTTAATATACCCATCATTGCATATATATCTATGTTCATTTTTTACCAATTCAGCCAAACTGCAAGTAGATGACTTTTTAAATTCGAAATAGAAATCTATAGGTTCTGTCTTATAATCGTCAGACACTGAAAAAGCCTCTAAAAATTCCACTTCACATAATTTTCTTTTATATATGCATGCTTTTTAGCAAGCTGAATTTCCTCTAACTTCAACTCTCAAAGTCAGGAATTATACTCTAGTACTATATTTTATGCAACAATTTATTTAATTTTTTGATATTCAAACCAATACATTGCATCCAGCAACGTCTTCAATTCAGAGGTTAGCTTTGAACTGCCATATGCTTTTGCAATGTAGTTCATCGGCTGATAGTCCAATATAGTTTCTGTATTTCCATTCGATACTATCGTCCTCATGCCAGAAAAGAAATTTCTGTTTGTACAAGTTACTTCTATATAATACATGTCTTTATCTTTCGAACGACATGGTGTAGCATAGCCTATCATATCTCCGCCCACATACGTTGCAAACGAATAATTTGATATATCTCTGCCGGAATCAAGCTTAAAATAGTGTCTAAGCTTTACATCATCTCCCGCCACAAGGCTCGATCCGTAATAGTGTATTCCACTCATTGAAAATTGACGGATACTTGAATTGGCAGCATACTGCTTCAACGTTGCCTGTGGAATTTGTTGTATCGTCTTATCGGCATTCGTAAGGCTTCTGTTGGCTAATGCATATGTCATAAATCCAAAATACTGCTGTGATGCAGCGCCATAATTCAACATCGCTTTTACCACCGGCTTATATGCTGCATATTCTTTTGTATTGCTTGCCAATAAGCTCTTGGCATAATCCTCTACTGATGTTGAAAATGTATCCAGCACTTTTCCACTATTAGAGAGTAACTGTAAATTTACTTTTTCGGTCATCTCAACTGCGCTTATATCAATTCTTGAGCAATATGATTCGCCATCACCAACCGGACTCCGGTTCAATGCCACATAGTATGGTGTTCCGCTGTCACCTTCATAGGTGTACTTGACCATGCAGTCTCCTATGTCATACGTAGAGCCGGTCATTTTCCAGTAGATATTTAGACCGATATTATGATTCTCCAATAAGGATATACTCTGACTCTTCGATACACTTACCTTTTCGCTTCCTGTGTTTGTATTTTGACTTCCGGATGAGGTATTTCCCGGATTTGCAGTTTCTGATGAATCTCCATGATCTCCATCTGCCTGTCCATCTGTTACCAGATACCATATTGATTCTTCTTCAAAATAAACATTACCGGAAGCATCAAGTGCTCTTATTCCTATACAAAAAGCTCCTGATTCCGAGGCATTTGCCGGTGTTATTTTAAGCTTATTCTGTGCAGTTTGTTCTATGTTTACCGCAACATTTTCTTCTTTTTCACTTATATACCATTCGTATGCAACATTATCTACATATTTACTTACAGCCTTGCCACTCTTATCATAGGTTGTCTGCTTTGTCCTAAGATTGCATGTATATGAGGCGCCGCGGTTTATAAGCATACCAGAGCTGTCACGTTCTTCATCGAGTGTATATGTAGCAGGAACCACTTCATACTCAGCAGTTTTCTCACCGGTACATTTTTCCTTTCCATAATAGTAGTGATAGCGTACTGTGAGTTTTGTCTTTCCAGGCTTCATTCCGGTATATTTCCACTCATTACCGGCATTGGATATTGTTATGATGCTTTCATCCTGAGAAATTACTGAGTCAACTACATATATGTATTTTTTCCCGCCAGCCTGCGACCGCGTATCCTGTGTCAGTTCGCCTTGTCCGTTAGTTCTGATATTTTCTGTCTGATTGACACACACTGTTCCGGCTGCAAAGTCTATATCAAAGCCATCCTCAGAAACAAGCTTAGCATTTGTCTTAGATACCTCAGCAGTTCCATTGTAAGCAATCGCTGTAATATCAATATCCCGAGGACTGTACTGATTCAGCCAGTTTTGGGATAAAGTAAAATATACCGCATCCCCAAGAACTCTGATTGTATATGAGTTCCGGTCAATTGCTTTCTCACTTCCATCCGATATATAAAACAGCTTATATGAATCACAAGCCACAGAAAGATTGCTCTTTGATACACATACTGTCAAATCAGTGCCTTTTCTATAAGCGTAGCTGCTCTTAGTGAATACAAATCCTGATTTATATTCTGTCTGTGCAGTCTGAACATTTATCGATGCACTGTCTGAATTGGTGTCTGCATATGTGATTGCGTGAATCGGTGTTAGGGCGAGAGTGAATGCTATTCCTAACGCAATTGGTTTTGTCTTATTAAATTCCATGTAACCTTATTCCTTAATTTCCAGTTAATTACTTTGATGCAGTACCTAATTCATAAATCGCAGTCACTAAATCGGACAATTTATTACTACTATTTTTTGAATTTAGCACTTTATTACAATAATCATTTACGCTACATGTAACAAACGCTTTTCCATTTACATTTATAGTAAATGATTTAGAATAATCGGCTAGTAATATTCCTGTTAAATCAACATAATATTTACCATCTTTCTTAACCGGTTTTAAAATCTGATTTCCTACTGTAAACTTATAATCAGATATATTTTTACTATCAATGCTGAAATAGCATAGTCTTCTAAAACTATAGTACTCTTTCTATATGAAATTTACAAGCAAAACTATGCCATTTGTTGTTTCTGATATTCGAACCAGTACAATGAATTCAGTAAAATCTCTGCATCAACATTGCATTTTGTATATGCCTTGGCAACATAATTCATTGGACTATATAAAAAAACTCACAATCAGCGCCATCTGAAATCTGGATATCAGGTCTCTCAAAGATTGACTTTATGTTTAAAGTGGTATCTATATAATACATATCTCCAGCCCTTGTAAATTCCAGATAAGAAACACTCGTAAATTCATTCGTACTTTCTTAAAATAGATAAAAAATACGTCTGTTTAAAATACGATAATATTTTAAACAGACGTATCTAAAAATGGAATCGACAATATTTGTATAAATTAGTACAATATTGGTTTTTATCACTACCACTTTAAATCTATCAAAGCATCTCCTCCAAACAATCAACAATTGCTTTGCAATAAGGCTCATATTCACCATTATTCTTATTTGAATAATATTCTATAAAACTACGAATCTCATCATCCGTATAGTCCTCATCATCAAACACCTCTGATGCCTGAATAGCCTGCTTGTTCAAACCATTGCGGCGCACTGCTTTTATTAATTTGCTTCACGTCTTTTACCCCTTGATATCAGTATCCTTGCCTTAGAAATACCATCAGCATAACCATTTGTTTTCTTATCCAATATATCCACTATTTTCTCTGCTTCATCATACTTCTTATCTTCAATACACTTATACATCTCATCAATCATTCTCTTGATGTCCTGATTAACTGAAGACGTATTCATTACTTCCTCTAAAATAACATTTGCATCCCATCCCACAAAGGATTCATAGGTCTTAAATAGAATCTCATTATCTTCATTATACAGATATAATAAATTGACAGAATCATCCATCTCACCCAAAATCTGCGGAGAATGTGTAGTAATAATAAACTGGATATTGGGGAATGTGTCTCTTAAAACATTCAATACCTTTCGTTGCCACGATGTATGCATATGCAAATCCAATTCATCAATGAGCACAACACCTGAGCCTTCCAAAGGATTCACATCTTTACCCGGATTTGCCAATGCCATTCTTCTTGCCAAATCTCCAAATAGAGCTATCGTGCATTTTTCTCCATCCGATAACTGATCTATCTTTAAAGACTTGCCGTTTTTATTGACCTTCATTGCCAAAGGTCTTCTCTCTATCCGAATATCCTCAAATCCATCAAGCATAGCTAACATTGCTTTTTTAACAGCTGCAAGGCTTTTATCTTCATATTTTGAATCATCTCTAACCTTTATCTGATTCTCTATATCCTCCTGATTTCTGAACCATTTAAATAAATTCCTAAAATCTATCGTACTTTCTATAGCTTTGTCAAATGCATCCAGTTTTACAAACTGCTCTTTAGGAGCCCTAACCGGCACATCAAGCACAATTCTATTTACTCCATAATTAACAAAAATGGGCATACTCTTATTATCCGATTCCTCTATCCAATTGCCATTGCCATCATCATAACCCATTTGTATATATAACGATTGAAACTTATCTGTAAGTTTTTTAAGAGCACTTGTATTTCTTTTTTCACCTTTAGCCCTGTCAATTGTGCGTTCATAATATATGCTTTTGCCATCCTCAAAATCGAAATCAGCCTTTATGCCGGCCGCAGACTTTCCATAGCTAATAAAATCTTCATTGAATCTGGCTGTCTTACTTCGCACCGTTCCCATCAGCTTTGCAATGATATCAGCATATAATAAATCTATAGCCTGAAGGATTGTTGACTTGCCAACGCCATTCACACCAAAAATAACCGTTGTCTTATTATCAAGCTTTATTTCCAGATTGTCTATTCCCTTAAAATTTTGTAATGTTATCGAATTAAGCTTCATATCCCTACCTCACAATAACTCTTCAGATTACAGTAAAAAAACGCTATACCATGCTTATAGTATAGCGGATTTGTATTTAAAAAACAATTTATATTTTACCACTTTTTCCGATATAATTTTATCAATTTATTTTAAAAACGCCAAACAAAGGAGAACATCATGGAAAACTTACAAACACTTATTGAAAACTATTTGGAATATTGCAGGACGCAAAAATGTCTGGATGAAAAGACTTTAAAAGCATATCGGATTGACTTGCGACAATTCTCTGAGGAACCATCTCTTGAAAAAATAACGGAAATCACACCAAACAATTTGGAGGATTATATTGCCAGACTCCACCAACAATATAAACCCAAAACCGTAAAAAGAAAAATAGCCTCAATAAAAGCATTTTTTCATTATCTGGAATATAAAGAACTCCTCACAATAAATCCATTCTCCAAAATACAGGTGCACTTTCGTGAACCTACCATATTACCCAAAATTATCCCACTACATACAGTAGAAAAATTTCTGACTATCATTTATACACAACGGGACAACGCTAAAACTAATTATCAGAGAAGGAATGCATTGCGCGATGCAGCCGTATCCGAACTGTTATTTGCTACCGGCATGAGAATTTCTGAGCTTTGCTCATTAAAAAACGAAGATATAAATTTACATGATGGGAGCATCCTCATATATGGTAAAGGCGATAAAGAGCGGCGTATTCATATTGGCAATGATTCTGTTTCTCAAATAATGGAAGAATATAAGGCTGAATTCCAAGCTGAAATTAAAAGTTGCAATCATTTTTTTGCAAACCAAAATGGCAAACCTCTATCTGACCAAGCTGTTCGCAGGATGATAAATAAGTATTGCACTCTCTCCGGTATAGATTTACATATCACCCCTCACATGTTCAGGCATACTTTCGCTACCAGCTTATTAGAGGCCGATGTCGATATCCGGTATATTCAGGAAATGCTAGGACATAGCTCCATCAATGTCACTGAGATATACACACATGTAGCCACTGCTAAACAGCGGGATATTCTAATATCAAAACATCCTAGGAAGGATTTTCATATATAGACTTCTTTACAATCCATCGTTTTTGATGGATTGTTTTATTTTTGATGGATAATTTTTAGTTATCCGTTGGTTGGAGATAGAAAACAAGTGATTATAAGAGATTACCGGTTAGCAATTTGAAAGGAGATTATTTCAATGCAAATTATACAATATACAGAAGAAATGAACATGAAAATATATAAATTTTTTCAAAAGGTTTTTAAAGAAAATGCACGAAGTTTTTCTCCTCTTGGGAAAGATTCTGATATTTTGGATATTTCAAAAAATTATATAATTGATGGAAGCTTTTGGTGTTTGATCAATGAAAAAAAAGCTATTTGCGGAACTATTGCGTTACGAAAGCTCAAAGACTGTTATGAAATACGTCGTTTCTTTGTATTAAAGAGATATCAAGGGTGTGGGTATGGAACAAATCTTTTAAATATTGCAGTAAATTATTCAATAGATAATAATTATAGTCTGCTAAAAGCCGCAACAATGTCAAATGGACTTGCTGCTCAGCACATCTTCTTGGCAAATGGCTTCTCAAAAACAGAATGTTATAATAATAGCACTGCAGACATTTTTTTTCAGTTTGAAATAACTACAAATTCAGCATATAAATATAAACTAGAGTATTTGAAAAAAAAATTTGAAAGCTCATTAATATTAAACCCCACAGAAAATGTCCCTTTTATCTATGATATAGAGAATACAAATTTTTTTGCAGGTCTTTATGTAAGTGAGCGTTTTAAAGATGTTAATGATAAAGTCATTTTTGCAGGACGAAATGAATATATTGAGTTTTTTCAATACATAAAAAAAGAATGGTCAAAAAAATTAAAAGCTTACGATGTGGATTTGAAATCATTATCGGGATTAAACGCACATCTAATACTTTTCCTTTGTATTCTTAAGCCTGGAGATAAGATTATATTATTACCTGAAATAGCTGGAGGTCATTTTGCAACTGAAGAAATATTAAAAAATATAGGTGCAATAACATATCAAATGGTTCCTAATTATGAAAAGCTGGGCGTGGATGTGTCTAAAACCATGAAATTAATTGAATCAGAAAAAATAGATTATGTTTTTGTTGACCGAAGTGAGGGACTATATTATGAAGATTTTTCTTGGCTTAAGGATTGTACACAATGTTATAAAATATTTGATGCATCACAATATATCAGTTCCATCCTATGTGAACATTTTATGAATCCATTTGATATGGGATTTGATATGATTATTACCACATTGCATAAAAATTATCCCGGACCTCAAAAAGGATTAATTGCTGTAAAGAATGCAGATGTTGTTTGGGAGCAATATTTGGCTCATGCCAAAACCTATATAAGCAATACACATCCAAAAGCAATTGCAGATTCATTACTACCATTAATGTATAAGGAGCAATTCAATAAATATTGTGAAACCTGTAACTCTTGTGTGAGTGAACTAGAAAAATTATTGTTCGACTATAATGTTCCCATTGTAAGACGTTCTGATGAGCAAACACCCACACATCATCTATGGATATTATGTCCCGATAAATATAAGAGCTATCAATATTATTTAAAATTAGAGTCAATAGGACTTTTAACTAATTATCGTTTACTTCCCTATAACCTAGGTTATGGTTTACGTATTGGTTTAAATGCTGCTGTATTGTGCGGATTAAAGAAAAAACATATTCCTAAATTAGCCAAAATAATGAGTGATGCCTACCATAACGACATCACCCCTGCTTTAGTAAAATCCTGTCACAAATTTATTCGTAAAATAAAAACTACTGCATAATAATAGGATATGCTTTAAGTATTGAAATTGCAAGCATAGCAAAACTTTCATTACTATTAAGAATATTTTGATAAAATTGTATAATATCTTTCTCGCGCTGATATTCTTGATGATTTTCAAGAATATCAGTCATTTTTTTTATAGTATTTTCTAATTCTTTTCTATCTGAAATAGTTGCAATCTTATATAATAATTCTAAAATACTAATTCGAATTATGCCATACTCATTGTGATATGCGGTATATATTTTTTTTGCTTCATGTAGGCAAGTATTAATAGTTGAATTTTTTGTTTTGCGGTTGGGAAGTCTACGATACTCATTATCATATAAATTTTGTATCATATACAATTTAGCAAGTAAAGTTTTGCAATAAGCCACATGCACACTGACTCTATTGATTTCTGCATTTGTTAAAAATGTCTTTATTTTTGTTTCATATTCTTGAAAATTTGAGATATTATCATTAAGATATAACTCTAAATCAATATACTTCAGTTCACAAGCACTAACTGACTTATAGTTCTCATATCCACTCGCAATAGCCTGATTATATTCTCTCACTGCACAATCATATGTATCCTGACAACTTTTATAGTTTAAAATGTCATTTAATAAATCAATATAATGTGAAGTATTTGCTTTTACATAGAGTGAATCATAATAATTAATTATACTGATATTTTCATTATATTTTTCTTTTAAAAATGAAATGAAATCAGATAATATTGACGATGGCAATGCTCTCTTTAAAATATGATAACTCCTGATAATATCTGTATAACATCGCTTAACAATTTCAAGATAAATTTGCTGATCTTGTGCATTATCTTTATATGCATTTAAATCTTTTAATAGTGTTTCATATTTGTCTGTAAAGAAATTCCCCTTTTCCGTTTCTATATGAATCTTCCAATATCTAGCATACAATTGATATTCATAATTAACACTCGATAATTTTTCTAAATATAGATTAATATTATTTCGTGTTGCGATATTTACATCACCATGTGTAGACTCAATAATTCTAAGAATAATGCGATTTTGCTGTTCAGCAAATTCAGCTTGTTCAATAAGTATATTGTATTTTTCAAATGCTTTATCCTGTTCACTATTGTAAAAGTATAAGGTCCCTGCTTCATAAAGAAACATATTTTCTTTAATCGGAGAATATTTAAGTTCATCTAATAACGATTTATATAAACGATCAAAGTTTCCGGTTTTCAATGCAGAACTAAATAATTTTTCTCTCTCATTAATGCTTATTTGCTTAATTTGTTCATAAGGCAAATGCACCAAACTTATCCATGCGCTTTCTGGAAATTTATCTGAATTTAGTAACACTTTATTTACTGCTGCTAAATTTTGTTCAGTTTTCCAAATAGTTGTCTGATATTTTTTTATTTCGTTATACCTCGACATCAAAATGTATGTATGGTCAAATGGAAAATACTTTATTAAATCTTTTCTTAAAAGCGAACGGATAATGAATTTCAACCTACAAAAACTTATTTCCTTTTCAAATATAGCGTGAACATCACTAACTTGTATTAGAGTAAACGACAACGATATATAATATATAACCAATAATACTTCTTTTTCATTATCTGTCAGCTTTTCATAAATATCATTAAAATTATGTGAACTATATTTGCTAATTGATAGTGTAAAGTTATTTCTCATACATTTACTTTCAATAGTATTATATAAATCACTATCCAAAGAGTCAACATCTGTTAATAATATAAAATTTCCTAATGAACTATTAATTATATTAAGAAGGCTTTCCAAAAAAGTTTTACCCATGGATTCCAAATTATCAACAATTATAAGTGAGTTTTCATACGATTTCTTATTTACATTATTTCCTGATACATTAAAAAACTCCAGAATATCGTTTTTATTATTTTTACAATCTATATATATTATATTTTCAGCCCAACTTATATTTTGCAATAATTTAATATCTTTCGTATTTTTTGATAAAAACATAAACATAGAACTGGTTTTTCCAGTATTTGGCTTACCATAAATTAAAATTCCATTACCATTTCGTATTCTTGTAGTTATCCACGAACATATCTCTGCTTGCATAGGTGATGGCGGAAACATTGTAATATTAGATTTAAATAATTTCAAAAGCAAATAATGAATAAAAGAGCGTGTGTTAAATGTCTTACGGATAACAATATCAACTAAACTTATAATTGCTGCAACTCCCATAAGAATCGTCCAGAAATTTATTTCTTCCTGCGTAACAAGCATTGCCTCCACAATAAGTCCAGTTATAGATAAACCAAATATGACTTGTATTGCATCCAATATTTTAAATATAATTTTTTGACTTTTAGTGTAAATTGTAAATTTTTTACTTATCATAATTTCCTCGTGTTAAAAAGTATTTATTATTTTGCTAACCGGTAATCTCTTATAATCACTTGTTTTCTATCTCCAACCAACGGATAACTAAAAATTATCCTTCACTTATTAACTGTATCCACTATTTCTGTGAATAATTAATTGACATAATAATATTGGTAAATTATGATTTTGTCTTATAATTATATTCAGACATATAGAATACTCAAGAACTTAAGTATATTCTGTAATTAACTGTTCTTTTATCATTATCTACACATACTCTAGCCAATTTTCCAATTGTATCTTTAATTTTGCCTCAGAACCTTCCCATCGTATATAAGTTATTCCTAGTAAATCAGTGGCAAGCTTAGGATTATCTTTGCATACAAATGCTACTTTTTTTCTTCCTTTTTTTCCACAAAATAATCCATATTCTAATAATACATTATCATTTATCCCTGATGTTTTCCTAATATGATCAGTATACCAAATCTTATCATCTGCATTAAACATAAAAATTGCTCCATCCACTTGTTCTGCAATTTTAATCAGGCTATCCAATGTATAATCGGATGGTGAAAAAATCGGCGTTTTATTTGAATTCCACATTATAGATTCTGCATTTAATTCATCCAATGTAGCCGCTACTATAGTCATATCATTAATAGCTTCTTTTGAACTCCCGATAAAAATCTTCTTATTCATCTTACAACAATCCTCACTTACTTTAATTATATCAAATGGTATAATACTCTTGTACCCATTCTGCTTCCATTCACTACTACCATCATCATCTATTTCAAAGCCCAAAACACCTTTCCTGTCAATGGAATATACTATCTGTGCTTTATTCAAAATTTCTTCTCTGTCGAAATCATTCCCACATATATTACACAAAATTCTTTCATTAATGTTTAATATACGAGCTTCACTTAATAACAATTCCTCACCGCAAGAACATCGTATACTATATTTGTACTTCAATAAACGTTCTTTATGAAGCAATTCTACAAATTCTCTTGCTGATCGCCCCTCGCATCCTATAAGTTCAAAAAAATCCTCTGGATATAAAGCATCAACACTATTGACCGACAGCGTTTTCAATTTGCTTTTCAACACTTTCAAATACTTGTTCTTCATACTTATCATAAATCCTCAATGCCATCTGCATATCATCTTCTCTAAATTTTATTCCATACCTAATCCATATTTCTAAATAGTCAGCATCTGCAGCATCATACTTTAAATTCAAATTACTCTTTTCTCGAGCCAAAGCAATCCAGATTGCCTCAACTCTTTTTTCTGCATTCATTCTCTCTCTAAGAGTCATAAACGTTTTTGTAACAAATATAGGCATTACCGTATTTTCACCTTTCAATGATGTAATGACCTTTTCACCATCTTTAAAACGTATCCTAGCAACTATCCCCTCTATTCCCATATCCCAAATATCTGAAAATTTCTTTTCAAAAAAATAATCATTTATAGCTAGTCCCTCAACATCATTATAAATTTCCCTTTCAAATTGCATCACTCCTTCATTTAATATTTTATTCTCATCGCTATCAACTACATTTTCCAATGGTAATCTGTTAATAATTTCATTCGAAAAGCCTTTAATTATTTCACTGCAATCTGCTACAGCTTTAAATGCTGGTATTTGATTATATACATTGTCTATCAGATTTTTGCTCAACTGATATAATACCTTTTTATGTTTTGTACCAATATTTACATATTTAACATGAAAATTATTATTAAGAATATTCAAGGTTCTTTCAAATAAACTCTCACATCTATCTGTTTCCAAAGCTACTCTTTTTCTCTGCCAAGCCTTTATAATCATGCGCTCATTTATAAAATCAATCTCTACCGGAATATATACACACGACTTTTCCAATTCTCCATCTTTACCTTGAAGCTTTATATCATACGCAAAAATAAGTTTCAAGTTATTTAATTCTCCATCTTCATTTTTAATCATTTTAGTTGCTACTATTTTAGCAGTTTTCTTTTCATTTGGTTCTGATGATAAAATATTTGAAAATTCATATCCTTTACCATCCGAATATAAGGCTAATCCCTCACCCCAATCAGTAGGTAATGAATATTTCCTGCATTCGTCAATTTTATAAACCCTAATTAATTTTCTCTTTCCATAAAATAATTCTGAAAACAAAAATTCCTCAAAGTTATCTAAATTTATTTTACTCTGCCCAAATAGTTTATTCACCCATAACTTGGTCTCCATTCCCTCGTCTTCTTCTGATTTTTGTATATTATTCGCCCTTAAATAAACCTCTATAGCATTAGAATTGCTGTCATTTATATTATCAATTAATGCTTGACTTATATACATAATATCATCTCCCATGTAATATATTTATAGAAAGTACAGAAAATTATATTGCCATTATATTTAATTCAAACCAGTACGTTCTATATAGTTATATAGCACCATAAACCAAATGGTATTTCACTAATTTTTATAAATTTCACTATTTTTCTCAATGAACGCATCCAAAAAAACTGACCTTTTGACAAAATTGTGATTTACAAACACAGAACAAATGATATATCAAGAGATTCTATTATCTTCGCTTATCGAACTGTCCCATATAAAAGAATTATCTTACTTTTTGTTTATGCGCAAAATACTACATATCTTTAAGGTTTTTACTACATACAAAATCCAAATAATCTTTTGGAGTTATTCCTGCTTTTATAAATTCTTTATGAACTGACTCTCTCCATTCGCTCTCTCCTTCACCTGAAAACGTGCTCCATACGCTTCGAACAACTGTAAGTGCCTTAACTGCCCAATCAACATACTCTTTCCTATTCACATAATATATATCATCAGCATATATACGGGCATCATCATCAATCCCATCCGAGTTAGTAATTAGAATCGTATATACATTAACATCTTTTGTTATTCTTTTCTCATGTTCAATAATCCATGCTTTATGTCTTCCAGCCTCACTAACATCAGATATCGGGACTTTTTTTACCTGTTCTTTTTCCTCATAAATTTTATCTTCTGAAACAACTAAATTATTTTCATTAATTATCCAATATGGATCCGGGGCACCTGTACTATTAGGATTTTCTGAGATAAATCCCAACAATTCTCCTAATCCTTTATGGCCTCTTTCAAATTCATTTCCATTGGGCGAATTTAAATCCCTTAAAATACTTTCAATTTTTTTCTCTATTTTTTGCAATGTTGGCATTGATGTAAAAACACTTTCTATCTTTTCAATGCAATCAACGAAAAAATCTGCATCTTTAACATCTTCACTTTTAGCAAAAAACAATTTTTCCGATAAGCCAGGCAACCATCTTATCCCCATATTTTCCTTTACCGCATTCGCTAAACACTGTATGCCTGATGTCTTATACTCTGCTTGTCCATCTTTAAATAAGTAATATGCCATACACCCTGTCATATAATTCCAAAAACATTTATATCCATTTAACGCAGGTGCATTTAAATTTTCAACAATACTATATGCATGTTCATATGCTGATTTATAGTCTTTTTTCCATAACGAGTATTGAAATTTCAGTTCAAGAAGTGCTGATTGCTGTAATTTTTGATTTATCTTCTCTTCTACATTGTTTTCTTCATTCCAATATCCATTTCTTAATTCTACAATATACTCTTCTGCCTCTTGCCATTCTGTAGTTCTATTCAAAAAATCTTCAGCTTGTTCCAACACATCATTTACATTTGAATAATCCATAGAATTTTCCAAACCAAATTGAATTTCTGCTCTCAGTTCTGGTGCAAATTGCTTAATTTTTTCCTGTTTAGTTAAATCATTTTGAATTGTGTCCCCTATTACACAAACAATGGCATAATCGCTAGGATTTCTCGAGCATCTACCCACAGCTTGAATTATCCTCGTTTGTATTCTTTCTGCATATAGTTTTGAAGCTCCCATTCTAGTAATCAAAAACTTTTCCTGCAAATTAGTTGTTTTAGGTAAATTCCAAATAAACAGCAGTCTACTCTCTTCATCAGGAAAATCTATACCATCAAAACGATTTGCTAAAATAACCGTTGCAGCAGGACTATCTACAAATGAATGTTTAGATTCTTCTATATCCTTTGCATCAAAAACTTTTGTGTCCTTTAAATTATCTTCATAAAATTGTTTAATAGAATCTGCCGATTGAGAATCAGGAACCAGAAAGACACTTTTTCTACACAAATTTTGAAGTGCTGCAACTATACTTTCCTGTTTATCTTTTCCCAATGATAAATCCGGAAAAGTAAAAAATTTCCTTCCTAATCCTTTTTTGTCCCAATCATTTACTATTGGCAAACGAAAGATTTTTTCAATACCTGTGATTCTTTCTAATTCACCACTTCTTCCTAGTGTTGCAGACATCAAAATTCTTTGTTTTGCATCTACAAACGGTTTAAAAGACATAGTTGGTGCTATCCAAGGACGTATAAGAATTTTTCTATTTGCAATATATATATTACACTCTTTCAAGTTTTCAGACATTCTCAAATATGCATAATAATTTGAAGAACCACCTTCTATGCCTTGTTGCAAAATTGATTGAAGTTCATCAAGTTTATTTAATATTAAAGGCATAGGCAACATATTACACCATGATGCGACTTCTGGAATATATTCATCCTCTAATAAATACTTATAATCTGTTTCGCTAATAAATGGTTTTAATAATTCAGCTATTTCAACAAAGGTTGTACTTTGACCATCAATCTGAATAGTCCAATTTGACATAATATAGTCTTCACAAGAATGCACATCATCCATTATTATAACATCTACATCCTCAAAAAAAGAATGTAATGCAAAAAACGAACTATATGTCGTAACCCCAATAGCTTCTGCCATAAGGTAACTACTCTTATCTTTTGGCAAATAATCCTTCTGTTTTCCACAGAAAGCAATTGCTTTTAATCCATATTTTAAATTTGATTGCTCAACCACTTGATGCACCAATTGGTTAGTTGGGCATAAAAACAATACTTTTTCTTTATTTTTTCGTCTCCTATATTCCCCTATTAGTAAGCCTACCAATGTTTTGCCACTTCCTGTCGGTAATTCTAAAGCGACAGTCTTTTTATCTACATTTTTGATGTATAAATCTAGCATAGCAGCCTGATAATCTAATGGTCCCATTATTTTTTTCAGCTTGTTGTCTTGATACATCTCTTGTGGCGAAGAGTATAAAAACTCCTCCTTTTTACGTGTCTTAAAAGCCATAACTGCACTCCTCTCTATAATGATCTAAATAGGCGTTTGCGAAACGCCACAGACCGCATAAATACGGCATTTTTTGTTACCAAA
>ERZ779851.984-NODE-984-length-27050-cov-4.307687_pt1 | contig 27050 bp, 20 predicted proteins | sample MGYA00511094_ERZ779851 | MGnify/ENA primary metagenome ERZ779851 (study PRJEB29588, sample SAMEA2155512) | human gut metagenome | biome: human gut; feature: human-associated habitat; material: faeces | place: Denmark | collected 2008/2010 ...
ACATTCATCAGCATTATACTTTCACTTTTTCGCGTACTCTCTTGCATCTCCCATCCCCCTTTTTACATTTTTATCTACAATTGATTTCTGTCCTGCTAATGTAAGCACAATAAAAGGATTAAATGTAATATCAAAAAGTCTTGGTTCTGTTATACTGAAAACCATAATTATCATCAATATCCATGTATAATAATACTGTTTTTTCTGTATTGATTTTTTTAACATATATGCATATGCAAGCAATACGATACTTAAAAATAATATTCCATGATCCAACAAAATTTTTACATAAGAACAATCAACATAGTTATACGTCCCTTTTAATGTCTCTTCCATGTTAAATCCAATCCACTCAATATCTTTTCCGAATAAAGAAATGCCATATTTTGACATTGCGTTTTGCCCAAGCGCCAATCTGCCTGACAACAACTTATTTAATTGAAAATATATCGTATTCTGCGGATTATAGAATGCATGTAACAAAATCGCAAAAATTGCAACTACCACTGGGGACGCAATAAATACGCCTTTTAATTTCTGTATAAATCTTCCATTGTTTACATTTAACCGATAAATTGCAAAAATTATAATTGTTATTATACTAATCAAAAAAGCGAATCTGGAGTTTGTCATTTTGTATAAATACAAACTAATCCCAACACGTGACGGTGCGTATTATGTGTTTGACAATGCGGGCTACATCGGCGAGTACGAAACTGCCGGAAGCGCAATCACGCGGGTGGTCGATGACGAGGCAGGACTTGTTGTGGACAGCAACGGAAATACGATCTATCGCTGTCTGGCAGCGGACAGCTATAATACAGTCGCAGATGAGATCAAAGAGACACCGAATCCGGATGCAAATCAGTCGCTGCTTACCTGTGCGTATATGTGTGCACAGTATGCGGGAGGTACACTGGAGCTTACAGATGCGATAAACTGTGGTACTTTTGAGAAGGTATTTGAGGATTACACGAATGGTGTCGGTATCAATATCTCCGGTATCAGTTTGTCGACGGCGCTGTATTTCCTGGATCGGGATATTCCGTTTGCAGCCTGCATCGATGATGGGCGGTATGTGCTTGTCATCAGCTACAATTCGACACATATTCGGTATTACGATCCGGTGCTTGGTGCAGAAGTGAAGGTGACACGGAAAGCATTTGAGAATTCACTGAGTTTACAGAGTAACACGATGTATACGTTTAGTGTACAGTAAAGAAATACACAGAGTCTGGGGGGAAAACTACCAGGCTCTTTTTGAATAACAAGCAGTTGGTACAAGATAGTACATACAGAGGTGAGTAACATGAACAGAATGCGAAAGGTATTAATTGCAGATGATGAGGTAAAAGTGGGACAGCTTGTGAAACGATTGATACAGTGGGATCGGCTTGGACTGACCTGTATTGGACTTGTGACAGACGGGCAGACGGCGTATGAAAAGATCCTGTCCGAATCGCCGGATATTGTGATCACGGATATCCGGATGCCGGTATTGACGGGACTGGAAATGATCCAGAAGGCATCCGAGCAGGGCGTGAAATGCCATTTTATAGTTGTCAGTGGATATAAATACTTTGACTATGCGCAAAAAGCGTTGAAATATGGCGTGGAAGATTATCTGCTCAAGCCAATCGATGAGGATGAGCTGAACAGGCAGCTGCAAAAGATTGTCGCGGAAGAAGAACAACGTGAGGATAAGCAGCAACAGGTAGATCAGATAGAGAAAAAACTGGAGGATAGTAAATATCTGCGCCACAAAGAATTTCTCAGACAGATACTAAGCCAGAAGCAGGAAAATATTGATGCCGCGAATACGGAGTTTGGACTTCAGCTTGAGAACAAGTGCTTCCGGGGATTAACCTTCAAGCTTGACCGGGATATTGATGTCGCAGAGAATACACAGCAGATGCAGTTTGTTCTCCGCAAGATCATGCAGAAGGCAGAGGATGCATTTTCGGCATGCACCATCGATCTGATTGCGGCCGTGCAGTCGAATCATTCCGTGCAGGTGCTGTTAAATTATTTCCAGACGGAGCAGGAGAATATCGACAACCGGATTACGGATTTTTTCAATGAGCTGAGCGATTATCTGGAGAACTTCCAGCATTACAGGATTACTGTCGGGGTGAGCAGTGAAGTCGAGAGCTTCGAGCAGATCAGTACTGCGATTGAGATGAGCAAAGAGGCGGCTGCCAGCCGGCTCTTCAAGGGAAACGGCAGACGGATCGAATATTGCCAGGAGCCGAACACTCTATTTTCGCCAAAGGACTTTCAGAATGAATATGAGGAATTCGCAAAAGCGGTTGAGACAATGCAACCGGATGCCTGTCAGTACCAGATTCACAAATGCTTCCGGCTGGCAAGCGATAAGGCACTTTTTGCAAGCGAATTTTATGCAATGGGATTGTGGCTGCTCCGCAGTACTTATGACATTCTGGAAATAGCAGATACATTTGATGTGGATGTGCAGCAGGAGGTGTTGGAGAATCTGTCGACAGTTGCGGATTTGAGAGACTATGTGATCCGTCAGGTGCAGCAATTGATCAAAGAGAGCCGTAGTGAACGGGAAAACCGCGAACGCAAGCCGGTATTGGAGGCAATCGCCTATATGAAAGAGCATTTTACAGAGAAGATCACGCTGGAGGATGTAGCCGCAACCATCGGCTTCAATACGAATTATTTCTCAGAATTGTTTAAGAAAGAAACCGGTGAGAACTTCTCGAACTACCTGCTTGGAATCCGGATGGAGAAAGCAAAGCAGATGCTCCGGGACACGAAGATTCCGGTGTATGAAATCGGCGAAAGTGTCGGGTATAAGGATGCCAAATATTTCAGTCAGCAGTTTATGAAGGTTGTCGGTGTGAAGCCGGCAGAATACCGGAAGCTGTACTATTGACAGACGCAGTGAAACGCGAGGGCACAACATGGGAAAAATAATCTGGATATGTGTGGGTGCGGTGATTGTCTGGGCAGGGACAATCCTTTTGATGCATCGGATACAGACAAAGAAAATAAAAAAACTGGAGGATGACTATCGGGAGAAACAGCGTGTGCAGCAGAAGCTGCGGGAGGAATATTCCGTCAAGGTGCAGAATAAGCAGGCGAAAATTGCCGCCTTGCAAAGTCAGATCAATCCGCATTTTTTGTACAACACGCTGGAATGTATACGAAGTGAGGCGCTTTTATATGAATGTGACAGCATTGCCCGTATGGCGAAGGCACTGGCGGCTTTTTTCCGGTATAGCATCAGCAACAAAGAAAACATTGTGACAATCCGCGATGAGCTTCGGAATATTGAGAATTATTTCCTCATTCAGAGCTACCGGTTTGAAAATAAATTCGCCCTTGAAATCAATGTGGAGGATGACCGGGAAGAAGTCGGGAATTATCTGATTCCCAAGCTTTCGCTGCAGCCGATTGTGGAAAATGCAATCTTCCATGGCTTAGAGACGAAGGCGGAAAACGGAAAGGTGACAATACGGATTTATACGACAGATCAGGAACTGGTTGTTGTCATATCGGATAACGGAACAGGAATTGACTGGGATACCCTTGTTTCCATGAGACAGGCACTGGAACAGACGGAGGAACGCCGGGAGAGCGGCGACGATGGAAGCACGCACGGAGAGACAGCGGGGATGGATGCACATGGAACAGACAGGAACGGGAAGCGTGGAAACGGAATTGCATTGAGCAATGTAAACCAGCGGATCCAGCTCGCATTTGGAAACCGCTATGGTCTCCGCCTCTACAGCACGACCGGAATCGGAACAGATGTAGAAATCTGGCTTCCTAAGAAAGTAGACAGAAACGATCTGTGATTTAGAAAAACAGGAAAGAAAAAGCAGGCATGGATTATGAGACATGAGATTATTCGGATGGAACATGTGAATATCAGCAGACCGGGCAGGCATGAGATTGAAGATTTGAACCTGATTATCTGCCGGGGGTACAGCATGGGAGTTGCAGGCGTGGAAAACAGCAAGGAGATACTGGCGGACTTTTTCGAGGGGAAAGGAACGCTCGCAAGAGGCCGGATTTACTTGGATGGACAACCATGGAAGCCGGAAGGAAAACGGGATTTTGAGGATGCCGGCATTTTTGTGATCTCCAAAGACACGGTGTACATGGATTCGCTCGATGTCAGCGAGAATCTTTTTTTGTTACGAAGAAACAGCCTGCGTAAAATCCGGTTGAATGAAAAGGCATTGCATATACAGGGACGTGCACTGCTTGAAAAATACGATCTGCCTTATGCGGCAGATGAACATAGCAGCCATCTGAAGAACGGAGACCGTATTCTGATCGGGATGGTACGCGCCATCACACAGGGGGCGCGTATTCTTGTTTTGCGGGAGATTGTGTCGTGTTTTCCGGGAGAAGAACGCCGGAAGCTGAGACAGTTTGTGAACCGGTTGAAGCAGGACGGTATTACGGTTATATCAATCGATAACCGGGCAGATTTCACGGACCCTTTCTTTGATGAAGTGATTTTGTTCCGGCATCATACCATCTACAAAAAGATCTGTCAAAGCGAAGATACATGGATGATTGACGAGATATTAAAACGCGGTCTGGAGGCGGCAGATACTACCATACCGGAAGTACGCGATGCCAGCGGGGAACCACAGCGAAAGCCGGTGGATTTTTTCGTGTGGGAGACGTTCCGGGATGGCAGCTGGCAGCCGCAGATTTCGATGCGGGCAGGGGAAATCCTTGCGGCACTCGGAACACCCGGACAGGTGGATGGTGTCTGGTCGGACATCCTTCGTTCCAATGCCATGCAGTCGCGGTTTGAGTTAGATGGCGAGATCATCGCCTACAAAAACATACAGGAGCTTATGAAGCACCGGATTGCGCTTATGGAGTATGGAAACCATACGGAAATCTGCGAGAATCTGACCAACGAGGAAAACATTCTTCTCCCGACATATCCGCGCATATGTTCAGCATTCGGGTTTTATCAGAAGCAGCAAAAGTATATATTGGAAGACAATTTCCTGGGATTGGACAGGCGGGACATCGAGCTGCTGAACCCTGAGACAGAAGCCTGGAAAATAGGAATCTATCGTTATAAGCTGTTTCATCCGCGTGTGCTGATCCTGAAAAACATGCTGCAAAATCTAAACGTCCGGGAAGTCGCATGGCTGAAACGGGAATTGCGGGAGATCGTGGGAAGAGGAAGCAGCGTCCTTCTGCTCGAAAACGAGAGTAAAGTCTGTGTGGATGTTGCGGACCGGCTGGAGGTGATAGCTTGAAAACTGTGCGGTCGTTCTATGATAAATATCATATGGAAATCGGAAATATAGTGTTGATCCTGGTTCTTGCTATCGTATTGTTCCCCAGACTTTCTGCAGACTATGTACTGCATCAGTTTGTGATTATCGTACTGTTGACGATGGGACTCTCGCTCGAGATGCTGAGCGGTGTTTTGGATTTCGCATTTATGGCGGAAATCGCAATGACGACATGCCTGGGCGGACTATGCCTGCGGGCAGGGTTTCCGGTCTGGGTGAGCTTAACGGTTATGATACTGGCACAGATGTTGTTCGGGATGGCAAAGGGGCTTCTAATCGGCAAAATTCGTGTAAACCCTATTTTGCTGACTTTTATTTTGCAACAGATCTATCAGGGGATAGCTGCCGTGTTCGGGGATGCAATACAGGCACCAATCCCGAGGGATTACTATGGTTCCTACATGTTCTGGATGATTTTTTCCGGTATTGCAGTTGTAATCTACGTGTTCCTGCAGTTGCTGCTTACACATACATATTATGGGAAATACGTACGGATGCTGGGAGAAAATGAAACCTCGGTCAAAAACAGCGGAATCCGTTTTGATATCTGCCGCATGATTATCTGTGGAATCAGTGGTATTGTATTTGCACAGGTGGCATTGATCTTTTTGTTCATCACCAATGGCGGCAGTGCCGGTATTGGCAGGAGATACCTGTATCCGGTAATTGCGGCAGCGTGTCTTGGCGGAATAAACTTTCTAAAAGGAAAAGGAAACCTGCGCGGCACTGTTTTGGGCAGTCTGTCCATGGTGCTTCTTCTGAATCTGTCTGCGGGGCTTTCTCTTTACAGCTATTTTTCTTATATCTGGGAAATCGCAATTCTTGTAATTGCGGTGGTTATTTTCGCTAGGGAGAGCAAGAACTGAAAATCCTCTCCCTAAATCCGAAACTTGTCCGATTGTGGGAAGGGCAGATCCTCCATATAATAAAACCATCAGATAGATACATCGAAATGATCCCACCGGAAGCCGGACGTGCTTCTGCCATTTCCCTGTATCTGACGGAAGAAAAAACAAAGAAAATGAGGAGGAAATGACTATGAAAAAACGAAAGAGATTGTTTGGTATTTTGTTGGCAGTAGTTATGACAGTAGCAATGATGACAGGATGTTCCGCAGGAAAGGGCGGCACATCCGGAAGTGGAGTAAAGGTAGGATTCCTGGCACCGACACTCCAGACGGAGTTTATGATTGGAATCGATGAGAAGCTTCACGAGGAATGTGACAATCGTGGATGGGATTATGTATCTGCAAGCTTCGATAACGATTCGGCAGCAGCCGTATCTGCAATCGAGAACATGGTAACCGGAAATTGTAATTACATCGTAGCGATGGTATCCGATACATCCTGTGACGATGCGCTGAAGGCAGCACAGGAAAAGGGTGTCAAGATTATCGAATGTGGTGTTGAGACAGCAGTACATGATCTTGTACTCAAAACTGATCAGTATTCTATCGGAACACAGATCGGAGATATGGCAGCAGACTGGCTGAACAGTCAGCTCGGCGGCGAAGGAAACATCGTAGTATATACAACCTATCAGAATCAGGATATGCAGGATCGTGGACAGGGTATCCAGGATGCAATCAAGGAGAAAGCACCGAATGTCAACATTCTGGAAGTCGTTGATATCGGTAAGGATGTTGTAGGATCCGGAACGACTACGACAGAGACGATGCTTCAGAAATATTCGAACCTGAACGGAATTGTGTGCTATGGTGATGCGGCAGCGGTAGAATCTGTTGAGGCAGTGAAGGCAGCAGGCAAGGACAACGAAAACTTCGGCGTATTCGCCTGTGATGGTACAAATCAGGCTTTAAAGGGTATCAATGACGGAACATGCATGCGCGGTACGATGTACTTCGAGCCGATCGGAAGTGTTATGGCGGAATATATCCAGCAGATGGTTGACGGCAAGACAGTCGATGAGGCAGTCGAAACTCCGATCCACGCTGTAACAAAGGCAAATATCGCAGATTACTATAAAGCAGACAAATAAAGATTGCAAAAAGAATGCCTCTGGTGAATCATCGGAGGCATTCTTAGAAAGGGGATGAACTCTGTGAAAAACATACTGAGTGTAAAAAATATCGTAAAAACATATCCCGGCGTTATCGCAATCAATGATGTATCGTTCGATGTAGAAGAAGGCGAGATCCACGCTCTGATCGGTGAAAACGGAGCAGGAAAATCAACCCTGATCAAGGTATTGTCGGGAGCGATCGTTCCGGATTCCGGAACGATTGAGCTGGAAGGCAAACAATACAACCGGATGACACCGAAGCTTGCAAAAGATCTGGGGATCGAGGTCATCTATCAGGAATTTACGCTGGTGCCGGGCATCAGCGCAGCGGAAAATGTATTTCTCGGAGACAAGACGAAGCCCGGTGCGTTCTGCGACATCAAAGATCGCGAAGCGCGTGCGAAGAAAATATTTGATGACCTTCAGGTAGATATTGATGTATCCAGACCGGTAAAGACGATGTCACCGGCGCATCAGCAGCTTGTTGAAATTGCGAAGGCAGTCAGCCGGAATGTAAAGATCCTGATTATGGATGAGCCGACCGCACCACTGACGGTCAGCGAAGTAGAGACGCTGTTTCGTATTGTGCGTGAATTAAAAGCAAAAGGTGTGACGATCATCTTCATCTCCCACCGGTTGGAGGAGCTGTTCGAGCTTGCGGACCGCGTAACGGTTATGCGGGATGGCTGCTATGTCGGAACAGAAAATATAAAAGACATCGACAGGCAGAAGCTGATCACGATGATGGCAGGACGTGAACTCAAGGAATCGTATCCGTCGCGTACCAGTCAGATCGGCGAGGAAGCATTGCGGGTAGAGCATCTGACAGGAAATGGAGACCATGATATCTCGTTTACCCTGCACCGGGGAGAAATCCTTGGATTTGCCGGACTGGTCGGCGCAGGCCGTACCGAGCTGATGCGGGTAATCTATGGTGCTGATCCGATTGAAAGCGGAAAGATTTTTGTAAATGGCAAGGAAACGAATATCCGTACATGTCAACAGGCAATCCGGCACGGAATCGGATATATCCCGGAGGACCGGAAGGCGCATGGCGCATTTCTCCGGATGAGCATCAAATGGAATGTCGTTGTAAATAACCTGCGTGGCATCTCCAAAGGACCATTCGTTGATGAGAAGCTCGAAAACCGGATTGCCGAGGATTACGAGGAAAAATTCCAGATCAAGACGCCATCCCTCGAGCAGAGGGTGGAGAATCTCTCGGGCGGTAATCAGCAGAAGGTTGTAATCGCAAAGACACTTGCGGCAAACAGTGAAATCATCATCTTTGATGAACCGACGCGGGGAATCGATGTCGGTGCCAAGCAGGAGATTTACAAACTGATGAATCAGCTTGCCGGTGAAGGAAAGGCAATCATTATGGTAAGCTCGGATATGCCGGAGCTTTTGGGAATGTCTGACCGGATTATCACCATCTACGAGGGTAGGAAGACCGGAGAGCTTGCGAAATCAGAATTCGACCAGAACTATATTCTGGATCTAGCATCAGGAGGCGAGGAACATGGAAAAAACAAGTAATAAATTTATAACTTTTTATAAGAAATTTGGTATATATGTATTTTTGGTGGCAGTCGTTATTATCTTCTCGATTATTGCACCGAACTTTTTATCTGTAGCAAACCTGATTAATATTTTGCGTCAGGTATCTATTTTCGGTATCGTTGTAATCGGCGTTACGATGGTCATGATCGGCGGAGGTATGGATTTGTCGGTCGGAGGAATCATGGCGGTCGTCGGCATGGTTATGGGCTATTGTATGGTAAATGTCGGGTTGCCGATTCCGGTTGCCGTGATTATCGGCATTGCACTTGGTGTTGCATTTGGTGCCATCAATGGTGTCGTCGCCATCAAGCTGCATATCGCGCCGATCATTGTAACACTTGCCATGATGCTTGTGCTGCAGGGCGTGGCATATCTGATCACCGGCGGCTATCCGATCACCGGTATGCCGAAAGCATTTTTGACAGTCGGACAGGGATATATCGGACCGGTTCCGATTCCGGTTATTCTGTTTGTGATCTTCATCGTATTTGGCTGGATTGTCATGAACAAGACATACCTTGGCAGAAATATTTATGCACTTGGCGGAAACAAAGAAGCAGCCAGACTTGCAGGTATCAATGTCAATAAACTGACGGTACTCGTGTATTCTTTTGCAGGATTTGCAGCCAGCATTGCAGCAATCATCATGGTTGCCAGAACAAACGCATCGCAGCCGGGCGCAGGAAGCTCCTATGCATTTGACTGTATGACGGCAGCCTGCTTAGGTGGTGTCAGCATCGCCGGAGGTGAAGGCAAAATCAGCGGTACGGTTGTAGGTGTTATCATCCTTGGTATCCTCGATAACGGACTTGTGCTGATGGGTGTTAATTCCAACTTCCAGAGTGTTATTAAAGGACTGATTCTGCTTCTCGCAGTCGCAATCGACTGCTACCAGGGCGGACAGAAGAGAAAGAAGGCGTGAGACATGGTGACGAGAAAATTACCGTATTATGAGTTTGCAGATGGAATTTACGAGATTGATGAATTTGACTGTGTGAGTGTGTTTGTGATTGTCGGAAGCACGCGGGCGCTGGTGATAGACTGTGGAACCGGAATCGGGGATCTCAGATGGGTTATAGAGAACAAAATCACAGATAAACCATATGATGTTGTGGCGACACATAACCATGGCGACCATATTGGCGGAGCCGGATTCTTCGACTCCATCTATATTCACCCGGCGGATATGGACTGGGATAGCGGAAATACACTTCCGACTGTGGATTTCCGTAAGAGCTATGCGAAGATCATTGCAGACCGGGCGGATAAACATTACGACTATAATCTGGATGAGGATGTGCGGCCATGGCCGAAGACACCGGAGAAGCTTCCGCTTACGGATGGGCAGGTGTTTGAACTTGGAGACAGGACGGTGACGGCATATCACTGTCCGGGACATACATTTGGCGAGATGGTATTTCTGGATGACAAGACGAAGACACTGTTGCTTGGAGATGCCTGCAACTGCAACTATTATCTGGCGGTTCCGGAGCCGGGACGGGAAAAAGAACGGATCCGGGAAGCGAAGGCAGGACTTGAACGTCTGCGTTCCATGAAGGACAAATATGATTTGATGTATAATTCCCATCATGATTTCAGAGGATTCGGCAATTCCCTCTATCCGGATATTTTAGAAGATGCGATCCATGCATTTGATAGTATATTAGATGGGACAGCAACCTACATATCCGTGACAGATCCTCTGGATCCGGAACATAAGGCTAAGACGTATGTGTCTTATGGCAGATTCCGTGTCGCCTATCAGGGGGACGGAATAGAAAATGTAAAGTAATCACAATTTAAAACCCTTTCCTTTTTAAATATAAAATACCCCACCGGTGCGATCTATGACCGGTGGGGTGTTTCCGTCTTACACGTTCTTATTTATATGCTCTTACACCTCTACATCCCAGAAACCATCCAGCGTAGCGAAGTAATCTTCCGGTGTCTCGGCACGGCGGATCTGCTTTATGCTGCCGTCCTCACACAGCAGAAGCTCTGCGGATTTGAGTTTGCCGTTGTAGTTATAACCCATTGCGAAGCCGTGAGCACCTGTGTCATGGATTACAAGATAATCGCCCATGTCGATCTTCGGAAGCTTGCGGTCGATCGCGAACTTATCGTTGTTCTCACACAGGGAACCGGTCACATCATAGGTGTGGTCGCAAGGTGCATTTTCCTTGCCAAGGACCGTGATGTGATGGTAAGCACCATACATAGCCGGACGCATCAGGTTTACCGCACAGGCATCCACGCCGATGTACTCCTTGTAGATATGTTTCTCGTGGATTGCCTTTGTAACAAGGTGTCCATAAGGGGCAAGCATGAAACGGCCAAGCTCTGTGAACAGGCTGATATCGCCAAGTCCGGCAGGGACAAGCACCTCATCGAATACCTTGTGTACACCTTCGCCAATCTTCAGGATATCATTGCCTTCCTTATCCGGTGTATAAGGGATACCAACACCGCCGGACAGGTTGATGTAGGAAAGCTTGATGCCGGTCTTTTCCTTCAGCTCAACAGCTACCTCGAACAGGATCTTTGCAAGGGTCGGGTAGTAGTCATTTGTGACCGTGTTACTTGCAAGGAAGGAATGCAGGCCGAACTTCTTTGCACCTGCGTCACGCAGCTCTGTATAAGCTTTGAACAACTGCTCTTTTGTCATGCCGTATTTGGCATCGCCGGGATTGTCCATGATGGTTGTGGAGATAGAGAAGGTTCCGCCCGGATTGTAACGGCAGAATACTGTCTCCGGAACACCGCATGTATCCTTCAGGAACTGTACATGTGTGTAATCGTCTAAGTTGATGTTTGCACCGAGCTTCTTTGCGAGAACGAATTCCTCAGCTGGTGTGTCGTTCGATGAGAACATGATGTCGGAACCTGTGATGCCCATTTTCTCTGACATCAGAAGCTCTGTATAAGAAGAACAGTCGGTACCGCAGCCCTCTTCCTTCAGGATCTTCAGGATGGTTGGGTTCGGAGTTGCCTTGACTGCGAAATATTCTTTATAACCTTTGTTCCATGCAAATGCCTGCTTTAATTTTCTTGCATTTTCACGGATGCCCTTCTCGTCGTAGATATGGAACGGAGTCGGGTATGTCTTTACGATCTCTTCGATCTGTGCTTTCGTTACAAATGGTGTCTTCATGATATTCCTCCTATATGTAGTAGGTGTTTCTGTTTATCAGCCTTTTTATTCACGCTCTCTATAATCTAGAAGTAAAACTGCGTTTTGTCAAGTAAAATGGCGTAAAAAACTTGATATCTAATTGAAAATAAATATCGAAGATGGTATCATAAACTATTATGTGCGGTTTTGGTACGGATGATTGCAGATACGACGCAGGAGCATACCGGAAACGACTGCGGACCGGATGCGGTCTGTTGGTGGGATAAAATAAAAAGAAAACAGGAGTGTTGGATACATGGCAGATAACGGCGAATCAGGAATGAATTACGACAATATATTTATAAGGATGCTGAGCAGAGTGGGTGATGCGATGCTGCTTTCCATTCTGTTTGTACTCTCATGCGTTCCGATTATCACGATCGGCGCAGCATTTACTTCACTTTACTATACGGCGATGAAAGGAATTTCCGGCGACGACGGATATATCTGGAAGTTCTATACACGGAGCTTCAAGCAGAACTTCAAGCAGGCAACCGGTATGTGGCTGCTCTTTTTAGTCGCATTTTTCATCCTGTCGGTAGATATCTGGTTCTGGATGACACAGTGGAAGGCAACCGGAAATGCACTCGCGAAACCGTTTTTGTTCGTGAGCGTCGTGCTTCTCACCCTGGCAGTTATGACGTTTATCTATACATTCGCCCTGCAGGCGAAGTTCGATAATTCGTGGAAGGTTCAGCTTCGGAATGCATTTTTGATGAGCATCAAGAATTTCCCGATGACACTTCTGATGCTGCTGACTTATCTTGTGATTGCGTGGTGTTTCTATTACGATATCATTATTTCAATCATCGTGTATGTGGTGATTGGATTCGGTGCGGTTGGTTATCTGTGGGCGTACATTATGCTCAGATGCTTCAAGCCATACCTGCCGGAAGAAGACCTGCATGCACATGATGAGAGCGTATTGCTGCATGAGGTTGATAAGGATTTGGACGAGGAATCCGGGGACACGGACAACGATGCGGAACAAACGGTGGATGATGCGCCTGCAAATGATACGGAAACTGACGCTGCCGATGAAAGTGCAGAGGAATAAAACACCGGGAAGCCGGAAGGATAGAAACGATGAAAGCAAATGCGAAAAAAGAAACTATATATGCGAATATCATCATGCTTGCGGTATTTTTCTTCGCATTTCTGGGAACGGAATACCTGTTTGATAATTGTATGATGTACGTGACAGATGCATCAGGTGTAGTGCGTGCGCAGAATCAGATGCTTGGCGTAAGCGCAATCGGGTTTCTGCTATACAACTGGATTTCCGGTTTCCTTGCGGATAAGAGTCCGTGGGTGACCGGGGGAACCGGACTGCTTGCGTTCGGCGTTGGAGCCGGATGCATGGGCTGTATTATCCTGCATGCGGGATATGTGCAGATGATGATCGCGGGTGGGGTACTGTTTTTCCTGCTGGGCGTGCTTGGGGCTGGCGTACATTACCGGATGGCGTACTCGGTTTATGATCGTGCAATGCTGGCGAGATGTGTTGGGTTTGCGTATGCAGGGGGGATTTTCCTCCAGTTTCTGAATAATAATATGATTCATGAAAATCACACCCAGGCGGTTGCACTGTGTGCAGGGGCCGGGTATCTGCTGTTTGTGCTTTGCACTCCGGGCAGGAAGGGAAGTCTTCCGTGTCTGGAGCAGGAGGGTGGATATACCATTGCCGGACAATCACAGGAGGCTGTCGGACAGAAGGACATACAATATCCTGTTTACGTCGGGATTATGCTGATCGGAATTGTCTTTCTCCAGACGATAGTATTTACAACGCTTGACAATGCGGTTACTGCGGTGCATGCATCGGGCGATGTGGATATCGGACAATGGCCGCGCCTGCTGCTTGCGTTAAGCGGAATTGCGGCTGGCTTTCTGTATGATATACGCGGTCGGAGATGGATGCATATGATTATGTATTGCGTGACGCTTTTGTCTACAATCTGCGTGATCGTGATTGGGTTTGGCGGACCGTTCCTGCTGGGGCTGCTTGTATTTTATCTGTCTGCAGGCTTTTTCTCGGTATATTTCACAGTTGGATTTATGGATATCTCCTATCATAGTGCGAAACCGAAGCTCTGGGCCGGATTGGGCCGGGCTGTGAATAATGTATGCGCGCTGATGATCATGACATTGGCAGGTGGATTCGCTTCTGTGCGGTATGAAGTGATGATTGTTGCGGTCATTCTCTTTTTTCTGATCAGCGTGTTGGCGTTTTCGTACCAGAACATTCTGATAGGGATGGAGCTTAGAAGCATGGAAGCTGCAGCATCCGCATTGATGCCACAGACAGGCGGGACAGCGGAAGCGGAGAATAAGCAGACAGGCGGGGCAGCAAAACCGGAGGATAAGCAGACCGATCTGTCCACGACGGATAAATTCACAGCCTTCGGCGAACAATACAGCTTGACGGAACGGGAGCGGGAAGTGCTCCGGGCATTGCTTTCCTCAGGCGAAAATGTGCAGGATATTGCACATACACTCGGTATCTCACGGGCAGCAATCTATCGTCATATCTCGAATATGAATGAGAAGACCGAGACGAAGGCGCGTATGGGGCTGATTCAGTTCTATTATGGGTGGAACCCTGAAAAATAGCGTATTTTTGTGCATTTGAGACATATGTCAACTACCATAGCAGGCGAAAATCTGCTATGGTTATTTTAGTTTATGGGCATTTTCGCTGAAATGAAAACAAAAAGAAAGAGGAGGAACAAGGCTATGAACAGGAAGAAAAGACTATTACCGCTTCTGATGGCATTGCTTTTGATCGTGAGCTATCTGCCGGTGATGCGAAGCTATGCGGCAGAGTGCATTGTAAGAGGAGATAATCATACGCCATGGAACAGCGTACAGGATGGTGTGTTCACGTATGATGGCGGAACGATGACGATTACGACATCAAACGGAAGCTTGACGGGGGCAGCGGATAATGTAACGGTACCAGAGAATACTACAGTAACAGTTACTCTTTTCCCGAGAGATGGATATACTGTACAGTTAGTGGTGAATGGCAATCAAGTAACGTTGAACAATAACGTGTATACGGTAGAAACTTCCGCGAATCAGCCGGAATTGAAGTTTGAAGCTTGTTTCACAAATCTGGGTGGTGGTAACAATCCGGGTAATCCGAATCCACCGGCTGGTAACCAGCCAATCTGCCTGATCTTAGAAGGCGATGCATTCAAAGGGGCAGATGATACAGATTACTATCATTATATGAAATCGCAGGATAAAAATTTCGAAATATATGTGGACCTTGATGATACCGGAAACTCTCGGTCGCAAACCATGGATAACCTGATGAAAGAACAGAAAGTATCTTTGGCACCGGAATCTCAGTCAACATATCGTTTCGCGGATTCTGTTTCGAATGCGCGAGTTACTGTTATGTGTTCATCAGGAACATATACGATAACTACACCGGGAACCACATCAAATGGCTCTTCCGGGGAACGGTCATTTGCAGTAAAAAAAGGAGAAAGCGAATCGCACATCCAGATTGATAAGAATTCTAAGTCATTGACAGTAACCTGGGCGTATGACAGCGATTCCTTCGGTGCGGACGCATATCTGGAACATGGAAAGGCGCAGATAACCGCGATTGAGGGTGTGAGTGATTTTTCAACTCTGTTCGGAGCCAATCCGGGAGATGCAAAGGGCGGAAATATTGCGGTTCCGGCAGGAAAGAAGGTAACAATTAAACTTGTCCCGGATTATGGTTATCAGGTCGCAGGATTGCAGTTGAACGGTGGCGTGACCTTGCAGCCGGATGATGCGCAGACATCGACGTTTACATTTGTTATGGGTAATAGTCCGGTTCATATGAAGGGGCTTTTCACGAAGGTATCGGATACAGTGAATTCAAACAGCAAACAGATTGAGGCTGCAAGCATTACCAATGGTGCTAATGCAGCCGCAAGCGGCAATCTGAGACTGACGGTATCGGATGCAGAGAGCTATGACACGACGGCTGCACAGGCGCTGGTATCCGGTGCGCAGTCTGCACAGGCAGTAGATCTGAAGCTGGATCAGATTGTGAGTAAGGGAAATGGTTCGAACTGGGAAAAAAATATTACAGAGTTTGAGAAACCAGTCACATTGAATCTCGCACTGGATAATTACGATGCAAACTATGATTATACGGTTGTGCGTAACCATAATGGCAAGCTGACCGAGCTTTCGACAACGGTCGAGCAGGGAACGATTTCCTTCGAGACAAATCAGTTCTCAACCTATATTATTGTGAAGAAGTCGAAGGCTGCAGGCGTGGACAAGCCATCGACGACACCATCAACAACGACACCATCGACGACACCGGCAGCGCCGGATACAGATGTTACGAAGCCGGCAGCCAAGGATACGAAACCGGTAAAGACAAATGACACAGCTTCGCCAAAGACCGGAGATGCGATGCCGGTTGCAGGGATGATGCTTGTTCTGGCAGGAAGCCTGACCGGGTATGTCGTAATTCGAAGAAAAAGAAGATAAATCCTCCATTCTGAATGGAAAATGTGTGTGCCGCGTGCAGAGAAGAAAAATCTGTACGCGGTTTTTCTTTTTTAATTGTTATTTTTTACACTTTCCAATATAATGAAACTATGACAAAAAATGGGAGGTACACATATGCCATACAAACGATACGGGAGACGCATCCTGGCAATCCTGCTGGCGGGGATTTTATTTCTTACGAACTGGGGGATGAACAACGCGCAGACGATGGCGCGGGCAGCGGATGCAAAGGATTATGCGAACGTTGTTGTGTTTGCATATTTTAAGGGAGATGCGGAAGGCGCTTCATATTTCCAGACAAATCGTGCGAAAATCCTAGGTTTGTATGATGGCGCAAAGAACCGTTCTTTCACGAATTATCTGTCTGCTGTTTCCTATGGAAAACTTCGTGTGAAAAATTATTTCCCACAGGATGATGGCACAACACTTTCTGCCTGTGCACTTTCGGTTACGGAAGCTTCTGTGTAGGCAGGTGGAAATATGGATACGACGATTGTGAGTGAAATCCTGGCGAACATTCCGGCACTTTCCGGGCAGGTGTTAGACTATGACGGAGATGGATACATCGACAATCTCACTGTCATTATGAAGTCGGAGAAAGAATCCCAGACATCCGGCAATTCACTCGTCGCGCATCACGCATTTTATCCGACAGATAAGAACTTACGATATGGTGGGAAGGAAGTCGGACATTATAACATGATCAATACACCACAGTTTTTAGGTGCAGGCAATACGACGATGGCTCAGGAATCCGGTGTACTCGCACATGAATTCCTGCATGGACTTGGCTTCCCGGATCTTTATACAAGTGATGGAACCTATCCGGTCGGGAACTGGGATATCATGGGCGGCGCAGATTATGGAATGTCTTATCCGCTTGCGTATATGCGGATGAAAGTGGGCGGCTGGCTTATGCTGGATACGGTTACTACATCGCAGACGCTGACACTGGACACGCAGGATAAGCAGGACGGTCATCCGGCATATATTCTGAAATCACCGCTCAATGAGCAGGAGCTTTTTGTTGTGGAATTCCGGAAGAAGGATACGGGTCTCGACAGCTATGACCGGTTTATTGGAGGATCCGGCGTGATTGTCTACCGGATCAACCCGGCAGTCGAAGGCTTAAGCAATCTGTATGGACAGACCGGTGTGTATGTGTTCCGTCCGCAACCGGGGCAGACAGGATATTCCCAGATGGCAGAGAGCGTCTATAAAGCATATCTTTCCAAAGAAGAAGGACGGACAACCATCGGCAAATCCGACCTTTCCGCAGGTCTCTCCGATGGCGCACTGACTTTCTCAGATGGAACGAATTCTGGAATCGTGATCAGTGAGGTCGGCAGTGCCAAGGGCAGTCAGATTACTTTAAAGGTGGATTTCCCGAAGGTTTCGGACTCTGCGAAATGGACGGATTGTGGATTTGCCTCTGTAGCCGGAAATAGCAAAAATGCATGGAACCAGATAGCGATGACGCTTTGCGGACAGAAACCGTACGTGCTTACGTATACGAAAGATGATGCAGCGCTTACGCTATATTCCTGTGAGCAGGACACGTGGAAAAAACTATATCAGCAGAAAATCTCCGAGAACTATGGAAATGAAATAAAGCTCTGTTCCTACAATGGATCGTTTTATTTTGCATATGCGGATGCAGCAGGGATAGAGATTGAAAAGTTGGATGCATCCTGCAGTCGCGTGACAGAGAAACAGACGATTGCTGGAGCTGCGGATTTTGATATGCAGGCTGGCGCAGATGGCGTGTATCTTGTATACACGCAGAACAATACGACCGCATATGCGAGATGCTTCAAAGCCGGAAGTTTGTCCGTGACAACCAATCTCGGAAGCTATTACACGACCGCCGGGACAAATCATTTTGCAGGTCAACCAAAGCTCATTTCGATAGGCTCTTCGATGTATGCGTCCATACGGAATACAGGGACGATGGCGGTTCACACATTTTGCCTGGATGCAAATGGAAACCACAAAGAAGTGAGTGATGCAGCGACAAAAGGAAGCACGTATGGCATGGCAACGGATGGGAAAAACCTGTATGTTGCCACATGCAGCGAAGGCATACTTGTCAACCGGTATGATGGAAAAGCATGGCATTGCTCAAAAATGAAAGATGGCACAATCTCGGATGTAGTTCCGGTGTGCAGGCAGGGAACACTGTTCGTGCTCACATCGGGTGCCTATACAGGGACAACCAATCTGTACCGGTATGATGTGGCAAATGACCAATTTGCGCAGGAAGGAGTCTCACTCGATTCGTATTCTACATCGCAGACGATCTGTGCGGCGGATGGAACGTTGTATGTTTCGTATCTGCGTGGGGCAGACAAGACGTTTGTCATCAAGAAAAAGAGCGTGACAGTCACACCGGCGCCGGAACCAACCCCGGATCCGGGAACAAATCCAGACCCGGGAACAAACCCAGATCCGGGAACAAATCCAGAACCGGGAACAGGTGGCGAGACAACGACCACGACGGAGGCAGCTACGACCACGACGGAGGCACCAACGCCAACACCAACCCCGACGCCAACCCCGACCCCAACGCCGGTTGTAACGCCGGATGTGACGGTGTCTTACCGCACGCACATCCAGACCTTCGGATGGGAGAACACCTGGCGGCAGAACGGCACGATGTCCGGGACTTCCGGAAAAGCGAAAAGACTGGAGGGAATCGAAATCAAAGTATTTGGTAATTCCGGTATAGGAATCCAGTACACGACGCATTGCCAGAGCTATGGCTGGCTGCCTTGGTCTGCGAACGGTGACATGAACGGCACGCAGGGGGAAGCAAAACGTCTGGAAGCAATCAAGATCCAACTGACCGGATCCGACAAGGATAAATATGATGTCTATTACCGCGTGCATGCGCAGAGCTACGGCTGGCTTGGCTGGGCGGCAAATGGCGCACCGGCAGGAACCGCAGGTTATGCGAAGCGTCTGGAGGGCATTCAGATCGTGGTCGTGAAGAAGGGTGCGGGATTCAACCGGAATATGCAGGGAATCGCATCGCAGTTTGCGAATGCATTTTACGCGGCGCCGGGACAGAGCATGAATCCGCAGATCGCGGGTGCGGACAGCCCGAATGTTACATATCGTACCCATGTGCAGAGTTACGGCTGGCAGGGCTGGAAATATAACGGGGCGATGAGCGGCACATCCGGACAGGCAAAACGACTCGAAGGAATTGAGATTATACTGACGAATGCACCGTATTCCGGCGGCGTCTGCTATACAACCCATGTGCAGAGCTACGGATGGCAGGAACCGACAAACAATCCATCTGCATGGCGCAGAAATGGAACGATGAGCGGCACATCCGGGCAGGCAAAAAGACTCGAAGCCATCTGTATTGCATTGACAGGAGACATGCAACGGCATTATGATGTATACTATCGTGTGCATGCGCAGAGTTTTGGCTGGCTTGGCTGGGCGAAAAACGGCGCACCGGCAGGAACCGCCGGTTATGCAAAACGATTGGAAGGGATAGAGATCCGGCTTGTGCCGAAGGGACAGGCAGCTCCGGGCAGTACAGCAAGATCCTATATCGCTGCATATTAAATAGAAAAACAGGAGAGGAAGACATTATGAACGCAAAATGGAAACGGCTAGTGACCGCAATTTTGATGATGGCGCTGCTGCTTGGACCGATTGTATCGATGCAGACACCGGCACGGGCGGCGGACGGAGAGGACGACAATACGTTTATTGTCGGCTTCGATGCGGAGTTCCCACCATATGGATATAAAAATGATGACGGCGAATACGTCGGCTTCGATCTGGATCTGGCACAGGAGGTATGCGACCGGAACGGTTGGACGCTGAAGAAACAGCCGATTGAGTGGAACTCGAAGGATATGGAATTAAATTCCGGTTCGATCAGCTGTATCTGGAACGGATTTACAATGAATGGAAGAGAAGACGCCTATACATGGACGACGCCGTATGTCGATAATTCGCAGGTAGTCGTTGTGCGTAAGGATTCCGGTATCACACAGCTTACCGATCTTTCCGGGAAGGTCGTTGCCGTGCAGGCAGACAGCTCTGCACTTGCGGCACTCACCGGTGAGGATGCAAGCGAGGAGAATAAAGCGCTTGCAGAGACATTCAAGGAACTGCAGCAGGTAGGCGATTACAACAGTGCATTCATGAATCTGGAGTCGGGCGCGGTCAATGCAATCTGCATGGATATCGGTGTCGCAAACTACGAGATCGAATCCCGCGGGGATAAATTCATGATGCTCGAGGATCGTCTGTCTTCCGAGGAATACGGAATCGGATTTAAAAAGGGGAATACTGAGCTCCGTGATAAAGTACAGGCAACGCTGCTTGACATGCTTGCTGATGGTACATTTGAGGAGATCGCAGAGAAATGGGGTCTGGAGGAGTCCATCTGTCTGTCGCCGGACGATCAGGTGCAGGATGGAAATGTTGCTGCAACTGCGACAGACAGCACATCCACAGGCAAGAAGAACACAAGCTTCTGGGATAAGTTCTGCTCGATCACAAAGCAGCTTGCAGAAGGTCTGCTGGCATCCCTGGTGATCTTCTTCCTGACACTTTTGTTCTCCCTGCCGCTTGGACTTCTGGTTGCAGCAGGCAGAATGTGTAAGATTGCACCGATTCGCTGGCTGGTGAAGTTCTACATCTCCATCGCACGTGGTACGCCGTTGATGTTACAGCTTTTGGTTGTATTTTACGGACCATATTATCTGTTTGGCGCGACACTTACGACAAGCTATCGTTTCCAGGCAGTTATCATTGGATTTGCCTTAAACTATGCGGCATATTTCGCAGAGATCTACCGCTCCGGTATTCAGGCAGTGCCACAGGGACAGCATGAGGCAGCGAAGATCTTAGGATACAGCAAGATCCAGACGTTCTTCAAGATCGTGTTCCCACAGATGGCGAAGAACATCCTGCCTTCTGTCACAAACGAGGTTATCACACTGGTTAAGGATACGTCGCTTGCATTTGCAATTTCTTATACGGAGATGTTTACACTTGCCAAGCAGGTCGCTGCCGCACAGACGACAATCATGCCGCTGTTTATCGCCGGTGTGTTCTACTACATCTTTAACTTTGTCGTTGCGTTTGTGATGGAGAAGATCGAAAAACGCATGAATTATTATAGATAGGAGGGCTACGATGAACTTACTGGAAGTAAAAAATATAAAGAAAAGCTTCGATGATCTCGAAGTGTTGAAGGATATCAGTATGTCGGTGGCTGAGAGCGAGGTTATCTCAATTCTTGGACCATCCGGTTCGGGAAAATCGACCTTCCTGCGCTGCATGACAATGCTGGAGAAGATTGATGGCGGAAGCATGGTGTACTGCGGAAAGGAAGCGGTCAATTCCGACAGCGGCGTTCCGGTCTATGCAGACAAGGCAGACTTAAAGGAGATCCAGAGCTATTACGGACTGGTGTTCCAGAATTTTAATCTGTTTCCGCATTATTCGGTACTGAAGAATATCGCAGATGCACCGATCCACGTGCAGAAGCGTGACAAGGACGAGGTATATGCCGAGGCGAAGGAGCTGCTTCGCAAGATGAACTTAGAAGATAAGGGTGACTATTATCCATATCAGTTGTCCGGCGGACAGCAGCAGCGTGTGGCAATCGCCCGCGCGCTTGCGTTAAAGCCGAAGATGCTCTTCTTCGATGAGCCGACTTCGGCACTCGATCCGGAGCTGACCGCCGAGATCTTAAAGGTATTAAAGGAACTCGCCGCCGAGAAGATGACAATGGTGATCGTAACCCATGAGATCGGTTTCGCCCGGAGCGTATCTGACCGCGTGATCTTCATGGATGGTGGAGTGATCGTCGAGGAAGGAAAGCCGGAGGATGTCATTGACAATCCAAAGACCGACCGCGCCAAGGTATTCCTCAAGAAAATGCAAGAGATGTAGAGAAAAATCCCCCGCAGAGCGTGTCTGCAGGGGATTTCTATTTTGTACGCTGTGCGTCCGTTTAAGAAGATTACATCTTCTCCGGCTCGTCATACTCGACGCCCTTCGTGTCGACGGTAACGGTCTTGATACGCTGGTCTTCAAGCGGGCGGTCCATGTAGTCGGTTGGAACATCTGCAATCTTATTCACGATATCCAGACCATCCACGATCTTGCCGAAAGCAGCATAGCTTCCGTCGAGATGCGGACTATTCTTGTGCATGATGAAAAACTGCGAACCGGCGGAGTTCGGCATCATGGTACGTGCCATAGAAAGAACACCCGGTTCGTGCTTCAGATCATTTGCAAATCCGTTCTGCGCGAACTCGCCGCGGATTGAATATCCAGGACCTCCGGTACCATTTCCGTCAGGGCAGCCACCCTGGATCATAAAACCGTTGATGACACGATGGAAGATCAATCCATCGTAAAACCCTTTCTTAATCAGAGAGATAAAATTCTTTACTGTGTTTGGTGCGATATCCGGATACAGTTCGAACGTCATAACATCGCCGGATTCCATTGTCATTGTAACAATTGGATTACTCAAATTTATCATCCTTTCTTGTATTTTTATCTAAAAGATGATAGTATAATACCATTATTGTAAAATTACATCAAGTGTGTAATTTTTTAAAAAGTTATGTAAACTAAAATGCAAAGAAGAGGTACGAAAAGTGAGAAAAACGGTGATTCGAGTCGTGAAGGGAATCATATTGTTGGTGGCGATTGTCACGCTTGCCAATATGACCTATAAACATATACGAACCTATTACGATGATTATATGGACGAATACAAGGGAACGGAGTCGACACAGGGCGAAGATGTAACTGTTACGATTCCGGAAGGCGCATCTGTCAAGGAAATCGCGCAGATCCTGAAGGACAATGGATTGATCAATTATCCGCGTGCATTTACAAAGCGTCTGCAGGACTCTGAGTACCGTGGCAAGCTGCATGGTGGTACATACACCTTGAATACTGGTATGACAACCTTGCAGATGATGGCAGCCATGAGCCCGACATTCGAGGAAGATCAGCCAGTCGATTATCTGGTTGTGCCAGAGGGCTTTACGGTAGAGATGATAGCAGCGCGGTGCGAAGATCAGGGAATCTGTTCTGCAACTGAATTTTTAAATGCATGCAAATCGGTTACGAAATCTGATTTTGCATATCTGGCAGACATACCGGCAGGTGCCAATGTCAATTATAAGGTACAGGGCTTCCTGTTCCCGGCAACTTACGATATTTATGAGTCGACGACAGCGGAATCATTAGTCGATTATATGTTGAGAACGTTCGACAACTACTATACACAGGAACTGCAGGATCGTGCGGCAGAGCTTGGATACAGTGCATTTGAACTTGTGACGAGAGCTTCCATTGTAGAACGTGAGGCAAAGGTGGATTCAGAACGTGCGACGATTGCAGGTGTTATCAACAACCGTCTGAAAGCAGAAATGCCTTTGCAGATGTGTCCGACTGTCTTATATCCATTGACCGATGGAATGTATGACAAGAGTCAGGTTCTGTACGAGGATCTGGAACTGGATTCTCCATACAACACCTATAAGAATGCCGGACTTCCGGTAGGACCGATCTGTAATCCGGGACTGGCATGTATCCAGGCAGTATTGTATCCGGAAGAGCATAATTACCTGTATTACCATGTTGGCGACGAAGATGCAGGTACACATATCTTTACAGAAAACTATGAAGATCACATAGATACACAGATTATTGGTGGACCAAACGGCGTGACACCGGATGGAGAAGCATCCACCGAGGAATCGACAACCGAAGAATCACAATAGGAATAAATAATGTATTAGGAGGGACGTTATGAGAACTTTTAATTTTAGGGCGCGAAACATCGGCGAAGAAAAATATCTGTCATACACAATGGGCGAGGATTGTGAGTTAGATGAGGATGTTTTGGATTACTGTCAGGATAATGCGCCGGAAGAACTGATAGAGATTATCTATGAAGAAGATGACGATTACGATTATCTGACCTACCAGATCACGGGCAAGACATCTCTGGAGGAGTACATTGCGCAGGAGCATGATTGCGAGAGCGTACTGCTCATCCTGCGGAATGTCGCACAGGAGATGATTTCCTTGAAGGAGCAGGCGATTCCACTTTCGTATGTATTGCTGAATCGTGGATTTATCTACGTGGATGCTGAGAAGAAGACAGTACAGTTCCTGTGCCTGCCAATCGAAAGCAAGGGCGCACTTTCTGTAGAATTCAAGAGCTTTGTACGCCAGCTGCTTGCGAACATGAAATACGATGTGGAAGAGGATCTGAATTATGTTGGTAAGCTCCTCACGTATATCAATGGAGATAACTTCAATCTGCGTGGCTTGATCGGACTTGCAGAGGCGTTGATGGAAGAGGAAGGAATCAGCTTCGAGGAGGCTGGAGCCATTGATGCAGACGGTGTAGAAGTTGTAAGTGCAGAGGAAGAAGCGCCGGCAGAAAATATCGGTGACATCATGAACGGCCTGCAGGAAGAGGATGACACACCACTTCCGGAGATCGGCGACGATGAAGAAGACGAAGAGGAAGAAGCAGAGGAACCTGTAAAGGAAGAGGAAGAACTGGAAAGTATCCTTCCAGCTGGTATGCAGGTAAAGGAAGAAGAAACACCGGTAGAGGAGAAGGTGGCAGAACCGACAGAGGCTGTCGAGGAGACACCAGCACCTGTCGAGGAAGCACCGGCACCAAAGCCAGTGATGGAAAAGCAGGAAGCACCAAAGCCGGAACCAGTAGCAGAAAAACCAGAGGTTTCCCCAGCTGCAGAGCAGATCCTGTCACAGGTGAAGCCAGAGGGGGCAACAAATGGTGGCGAGAAGCTGCAGTTAAAGACAAACAAGAAGGAATCCGATATCAACCTGATCAAGGATCGGATCAAGGAGCTGGTTGGAGAAGTTCCATCTGCAAAGCCGACAGCACAGCCAACCAAGAATATCCAGACATTGGAAGATCTGGATCATTTCTTAGACAAGCCACCTGTGGTTAAGCGGAATGTGGTAAAGGTAAACCGTGCGGCAATCATCCAGCAGACAGAGGCTGAGATGGAGGCAGCTGAGGCAGAAGCAGCAGCTGAGACAGCAGAGTCTGCTGAACCGGAAACAACCGTACAAAACGAAGAACCGACAAGCGGACAGACAGAAAACATCAAGGTGCCTGTGATCGAGGATATCTACGATGACATGAACATTGAGAAGAAAAAGGACGATGAAAAGGACAAGAAGCCAAAGAGTACATCTATTTTGAATAAATCTGTAACAGAGCTTGTAAAAGATGCCGTTGGTGCTGTGAGTGCAGCGACTGCAGCAACCAATTCGCCGAAAGCATTGCCATATCTGATCCGTGTAAGTACAGAAGAACGTATCATGCTGAACAAGGCGATCTTCAAGATCGGAAAGGCAACCAGAGGTGTGGACTATACCGTTGGCGGAAATGGAGCGATCAGCCGTCAGCATGCATTTATCATTCAAAAAGATGGGGTATGTTATATCAAAGATAACAAGTCTACGAATCATACATATGTGAATGGAAAGCGTGTAGAGGATGGGGTAGAAGAAATTCTGACACATGATTCTCTCGTAAGACTTGCAGATGAAGAGTTTACATTTAAGATTCGCTAATTAGGATGATTATATCATGAGGAGGTAGCAAATGAAGGGGTTAGAGTTGAATGTAACAAAACAAAACGGAATGACATTGGTGGAGTATCAGCTTGGAGTAGCAGATGTCTATGACGACAGAGTGTCAGACAAGGTTGCACAGCTCGGAAATATTATTCCGTTCCAGTACAAGGACGAGGATGGAAAGAGAAGTATTGTCTCTTATGTGCATCATGACACTTCTCTGGAAGTGATGCTGCGTCAGACATTGAAGAAGGCAGATGTACTTGCAATCCTGAAGGGACTATTGTGTGCATTTGAGATTGGTGCAGCAGGTGTGCAGATCTGTTATCTGGTACGCGATCTGAATTATATCTATGTAGATCCTGAGAGCAAGGCAGTAAAGTGCATTATGGTTCCTGTAAAGCAGGATCCGTTGGGACAGTCTGATATCCCGGATTTCTTCCGAAATATTGTGTCACATATGCGCTTTGATGAAGCAGACAAGGATGATTATGTAGCAAGAATCCTGACCTTGATCAATACGGATCATTATTCCAATATGAAATTAAAGGGGCTTGTAGATGCGGAGATGGAGAAACTTGGTCTCTTCTATACAAGAGACGAGGGACTTAAGAAGGAAGCGGATACAACCGCAGCTCCGGAAGTACAGAACCAGAATGTAAAAGTAAATCGTGTCGGCGTGATGAACAACATGCGTCCACAGGGTATGCCAGCGATGGGACAGCCAATGGGACAGCCGGTGCCACCGATGGGTGGACAGCCAATGATGGGACAGCCAGTACCACCGATGGGCGGACAGCCAATGATGGGACAGCCGGTACCACCGATGGGCA
>ERZ779851.998-NODE-998-length-26844-cov-4.554407_pt1 | contig 26844 bp, 18 predicted proteins | sample MGYA00511094_ERZ779851 | MGnify/ENA primary metagenome ERZ779851 (study PRJEB29588, sample SAMEA2155512) | human gut metagenome | biome: human gut; feature: human-associated habitat; material: faeces | place: Denmark | collected 2008/2010 ...
TATTTTAAAATATGTCTGACATATTTCGAAATATGTGCCTTGTATTTTTTCCTTGCTCCTACGTGGGGTAAACGCGCTGAAAAACAGTTTTCATTTTCCGTGCACGGGAAGAAGACATTCAAAGCCGCTGCTTTTGCCAGCAAAATATAAACATTACAACAGTCATAAAGAACTTCACCATTCGAACAATACCGCTTCCATATTCCCGACAAGCACAAGAAACGGGAAGGTAATTATATAAATCCGGGATTGCAAATACACATTATTTTATATACGCCTACACATTATTATATATATGCCGTGCAAACACCGCAGACAAGCAATGGGAAATTGCGGCCGGCAACACATTTTCGGCCTTTGCGAAAAAAAACTCCGCCAATGTTTTGTGTATCGGAAAAGTATAACTAATTTTGCAGTCGCTAAAAATCCGAATCATCAAGATAATAAAATAAAAATTAAAAAACATACCAAACATGATTATCGTACCTATCAAAGAAGGTGAAAACATTGAAAGGGCGCTCAAGAAATTCAAGCGCAAATTCGAAAAGACCGGTGTGGTAAAAGAACTGCGCCGCCGTCAGCAGTACAACAAGCCGTCGGTTCTGAAACGTCTGGAAAAAGAACACGCTATCTACATCCAACGCATGCAGCGCATAGAAGATTAAAATAAATTTGCACATAAGGCTTGCGCCTGAAAAAAAAATTACATAAATTCGTTGCGTAAACATACTACGCAGCGAATTTATGCTTTTATCCGGTTTCATAAAATACTTGGCCTACGAGAGGAACTACTCCCCGCTGACGGTGAGTTGCTATGAGCGCGACCTGAAAGCATTCCAACAGTTTTTCGAGAATGCCCGCCCGGGCATGACATGGAAGGACGTAGACTCCGAAATGATACGCCTGTGGCTTGCCGACATGCTGGAAAAGGGCAACACGGCGGCCACGGTGAACAGACGGCTCAGCTCGCTGCGCACATTATATAAATACATGCTCGCCAAGGGCGAGACCCGGTATGACCCCACCGGCAAACTGCGCGGCCCGAAGAAGCAGAAGACACTGCCCTATTTCGTAAAGGAATCCGAAATGAACCGCCTGCTCGACGACATACCGGTGGAAGACACTTTCGAGGGGCACAGGAACCACGCAATAATAAATACGTTTTACAACACGGGCATACGAGTTTCGGAGCTTACCTCGCTCAACACCGGCAGCGTGGACCTGGCCGCACGCACAATAAAGGTAACGGGGAAACGCAACAAGCAAAGGATTGTGCCTTTCGGAAAAGAACTGTGCGACGAACTGCGGCAATATATAATAATGCGTGACAGCGTAGCCGGCGACAGCCAACCGGCATTTTTCATAACGTCGAAAAACACGCGCCTTTCCACCGCCGAAGTAAGAAACATAGTAAAGGAGCGGCTTTCGCTCGTAACTTCGATAAAGAAACGCTCGCCACACGTGCTGCGGCACACATTCGCAACGTCCATGCTCAACCACGACGCCGACATAGAAGCCGTAAAACAACTGCTCGGGCACGAAAGCCTGTCAACCACCGAGATTTACACCCACACCACATTCGAAGAACTAAAGAAAATATACAAACAGGCCCACCCAAGGGCATGAACTTCATTAATTTTTAAAGTTTTGTACTATGGAACTGAAAATTAAATCTATCCATTTCGATGCAACAGAGAAGTTGCACGATTTCATCGCCAAGAAATTAGCCAAACTCGAAAAATCCTGCGACCAGATAGGAACAGCCGAGGTTACACTGAAAGTAGTAAAACCCGAAACGGCAAAAAACAAAGAGACCGGCATTAGAATCAGCGTGCCCAACGACTCGCTTTTTGCCGAAAAAGTGTGCGACACTTTCGAGGAAGGCGTAGACCTTTGCGTTGAAGCACTGCTGAAACAGCTTAATAAATACAAGGAAAAACAACGCAAATACTAAAAAAAGTCGCCAAACATTTTGCGTTTAAAAATTATTGACTAACTTTGCAGCCGTTTCCGACCTAATTCTTAGTGAAGAAACGGCTGTAATCGTGTGCGACGCATTACAAGGGTAAGTTCCAGAGTGGCCAAATGGGGCAGACTGTAAATCTGCTGGCGTATGCCTTCGGTGGTTCGAATCCATCCTTGCCCACAAGAACGCGGAAATAGCTCAGTTGATAGAGCACTAGCCTTCCAAGCTGGGGGTCGCGGGTTTGAGTCCCGTTTTCCGCTCAAATGCTGTTATAGCTCAGTGGTAGAGCACTTCCTTGGTAAGGAAGAGGTCCCGAGTTCAAGTCTCGGTAACAGCTCCACTCAACGAAAACACAGCAAAATCTCATTAAAACAATTATAAAAAAGTAAAAGCTATGGCTAAAGAACATTTTGAGCGTACCAAACCGCATGTTAACATCGGTACCATTGGTCACGTTGACCACGGAAAGACAACGCTTACCGCTGCCATCACCAAAGTATTGGCAGAAAGAGGATTTTCGAGCGACGCAGAAGTAAAATCGTTCGACCAAATCGACAACGCACCCGAAGAAAAAGAGCGTGGTATTACCATTAACACCTCGCACGTAGAATACGAAACCGCAAAGCGTCACTACGCACACGTTGACTGCCCGGGACACGCCGACTATGTAAAGAACATGGTTACCGGTGCTGCCCAGATGGACGGTGCAATTATCGTAGTAGCAGCAACCGACGGTCCTATGCCCCAGACACGTGAGCACATCCTTTTGGCCCGCCAGGTAAACGTACCCCGCCTTGTTGTATTCCTCAACAAATGCGACATGGTAGAAGACGAGGAAATGCTCGAACTCGTTGAAATGGAAATGCGCGAGCTCCTTACGCAGTACGGCTACGAAGAGGATACTCCCATTATCCGCGGTTCCGCACTCGGCGCGCTCAACGGCGTAAAAGAATGGGAAGACAAGGTTATGGAACTCATGGACGCAGTAGACAGCTGGATTCAGGAGCCTGTTCGCGACATCGAGAAACCGTTCCTCATGCCTATCGAAGACATCTTCTCTATCACAGGTCGTGGTACCGTTGCAACCGGCCGTATCGAAACCGGTAAGGTAAAGGTTGGCGACGAAGTTCAGATTCTCGGCCTTGGCGAAGACAAGAAATCGGTTGTAACCGGCGTTGAAATGTTCCGTAAGATCCTTGACGAGGGCGAAGCTGGTGACAACGTAGGTCTGCTCCTCCGCGGTATTGAAAAGACAGAAGTTAAGCGTGGTATGGTTATCACCCACCCGGGTGCAATCACTCCTCACTCAAAATTCAAAGCTTCCATCTACGTATTGAAGAAAGAAGAAGGCGGCCGCCACACTCCGTTCGGCAACAAATACCGTCCTCAGTTCTATCTCCGTACAATGGACTGCACCGGTGAAATCAGCCTCCCCGAAGGAACCGAAATGGTAATGCCGGGCGACAACGTTGAAATCACTGTAGAGCTCATCTACCCGGTAGCTCTCAACGTAGGTCTCCGTTTCGCAATCCGCGAAGGTGGTCGTACCGTTGGTTCAGGTCAGATTACCGAAGTTCTCGACTAATCAAGACTATAATAAAAAGAAACCATATTATTTAAGGCCCCTATTCCTAACGGATGGGAGCCTTAAATTACGGGAATAGCTCAGTTGGTAGAGCACTGGTCTCCAAAACCAGGTGTCGGGAGTTCGAGCCTCTCTTCCCGTGCATAAACAATGTTTGAATATGTTTAAGAAAGCGTTAGCATATTGCAAGCAATCATACGAAGAACTTGCATATAAGACGACTTGGCCAAGCCGCCAGGAATTAGGACATAGCGCAGTGGTCGTACTAACTGCTTCCATAATCATTGCGCTGGTTGTGTTCCTGATGGATTCCGCGTTCCAGTTTGTCATGGAAAAAGTATACCCGCACTGAAAAACTATCTTACAATGGCAGAATCTGCAATGAAATGGTATGTGCTTAAAGCGATAAGCGGCAAAGAAGGCAAAGTTAAGGAATACATTGATGCCGGAATAAAAAACGGTCATTTCAATGGTGCCGTATCACAAGTGCTCATACCCACAGAAAAGGTAGTTTATCCCGGACCCGGTGGAAAGCGCGTAGTAAAAGAGCGCAATTATCTGCCGGGATATGTGCTTGTCGAAGCCAACCTGATTGGTGAAATAGCACACGAGCTCCGCACCACCCCTAACGTGCTGGGCTTTCTTGGAAAACCCGACAAACCTGAACCACTCCGCCAAAGCGAGGTGAACAGGATTCTCGGCAGTGTAGACGAACTTGAAAACGAAAGCCAAGAAATCGCGCCCAATTTCATAATAGGTGAAAGCGTCAAGGTAATCGAAGGCCCGTTCAGTAATTTCACAGGATTCGTTGAAAACATAAACAACGACAAAAAGAAATTAACTGTTATGGTCAAGGTTTTCGGGCGCAACACACCTCTTGAATTAGGTTTTATGCAAGTGGAAAAGGAATAACAAAGGTAATGTTACGTACCTTTATGTTCCGAAGAATAAATTAAAATCAAACAAAAAACAAAATGGCAAAAGAAGTTGCTGGATTAATCAAACTACAGATTAAAGGAGGCGCTGCAAATCCATCACCTCCCGTAGGACCTGCTTTAGGTTCGAAAGGATTGAACATTATGGACTTTTGCAAGCAGTTCAATGCCAGGACAGCAGACAAGGCGGGAAAAGTATTGCCGGTCGTAATTACATATTACACCGACAAGTCGTTCTCGTTTATTGTAAAAACTCCTCCTGTTGCAATCCAACTGCTCGAAGCTTCTAAGAAAAAAAGCGGATCAGCAGAGCCCAACCGTGCTAAGATAGCCGAAATCACATGGGATCAAGTGCGCGCTATTGCCGAAGATAAAATGCCCGACCTGAACTGCTTTACCGTTGAATCGGCAATGAAAATGGTTGCAGGAACGGCACGCAGCATGGGTATATCAATAAAAGGGGAATTTCCTAATAACAACTAAAACTTCAATTGAAACATGAGTAAACTGACAAAAAACCAAAAGTCTGTAGCCGGGAAGATTGAAGCAGGAAAGATGTACACATTGAAAGAAGCATCCAGCCTGGTTAAGGAAATCACCACTACCAAATTCGACGCTTCGCTTGATATTGACGTACGCTTAGGCGTAGACCCCCGCAAATCGAACCAAATGGTTCGCGGCACTGTATCATTACCCAACGGAACAGGTAAGACTGTTCGTGTTCTTTGCCTCTGCACCCCCGACGTGGAGGAAGCAGCAAAAGCAGCAGGAGCAGACTATGTTGGACTCGACGAGTGCATAAATCAAATAAAAGGCGGATGGTTAGACTTTGATGTTGTTATCGCAATGCCTTCGGTAATGGGCAAAATCGGACAAGTAGCCCGCATTTTAGGTCCGCGCGGCCTTATGCCCAACCCCAAAAGCGGCACAGTTACGATGGACGTAGCCAAAGCCATAAGCGAGGTAAAACAAGGTAAAATTGACTTCAAAGTAGACAAGGCTGGTATAGTACATACCTCAATTGGTAAAATTTCTTTCACTCCTGAGCAAATAGCCCAGAACGCAAAAGAGTTTATCAATACTGTAATTAAGCTCAAGCCTGCAGCAGCAAAGGGAACATACATCAAGAGCATATACCTTTCGAGTACTATGAGTCAGGGACTGAAAATCGACCCGAAATCAATCGACGAATTAAACTAAAATCGAATCATGAGAAAGGAAGACAAACAATTAGTAATAAAGCATCTTTCTGAATTACTAAAGACATATGCTCACTTCTATCTTGTAGACGTTACTGCGATGAACGCAGAGGCAACCAATGCTCTACGCCGCAAATGCTTCAAAAATGAGATTAAGATGGTTCTTGTAAAGAACTCCCTTCTCCATAAAGCATTCGAAGCGTCGGACATTGATTATTCGCCACTGTACGATTGTTTGAAAGGAACAACAGCACTTATGCTCTGCAATGTAGCGAACGTTCCCGCCAAACTCATTAAAGATACCTCTAAAGATGGCATACCCGGCTTGAAAGCCGCTTATGCAGAAGAAGGATTCTACATTGGCGCAGACCAGATAGATGCATTGGCTGCAATTAAGAGTAAGAGCGAAGTTATTTCTGAAATTATTGCATTGCTACAATCGCCGGCAAAGAATGTCGTATCTGCTCTCCAGTCTGGTGGTCAGACCATACATGGAGTATTAAAAACACTGGGAGAACGTCCCGAATAAAAACAAGAATAAAAACAATTAAAAATAAAAATTAAAAATGGCAGACATCAAAGCTATTGCTGAAGAATTAGTTAATCTTACAGTAAAAGAAGTAAATGAATTGGCAACTGTCCTGAAGGACGAGTATGGAATTGAGCCCGCCGCTGCAGCAGTTGCAGTAGCAGCTGGTCCAGCAGAAGGTGGAGCTGCTGCCGCTGAAGAGAAAACATCTTTCAATGTTGTACTCAAAGCTGTTGGTTCCGCTAAGTTACAGGTTGTAAAAGCTGTTAAGGAAGCTTGCGGCCTTGGCTTGAAAGAAGCAAAAGACCTCGTAGACGCAGCTGGTTCAGCACCTGCAACATTAAAAGAAGGTGTTGCTAAAGAAGAAGCAGAAGCTCTCAAGAAAACAATTGAAGCTGCTGGTGCAGAAGTAGAACTCAAGTAATTAGTTTTACAGCTACAAATATAGTTAAGAGTCCTCTGGTAGAGGGTTCTTAACTTTTTGCGTATTATAAATTCTTACATCCTAACAAATAACGAATGTCGTCACATATTGTTAACCAAAGAATAAATTTTGAATCTGTCAAGAAGCCTATGCCATACCCCGACTTTCTTGACGTTCAACTTAAATCATTTCGAGATTTTCTGCAACTCGACACTCCGCCTGAAAAACGTAAGAACGACGGACTTTACAAGGTTTTTGCAGAAAATTTCCCCATAGCAGACACGCGCAATAACTTCGTTCTTGAATTTCTTGATTACTATATCGACCCACCACGCTATACCATTCAAGAATGCTTGGAACGCGGGCTTACATACTGCGTACCTTTAAAGGCAAAACTTAAACTATACTGTACGGATCCCGGACACGAAGATTTCGATACGGTGGTTCAGGATGTATTCCTTGGACCTATTCCGTACATGACCGACAATGGAACATTCGTTATTAACGGTGCGGAACGCGTAGTAGTTTCACAATTGCACAGGTCGCCCGGTGTATTTTTCGGTTCAAGCGTACATACTAATGGAACACAACTGTATTCCGCACGAATAATCCCATTCAAAGGCTCATGGATTGAATTTGCTACAGACATTAACAATGTCATGTACGCATATATCGACCGCAAGAAGAAACTTCCGGTAACAACCTTGCTTCGCGCCTTGGGCTTTGAAAGCGATAAGAGTATTCTCGAGATATTCAACCTGGCCGAAGAAGTTAAGGTAAACAAGACGAATTTGAAAAAATGCGTTGGCCGCAAAGTAGCAGCCCGCGTATTGAAAAGTTGGATAGAAGACTTTGTTGACGAAGATACGGGCGAAGTTGTTTCAATAGAGCGTAACGAAGTCATACTTGACCGCGAAACCGTTATTACAGAAGAACATATACAGCAAATTATTGACTGTGGGGCACAGAGTATTCTTGTACACAACGAAAAAACAAGCAATTCCTCTGACTATTCTATAATCTTCAACACACTGAAGAAAGACCCCTGCAACTCTGAGAAAGAAGCTGTCTTGTTCATCTATCGTCAGCTCCGTAATGCAGACCCGGCGGATGATGCCAGCGCTCGAGAAGTTATAAATAATCTTTTCTTCTCTGAAAAACGTTACGACCTTGACGAAGTAGGACGTTACAGGATAAACAAAAAGCTCGGTCTTTCTACGGACATGAGTGTACGTGTACTTACAAAAGAAGATATTATTGAAATAATAAAATATCTTATCGAACTAGTCAATTCAAAAGCTACGGTTGATGACATTGACCACTTGAGCAACCGCCGTGTACGTACTGTAGGTGAGCAGCTCAGCAACCAATTCGCAATAGGACTTGCACGAATGAGCCGCACCATTCGCGAACGAATGAATGTAAGGGACAATGAAGTTTTCGTACCTACAGATCTTATCAACACAAAAACTATTTCGTCCGTAATAAATTCGTTCTTCGGTACAAACCCGTTATCGCAATTCATGGACCAAACCAACCCATTGGCAGAAGTGACACATAAGCGCCGCCTTTCTGCACTCGGTCCCGGTGGATTATCTCGTGAACGTGCGGGTTTCGAAGTTCGAGACGTACACTACACACATTATGGCCGCCTATGCCCTATCGAATCTCCAGAAGGACCTAACATCGGCCTTATTTCTTCGCTTTGCGTCTATGCCAAAATAAATAACCTTGGCTTCATATCCACGCCATACAGAAAGGTTCAGGATAAAAAAGTAGACTTGGATAATGACAACATTATTTATCTTACCGCTGAAGAAGAAGAAAATAAAATAATTGCGCAGGGTAATGCCCCTCTTAATGATGACGGTACATTTATACGCACTAAAGTAAAGTGCCGCCAGGATGCCGACTATCCTGTTGTTTCTCCTGAAGAAGTAGAGCTTATGGACGTTGCTCCGCAACAGATAGCTTCAATTGCAGCAGCCCTCATTCCATTCTTGGAGCATGACGACGCACACCGCGCGCTTATGGGCTCAAACATGATGCGTCAGGCTGTTCCACTAATACACAATGAAGCTCCTATTGTGGGAACCGGCATAGAAAAACAAGTGTGCGAAAACTCACGCACCATGATAACCGCCGAAGGCGACGGTGTCGTTGACTATGTAGACGCAACCCGTATTTGTATATTATACGACAGGACAGAAGACGAAGATTTTGTAAGTTTCGACTCGGCACTAAAAGAATATACAATTCCTAAGTTCCGCCGCACCAATCAAAATATGACAATTGACCTTCGTCCTATCTGCGTTAAAGGGCAACGCGTAAAGAAAGGAGAAATTCTTACGGAAGGATATGCTACAGAGAAGGGCGAACTCGCTTTAGGACGCAATTTGCTGGTTGCATACATGCCTTGGAAAGGGTATAATTACGAGGACGCTATTGTATTAAGCGAACGTTGTGTTCGAGAGGACATATTGACTTCTATTCATGTAGATGAATTCTCGTTAGAAGTGCGCGAAACCAAACGTGGTGTAGAAGAACTTACTTCTGATATACCCAACGTAAGCGAAGAAGCAACCAAAGATCTTGACGACAAAGGTATAATCCGTATTGGAGCCCGCGTTGAACCAGGAGATATCCTGATAGGAAAAATCACTCCTAAAGGAGAAAGCGATCCTTCACCCGAAGAGAAACTATTACGTGCTATTTTCGGCGACAAGGCTGGCGACGTAAAAGATGCTTCACTTAAAGCAAATCCATCTCTAAGCGGTATCGTAATAGACCGCAAACTATTCTCCAAGGCAATAAAGACACGTGCGTCCAAAGCAGCAGATAAAATAGAGTTAGAGAAAATCGACAAGGAATTTGAAGCTAAGGCTAACGATTTGAAAGATATTCTTGTCGACAAACTTATGATTCTTACAAAAGGACGCACATCACAAGGAATCAAAGACAACCTTGGTACAGAGATAATCGAAAAAGGAGCTAAGTTCAAGAAAGAAGTACTTGCAAACATCGATTATTCCTCTATACAGCTGAGCAAATGGACTTCCGATGTCAAGAAAAACGAACTCATATCCAAACTTATAATGAACTACCTTAAAAAGTTCAATATAATGGATGCTGAGCTTAAACGCAAAAAGTTCGTAATTACTATAGGAGACGAACTGCCTTCTGGAATCATACAAATGGCAAAAGTCTATGTTGCAAAAAAACGTAAGATAAGCGTAGGCGACAAAATGGCCGGACGACACGGAAACAAAGGTATCGTTTCCAAGATTGTACGCCAGGAAGACATGCCGTTCCTTGCCGACGGAACACCTGTGGACATTGTACTTAACCCGCTCGGCGTGCCTTCGCGTATGAACCTTGGACAAATCTTTGAAGCTATTTTAGGAGCTGCCGGAAAGAAATTAGGCGTAAAGTTCAGCACGCCCATATTCGACGGAGCCAAATTAGACGATTTGTGCGAATGGACCGACAAGGCCGGGCTGCCCCGCTTCTGTTCAACACAGTTGTACGACGGCGAAACCGGAGAACCTTTCGACCAAAAAGCTACAGTAGGAGTCACATACATGCTCAAACTGGGGCACATGGTTGAAGACAAGATGCACGCACGCTCTATCGGCCCGTACTCATTGATTACTCAGCAACCTCTTGGAGGTAAGGCGCAATTCGGTGGCCAGCGTTTCGGAGAAATGGAGGTCTGGGCACTCGAGGCGTTCGGCGCTTCACATGTTCTGCAGGAAGTCCTTACTATCAAGTCTGATGACGTTATAGGACGTGCAAAAGCATACGAAGCCATCGTAAAAGGCGAACCGATACCTACGCCCAACATACCTGAATCTCTCAATGTGCTATTACACGAGCTGCAAGGTTTGGGACTCAGTGTAACGCTCGATTAATAAACGGAACTCTTTACACAACATAAATATACATAAAATGGCTTTCAAAAAAGAATCAAAGATAAAGAGTCAATTTACGAAAATTACCATAGGACTTGCCTCTCCTGAGGAAATACTGGAAAATTCGTATGGCGAAGTACTAAAACCGGAAACCATAAACTACCGTACATACAAACCCGAACGCGACGGATTGTTCTGCGAACGCATATTCGGTCCTACCAAAGACTACGAATGCCACTGCGGTAAATACAAAGGCATACGCTATAAAGGCATTGTCTGCGACCGTTGCGGTGTAGAAGTCACTGAAAAAAAAGTACGTCGTGAACGCTCGGGACACATTCAGCTTGTTGTGCCTGTTGCACACATTTGGTACTTCCGTTCACTGCCTAACAAAATGGGTTATCTATTAGGGCTTCCTACAAAGAAGCTTGACATGATAATCTATTATGAACGTTATGTCGTTATCCAGCCCGGTGTATTGGCCGAAGAAGGAGTCGCAAAATATGATCTCCTTACAGAAGACGAATACTTAGAATGGTTGGATAAATTGCCCAAAGACAACCAATATCTCGAAGACACCGATCCCAACAAGTTCATAGCCAAAATGGGCGGCGAGGCAGTTTACGATTTGCTCACACAAATAGACCTTGACGCATTATCCTACGAACTTCGCGACCGTGCAAATACCGATTCGTCGCAGCAGCGCAAAAACGAGGCTCTAAAACGCCTCCAGGTTGTAGAATCCTTCCGTGCAAGTCGCGACCGCAACAAGCCGGAGTGGATGATAATGAAAATAATACCTGTCATTCCCCCTGAGTTGCGTCCTCTTGTACCACTCGACGGCGGACGTTTTGCAACATCCGACCTTAACGACCTGTACCGCCGCGTACTCATACGCAATAACCGTTTGAAGAGACTTCTGGAAATAAAAGCTCCCGAAGTCATCCTGCGTAACGAGAAACGTATGCTTCAGGAAGCCGTAGACAGCCTTTTCGACAACTCACGCAAAAGCAGTGCCGTAAAAAGCGAGTCAAGCCGTCCGTTAAAATCCTTGTCAGACTCCCTCAAAGGAAAACAAGGACGTTTCCGCCAGAACCTCCTCGGTAAACGTGTAGACTACTCTGCACGTTCGGTAATCGTTGTAGGCCCTGAGCTGAAAATGGGCGAGTGCGGTCTGCCAAAACTTATGGCAGCCGAATTATACAAGCCGTTTATAATCCGCAAACTCATAGAACGCGGCATTGTAAAAACAGTAAAAAGCGCGAAAAAGATAGTCGATCGCAAGGACCCGATAATCTGGGACATCCTCGAATACGTGATGAAAGGCCATCCCGTATTGCTAAACCGTGCGCCGACACTCCACCGTTTGGGTATCCAGGCTTTCCAGCCAAAGATGATAGAAGGAAAAGCTATCCAGCTGCACCCGTTGGCATGTACTGCGTTCAATGCCGACTTCGACGGCGACCAGATGGCAGTTCACTTGCCTTTGAGCAACGAGGCCATACTCGAAGCGCAGATACTGATGTTACAAAGCCACAACATCTTGAACCCTGCAAACGGAGCACCTATCACCGTTCCTTCGCAGGACATGGTGCTCGGCCTCTATTACATCACAAAACTACGTCCTGGCACTAAAGGCGAGGGACTTACTTTCTACGGTCCGGAGGAAGCCATCATTGCATACAATGAAAAACGTGTCGACATACACGCACCGGTAAAAGTGCTTGTGAACGACCTTAACGATGACGGAATCCTTGAAAAACGCCTTGTTGAGACTTCTGTCGGACGCGTTATCGTAAACGAAATAATACCTGAAGAAGTTGGTTTCATAAACAAGATCATCTCTAAGAAATCACTTCGCGACATTATTTCGCAAGTAATAAAAGCAGTCGGCATGGCACGTGCCTGTGAGTTCCTCGACGGTATCAAGAACCTCGGCTACCGCATGGCTTACGTGGGCGGCCTTTCGTTCAACCTCGACGACATCATCATTCCCAAGGAGAAAGAAGAAATCGTGAAACGCGGCAACGACGAGGTGGAGCAAATCACGGCGAACTACAACATGGGTTTCATAACCGACAACGAACGCTACAACCAAGTTATCGACGCATGGACGCATGTTAACTCCGATCTTAAGAAAACGCTCATGAAACAGATGACCGAAGCCGACCAAGGCTTCAACGCCGTATTCATGATGCTTGACTCGGGAGCACGTGGTTCGGCCGACCAGATTGCCCAGCTGGCCGGTATGCGCGGACTTATGGCAAAACCTCAGAAAGCCGGTGCCGAAGGTGCACAAATTATAGAAAACCCGATTCTTTCGAACTTCAAAGAAGGCATGTCGGTGCTTGAATACTTCATCTCTACCCACGGTGCCCGTAAAGGTCTTGCCGACACGGCTCTTAAAACGGCCGACGCAGGTTACCTTACCCGCCGTCTGGTTGATGTATCGCACGATGTTATCATTACAGAAGAAGACTGCGGCACACTGAGAGGCTTGGTATGTACTGCCTTGAAAGACGGCGAAGATGTTATTTCTTCCCTCTACGACCGAATACTCGGTCGCGTATCGGTTCACGACATTGTACACCCGACAACCGGCAAACTGATAGTTGCAGCCGGAGAAGAAATAACAGAAGCCATTGCCGACGAAATCGAAAAATCTCCTATCGAAAGCGTCGAGATACGTTCTGTGCTCACATGCGAAAGCAAACACGGCGTATGTATGAAATGCTACGGCCGTAACCTCGCCACCGGGCGCATGGTACAAAAGGGCGAAGCAGTAGGTGTTATTGCGGCACAATCAATCGGCGAGCCGGGTACGCAGCTTACGCTCCGTACATTCCACGCCGGAGGTGTTGCTGCCAACGCAGCTGCCAATGCAACTATCGTGGCAAAGAACAAATCGCGAATCAGTTTCGACGAACTACATACTGTTAATGTTGTTCGCGACGACGGTTCTACCGGAAAGATTGTAGTAGGACGTCTGGCCGAAGTCAAATTTATTGACGAAAACACCGGCATAGTACTGTCGTCACAAAACGTACCCTACGGTGCCGAACTCTTTGCAAACGAAGGCGACATAGTGGAGAAAGGCAAAATCATTGCTAAATGGGATCCTTTCAACGCCGTAATCGTAACCGAATGCGCCGGTATAGCAAAATTCGAAGATGTCATCGAAGGTGTGACCTACCGTGTAGAAGCCGACGAAGCAACAGGTCTGCGCGAGCTTATAATCATAGAATCCAAAGAGAAGTCGCGCGTCCCCACCTGCCACATCGTCGACGAGAACGGAGAACTCATTCGTTCCTACAACTTCCCCATCGGAGGACACATCGCAATCGAAGACGGGCAAAAGCTCAAAGCGGGCGACATCCTCATTAAGATTCCTCGTGTTGCCGGCAAGGCTGGCGACATCACCGGTGGTCTCCCCCGCGTTACCGAGCTGTTCGAAGCACGCAACCCGTCGAACCCCGCCATCGTTTCCGAAATCGACGGCGAAATCACAATGGGCGGCGTGAAACGCGGAAACCGCGAGATAATCGTAACTCCCAAGTTCGGCGACCCGAAGAAATACCTCGTGCCACTGTCAAAACAAATCCTCGTACAGGAGAACGACTATGTACGCGCCGGCACGCCTCTGTCCGACGGCTCCATAACTCCCGCCGACATCCTTGCAATCAAAGGTTCGACGGCTGTGCAGGAATACATTGTCAACGAAATACAGGACGTTTACCGCTTGCAGGGTGTTAAGATTAACGACAAGCACTTCGAGGTAATCATCCGTCAGATGATGCGCAAGGTGCAGATTGTAGAACCCGGCGACACACGCTTCCTCGAACAGCAGATTGTCGACAAACTCGAGTTTGCCGAGGAGAACGACCGCATTTGGGGCAAGAAAGTCGTTACCAATGCAGGCGACAGCGAAACGCTCAAGCCCGGTATGATTGTTACCGTACGCAAATTGCGCGACGAAAACTCGCAGCTCAAGCGCAAGGACATGCAGTTTGTCGAAACGCGCGACGCCGTACCGGCCACATCAACCCAGATACTCCAGGGTATCACACGCGCCGCTTTGCAGACATCGAGCTTCATGTCGGCCGCTTCGTTCCAGGAAACCACCAAGGTGCTCAACGAAGCAGCTATAAACGGCAAGGTAGACCGCCTCGAGGGTATGAAGGAAAACGTGATTTGCGGACACCTCATCCCCGCCGGCACCGGTCTGCGCGAGTTCAGCAAGGTAATAGTTGCCGACCGCGACGAATACGAGCAAATGGCTTTCGAACGCAAAAACCGCGAAACCGAAGCCGTTGAAAGCAACCCGGCATGATTTACCCGGTAAAATCCAAAATAGCCGCCTGCAATGCAAAGCAGGCGGCTATTTTTATTTTATCGCTTAAATTACATTATTTGCAATCCGCGCTTTACCGCCATGCCGGCCGCCATGCGGCGGTAGCGGCTTCTTTGCCGCAAGCAATGCGCCATGTGCCCATAATTTGTTACTTTTGCGCGTTTTACATTAAAGACCCAAACTTTTAACGCCCCAAAAAACGCCTTATGTTCGAAAAAGGGAACCGCGCCAACACGCTCCACGGCATACTGCTCATTGCATTGTTTTCGTTCGCTGCATTCTACCTTGCCGAAGTACCATTCGTAAAAAGTCTTTCCTTCTCGCCCTTAATAGTGGGAATAATTCTCGGAATGCTTTATGCCAACAGCCTGCGCAACAAGCTGCCCGAAACATGGGTGCCGGGCATTAAGTTCTGCACAAAGCAAATACTCCGCACGGGCATTGTGCTCTACGGTTTCCGCCTCACTCTCACCGACGTGGCCGCCGTTGGCCTGCCCGCCGTAGTGGCCGACACCGTCGTGGTGTGCGGCACGATATTCCTGGGCCTGTGGTTCGGCAGGCTGCTCAAACTCGACCGCGACACGTCGCTCATGACATCCGTGGGCAGTTCCATCTGCGGTGCGGCGGCCGTACTTGGCGCCGAACCTGTTGTGCGCTGCGAGGGACACAAAACGGCCATAGCGGTAAGCACCGTGGTAATCTTCGGCACAATCTCTATGTTCCTCTACCCCATAATGTACCGCGCCGGAATGCTCGACACGCTGGGCAACATGGGCACGGCCATATACACCGGCTCAACACTGCACGAGGTGGCACACGTGGCCGGGGCAGGCAACGCCATGGATCCCACCGACGCGCTCGGCATTGCAGGCAATGCCACCATAACGAAGATGATTCGCGTAATGATGCTCGCTCCCGTGCTTGTGGTTATGGCCTTTTGCCTCAGCCGCACGGGCAAAGCCAAGGCCGCAGGCGGCAAACGCAAGATAACAATCCCCTGGTTCGCGTTCGGCTTCATTGGCGTGATATGCCTCAACACACTGCTGCAACACGCCACGGGCGCGGAAACGGTTAAAGACATCCCGCTCAACGGCGCAATAGAATACATCGACACGTTCATGCTCACCATGGCAATGACGGCACTGGGCACCGACACGAGTATCGACAAGTTCCGCCAGGCCGGGGCAAAGCCGTTTCTCCTGGCAGGCATGCTGTACGTATGGTTGGTTGTGGGAGGATATTTCCTTGCCAAATACACCGTGCACGCATTCGCCTGAAACGCGCCCGCACGCCCTGCAGCACCCCGGGCGGTGTATGACATAAGAATAAAAACAAACTGATAATAAAAGACATGCCCGGCACTATGTATGTGCCGGGCATGTCTTTATGGTGTCTTATTGTTTTATGAGAGAATCGAATTTCACGCTTCTCACGTAATTCGACATTTTCTTGTTCACCGGTATTTTGTCCAAGAAACCTTTTTCAACCAATTCCTGCAAATCGGCTTTGGCAGTAGGGTGCGACACGGAAAACCTGTTCTGCACCTCCTTTACCGTCAGTATAGCGTCGGGGTCATTTGCCACGAGCGACAGGATGCTTGCCTGCCTCCTATTTATCCCCTCCGATTTCAAATAACTTATTGTATTCTTTTTCTGCTTTATCTTCCTTTCTATGTACAGTTTGAGCTCCCTAAAAGCCAAATCGAGCACACGCAGGTTATATGCTATAAAATACCCCATGTCGTTATCATCCGCTTCCGTGTACAGGTAAGACTTCTCATAACCGGCTTTCGACCTGTATATTATTCTGGAAACCGACAGGTATTCCGTGAGCCAATAACCGTTTCTGAGCATATACCAGTAAAACAGGGCACGCGCCGTCCTGCCGTTACCGTCAACGAACGGGTGCACGTATGCCACCATGAAATGTATTATAACGGCTTTTATTATAGGATGTATGAACCCCTCTGTGCCGTTCCCGTTGAAAAACGCACAAAACTCTTCAACAAACTGCGGAATATCGCCGTACGTTGGCGGCGTGTGCACCGTTTCGTGCGTTATGGCATTCTCCACCACAACGCCATCGTCCGTCCTGAACCGCCCCTCATCCCGGGAATCTTCCAACGTTTTGTAAGTCATCAGTGAATGCACCGACAGCAAAAGTTCCGGCGTGAGAGGGTCTTCCTTATGCTCAACTATGAAACGTATCGAATTGTAGTTGTTGTATATCATCTGTTCGGAACGACTCCGCGGAGTAAGGTTATTCCGCAGCATGTCCTTTGCCACTTTGCGTGTAGTCGTGGCTCCTTCCATCTGGCTTGACGAAATGGCCTCCTCCATTAGAGATGAAACCAGATATTGCTCGCGATCCTCACCAGGTATTATGGAACCGTTGCCCCACGAACCGCCGAAATTCATGTCAAATTCATGGCACAACTGCTGCATTCGATTCGTAACCGACACGTTTATGCCATACCTGTCCCACCGAAATGCCCTTTGCAACACACGGCTTAACTTTACGGCAGCCCACAACTCTTGATGTGTTATGCCTTCAGGAAGTTTTTTATATTTTACGTCCGACCAATAAAGGTAGTCATTGTTTATATCCGCAATGAGTTTCCTTATCTCCGGCCTGTCCATAATCATGGCAACTTTAGCCGCGAAGCTTTTATCTAATTTCGGTGGAGACTCAATCATACGCCGTATTATTTATATTGCAAATGTACAAACAAATCGAGAAATATGAAAGTTTTTCAAATACTTTCATATTCTTACATAAATATCAAACAAAAGCGCACGGTCTTACGAGCCGCACGGGTGTAGGCGGCATAACACGGCAGGATGAGTTGCCGTGATTCGCGCAACCCCGGCACACCAAGTCCGCGTGTCTGTATTTGTCCGAACACGAAACCTTAGTTTTCATGCGGGTTTGGAGGGGGTAAAAAATATGTCCGACATAATTCGAAATATGTCTGAGATAATTTAAAATATCTCAGACATATTTTTTATTTGCTCCAAAGGGGGTGTTTATTTTACACATTCCGGCATGCGGAATTTTTACTTGGTTTTCACCGCGCGGCATTAAGTTCAGAGCACGCCCGCAGTCGCACCTGCATGAACACAAAAGCCTGAAAATTGCGGTCGCATACCTCTTATTACAAACATTTATTAACAAGCGGCGCTTATTTACCACTTTCTAAATCCCTTAATTATAAAAATTGTTAATCGGGCGGGGTAATTTTTAATTTTCATAAAAGCATCTCGACTTTTTTGAAGTAGATTTACCGTGATTTATACTTCAGCCATGCAAAGGTTGGCTTTCTCTTGTAAACAGACGCATACACCATAACCCAACAAAAATCTTATGCAAATGAAACAGATTAAATTCTTATTGGCGGTCTTCGTCCTTGCATTGGGCGGGCAGCTCAAGGCTGTCACCCTGCCCGAGACGAGCGAAGGCGACAAAGTGAAATGGTACTTCCTGCAAACAACGCGGGCAGACTACGCCGAGCCAACGTTTTACACCGTTATGGACGACGGCCTCATAAAGGGACGCGCGCAGGCCGTATATCCCGACGTTGACGGCATGAACAAGCAGCTCTGGAAATTTGAAACGGAGGACGGCGAGTGGTACACCATAACCAACTGCTACGACGGGCGCAAACTCGGCACGGGCGTGGGCCCCAACGGTGAGAGCCTCATGATGCAGGACGCACCGCAGGCCAAGTTCAAGCTGCGCGACCTCACGGCCACCGTAGGCTACGACTGCTTCGGCCTCGAGACCGACACTCCCGCCCCGGGCGGCGGCCCCAGTACCGCTGGCCCAGCATGACGGGGCCCAACGACCCTTATGACGGCCTTGTGTGGCTCGTGGGCGAAGGCTCCTCCACGGGTGACGACTGCGGCATTATTGCCGTAGAATTCGACGGCGTATATGAGCCCGCCACAAGCCGCGAGCTCCTGCAAGCCTACCTCGACCGGTTGCCCGCCAACTGGGAGAGCACATACCTTTACGGCACCGACCCGGGCTTCGAGAAAGACGAGGCCAAGGTGATAGAATACACCGACCTGGTGTACAACGCACTCACCAACATCGCCACCATGGGCGACGACGAGTGCCAAGAGGCTTACGACAAAATACAGGAACTCACTTCCTACCTTGACGACGAGGCCAACATAGTGCCCATAAACGAAAACAGCTATTATTACATCACAACGGCCAACACCGACTTCACCGGCAACGGCAAGACAAACTACGGCTGGTACGGCCCCATGAACGAGAAAGGACACATAGGCTGGAAGGCCCTCGAGCCCAACAGCAGCTTTGTGTGGACGTTCACGCGCAACGACGACGGCACATACAAGATAAAGCACCTGCTCACCGACATGTACGTCGACTCCACGCTCGTAAATCAGCTTAGCGACCAGGCATTCATGGCAGACCTGCCCGTGCGCGAGCAGATTGTAACGCGCCTGAACGGCGGCGGGCAGTTCAACATAGAATTCAAGGGCGCCGTAGCTCCCTACCACCAGAACGACCATCAAGGAGGTGCGGGCGAAAGCGGCACTGTGGTGCAATGGGACGGCGAGGCAGGCTCACCCTCGGCTTGGTACCTGCGCGAGGTACCCGAAGCCGAACTGCAACAAATTCTCTCAAACCTCAACTTCGAGAAGACCGAATTCTTCCTTGCACAAAACCCCGACTTCATGGACGACTACGTTGTGGGCACGGGAGTTGGCCAGATTAACGACCAAACCGTTTACGACAACATAAAAGCCGCCTACGAGACAGTACTCAACGAAGTGGGCAACAACCACACCAACGAGGAGTACGGCACATACCTCGACAACCTGAACGCTGCCATTGCCGCAGCCGACGAGAGCGTGACAAACCCGCTCACCGAGGGATACTACAAGTTCACCGTGGCCAACCCCGACGTACTCACCCCCGACGACGAATCGCTGCGCACCCTTGCCTGGGCGCAGCACAAGGAAAACACATCCGTTGTGGAGTGGAGCAAGGACGACGGCTCAGCCGACTACATCTGGAAAGTAACCTTTGCCGACAACGAAGGGCACATATACATACAGAACGCCGCCACCAAGCGGTACGTATCGTGCGGCACTAACCTTTGGCGCGGCCAGAACATAAGTTCCTCGGCCGAACCACTCACCAAACACTACATCGACATGATAGGCCGCAGCGGCGTAGTAAACATCTACAACACCGACTACCCCGCGTTCCCCTACCACGCGCTCAACTGGGACACCTCGCTTAACGGCACGGTGTGCTACGCCGAGGGAAACCCGGCACGCTGGTACATGAAGCCCGTTGATGCCGAAGAAGCCGAGAAACTGATTGCTGAAGCCCTGAACCGCGACCGTATCGACACGCTGCGCAATATCATTTCGCAGGCCGAAGCCAAGATTGCCGACACCGACATTCCTGTTTACGACTTCTCCAAGCCCGTAGTCACCAATGCCGACCAATTCTACTCCAACGCCCAGGCGCCCGTCGAAATGGAGAACACTTCCTTCGACCACCTGATCGACGGCGACTACGGCACCATATTCCACTCCGTCTACAACAGCACTGTGCCCATAGACGACTACCACTACCTGCGCGTCTACGCTCCCGACGGCCTGCCCGACAAGTTCGGAATCCACTGGGCAAAGCGCTGCTTCAGCCAGTGGGCGGACGGCAACACCGACGACCGTCCCACGAAGATTGTGATAGGTCTCTCGAACGACGGCGAGACATGGGAACGCCTTGACACGCTCACCACAGCCGACGGTCTGCCCACTATCGAAACCGACACGTTCTACACCTCGAAGCAACCCATTGAGGGCGCGGGCTACACCTACTTCCTGATGAAAGTGCTCGAAATCAACCACCGCGACAACCTTAACGACGGCTTCGGCCACCCGTTCTTCACCATGTCGGAGTACAACCTCTATCCCTACACGGGCACCGACCCTGCGTCGCAAATAAACTTCCCCGAAATAAAACCGGCCGTTGAAAACCTGCAAGCCGCAATAGCCGACGCCGAGCAGGTAATCGCCTCTGGAGTTGTGGGCGACGACGCCATACCGGCTCTCCAGGCCGCTTACAACAAGCTTTTGGAAGCGTGGGTTGACACCACGAAGTTCGCATACGTCTACAACACCTACAAGCAGACAGCCGCCCTTGCCGAAACGGGCGACGAACCGGGCTACGTGGACAGCTACGAACCCGTTGACGAGTTCGACCTCGCGCTCGACGAAATCCACGGAAGCGTGCAGGCTCCCAACATCTCGAACGCTATTCTTGACGAGGCAATAAGCCGCATGGACGACGCTTACGACAAGTTCATGGAGCATGTGGTAATGCCCGAGCCCTATGTATGGTATGTCATAAAGAGCGGCGTTACCGACGAGGCATTCTCCTACGCCATCAACCAGCCAGTATTCCTCGGCAGCACCAATGCCGGCACGCAGCTTTCCATAGGCGGCTATCCCACCGGCAACGAATACACCGACGTTTACGCAATCTGGCGCCTTGTGCCCGTTGAAAACGACGACGCAACAGCCGCAGAAACGAAGCCCTGGAAGAAACAATACGCAATACAAAGCCTCGGCACGGGACAGTACTGGGGTCCGTACCGCGGCCAGGGCTCAGGCCTTAGCCCGCTCATGAGCAGCGAACCCGCACCCTACAATCTCTATTCCTACGGCATGGGCTGCTTTGCGCTCCAGCAGGAAGGCGTAGCCGACCCGGCCGACCGCATAAAGGCCGACGGCACGAACAACGTGGTGCTCAACTACCCGGCCGACGGAGGACACCAGCAATCATGGCGCTTCGAGAGGGTGGACTACGTTACCTCCGAAGTGAAAATAGGTTGGTATCCTGCCAACAACACCGCAATAATAACACTGCCTTGGGCTATGAAAGGCGAGAACTCCATTCACGAGTACAACTCAGGTATTGAGACCTACGCCGTAAGCGGCGTGGAAACCGTGGAAGACCCCGAGGGCGGCGAACCGTCGTACAACCTGCTGCTCACAGCCAAGGACGAGTTCGAGGCAGGCGAGCCGTTCATCCTCGTCACCACCGGCGAACCCGATGAAAACGGCAACCAGCCGCTCAAGTTTGCACTTCCGGCTGCCGAAGCAGACGCCATAACCGACACTTGCTCCACCGACTACAACGGCCTGAACGGCACACTGCAAGGCATGAACATAAGCAACGAAGCAAGTCTGTACTTCAACAACTCCGTGCTCAACGTTTGCAGCGACTCGCCAGTGTTCATCGCCGGCCGCGGCGGATATATCGACGCGACGAAAGTACAGAATCTCGGCGGCACACCCGACAAAGTAATAGGCATTGACGGCATTATCAACAACATAGGCAAAGTTGAAATCACCGACAGTGCTGACGCGCCTGTAAACGTCTACACCATAGACGGCATACTGCTCAAGCGTAACGTCAAAGCCTCCGAGGCTACACGCTACCTGCCAAAAGGCGTTTACATAGTGGGAAAGGAAAAAGTGCTCGTAAAGTAAGCACAACCCGCTTGCCATAAACTGAAAAACCGCAGCCCGTTACGGGTTGCGGTTTTTTCATCCGTCCTCCCCTCCTGCCGGGGCGGCAAACCCGAAACGGTCATCAGGCTTTGTCAAATTGCACGCTTATGCCCGTCAAATAGCTTTACGCACGGCTGAAGGCGTAGCGGGCTACGACGAAACCGTGCACAAGGCCTGATGACGGCAGAAGTGCGTAAGTTGGCGAAGTGACAACACTTGACATCATTGCTTAATTTCCTGATGAACGTTTCGGGTTAAAGCGTGTCTGTATTTGTCCGAACACGAAACCTTAGTTTTCATGCGGGTTTGGAGGGGGTAAAAAATATGTCCGACATAATTCGAAATATGTCTGAGATAATTTAAAATATCTCAGACATATTTTTTATTTGCTCCAAAGGGGGTGTTTATTTTATACATTCCGGTGCGCGGAATTTTTACTCGGTTTTCACCGCGCGGCATTAAGTTTCGGTTAACTTTGGGGCGGAAGACGTGAAAGCTGCGGTGCATACAAATTTTGTTTCGCAAATTTGCACGGGGGTTGGCTAAGTGAACTATCCTTCGCTGCATGCACGGATAACGCCCACGCCAAAAAGCGCCGCAATTTACTGCTGATTCAATAATACAGTTCTCTTGTTAAAAATACATAAATTTCAGCAATAACATGTAGTTTTATTTCCTTTTCAGTTTCTTTACGCACTACAGACAAATTCAAACTAACGACCTTGTTACATAACATACTTATAACTTAAAAACCCTATGCAAATGAAAAAGATTACACTTCTTTTGATGGTCTTTGCTCTTGCATGGAGCGGGCAGCTAAAGGCTGTCACCCTTCCAGAAACAAGCAAAGACGGCAAGGTGAAATGGTATTTCATCCAATCCATGCGGCAGGACTACGGCGAGCCGATGTTCTACACCGTGGACGGTGACCTTATTCGCGGACGCGTTAAGGCGGATTACTCCGACTACGCCACCCTTGCCAAACAGCTATGGTGCTTCGAAACCGAAGACGGCGAATGGTACACCATCACCAACCGCTACGACGGGCGCAAGCTCGGCGTGGGAATGGGACCTAACGGCGAAAGCCTCATGATGCAGGACGCGCCACAGGCCAAGTTCAAACTGCGCGACCTCTCGGCCGAAACCGGCGAGGATTGCGTCGGCCTCGAATCCGACATCCCCGCTCCCGGCGGCGGAGACATATTCCACTACCCCACCCTCACCGGCCCCAACGACGGATACGACGGCCTGGTATGGCTCGTGAGAGTAGACTTCTCAACCGGCTTCGACTCGGCTATAAAGACCGTCGAATTCACCGACACATACACCCCGCAGAACAGCGAGACGGTTACGTGGTACAACATCGCCAGCACGAAAGCAGGCAATGAGGGCCGCATAATAGTAGACAACACTTCGGTGGTTGACGCACAGTACAAGTTCACCGTCGACACCAAGGAATCGTCCGACCTGAACGCTCAGTGGCGCTTAGTCGAGACCGACCCGGGTAAAGTAAGCATAGTAAACCGTGCCACGGGAAACAGCATTTCCACCAACCTCACTATCGAAGATAAATACAACGTGCCTACAGCCGACGGCAAGGGCATTGTGGCTACCACATGGAATATCCTGCCCATAGCCGAAGGACAATACGCAATATCATCTGTAGGCAGCGACAAGGTAATGCGCCTGCTTAACGCGCAAACCCTCGGAAGCGAAACCGACGAACTGCCCGACACCGACCTGAACGGCACCGGATTCGCCTGGGCATTCTCGCAGGCCGACACCGAAGTTGGGATTGACACCGTTACACAACAAGACGGCAACGTCCGCGTAGAGAACGGTCGCATTATCGCACCCGAGGGCGCAAAAGTGAATGTCTTCACTCCCGAAGGCGTTGAAATGCCTGCCGATTCGAAACTCATGCCCGGCATATACATCGTGACGGTAAACGAAAAGGCTACTAAAATATTGGTTCACTGATAAAACTTTAGGATTATGAAGAAACTAACATATATCGGCTCGCTGCTCGTAGCCCTGCTCTTCGTTTCCGTTGCGGCACAGGCACAGGACGTCGTACTCGCAAGTATCGGCAAGTCAGGACAGACGCAGCTTGAAGTAAAATTCGATGACAAATACATGAACTTCGGCACAGCCGGCGGCTCGCAGAAAATATCCTTCAAGACAAACACCACCGTTACGGCAACTTCCTCCGCCGCATGGTGCAAAGCCGCTATAGCCGACGGCAAGGTTAACGTTACCGCCGAAGCAAGCAACGAAGAAAACACCCGCGAGGCAGAGCTTACAATAAGCGCGCTCGACGGTCTGCAACAGGTTATCACCGTGCGCCAGCTCGGAACAAAACCGGCATTTTTTATAAATGAAGAGACCGTGAACGTGGCCGGAATAAACAGCCGCGTGCTGCTTGACATCACGTCCAACTCCGAACTCTCGTTTGCGCTTCCCGACTGGATTACTCCCGTCGACGCGGCAACGGCAGAAGGAACCAAGACGTACATCTTCCTTGCCGGAGAACTTGAGAACAACCAGACCCGTTCGGGCGACATCACCGTGTCGCTCGCCGACGGCGCAGGCCAGACGGCAACGGTGAGCGTGACACAGACGTTCGAGGGCTTCCCTAAGTTCTTCGTCATCAGCGACACGCATTTCGGCTCGGGCGATGCCGTAAGCCGCGTCACCAACGTGCTCAACAACCTATACTCGTTTGAGTCGGACATCGACGCCATAATAGTTAACGGCGACCTTACCGACGGCGGGCAACCCGACCAGTACGAACAGTTCCGCTCCGTGCTCGAGGACGAGTCCATACTGCCGTCCTACGTGGCACGCTACTACGTTATGGGTAACCATGAATGGTTTGTAGGCGAAAATGCAATGGAGAATTACAGCATCCTCGGCCAAGACCACAACAAGTACTTCGACATCAAAGGATACCCGTTCATCTACGTTGGCCTGTCGGGCGGTGGAGAACAGGACTACAGCGAGGAATCATACGAATTCCTGCGTGAGAGCCTTGCCGACGCGGCAGTAAGATATGCAGGCCGGCCTATTTTCGTGTTCACCCACATTCCTGTTTACGGCACTACCCACGGCTCGGGCGACACCGACGGAGGTTGGGGCAACAAGAGGTTCTACGACATATTCAAGGACTACCCGCAGATAATCCATTTCTGCGGCCACACGCACTTCTCGCTGCGCGACCCGAAAGCCCTCTGGCAAGGTGCATTCACCAGCATAGACGACGGTACCAGCAACTACTGCTACCTCAATCCCGGAATAGATGTTGACGGCTCCACCCCGGCGGGCACGTCGAACGTGCAGGAAGGCTTGATTGTTTCGGTTGAGGACCTCACGAACGTTAACGTACGCCGTATCGACAGCCGCCGCGGTGAGGAAATAGAGCCTTCGTGGGACTTCGGTGCTCCCTACGACGGCACCAACATGCCCTACGCCTCTTACACCGGTGGCGAGGCTCCTTATTTCCCCGACACGCAAGTAACGACAGAGGAAGGCCAGTCGGACGAACGCACCATAACGTTCCCGCAGGCTGTTGACGACGACGTTGTGCTTTACTATAAAGTCTCCGTCAAGAACTCCGCAGGCGAGGAAGTGGCCACCGGCAACCGCTGCTCCTCGTTCTACCTCGGCAGCGAAATGCCCGAGACGCGCAGCATTACCCTTAACGGCCTGCCGCAGGGCGAGCAGCTCTACGCCGAGGTAATCGCATACGACCCCTACGGCAACGCCTCCGAACCCATCACGAGCGAGCCGTTCACCGTGGGCAGCTACACTCCCGCTCCGGGCACTGTTGTTCCCGAGCCCGACCTTCTCGACATGACCATAAGCGAAATGGGCGTTGTTTCCGACGCCACCGGAACATTCATCTTCGACCACGGTTCGGTTGAACCGCTCGTTTACGTTGACAACACCTACCAGTGCGTAGCGGCGCAGTTCCAAGGCAATACGTCGCAGTACTACAAGCTCGACTACAGCAACAACCAGGAAGTAAAAGACGCCATGTGCAACGAGATAACCTACGAAACGCTCTTCCGTTGCAACGAAGTGCTCAGCGGCTGGCACAACCCGCTCAGCTCCATGGACGACGGCGGCCAGGGCATAGAGCTCGACGACGGAAGGATAGCATTCTACGTTGGCTTCAACAACGCCAATGGCGATAACGAATACAAGTCAATCTCGTCAAACGTAGTTGCCCAAGCCGGCGTGTACTACCACGTCGTTGCCACTTACAGCAAGGCCGAGGGAATGATGCGCCTGTACATCGACGGTTTCCTCGCGGGCGAAATTGCCGTTGACGGCGAGCCGAGACTTTCGGCCGAGGGCGCGCAGTGGGTGGCTATCGGCGG
>ERZ779851.999-NODE-999-length-26842-cov-11.397656_pt1 | contig 26842 bp, 15 predicted proteins | sample MGYA00511094_ERZ779851 | MGnify/ENA primary metagenome ERZ779851 (study PRJEB29588, sample SAMEA2155512) | human gut metagenome | biome: human gut; feature: human-associated habitat; material: faeces | place: Denmark | collected 2008/2010 ...
TTGGTAACAAAAAATGCCGTATTTATGCGGTCTGTGGCGTTTCGCAAACGCCTAACAAGTTTTGATAATGAGAGGAACCAGCAAAATCGTATTGCCCTTTACTCTTGATGTTCCATACCTTACTAGGTCTTGATGTACCTCTTGTTTCAATAGTTTCTTCTGGAGAAACATAAGAAACTCCAACATTTGGTGTAACGGTTACCTCATTACTTCCATCTTTAACTGACTGAGCATGAACAACAGTTGTCGACATCATTGTGAAAATCATAGACACTGCCAATAAAGAAGCGAAAATATTTTTTTTGGATATCTTACACATGAAATTTCTCCTTTCACCTTGTTTTTTTGATTAATTTATAATATCATATTTTTAAAATAAAATCAAGGAGTATTGTTAATGAATATATTTCAGTTAAAAATAATAGCTATGATTGCTATGTTTTTAGACCATATAGCTTATTTCTTTCCTGATTTGCCAATGTCTTTGCCGTTACATTGGATAGGACGAATCGCTGCACCTATTTTTATTTTTGGTGTTGTTAATGGCGTAAAGTATACTAGTTCTAAGCGGATGTATATATTGAGGCTATATTTAGCAAGTATTGTGATGGCTGTTATTCAAATGAGTACACAAATTGAATTAAATTTCTTTAGAACATTATTTATCGTTGCATGCATATGTGAAATCTTAGAAATAAGAAAAAACCAAAAGGCTGTTTCCTGGATAAAAGTACTAAGTTTATATATTGCTTATCAAGTTATTGTATGTATAGTATGTGGTTATCTGAGTTCAATTAGTAATATGTATACGGAAACAATATGCTTCTATTTGATACCAGCTCTTTTGGGAAGTGTGTTTACAACGGAAGGGGGACTTATTTTTGTTGTTTTAGGAATTATAATGTATTTAGCTTATGACAACAAGAAAAGACTTATTCTGTCGTATATGATATTTGTTGTTGTGTATATGTTTTTTATGTCCACTAATATTGTTCCCATTATTTTATGGAAAATCAAGGAATTAATTCCGATAATAGGAACAGGGCTTTCCCATGGTATGGAATATCTATTGTCTATAATAGGTGGAATTTCTCCTATGGATGTAGGAGGGAATATATTTACAATTCAGTATCAGTGGATTATGGTTCTTGCTCTTCCGCTAATACTATCATACAATCATCAACGAGGAAAAAAGTGTAAATATCTCTTTTATATTTTCTATCCCATACATATAATATTGCTTTGGCTGTTATCGAATTTTGTTTTTGTTTAAAACAGTGGAACAAGGAACATATTTATTACATTGAAACATCCAAACCAAAAATGGAGTGATGAATGTGCCTTTAAGCTTTAAGTACAATTCGATATATTCAAATCTGATTTAACAGCATACTATCTACAATTAAATACACTATCCCAGTAGCTCGCACAAAATTCATGTTTTGTGCGGGCTTTTTTGTATCCGAAAATTTTTTCAAATCTTTTCAAATTCCTGCAACAAATCACACCTTTCCGTACCGATATGGTGCAGTTCTGCCCACAAGAATGGGAATAGTTGAGATACTAACAAAGCTTTCCAATACCATCTGTTTGCTTCTGTAACATTGTGAAAAATACGCATATTGGATAAGCCTATGTGCGTATGTTGAGAATAGATAGTTGATTAAGGGAGCTGATACATTGACTAAAAAAAAACCTGCACAATATATTGTAGAACGAGAATTTTTATGTAAATTTTCTGTAGAAGAATTACTTATCCGTATCGTGAAATCTCATATTAAAAACGCATATCAAGAGGGGAAAACCTTTGAAAATCATGGAAAGAAGCCGTACTTTATTGTATGATATTATTATAGGTACGGCAGTTGAATAGGTGGAAAAATGATTTATCAAAAAGGTTCAAGCTTATTTAACGTAGCTATTTATATCAGATTATCACGAGAGGACGGAGATAAGGAAGAAAGCGATAGTGTAGGAAATCAGAGAAAACTTTTAACAGAATATGTGAATAAGCATGATGACTTTATCTTATATGATGTTTATATTGATGACGGTTTTACGGGAACGAATTTCGATAGACCAGACTTTCATAGAATGATTGCTGACATTGAAGATAACAAGGTAAATTGTGTTGTTGTAAAAGACCTTTCCCGTTTTGGACGAGATTACATTGATACGGGGCGATATTTGGAAAGAATATTTCCAGAGCTTAATGTTCGTTTTATTTCTGTAACAGATAATATTGATAGTATGAAGCAGGCATACGATATGTTACTTCCTATTAAAAATATATTTAACGAACAGTATGCCAGAGATATTTCTAATAAAGTTCAAGCGACTGTAAAATCAAAGCAGAAAGCAGGAGAATTTATCGGAGCATTTACAAGCTATGGCTATAAGAAATCTCCTGCAAATAAGAATAAACTTGTGATTGATGAATATGCGTCCGAAGTTGTAAAACGAGTATTTACTATGTATGCACAAGGAATAGGAAAACAAAGCATTGCAAAAATACTAAATGCAGAGGGTATCCTTTGTCCGTCGGAATATAAAAAGCTCAACGGTGAAAATTATAAAAATTGCAACCGTTTGGAGAAAACTTCCTATTGGACGTATTCAACAGTAAATATCATGTTGAAAAATGAAATGTATATCGGCAACATGATACAAGGGAAGAAACATCAGCGTATGAGAAGCAAACAGCGACCAGTTGAGAAAGAAAACTGGATAAGAGTTGAAAATACGCATGAACCGATTATAGACCGTCAACTGTGGGATAAGGTACAAAAACTGCTGACAAAGAAGCATAGGGATATTGACTTGGAAACAAATAAAAATATCTTTGCAGGCTTTATAAAGTGTGGCGATTGTGGTCGGGCAATGATGAAAAATTTCTGGCGACGTGCAGACGGAAGCAGGTCTTATTCATTCTATTGTGGAACTTACAAAAGAAGTGGAAAGGACTATTGCACTCCGCATACTCTCCCATTTCAAGTATTGAATGATATTGTGCTGGGCGATTTAAAGCAGATTATCCGCAATGTAGAGAATTTGCAGGAGCTTGTAAAATCACAATCTTTCACAGCAACAAAAATCAGAAAATCAACTGACATAGAACTGACAAAGTTAAAAACAGAACTTGAAAGAGTAAAGAAACTGAAAAAGTCAATTTATGAAGATTACAAAGACGAACTGATTTCTAAAGAAGAATTTCTTTCTTATCGAGAGGACTATCAACAAAAAGAAACGCTTTACTCCAAACAGATTGAAACGCTGGAAGAAAAGAAAAAAGAAAGTGTAACAGAAGATGTTTTTGAAACACCGTGGTTAAGGCGGTTGTTGGAACTGAAAGACATTGAAGAATTAGACAGAGATATTATTGTGGAAATGATAGACCAGATAACAGTTTATGAAAACCGCAAACTTAAAATCTCATACAACTTCGGAAATGAACTGGAACATTTATTTTCAAGCGTTTACTGTGAGGACTTGGAGAAAAAGGCTATCTAATCTCAATACATTTCTAACTCCCCATATATACTGGGGAATACATATCACAATTTGCGTAAACTACAACCAGCACATGGTGGAAGTGATCCCGGTAAGATTTCCACCTCCGGCGTCATGGAAAAGGATGTCAACCTCAGTATTGCAATGGCTCTTAAACAGCTGTTTGAAAACAGAGGCTTTACTGTTGTCATGACCAGAACCACCGACTGCGACCTCGCCCCGGATAATTCCAAGCATCCAAAGACAGATGATCTCACAAAGAGAACTGCCCTGATGTCTAAAAGCAATGTGGCAGTCAGCATCAGTATCCATCAAAACAGCTTTGAGGACAATTCAAGCTGCGGTCCACAGGTATTCTATTATGAAGCCTCTGATGCAGGAAAAGAGCTCGCATCCTCTGTCCTTGGAGCTTTAAACACTTCTCTTTGTGTCGCAAAGCCACGAAGCATTAAGCCCAATAAAGAATACTTTATACTTAAAAAATCCACATCCCCGACCGTAATCGTAGAATGTGGATTCTTGAGTAATCCTGCTGAGACACTTCTTCTTACTGACAAAAACTATCAGGATGACCTGGCACATGCAATATATATCGGTGTTACAGACTATCTTGCGCAATCACCCTCTGGACATTTACAATAAACTGCTCTGCGATGTGATATAGTCTGGTTGTCTGGACACTTTCGCTGCCATCAAGCTGCTTTTTAGTCTCATTATCTGACTCAGTATTTGATTTCATATCTGACATCTTAGACTCTTTTGCAGATATATCATGCTCCAGTGCCACATCTATGCGCACACGCTGTTCACCATCACTTATTCCTGCCTCAAACATAGTGATATTGTCTTCAAACAGCCTTTTAGTCTGCTCATCGTCTGTGACTATCATAGCAGATACTGAGTTTTCCTTTGCCTCAAAATATGCAGCTACCCTGCCGCATTTTTTATCCTCAAGGAATATGTCAACCAGTCCCTTTTTATCTTCACCTCTTACTATGCGAAGCTTCATACCTGTGACCCCGTCTGCAGTCTCTATTGGTACAATATAGTTTTCCTGTCTCGACATATTTGAAGCTATCCTTAGCTGGCTGCATAATAGCTTCATCTGTCTGATGTCTATTGAACCGGTGTGCCTATCCTCTATAATCATCGAATCCATAACATGCTCTGCTGTATCAGCCAGCGTTTCCTGCGCCTGCGCAAGCTCCTTTGGATTTTTGACCGACTCAGAAAACCGTCTGAGAGTCTCATCCAAAAGAGCCCTTGCCGTAGCACTGTCTCCACGCTCCCAGAGATTTCTTACTGCCTCTGACGGATTTTTCATTAGCCGTGACGCAGCCATGAGGTTTACCGCGGTTGTTTTTACATCATATTTCTCTAGAAAAGCATATACGTTCTCAGGCACCGAAACTGCCTGATTGAACTGTCTTAGCTGTTCTGTGGCATATTGCTCTGACAGTGCGTTATCCTCGTCTGCCTCATATACAGCCTGCCTTAACTGCTCCGGAGTCATATCAAGCCAGCTGTCATACTGCATAAACTCCATTTTCTCAGGTGAAAGTGTATCAAGCACATCCCTTAGGCAGTTTGTATGATATGCGCTTTCTATCTGTGAGTCAATTTTAATGCCACTGCTTACACTGTCCACTCCGGCAAAGGTATCGTCCACCTTATAGTCCATGGCACTCTTTCCTCGTACCCGGACCGCTGTAAGCAGATTTTTCATTGTAATATCTGCTCCCTGATTAACAAGTGAGCCTATCACAGCACCATCTGACTGCTCCACCTGTGAAATAAGCCTGTATATGCCTATATATGAGTCTCTTTCCTCCTCTGAGATTTCATTTTTCTTTTCAAGCTTCCAGAGAAACTCGCTGAATTTCTCATCCTTTTCGTCAGGATTTTCTGATTTTATCCGTCTGGCAGTGTCACTTATGTCACTCATGCTCATATCAAGCGGTGATATGCCTCTTTTTATCATCTCAATCGTCACCGCCGGTGTCATATCGCTGAATGCTCTCTGCACCTGCTCATCTACAGACTTTATCTGCTTTATATTGTCCTCTGTGATGTCGGTACTATTGTACGCAAGTATCCGCACAGCCCTGCGATTGCTTTCAGATGTATCTATCTGAAGCTCTTTAAGTATATCATCCACATTCTGAAATGCTTTTGATATACTGTCTCCCATATCTGCCCGCGGTGATGTCATAAGAGTCTCATATCCTGAGGCTGCTGCTTCTAATGACTGCTTCATTGCTTTGCCTGCTGTATACAGCTCATACACAGTGTCATCAGCGGATTCCAGGGTCAGTACATACGCCGGCTGCTGCTTCATCTGATTGAAAATATCACAGACATTATTGTACATACGTACCCTATCATCAGATGCCTCTACACTGCTCTCACCAAACAGCGCTCCGTAGTATTTATTTTCCTGCTGCTTAAGCAGCTCCACTACACGTTCAATAGGCTCTGTGTCTATTGAAACTCCTTTTTTTATGAGTGAAAGGTTGGCTTCTGCTGTCATGGAAAGTCTCGCTTCCTCAAGCTTTCTTTGAGCTGTCACAAGCCTTGCTTCCCGGCTGTCTGTAATCTGATTATCCGTAGCTTTATCCGATAAGGCCTTCGATGCTGCACTATCCTTGCCTCTTGCAGCTATAAGCTTTGACAGATTCTCTATCGTGACAGGTATGTTATCTGACTCTAATGTGACAATGTCATCTGCGGTCGCCTCACCTAATACATCACAGGCTTTCTTTGCCATGTCAAATGTCAGACCATCTTGTGACATAGTGGCATCTGTAGCCTTTTTTCCCATTGCCAGTGCTTCTGTCACTGCCCTTGCATAAAAATCACTGCTCACATTTTCTTCTGCTGCGTTGATGCAGTCTACCTGATTCGCAAGCAGCACATTATCAGGTGTAACGGCTATATCTTCATCTATCAGCCATCTGCACTGATTCAGATTCTCATCACTACTGTCTATATGAGCTTCCTCTAATATCTGTTTAAGCTGTGGCTTAAGCTCCTCAAACAGCTCATCTGATATCTCCGTCATTTTGGTTTTCTGCCTGTAATCTTGTACCTGACTGCTGCTGTACGTAGCCTTGTATACATTGGAAACCGTCGGATTCATGTTATTTCTGACCAGATATGCCTTTGTCTCATTGGATATATTTGTAAGGCTCTTTGCCCGGTCTATGGCATCTGTACCTGCCTTTATATTATCATCTGTAGCAGGAATATCATATGCTTTCATCTGATTGACAAGCATGGCCGCTTCAGTCTGGCTTCCCGTGATGTCTGTAAGCTGCTCCATGCTCAGATCATCTCCATATATGGATATATCTACACCTGCCTTTGCCAGCACTGCTTTTATCTTATCGGTCTCAGTGACAATGACATCGTAGCCGTCATCCTTTGCAGCTTTGTAATCATCACTCGTGGTGGTGCTTGCAGTGACAATCATATCATTTCGCCTGTTTTCTGAGGTCTGATTCATGTCATTTAGCAGATTTTCTGCCATATCTGTGTCATCGCTGTTCCCGGCTTCATTTTTAGCCTGTGGTCTTGCATATATAGTATCCGACATATCAACAGAGTTTGACGAACCGACAACAGCCGCCTTTTTTGACATATTGTCACTACTGTCTGTCTTTATGTAGTCTGACACACGCATACCCGTTGTCATGTCATTTATGGTTTTTGTGTCCGTATTTTTCGTATCTGTGCTTTTATTAATCAAATTCTCTATCTGCATATTTCCTGCTCCGTGCCCTGCATATATACCATCTCTGCAGCCTTTATTTATGGATATTTTTTTCTCATATGTGAGGGGGTGGTTCTGAATAGTTATCTTTTTATTATATATCGACATATAATACGCAAAAATAAAGACCGCGCCTTAAATTGGCGCGGTCCTTTACCCTGCTGTTTACCGGTATATTAGTATTTAAATACAGCAACTCCGTAAGGCGCAAGTGGATAAGCAAATGAAAATGGTCTGCCGTCACACTCTGATTTGACTGCCTTATAGTCCAGCTTCTTATATGACTGTTTTGCTGCCTTGCCTCTGCCCTTTGCAGCCTTCTTTACAGGCGCTTGTACCGTTTTGCCGGTAAACTTAGGATCCTCACTATCTAAAACGAGCTGATATGTCTTGTGCTTTGGCACTCCGACTCTGTAATCAGGTCTCTCTACCGGTGTGAAATTGATGACAAAGAGCATATTATTCTTGCCATCCTTACTCTTTCTGATAAAGCTGAAGATGCTTCTGTCTGCATCGTTTGCATTTATCCATTCAAAGCCTTCCCAGCTTGAATCCAGCTCATACAGACAGCGGTTTCTCCTATAGAGGTGAAGCAGCTCCTTTACCCAGTTTTGGATCTTTTTATGCTCCGGATTCTCAAGCAGATACCAGTCGAGTTCTCTTTCCTCACTCCACTCCTGCTTCTGTGCAAACTCCTGTCCCATGAAAAGAAGCTTCTTTCCACAGTGTCCCATCATAAATGCATATCCTGCCATGAGGTTCTTGAATTTATCCCCTTCTAAGCCCGGCATTTTGTTGAGCATAGAACACTTCAGATGTACCACCTCATCATGTGACAGTACCAGAATATATTTCTCACTCTCATTATAGCTCATCGCAAATGTCATCTTGTTGTGGTTATTTTTACGGAAATATGGATCCAGCTTCATATAATCAAGGAAGTCATGCATCCATCCCATGTTCCACTTGTAGCTGAAGTTCAGTCCGTCTTCCTCTACCTTACCTGTTACCTTTGGCCATGCGGTAGACTCTTCGGCTATCATTACAGTTCCGTGATTTCTTCCAAGTATGAGTGTATTGATATGCTTGAAAAACTCTACTGCCTCGAGGTTCTTATTGCCTCCAAACTTGTTTGGCACCCACTGTCCGTCGCTCTTTCCATAGTCAAGATAAAGCATTGACGCAACTGCATCCACACGGAGTCCGTCTACGTGGTAATTTTCTATCCACATCAATGCACTTCCGATAAGGAAGTTCTTTACTTCATTCTTACCGTAGTCAAATATCTTTGTGCCCCAGTCGGGATGCTCTCCCTTTCTTGGGTCTGCATACTCATATGTGGCTGTTCCGTCGAAATTGGCAAGTCCATGCGCATCCTTGGGGAAATGTGCAGGTACCCAGTCGAGGATTACTCCGATATTATTTTTATGGCACTGATCAACAAAGTATGCAAAATCCTCAGGCTTTCCATACCTCGATGTAGGTGCATAGTAGCCTGTCACCTGATATCCCCATGAGCCATCAAACGGATACTCTGAAATACCCATAAGCTCAATATGTGTATATCCCATAGTTTTCACATAGGATACGAGTGATTTTGCAAGCTCCCTGTATGTATAAAAGCCCTCATCATCCCTGCCCGGATGTCTCATCCATGAGCCCGGATGGCACTCATATATAGCCATAGGTGAAGAATATACATCAGCATCTGACTTTGCTGCTCTTTTATCCATCCACTCTTTGTCAGTCCATGTGAAGTGCTCGATATCTGTGATGATTGACGCTGTTCCCGGACGAAGCTCTGCGTAGTTTGCGTATGGATCCGCCTTGTACAGCTTATCACCCTGTTCAGTGACTATAATAAACTTATACATCTGACCCTTTTGCGCTCCCGGTACAAAAAGCTCATACACTCCCATGGTTTCCGGCTCTACACGCTTCATCTCATGACTGGTCTCATTCCAGTCGTTAAACTCACCAAACACGTATACTTCCCTCGCATGTGGCGCCCAGACGTCAAAGCACACTCCTTTTTTTCCTTTGCGCTCAGCTAAGTGAGCACCCATCTTCTTGTAGATGTCATAGTGTGTTGCCTGACCAAACAGGTAACAATCCATTGCTGTAAAATTACACATATATATACCCCCATAAGTATTTATTTTTCCCTGAAATGATCCTCTTTGAGTACAATTCGGTCATCATCTGTATATCGCTTGGCTGTCAGAATACTTATAGCCTTCTTCAGTCCGCTGTGAGCCTCCCTGTCTATGGCCTCGTCAATTATATCCTTGACCTCTGTCAGAGTGGTAGCCTGGTCTATCCTCTCAATATTGCTGATTCTGTTATGCAATGCCAGAATAGCCATCTCATCTATCTTGTACCCAAGCTCTGCAGAGTACGATTTGGCAAACAATACGAGTTCATCATTTGTAAAAATAGGGACCGATATCTTTTCCGTGAACTTGGATGCAAAGCCCTCATCCATTGAGAGAGCCTTCTTTATACCCTTTGATGTATCCTCAAGTATATAGAGTGTTCCTGTAATATCATGCTCCATCAAAAATGATAGCTGGGCAGCTATGCTGCGGTCGATATCACCGGCTCTTTCTATGATGAGACAGCCTCCTGTTATCTTTCTGACTACCTGCTGCACATCCTTTTTATTGAGTGCGGCAGCATCAATCTTGCCCATCTTTCCTGTAAGCTGTTCACCATCTTTTTGTAATACCTTTATAAAGCTTGTGGCAAGCATTGTCTTTCCGCAACCCTGCTCGCCCTGTATAATGAGGTTGCCTGTGGATGCGTTTTCTTTCCTGTTGAAATGATCAAGTACTGCATTATATGCCTTGCAAATCTGATCCTCCATACCCTTTACCGGTATGAAATATGAAAATATAGCTTTCTGTTCGCTTGTAAGCTCTTTTATATGTTTTGTTTCTTTCAATTTCGAGTCATCTTCTTCGCTGTCTAAATCCTCCGGCAATGAAATATCCGGCATTTTTCTTGTCTTAGCCATATCCAGCTTCTTCTCCAGTCCCGGATTCTTTGCTGTCATCTTGGCTATTTCCTGCTCGATAAATAATGTCACATGATCAAAATCTCTCTTCTCAGAAACGTTTTCTTTCTCCTGTGAAGCCTCATCATCTGATGTATCATCATCGACATTTAACATATCATCTGTTATTTCAGGCATCATGGTAGTCGGCTGCGTGAATATCTCGTCTTTCTCAGACTCCTCTGCCACAATTATATCCTCCGGCTCTCCAACCGGTTCCTTTGCTTCATCTGCAGCCTCTTCCGGTTCTTCCTGTGACTCCTGCACTTCGTCTATAGTCTCTTCCGGTGCTTCCTGCGGCTCCTGTACTTCGTCTATAGCATCTTCCCGTGACTCCTGCACTTCGTCTATAGCTTCTTCCGGTGCTTCCCGTGACTCCTGCACTTCGTCAATAGCTTCTTCTGGTGCTTCCCGTGACTCCTGCACTTCGTCTATAGCTTCTTCCGGTGCTTCCTGCGGCTCCTGTGCTTCGTCTATAGTCTCTTCAGGTGCTTCCTGCGGCTCCTGTACTTCATCCACAGTCTCCTCTGCATAAAGCTCCTGCATATCCGGTTTCTGCGCTTCTTCAGGCTCCTTCACGGCAGCTTTCTGCTCTATAATATCAACCGGCACCTTCAAATACTCCTCCTCAAGAAGTTCCTTCGGAGTGACACCTGCATCCAGCTTTGGAATGACATCATTTAGTCTCTCCATGATGTCTCCTGCCTCCTGAAGAGCTCTTGCCTTAGCTGACTCAAGCTTCTGCTGCTCAGCCTCTTTAAGTGCAATTTCAGCCGCATGTCTGGTCTTTTCCCATTCTTCAAGCACATCCTGTATAGACATCTGTCCTGTAATCTGATGCTCAAGCTGAGTCTTTTCACTCATGACCATAGACATCTGTCCGTCAGCGTCTTCACCCAAAAGCTCCTTGAAATTCAACTTAAGTGAACCATCTATCTCTTCATCTGTAGCGATATGCTCTGTCTCTTCCGGCTGCTGTACATACTCTTCCTGCTCCTTTTCGAGCTTGAGATAAGGAATATCCTCAACTATCTTTTTGATGGTATCCATCGTATCAGCAACTTCATTCTTGCCCTTGGCCTCCATGATCTGCTGCATACCCTTGGCAATCTCCTGCTGTAAATTTACAGTATTGAACTTCTCCTGATTTACAGTAATCTGCGGAATAGTTACGTCATCATGCACTATCTCTCCGCCCTTTACCATCTCCATGGCACCTATCTCAGTGACCTCAGCCTCATCCTTTATCTTAGCCGGCTTTTCCTTCTCTGCCTTGAATCGTCTGTACTTTTCCTCCTGAGCCTTGGTAAGTGGCTGATAAAGCATCTTAAGCTCCAGCGCACGCTCCACATATGGTCCGTCTCCGAACCACAGAATGAGCTCATCGCAGGCATCTATACACTTATCGGCTTTTCCGGCCTTGTGGTATAGATATGCAAGCTCGTATGCCCACTCCTCAGTGTATTCTTCATCCTTGTACTCTTCAAGAATAGTGATAAGCTCATCAAATGAAGCTCCCTGCCCTTTTTTGATGGCATATCTTAATACATACTTCATATCATCATGAGGCGCTATCTCAACAAACTCATCATAATACTCTGTAGCAGCATCATAATCACCCATCTTGATGGCGACCTCAGCCAGTCTGTATATAATCATCCTGCCGATTGGTGAACGGTCATAGGCCATTAAAAGTATGTCCCTTGCATCCTGGTATCTTTCGGCCTTCTCGTAGATTTCGCCGATTTTAACGAGTGTATTTACATTTTTAATTTTGTTCCAATTTATGCTATCCGCAATCTCTGCTGCGCTCATATAGCCCTCCTCGGCGCTTAGGGCTTTTATCTGATCCAGCTTGAGATTGTATTCGTATTTATCCACTTATTTCACCTACTCGTATTTAAGCTTATTATTTTTTGTATCTACGCCTGTTGTCTTTGTATAATCCATTGTGTCCTCAGGAAGCTTCTTTTTCCTGAGAGCATAATTAACAACTCTTCTCACAATATAGTATATCACAGCAAAGGTCGGAACACCAAGTAACATTCCAAGAAAACCAAACATTCCTCCGCCGATTAGTATGGCAAACATAACCCAGAAGGTCGAAAGACCGGTAGATGAGCCAAGTATCTTAGGCCCTATTATATTGCCATCCACCTGCTGCAGCACGACAATAAATATCAGAAGATAAAGCGCATGCCACGGACTCTGAATTACTACTATGAGTAACGATGGAATTGCACCGATAAACGGTCCGAATACCGGAATCACATTTGTGACGCCGATAATCACTGCAACGAGCACCGATGATGGAATCCTTAAAATCAGACATCCGAAATATGCAATCACACCTATAATCAGTGAATCTATAATCTTACCGCTTATGAAGCCTCCAAAAATCTCATTTGTCTTTCTGATCGTCTCAATGATGATATTGCCTGTCTTTGGCTTGCAGACAGCATATATTATCTTTTTACTCTGTCCTGCGAGAGTCTCCTGAATACTCATCACATAGACCATCACGATTATTCCGATAATGAAATTGAGTAAACCTCTGACTACCGAAATCACACCGGTTGTAATCTGTGCAACATACTTCTGTGCCTCAGGAATTATCTTTTCTGTGGCATAATTCTCAATGTAGTCGGTTGTATTCTGTAAACATGTGCTCGCGAGCTCAGCTATTTTGCTGCCTCCGAAATTGCCGTTCTTTATCATGTTGATGAATGCCGCAACGTCATTTGGCAGTGTCTTAATAAGTCCTGATATACTTGCTATGACAGAAGGCACAATAGCCGCAATGAGGAGCGAAATAATCGCTACAAGAATAATAACCGAGCCTGTGATTGCAAGAGCTCTTGAAACCTTTCGCAGCTTGCTTTCGCTTTTCATCTTTTTGGAAAGAAGCTTTTTAAAGCATCTTTCCAGACACAGCATGACAGGATTCATCAGGTATGCAAGCACAAGTCCCATTATAATGGGCATTGCTGCCGCAAGCAGCTTGCTCCATATGCCTGCAAAGCCCTCAAATCTGTACAGTGCAAAGAAAAACAGTATACTGACTGCAAACGTGACAAATACCATGACACCTATTCTGATCAGATGTGGCCATTCCTCACGCCCCGGGTGCGAATTCTGCTTCGCACCCTTATCTGCATTTATCTCAATGTTTGATTTTTTACCAGCTTTTCTGGTTTCTTCCATCGGATTAGACTCTCCTTATTTACGGTTATAGTTGATGAGACATCCCTTTAATATTATCTCTCTTTCATCATCTGTGAGCTCACCCATCTTCAGTGTAAATGGCTTTAATTCACCATCCTTGACAACATATGCCTCAAACTCCGTCTTTGCATCCTCGATTTCCTTCTTGATTCCCGGAAGGAAGATATAGTCGAGATTGTGGAACGGAAGCTCTCCCTCATCGATGATGAATGGGAGCATTCCCCAGTTGATAAGGTTTGAACGATATCTCTTTGTGGCATACTCGTTTGCGATATTTGCCCAGCCTCCGAGTACCTTCTGGCAGCTTGCAGCCTGCTCTCTTGCTGAGCCGTCACCCGGCTTAACAGCAAAAATTGTGCTTCCGAAGCCCATATTCTCATGGCTTGCCTCAGGGAATTTTTTCTTTACTACTCCCATGATTTCAGCAACCTCAGGAACAGCCTTTCCTGCGCACTCACCACTCTCTATAGCCTTCTGGGCCTTCTGAATTTCCTTTGCTCTGCCTACATACTCAGGATCCTTTCTTGAAAGTGCGAACTCTGCAAGTCCAAGAGGGTTTGAACGATATGATGATGTCTCTCCTGAAGGAATGAGCTCATCTGTTGTAGTAACAGGATCATGAATCTCTGAAACCACCTTAAGGAGCATATTCTCAGGAAGCGCACTCATTGCCGGCCAGTCCTTGATGTTTGGTCCGAACTGGATTTCAACTGAAGGATCTGCCACTCCATGGCTGTCAAATACACGGTTCTCATATATAGTCTTGTCAAAGAAATATTTAGGCTTTGTAAAGTTGACATCAATATCCGCTGCTGATGTAAGGAAGCCCTTGTTTGCTGCTGTTGCAGCGATTGAACGTGCATCCATGAGTGCCACTGAGCTGATCTGTCCGTTCTGTACCTTAGAACCCTCTCTGTTAGGGAAGTTTCTTGTTGAATGACGGATAGAGAATGCGTTGTTGGCCGGTGTATCTCCTGCACCAAAGCAAGGTCCGCAGAAAGCAGTCTTTACGATTGCACCTGTCTCAAGAAGCTTTGCTACAGCTCCGTTTTTCACAAGCTCCATGTATATTGGAGTAGATGCCGGGTAAACACTCAGTGTAAACTCGTCTGCTCCGATTGAATGTCCGTTTAATATGTCAGCCGCATCGCAGATATTCTCAAATCCACCGCCTGCACAGCCTGCGATGATTCCCTGGTCAACATACAGTTTTCCGTCTCTTACCTTACTCTTTAAATCAAGCTTCACCTTGCCGTCAAAGCTTACCTCAGCTCTCTTCTCACAGTCATCGAGAATATCCATGAGGTTTGCATTGAGCTCATCGATAGTATAGGTATTGCTTGGGTGGAATGGCATAGCTATCATTGGGCGGATCTGGCTTAAATCAATCTCAATAAATCTGTCGTAGTAAGCCACCTCACCCGGATTAAGCTCCTTGTGGTCCTCAGCCCTACCGTGAATCTCAAAGAATTCCTTAACCTGGTCATCTGTTCTCCAGATAGAAGAAAGACATGTAGTCTCTGTTGTCATAACATCGACACCTATACGGAAGTCAACGCTCAGATTAGACACACCCGGTCCTACAAACTCCATAACTTTGTTCTTTACGAAGCCGTTTCCGAATACCTCTCCGATAATTGCAAGTGCGACATCCTGTGGTCCAACGCCTTTGATTGGCTCTCCTGTCAGGTAAATACCTACTACCTCAGGCATATCAATATCATATGTCTGTTCAAGAAGCTGCTTAACAAGCTCAGGTCCACCCTCGCCGACTGCCATAGTACCAAGTGCACCATAGCGTGTATGTGAATCAGAACCAAGTATCATCTTTCCGCCGCCGGCAAGCATCTCTCGTGCAAACTGATGGATAACTGCCTGATGAGGTGGTACATAGATTCCGCCGTACTTCTTTGCACATGTGAGACCAAACATGTGGTCATCCTCATTGATTGTTCCACCAACTGCACAAAGGCTGTTGTGACAGTTTGTAAGTACATACGGGATAGGGAATTTCTCAAGTCCTGAAGCTCGTGCTGTCTGGATGATACCTACAAATGTGATATCATGCGATGTAAGCTTATCAAACTTAATCTGAAGCTTGTCCATATTGCCGGATGTATTGTGCTCCTTTAAAATACCGTAAGCAATTGTCTCCTGCTTAGCTGTCTGTTTGTCGATGTCCATGCCGGTCTTGCTTTTGACAGCTGCCTGAGCCTCTGGTCCATCAATTATTACTTCCTTACCGTTTAAAAGGTAAGCACCATTTTCATATAATTTCACTTATTCTACCTCCGTATGTGTATTTCAAAATTCTTTTATTTACTATTATATAATATTATAGGTAATTGTGGCAATAAATAAATCACCATCTACCTTAATTTCGAATTTTCCTCCCATCAAATGGGTCAGATTCTTTGCAATCGAAAGTCCAAGTCCACTTCCTTCAGTGGTTCTCGACCTCTCTCCCCTCACAAAACGCTCTGTCAGGTCCACATTTCCGTCGCTTACTATGTCAAGCTCGTTCTTTGACACATTCTTTATTGTAAAAACTGCCTTTGTATCTGCCTTTTCAAGCTCTACATACACTCTGGTATTTTCCAGTGCATATTTTGCGGCATTAGTATACAGATTTTCAATAGAGCGGTAAAGCTGACGCCCATCCGCATAGATAAATATCTGTTCTGATGGAATTTTTGTAACTATTGTCAGATTTCTCGACTCAAAGCGCTCATTGAATTCACCTCCGGTCTGGTATAAAAGCTCAACCAGATCAAGCTTTTGCATATTGAGCTTCACATTTCCCGAGGTAATCTTTGATGTCTCTACCAAATCCTCTGTAAGTTGCTTTAAGCGCTGTGACTTTTCCTCCAGCACATGTATATAGTATTTGGCATTTTCATTTTCCAGATTTTCCCTCTTAAGCAGGTCAACATAGTTGACTATTGATGTCAGAGGTGTCTTTATATCGTGTGATACGTTTGTTATTAAGTCTGCCTTTAATTTTTCATTCTTAAGACTCTCATTTACCGAGCTCATAAGACCCTGGCGTATATGGTTGACAGCCTCCACCACCTTTTTCTGCTGCCCATGAAACTCATTGACATTGAGTGTAGTATCAAGCGCTCCTTCCGAGATAGCTTCAAGTGCCTCCTGTATGCGCATTATCTCTTTGTTTTTTTGTGTGTGGATATCCTTTTTCTCAATAACTCTTTTCAAAAGCTCATAGCCCTTGTATATCAGGCTGTGTGTGCAAAGTATATTGCCTTTTATCTTCCTTACAATGCTCTGGTATAAAATAATAAAAGCCAGATCAAACAAAAAAGTAAATGTGCCGGCCGTCATAATGAGTGATGCATAATCAAAATGCTGGTTTTTTACGCCTGAAATCACTTTTCCCATAAATACCATGAGCAGTGTAAATATCACTAGCATCACATCAGAGTATACCTTGTCAATCGGTAAATAGTATATTGTGTAATCATCCTCTGATTTTCTGCCGGCCACGTTTGCCATATATGCCAGGCTCACAAAGCTGCCTACCAGGCCCGCCAGCGATATGAGTGTATAGATATCAATATTTTCATGCGCATCGTGCCTGAATGCATAGCCTGTGGCAAACACTCCTGTCACCATAAGTATCATGCATAGCTGATGTAAAACTATGACCGCTGCTTTTTTTCCTATCGTATACTGCTTCATTTGTTGTCCTCTATCTTATAGCCTACTCCCCAGACCACCTTCAGATATCGCGGCTCTTTAGGATTTATCTCTATTTTTTCCCTGATATGTCTGATGTGCACGGCAACTGTATTATCGGCACCTATCGCCTCCTCGTTCCATATTCTCTCATATATTTCGTTTATTGAGTAGACCTTTCCCTTGTTTTTAAGGAGTAAAAGCAGGATATTGTACTCAATCGGTGTGAGCTTTACATCCTCGCCATCCACAGTCACCTTTTTTAAATCATCATTTACCAAAAGGCCTCCGGCTTCATAAACCTTGTCTCTGGCTGCATCATTGCTTGACAGAGTGGTGTATCTGCGAAGCTGTGACTTTACCCTTGCCACAAGCTCAAGCGGATTAAAAGGCTTTGTAACATAATCATCAGCCCCCACATTGAGACCTAAAATCTTGTCAGCATCCTCTGTCTTTGCCGAGAGAATAATTATCGGCACCCTGCTTTCCTTTCGTATCTGCAGAGTAGCTCTTATTCCGTCGAGCTTTGGCATCATGACATCTATTATCATGAGGTCTATTTTTTTATTCTTCATAATCTCAACTGCCTGTATGCCGTCGTAAGCCTTCTCCACGTCGTAGCCCTCCTGCATCAGGTAAATCTCTATTGCCTCAACTATTTCCTTGTCGTCATCACAAACTAATATTGTCATATTATCCTCCTTCTATGAATTTTGAACAGAAACCTTCTCCTGCCGTTAGTCAGCTATATTTTATCAGATTATCCACTTTGTTTTTCTTAAAATCTGCTTAATATTACCCACTTTAAATATAAGCCAAAAAGCAGCCGTTCTGTTTTGAACTGCTGCTTTATATTACATAGGTGTGTTTCATTTCCCTTTATTTCCGGTGATGCTCTGCCACATTCTGTGGATACCGTCTGTGAGCTCCTTCCCCTCCTTTGTGTTGATAGCAGGTTGATTGCCGGCTTTTCTGCTTATTGCCTTATAATCCTCATCAACAGACGATTTTGAGCCGGCAGCCTTGGCTTCATCCTTATCATTGCTATGATTTAATCCGGCATCAGGTGTATCGTCTGCAAGCTTCACTTCACCCACTACACCATCTCCCAGGTCCTCGCCCTCAGCAAGTCCCAGTTTTCTGATATAATCCATATTTACCTTGATTTCAGTCTGTCTGTTTGCATAGATAGACTTCTCTTCATTGTCAATAGTACGCTCCTCTACAGGCTTACCTGCATTTTTCTGACGTTCTATCTCCTTATTTCTATCATCGATAATCTTAAGATACTTCTCCGTATCGGACAAATCCTGAAGCTGTCCCTTGAGCTCATACTGGTTGGTTTTAACTATCTTCTCCTGCTCTGCAATCTTATCCTTCATATTATTGCACAGCTTTTCAAGTGACTCGTTGGTATCATTGATGATATCACGCACTCTTGAAAGCGCCTCATCCGTATAGATAACCGATGCTGCATACACATCCTCAGCCTTTCTGCTTGCATCCCAGACTATCTGATCCCCCTTCTTTCTGAACTCTCTCTCTGCGTGATTGCGACTCTGCTCAGTAAGCTCATACTCATCCTGCATTGCATATATACACTTATTCAGCTCAGCAAGTAAATCTATCATTTGCTGCTTGTTTACGATCACCCTGCTCGGCTCCGGCTTATACGGCTCCGCCTTTGAGAGCATGATATGAATTTCTCTTAGTACCTTTTCTGTTTTATCGTTCGCATTCATTTTCTATTTCCTCGGATTTAAATTAACATTATAACTATTCAGGGTGGTTATGAATACTCACCACTTACCCATATTTTATATGAAAATCCGCTTCTCGTAAATAGCCAAATGAACAATAATGATATGAGGGACAAAAGGTATTCTGCCCCTCATTTATAATTAAATCAATCCCGTTGCCGCATTTCTCAGCTCTTCTGCCGCATGCTTTATCTCGGCAGCCTGCTCTTCGCTCACATTTCCGGGCTTTGTCCTTGAAATAAGCTTCTTTACATATGAAAGTGACGATTTCACCCTCTTTTTCTGTGCGCTGTCCATAGCCTTTCTTTTTTCCTTGTCAGCCATAACATTTTCCACCTGTCGCACAAGCGTGTCAGCCTCACTTCTTGCATCAATATAAGCCTTTCTCTGTCCGTCTGTTGCCTCATACTCCTGTGCCTCGCGGATTGCCTGCTCAATCTCAGAATCAGACAAATTTGAGCTTGCGGTAATCGTAATCTCCTGATGCTTTCCTGTGCCCAGGTCCTTTGCAGAAACCTGCACAATGCCGTTTGCATCTATATCAAACGTCACCTCTATCTGCGGCACACCTGCCGGAGCCGGCTTGATGCCCTTTAGCCTGAAGTTTCCAATCAGCTTATTGTCCCTTGCAAACTGCCTCTCACCCTGCAGTACCTTTATATCCACAGAGGTCTGGAAGCTTCCTGCAGTTGTAAAAATCTGGCTGTATCTCGTAGGAATAGTCGTATTTCTGTCAATAATTTTGGTTGAAACACCACCAACCGTCTCAATTCCGAGTGAAAGCGGTGTGACATCCATCAGTATAATCTCTGCCGCACTGCTGCCTGCGACAATTGCTCCACCGAGCTTGCCACCCTGTACTGCTGCACCGAGTGCCACGCACTCGTCAGGATTCAGGTTGTGTGAAGGCTCTTTTCCTGTAATTCTTCTGACCTCCTCAACAACAGCCGGCACACGTGTCGAGCCTCCTACCAACAGCACCATTCCAAGCTCTGCTGCAGAAATCCCCGCATCTGAAAGTGCCTGATTGACAGGAATGGCCGTTCTCTCCACCAGATCCTTTGTTATCTCATTAAACTCAGCCCTTGTGAGGTTCATCTCCATGTGGACCGGCTGTCCCTTTACAGTGGTGATAAATGGCAGGTTGATAGTGGTTGAGGATGAGGATGAAAGCACCTTTTTTGCCTTCTCAGCCTCCTCCCTGACACGCTGCATAGCAGTATTATCCTTTCTCAGATCCACATTCTGCTGTCTGTAAAACTCTGTGACAAGATAATTCGTGATTCTCTCATCAAAATCATCTCCACCCAGATGATTATCACCGGCTGTGGCAAGCACCTCTATCAGATTGTCCCCTATTTCGATAACAGACACATCGAAGGTTCCTCCTCCGAGGTCGTAGACAAGAATTTTCTGCTGCTGTCCGTGGTCCAGTCCGTATGCGAGTGCCGCAGAGGTTGGCTCATTTATGATTCGAAGCACATTAAGCCCAGCAATCCTTCCTGCATCCTTAGTTGCCTGCCTCTGCGCATCCGAAAAATATGCAGGAACTGTGATTACAGCGTCTGTCACTGCCTCACCAATATAGTCCTCTGCATCTTTTTTCAGCTTTCTGAGAATCATAGAAGAAATCTCAGGAGCTGAATACAGCTTTCCGTCCACTTTTGCCCTGAAATCGCTTCCCATCTGTCTCTTTATTGAGAAAAATGTCCTGTCCACATTGACTGCTGCCTGCCTCTTTGCAGCCTCGCCAACCAGTCGCTCTCCATTTTTTGTAAAAGCCACTACAGACGGAGTTGTTCTCTGACCCTCGCTGTTAGTTATGACTACCGGCTGATTATTCTCCAATACTGCCACACAGCTGTTTGTTGTTCCTAAATCTATACCTATAACCTTGCCCATTTTATGCCTCACTGTTTTTTTATTTAAGTCTCATAAATAATTGATTTTTTTGACTTACTATTTCATCCTAATACTACTTTAAGCTTGGAAAATTCACTCGTCAAGGCATGAGGCTGTTATTTCAGAGAATGTTTATACTTTTAATTTTTAATACACAACATAACAACAAAGGCACCGCCGAAGCAGTGCCTTTGTTGATTAGTTTATAGGTTGGATTAAATGATAATTGAGGATTGCTTATTCACTTACTTTCTTTTTGAGTAATCCGAGTAATCCACATGCAATGAAAGATCCGATTACTAATGCAACAAGATACATTAACGGATTTCCGATTGTAGGAACTACGAAGATTCCTCCGTGAGGTGCCATGAGTGTACATCCAAATGCCATTGAAAGCCCACCTGCCACTGCTGAACCGACTACACATGCCGGAAGGACATGAAGCGGATCAGATGCTGCGAATGGGATTGCACCCTCTGTGATAAATGATAATCCCATGATAAAGTTTGTAGGTCCGGCCTTTCTCTCCTCTGCTGTAAACTTGTTCTTGAAGAAGATTGTTGCAAGAGCGATTGCTATTGGTGGAACCATACCGCCAATCATAACTGCTGCCATAATATTGTAGTTTCCGGCAGCGATTGAAGCTGTACCAAATACATAAGCGGCTTTGTTTACAGGGCCACCCATATCTACTGACATCATTCCTCCGAGAAGTACTCCGAGCACTACTGCGCTTGCACCGTTAAGTCCATTAAGACCATTGTTGATAGCTGTATTTAAAGCTCCGATTGGAGGCTCAACTACAAACTGCATTATAACGCCTACCAGGAATATACCAAGCAGCGGATAAAGCAGAACCGGCTTCATACCATCAAGACTCTCCGGAAGTTTAGAAAATACCTTCTTTAAGAGGAGCACAATATATCCTGCAACGAAACCTGCTACAAGTGCTCCAAGGAAGCCTGATGTACCGTTTGCTGCGATTGAACCGCCTACAAAACCAACTGCAAGACCCGGACGGTCAGCAATACTCATAGCGATAAAGCCTGCAAGAATTGGAAGCATAAATCCAAATGCTGTTCCACCGATTCCCTTAAACATTGCTGCGGCCTGTGTAATAGTACCGAAATTTGCTCTCTGGTCAGCCGGCAGTGAATTAAGGTCAACACTGAATCCATCGATAAGGAATGCGATTGCGATAAGAATACCACCACCAACTACGAATGGAAGCATATGTGAAACACCATTCATCAGGTGCTTGTAAATCTGATGTCCAACGCTCTCCTTTCCACCAACTGATGAATGTGAAGCCTCCTTTTTACCTGATGCCTTAAATACAGGAGCATCACCGGCAGCAATTCTCTTTATGAGCTCTTCTGCCTTATTGATTCCGTCAGAAACCTGACACTCAATAACCTTCTTTCCGTCAAAGCGGTCTGTAGGTACATTTGTATCACAGGCAACTATAACACCTGCAGCCTTTGCGATTTCATCATCTGTGAGCACATTTTTGGCTCCGCCTGAGCCTCTTGTCTCAACCTTTACCTGATATCCAAGCTCCTTGGCTTTTTTCTCGATAGCCTCAGCAGCCATATAAGTATGGGCAATTCCTGTAGGACAGGCTGTAACTGCAACGATAAATACATCGTCCTTCTTCACCTCAACAGGCTCTTTAGCCTTTGCCTCTTTGGCAGCCTCTTTCTCATCCTTTGCTTTTTCAGCGCTATCGATGATATTTAAAAACTCATCAACTGAACCGGCATTGATAAGAGAATTTGTAAACTGCTCGTCCATCAGCATAACAGAGAGCTTGCTAAGCACCTGAAGATGCACATTATCCTCTGTGTTTGGTGCAGCTATAAGGAAAATAATCTTTGCAGGTGTACCATCGAGTGATTCAAAGTCAACCCCATCCTTTACAACCATTGCCGCAAGACCTGCTTTAGTAACAGCATCAGACTTACAATGAGGAATTGCTATACCCATTCCAATTCCTGTTGTGCCTTCCTCCTCTCTTGCAAAAACACCCTTGCGATACTTCTCCACATCGGCTATTTTGCCACTTTTTGCCATCAAATCAATACACTGATTCAATGCTTCGGTTTTTCCGGCAGGCGTACCATTTAAATTGATACTCTCAGCTGCCAATAAATCCCTGATTGTCATACATCATTCCTCCTAATAGAATGTATTAATTTAATTATTTATATCAACCTTTTTGATACCGTTGTTTAATTGGAAGCACTCTCCCATTTATCAATAAGCGCTTCAACCTCAGGCTTTGTAGCAAGCTCCTCAGAAAATGCACTTGCACTTCCTGTACATACTCCATAAATAAATGCCTGCTTATAATCATTTGATTTGATATATCCGTAAACAAATCCGGCTACCATCGAATCACCTGCTCCTACAGAGTTTTTGAGCTTTCCTTTAGGTGCATTTGCCTTAAACTCCTGTCCATCCTCGGTCACAAGCACTGCTCCGTCGCCTGCCATTGAAACAAGCACGTTTCTTGCGCCCTGCTCCTGAAGCTTCTTTGCATACTTTATCACATCGTCCTTGTCTGTAATCTCAACCCCGAATATCTCACCGAGCTCATGATTGTTTGGCTTAATGAGGAACGGCTTATATGGAAGCACGTTTGTGAGCAGATTTCTTGTCGCATCAACCACGATATTTATTCCGCGGCCCTCAAGATGCTTCATGATATCCATATACATTGATGAAGGCATAACATCAGGAATACTTCCTGCGAGCACAAGCACATCAGACTCCTTTAAGCAGTCTAGCTTCTCATAAAGCTTTTTAATGTTGTCCTCAGTGATTACCGGTCCCTGACCATTAATCTCAGATTCCTCATTTGAGCGAAGCTTCACGTTGATACGTGAAATACCATCCTCCACCTCTATAAAATCAGTATCAACACCTTTTTTTGCTAGAAGTCTTTTAATTTCATTTCCTGTAAAACCCGCTGTAAAACCAAGTGAAGTATTGCTCATTCCAAGATTCTTAAGAACCATGGAAACATTGATGCCCTTACCACCTGCAAAAATCTTCTCTCCAGTCGTTCTATTGACTACTCCTGTCTTAAAATCTGTTACATCAACAATATAATCTAATGATGGATTAAAAGTAACTGTGTAAATCATGTTAGACCTCCTTAATATTTTTGTATTTCTTATAGTTGTCATTACTTAGTGCATTTGTAATAATTACAGCATCTTCAAAATCAGCAAACTTGATGCTTGATACCTGTGAAAACTTACTGTCATCCGCAAGAATGTATTTCTCCTTGCTATTCTCCATGGATTTCTTTTTAACCATGGCCTCCTTTATCTCCGGAGTCGTAAATCCATTCTTCACAGTAATTCCGTTGGTTCCCCAGAAGCCCTTCGTAAAATTATATTTATCGAGCGTCACAACGGCCTCATCTCCGACAATAGCCTCGGTAGTAGACTTGAACTCGCCACCCAGAATATATACTGTATATCCCCTATCGGAAATTCTCTTGGCATTAGTCAGAGAGTTTGTAACAAAAACCACATTCTTTGCAGTAATATAATCAATCATGACTGCTGTTGTAGTACCGGCATCTATATAAACAAAATCATTATCCACAATAAGTGATGCCGCATATCTGGCAATCTGTTCCTTTTCGTTGCGATTCTGCTTAAGCCTGTTGATAACCTTCTCATCCTGAGTATGGATATTCGTATTATTTACAATCGCACCACCATGTACCTTGGTGAGATAACCCTTCTTGTCCATTGCAACCAGATCACGTCTGATTGTTGACTCGGATGTATCAAGCTCATCCATAAGCTGCTGAACAGTCACACTTCCCATCGAATCTAATATATCGAGTATTTTTTTGCATCTATCTTCTGCCAGCATCTAATCACCCCAGTTTATCAAATTATTCAAAGACTTATTTTATAAGCCATTTATTTAATGCTTATTTTCAAATTACTGTATTAAACATTTCAACATTCATTTAACTTGTAGTATAATTATATTTTCATAATCCGTCATTGTCAATCATAATCCGTCATTTATATTCACAAATAATCACACTAAAAATTGTTGAAAATATATAAAGCAAGTTTTAAAATTGTGCACTATATGCAAATACAACATTGATTTTAGTGCAGAATATAACATATATATCATTAATACTTGCCTAATTACTATCTTTAGTATCTTTTCTATTACTAATTTATAATTAATATTAATAGTTCAAATTAACTAATTTTGATTTTGCATCAATCTTACTTTGACTGATTTTGACTGTTTCATTTCTAAATATATTGTAATTCATAAATCATCATGCTAGAATATCTTCATTCTGGTACATATATTGTGATTTCGGTACATATTTTATTATTTAAATATATTTTTGATTTGAGTATATTTGATTTGAATATATTTTTGATTTGAGTATATTTTTGATTTGAATATTTTTGATTTGAGTATATTTGGTTTGAATATATTTTTGATTTGAATATATTTTTGATTTAATTATATTTTATGATTTAAGTTGATATTTTGTAATTTAACTGAATTTGTAATAATTTATATACCTTCACAGCTACAGTACCTTATTAAAAAAGGAGGAATTCATATGAAACAGCTTAATTGGGCCACACTCGGCTGCGGCGTAATAGCTAATGAGCTCGCGCAGGCTCTCTCAAAGGAAGGGCGCACTCTTTATTCAGTTGCCAACAGGACTCATGAAAAGGCTCAAGCTTTTGCACAAAAATATGGCATTTCAAAGGTATATGACAACATTGATGACGTCTTTTATGATCCTGATGTGGATATCATTTACATCTCCACTCCACACAATACTCACATTAATTATTTAAGAAAAGCCCTTTCTAATGGAAAGCATGTACTCTGTGAGAAATCTATCACATTAAATATTACAGAGCTCGATGAAGCAATCTCATTGGCCAAAGCAAATAACGTAATTCTTGCTGAAGCCATGACTATATATCATATGCCTGTTTATAAAAAGCTAAATAAAATAATTTCAAGTGAACAACTCGGCAGACTCAATTTAATTCAGGTCAATTTTGGAAGCTACAAAGATTACAATATGACAAATAGGTTTTTCAGCCGGAAGCTTGCAGGAGGAGCACTGCTTGATATTGGTGTTTACTCACTTTCTCTCATTCGCTGGTTCTTCAAGGAAACACCGTCGCATGTATTGTCACAGGTTAGATATGCTCCGACCGGTGTTGATGAACAGGCAGGCATTCTGCTTATGAACGATGCTGCCGAGATGGCAACAGTCACATTATCTCTACATTCCAAGCAACCCAAACGCGCTACACTATCTTTTGACAAAGCATATGTAGAAATCTTTGAGTATCCAAGAGGAATGCAGGCAACTATTACATATACAGAGGATGGTCATAAAGAAGTAATTGATGCAGGTGATACATCAGATGCACTTTATTACGAAGTATGTGATATGGAAAAAGCCATAAACTCTGCATCATCCGATGTAATAGAAAACCTCACTCACAGTCAGTATACATATGATGTCATGAAAATCATGTCTGATATAAGAACCGAATGGGGTATGAAATATCCAGAAGAGGAATAATAATAATAATACAACAACTATTCAAAAAAGGATAAGAGTTATTAAAAAAGAGAAATATAATTCTGTTTATCAGACTTATATTTCTCTTTTTTAATTTAGTGTAGCATCCTGAAAATAATGTAGAAAATTTAAAAATAATGAAATGTGTACAACATATATTACGAATATTACATAAATTCACAATATATTTTATTTACAAATTATATAAAAGAAAGACCACATCATAAACTGATGTAGTCCTTTTGAGAGAGGTGACAGCCGGATTTGAACCGGCGATGACGGTGTTGCAGACCGGGGCCTTACCACTTGGC
>ERZ779851.1000-NODE-1000-length-26822-cov-4.762245_pt1 | contig 26822 bp, 17 predicted proteins | sample MGYA00511094_ERZ779851 | MGnify/ENA primary metagenome ERZ779851 (study PRJEB29588, sample SAMEA2155512) | human gut metagenome | biome: human gut; feature: human-associated habitat; material: faeces | place: Denmark | collected 2008/2010 ...
GATATGGATCCTGACTGGTGCTAAGAGCGGTCAGATTCGTAAATCCAGCCACACCAACCGGGCTGATCGCACCTTCCGTTCCCCCTGCGATCATAACCTCTGCATCACCATACTGGATTGCACGAAATGCATCTCCGATACAATGTGTTCCAGACGCACAGGCAGTCACTACGTTGGTGCATTTTCCCCTTGCACCAAGAGCAATGGATACGTTTCCAGCGGCCATATTGCTGATCATTTTGGGAACAAGAAGAGGGTCAACCTTGGATGGTCCGCGCTGGATCAGTCTCTGATCTGCAGATTCCATTGCCTGAAGGCTCCCAATTCCGGATCCCACGATCACACCGGCACGAAACAGATCTTCTTTTGTCAGATCGAGTCCGGCATCCTCCAGGGCCTCCTTTGCAGCTGCGACTGCATACTGGGAAAACAATTCCATCCGCCTTGCCGCTTTTGCATCCATTTTCTCTTCCCCATGGAAATCTTTTACCTGAGCTGCAAGCTTTACTTTAAAGTCCTTCGTATCAAATCCAGTAATTTCTCCAATTCCTACGGTTCCTTTTCTGACGTTTGTCCAAAATTCCGGAACCGTATTCCCGATTGGCGTAACCGCGCCTAATCCGGTGATCACAACTCTTCTTTTCTGCACCATTTTTTCCTCTGTATTTTTTTTCATAAGGCTCCTCATGTCCTGAAAATTTCCTGTGCTGCTATCTCAAAGCTGTCTTGCGCCAGATTTGCTTCTGCTTTTTTTGCTACATCAGCATGCCGCCATCTACCTGTAATACCTGACCGGTAATATAATCTGCGTCTTCGGATGCCAGAAACGCGATCACCCCCGCCACCTGTTTTGCTGTTCCAGGTTTTTTCAATGGGATTGCAGAAAGCATTCGTTCTCTGGCTGCATCGCTTAAATTTTTTGTCATATCGGTCTCAATCCATCCCGGTGCAACTGCATTCACTGTAATATTGCGTGAAGCCAGCTCTTTTGCCGCACTCTTTGTCATACCGATCACACCAGCCTTGGACGCCGCATAATTTACCTGTCCTGCATTCCCGCAAATTCCGACTACAGATGCAAGATTGATGATCTTTCCGCTTCTTTGGCGAAGCATCTGACGGGAAACAAAATGCAGCATGCAAAAAGTTCCTTTCAAATTTGCAGCAATCACAGCATCAAAATCCTCCTCCGACAGTTTCATCAAGAGATCATCCCTTGTTATGCCTGCATTATTGACCAGGATATCGATTCTTCCAAATGTATCGATCGTCTGCTTTACAACATTTGCTACGACTGCCTCATTGTCAGAGCCGGCGCTTACATCCGCCTGTACCGGAAGCACCTTCACGCCATATTTGCGTTCGATTTCTTCTTTTGCATCGTCAAGTTTCTGCACGTTCCGTCCGGTCAGGACAAGGTTTGCCCCTTCCTTCGCATAGGCAGTTGCGATTCCATATCCAATCGAACCGCAGCTTCCGTCGCTCAAAACCGCGCGTCCGCCACCTGTGATAATTGCTACTTTACCTTCTAAAAATCCCATGTCATAATCCCCTTTCGTATCATAATTCAGATATGTATATTGTACCAAAAAAACGCATGCTTCTCAATGAGGATACATGCGTTTTTTTCTCATTTTACTCGCGATTCTTCAGCACTTCGGCCGGTAGCATCTGCTTGATTTTCCGCACAAGTAAATGATTGATAATGAAATACAATACAAGTACACCTGCGAACATCGCCAGATACAGCCATGCCGGAAAGGACTTGTCGACACCACACGCAATGTTCGGCACGAACTGCGGCTCGTACGTCGCATCAAGCAGTACCTTCGCAAGCGGAATCGAAACAAGCGCACCGATCAAAACGATATAGAAGTTTCCATCCAGATACATCTTTTTCACTTCCTTGTTCCGGTAACCGAAGATCTTGATCAGCGCAATGCTGAACGAAGAACGATCGATCATAACCTTCATCATCAGGTACAGGACAATGGCAAAGATCAAGGCAGATACAGCACCGATCGTAATGATCATCGACCGCATCTGGTCGGAGAAGATTCCGGCTGCTTTCTTCACGTCGTCACGTGTCAGCGTCGAATACAGACGTCCACCCTCGACACCCAGATCATGATCTGCAAATACGACATTGTAATAATCCTCCTGCTCGCCGAACAGATCAAGTGCCTTATCATATGGAAGGAACACCATGAAGCTTGGGGCATACTGTGTCACTGCCTCAATCTCAAATGCGTAGATCTTTCCGTTTTCCTCATCCTTCAGGGTGATCACATCCCCCTTTTTCAATCCATATTTGTAAGAAATGGATGAGCTGATTGTTACCTTATCTGCAGAATCAGATAGTATCACATCAAAGAACGGATTGTTCTCCTTGATGCCAAGCACTGTTACATCGAAGTTATATCCATAGATTTCCTTCTTCAACGTCTTGGCATAAGCTTCATAGCCGCCATCCGGCACTTGTTCGGCTGGATATTTATAGGTATACATATATTCAAATTTCGTATCTGCGACATAATCGTCCTGTACAGCATGACAATATGTATAAATCTCCATGGACATTACCAAAAGCAGGATACTTACAAACATACCAAATACAACGGTAAGTGCCGTCCGTCTCTCACGCAGGATCTGACGGATACGGAACAATTTCATGAACTTCATATTTCCGAGCTTCACATCCTTGCCCGTAGCGGCCTTCTGTTCATTTTTCAGCAGGATCAGCACCGGACGAGACAGGCGCTTACGGATAACCAGGCTCGTCACGATCAGACATATGATTGGCGGAATCACAACACCATATATGATTGTATATGGCAGTACCTGCACCGCTATATCCGGCAGAGAATAATAATTATATGCATCCTGCATCTGATACCACACGCCAATCCTTGTGTAAGCAAGTGCTGTTCCAATCGCACCTCCGATTAGGGAAATCAAAGTCGGAAGCAGGATATAATGCTTCATCAGATCCTTTCGCTTTACACCGAGTGCATAGAGGGCTCCGATCACGGCACTCTCCTGATCGATGGAATGTACCACGAATACAGAAAGTACATAAGCGATCAACACAAGGAGCAGAACGCCCGCGATCATACCGATTGTCTTGTTCATCGCTACATCATCGCCCGCTGCATGGATACGTACATTGTCCTCTGCAGCTACAAAGGAAAGCAGGTTATCGGCATCGGCAGTGAAGATTTCGTCAAGCATATCCTCTGTCTCATCCTTCAATTCCTGCATGCCATCCTGTACATCAGATGCACCGTCGGCTGCGTTCTGAAGAGCGGGGTTATTGTCTGTCAGCTCAGAAAGTCCTTCAGCAAGCTCCTTTGCACCGTCAGCAAGCTCATTAATTCCATCGCGAAATTCCTCTTCCCTGCCGAGCGTCCGGTCCCAATACTCCTGAAAATACACATCATCCACATCGTCGGATGAGAAGGAAAGCTTCTTTAACTCTGCCTTTAATTCATCATCGGTCATCGCGTCATTTAACTTATATGCATAATAATATTCCTCAGACTTCGCGCTCTTGCCTTCCTTTTGAAGTGTCGTGTACACCTCATCTGTCACAAATGCCAAGCCGAAATTCAGGCTGTCACAGCTTGTGTCGCTGAGTGATTTCAATGGGCTGTCGTAATCCGGCACCGTGCCGATACCGCTTACTTTATATGTGCGGTCACCAAGAACAATTGTATCTCCCACGTGTATAGCATTTTTCTCCGCATATTGCCGCTCAAGAACAAGCTCATCGTCTGCCTGTGCGAGCTTACCCGCGCAAATCGCAATCGTATTGATTTCGGTACGATTGCGGAATACTCGAATTGTCTTATCCCCATCGACAGCATAATCTAAGAAAAACATTTTCTCCAATGTAATTCCCTTATCCGTCAGTGCGTCCCACTCGCTCTCCTTCATCGGAACAAAGAGGGAAAACTGACCATCTTCGACGTTCTGCTTCTCCGCCTCGGTTGTTGTGCCACGCATAACCGTCTCTGCTGCTCCAACAACACTCACAACCATGTACATGCTGAGAATCAACAAAAATGCGAGTGCCAGATAACGCGGCAGGTTCTCTTTGAAATCTCTGAAAATTCTTTTGCGTAATACTTTCTGCATCTTACAAATCCTCCAATTCTGCTGCCGGCACCTTCGTTTCATTGTTATAATTTTTCTTGATCTGTCCGTCCTTCAGGACGATTACCTGATCAACCATATCCTTGATTGCGTTGTTATGTGTGACGATGATCATCGTTGTGCCATACTGCGCATTGATCTTCTCTAACAAAATGAGGATATCCCGGGAAGTTCTTGAATCCAGTGCTCCAGTTGGCTCATCGCAGAGCAGAAGCTTCGGATTCTTGATGAGTGCACGGGCAATCGCGCAACGCTGCTGTCCACCGGACAACTGCGATGGGAATTTGTTCTGATGCTCGGTGAGTCCAAGCACATCCAGAAGCTCATCCATATCTAACGGCTGATCAGTCAGATATTCGCATACCTGAATATTCTCGCGCACGGTAAGGTTCGGAACCAGATTGTAAAACTGAAAGATAAATCCAAGATAATCTCTACGATAATCAGAGAGCGCATCCATTTTAAGTCCTACCATCTCCTGTCCGTCGACCTGAATCGAACCGGAATCTACCACATCCAGTCCACCGATACAGTTTAACAATGTGGATTTACCGGAACCACTCGTTCCCTGAATCACGCACATCTTTCCCTTCTCGACACCAACCGACACGCCTTTCAATACCTGCATATAACTGCCACCCTCACCGTAGCTTTTCTTTACATCTGATACCTCTACATACATCCTATTGATCCTCCTTGTGTTTTCTTTTTATTTTATTTGTATCTTCTTTGTCGCATAACAGTGTTATGTTTTGATTGCATTAAGCTGAAAGATTTTTTACCTAAGATTGCTAACGACATAACATCGTTATGTTGTCGTCTTATAAAAAGCTATGCAACATATTAATGCATACATAGCTGATTTTCTTTATTGATTCTGGAACATGGCGTTCCATCCACCCAACAGATAGTTCATAACCTGTTCCATATGTTTCAACGCCTTCTGCTCATCCTTCTCATGCAGCAGTAAGTGAGAAAATGCATTGATCTGTACATGTGCCACCCAGTGCAGCGTATATTCATCTGGTGGTTCCACGCCCAGCACTTTCGCTTGTTCTACAGCAAAGATCTGATATCCATTCTCCATGATTGCAACGAATTCATCGACGCAGTTTTCAAACCGAGATCCCTGGCTCTTCGTCAAAATCAAGGTAAACATATCATAGTTCGCATATAGAAGATGGATAATCTGCGTACTTGCAAACATATCATCCTGCATGTTATCTTCCCTTGCAGCCGGAAGCTGTTGCAGTTCCATGAGTTCCTGCCGCATATGTTGTTGCAGCATATGTTTTAGCTTCTCCAAAACCGGCTCCACAATTGCCGCAAACAAATCTTCCTTATCCTGAAAGAAAAAATATAATGCACCTGTTGTCACCCCGGCATTCTTACAGATTGATCGAAGCGAGGCTCCCTGATATCCTTTTTCCAAGAATTCCTGCTTGGCACTCGCCAGCAGCATCTCCCTTGTTTCCTTTTCCACTTTACTTGCTCCTTTTCGTGCCATCCTGATATATGCTTCTCATGGTTTTCACCCCATCACTTCGTGATGCGGCAGGTCGTCGCCTTCATCCTAATACAGGCTTCGCCTGTAGGAGACCCCTCACATAACACCGTTATGTTAGCGTATATTGCGCCAACTGTCAACCCTTATTTTTTAATTTGGGGGATTTTCCTGATTTTCCAACTTTTCCCCCAACCCACTTGCTTCCCAACAGCTTCCGGTTGGGGGATTTTCCCGATTTCTCAACTTTTCCCCCAACCCACTTGTTTCCCTTTAGCTTCCGGTTGGGGGATTTTCCCGATTTCTCAACTTTTCCCCCAACACGCTTGCTTCTCAGCTGCTTCCGGTTGGGGAATTTTCCCAATTTTCCAACTTTTCCCCCAACACGCTTGCTTCCCAATAGCTTCCGGTTGGGGGATTTTTCCGATTTCTCAACTTTTCCCCCAATTTACCACTCAAACTAACATAAAAAAGCAGCCGACTTTCATCGACTGCCTAAATCCCTAGCTGCTGCAAAAAGCAAACTATTTCATTATTTTATCCACACTTCTTAATTTACCACACGAATCTGCTCTTCGTTGATCAGCGGATACCGTCGAAGTGTATCTCCATCCAGATTCTCCCGGTGCATATCCACCGCCTGAATCTGATGATTCTCATAAGTTGTATAATAATAGATTCCCTTGTCCGCATTGACACAGGACGTATAAATCGTAATCTCATACTTCCCAGGTTCCACCTCACAACAGCCACGCTGCTGCTCTACCGAACCTAAGATATGGAAGAACTGGCTCACGCTCTCCGCCTCTGACTCTCCGGAGATTGCATGCATCTTCGTAAATGCGACCTTCGCAAACCGCGACGCCGACGAAAGATCGCCCGGAAGTCCAAGTCCACCCATGCCTCGACTATATGTCGCAAGCGGCAGCTCCTTCGCAAAGTGATTTTCCGGCTGGCTTGGTGATACATGCATGTAATTGTTCAGCATGAACATCTGCACCGGAAATGGCGGATTGTTGGTCAGCACTCCAACCGGATTGTCATAGACATGCAAGCCATCTTCCACACATTCTACCACAATTGCGGCATCCTTATCTGCAATCATCCAATGCAGCGATGCACATGGCAGCTTCTCACTATACGGCGTTCCAACGAGATTCATCTTCTCCAACACTTTGCGTGCTTCGAGCACCGTTGCACACTGACTTAAAATCCATGGGATAAACTCAAACTGTGCCACATTCTCACGCCCTGCCTGCACGTCCTGATACTTCGCATTCCCAACGAAATTCAAGCCCGCCATACCAAGTCCCTTCTCATTTACTGCATCATAGTAGAGCGGATAATCGTCTGCCACATACGCCATACCGATCATAGCATAATGTGTCTTCACTTCACTCATGTGCCGGAACCGGAAACAGAAATTCCGCGGTGTCACCGTCACCTCATCGCCATACGAAAACTCATAATCAAGCGTCCGTCCAAAATAAAAATCCTTCGTCTTATACGTCGCTGCTGTACACATCCTGTATCTCCTTCCAAAGTCAAAAATTTGTCATTGCGAAACAAGAAAGAAAATGTAAATCATATATTTCAATATTGATTTATTTTAATATACGATATGTTTGAATCTTAGAAGTTCTTAATGTTCTGAATCAATCGCAGCCATGTTTGAACACGATGTTCAAACAAGCCGCCGCTGAGACATGGATGTCGAATCGGCGGCGATGGCGTATAATTTCTAAATACAAACCAAGAACATTTAGAACTTCTTAGTTTCAATACATCGTATATGAAATGAATCATATTGAAATATATGCTTACACTTTCTTATTTCGCAATTCTCCTAATTTTCAGCCTCTGCTTTCTTCGTGAACAGCTTCTTCAGACAACTAAATGCAACCAGCACACCAAGTACCATCAGCAGGATTGCGACGATAAACTGCAGTCCATCGACGAGCATCGTTGCATTTCCGCCGGCAATGTTCTTTACAAGTGCGATTGTCTTCTGTACCAATGCAGTAAATGTTACGGCAAGCATGATGAACATTGGTGCGTACAGTGTCCAGCCGGTTCTTCCGGTTGTCTTCAAGAATACTGCAAGCGCAATCAATACAAGCGCTGCAAGCAACTGGTTTGCAGAACCAAACAAAGGCCATACATTAGTATATCCACCAAGTGTCAGTAAATATCCAAAGAATAATGTTACCACAGTTGCGAAATATTTGTTAGTCAAAATTTTCTGCCATACAGGCATCTTGGATGTATCGGTTGTATCGCCGAGGAACAGCTCCTGGAAAGACATACGTCCAATACGCGCAACGGAATCAAGCGATGTCAGTGCAAGTGCAGATACACACATTGTCATAAATACGGTTGCGAGCTGAACCGGCAGACCAAGCTTCTCCAGGAATCCTGCAACACCACTGGAGAAAATTGCAAATGGTGTTCCCTCCGGCTTCGTACCATTGACTGCAACAGCACCAACAACAACCAACGCGATGATACCAAGCAAGGACTCTACAATCATGGCACCATAACCAACCATCGGCATATCCTTCTCGTTCCGGATCGTCTTTGATGATGTACCGGAAGATACCAGACTGTGGAATCCGGAAACGGCACCACAGGCAATCGTGACAAACAATGTTGGGAACAGATAATTTCCACCGACATTAAATCCGTTATACGCATTAAGCTGCATTGTTGGATGTGCTACGACAACACCGACAACTGCACCGATGATCATGCCTAGCAGCATGAAGGTTGTCATGTAATCACGTGGCTGCATCAGTAACCACATTGGCATAACCGATGCAAGGAACAGATATGCCATAACAATGTAGATCCAGGCAGTCTTTGTAGCATACCAAGGAAGATGCATACCAAGCGCAAACATACCTACCAAAAGTGCGATTGCAATAACGGCTCTGACGCCTTCGTTCATATTCTTTACATGCTTCTGGATTACACCAAATACGATTGCCGCTACGATAAACAACATAGAGATAGAAGCGGCGGATGCATTTGCATAGCTTGTCTCCTTCGCCATATCCACAACACCCTTACCAACAAAGGTTCCGGCTACCATATCCGTAAATGCTGCGATAACAAGCAATGTGAACAACCAGCAAAACAGCATGAAAAGCTTTCTTCCTGCCTTACCGATGTACTTCTCGATGATCATACCCATCGATTTACCTTCGTTCTTCACAGATGCATACAAAGCACCGAAATCCTGTACGGCTCCGAAGAACAATCCACCGATCAACAACCAGAGCAATACCGGCACCCAGCCGAATACAGATGCAAGGATTGGTCCGGTTACAGGGCCTGCACCTGCGATGGATGAAAACTGATGTGCGAATACCGTGAATTTGGATGATGGAACATAGTCTTCTCCATCCTCGTACTTCACTGCCGGAGTTTCAGCCTTCGGATCAAGTCCCCATTTCTTTGCAAGCCATCTGCCATAGAAAAGATAGCCCGCGAACAACACTACAATTCCGATTAAAACAATTACTAAACCATTCATACTTCCTCACCCGCCACGCGGCGGCTCCCTTCTGAATATTTTTGTTACAAAGAGTAAACACATAAAAAACCTCCGTCTTATATAAAGACGAAGGTTTAAACTTCCGCGTTACCACTTTATTTGCCGCATATGCGACCACTCATTCTTATCTTACAGACCGCATATCGATATATTTGCATCTTTTGCATCATCTCAACATGTCATCTGTGAAATAAGCTTCTATGTAACGGTAGAAAACCGGTGACACCTAATGTCCTTCTAGGAATTCAGTGCACTGCTCGCAGAGGATAATTCCCGAAATCCTACACTGTCTCACACCAGCCGACAGCTCTCTGAAGTATTTCCTTTCGAAAACCTTGTTCTGTTCTCAGCATTTGCTCTTTGTTTACCGACATACTAGTCCTATTAAAAACGAATGTCAAGTACTTTTTTGAATTTTTTTCGCAATCAAAACTTCATTTATGCTTTGATTTATGAAGCAACCATTTATACCACGCCGAATGCTAATCCAACTGCGTGCACCAGAAATGCAACAACCCATGCGATGAGACACTGCACAATAACCGTGATCACAGCCGCTTTCGTGCCGCCCATCTCCCGTTTCACTGTAGCAATCGCCGCCACACATGGTGTATAAAGCAGCGTAAAGATCAGGAATACCATTGCCGTAAACGGAGTGAATAACGTTGCCACGCTCGTCACATCACCACCGAGCAAAACCGTAAGCGTTGATACCACGCTCTCTTTTGCAGTAAATCCTGTAATCAGCGCCGTTGATACTCTCCAGTCACCGAATCCAAGCGGCTTGAAGATTGGTGCAATCAGGCTTCCGATTAAGGCAAGCATGCTCTGATCCGCAGATGCAGCCACATTAAACCGCAGATCGAAGGTCTGCAGGAACCAGATAATGATCGAGGCAAGGAAGATAATCGTAAATGCTTTCTGGATAAATCCCTTTGCCTTCTCCCAGATCAGGTGCAGCACGCTTTTGGCAGACGGCAGCCGGTAGTTCGGCAATTCCATCACGAAAGGAACCGGCTCACCCTTGAATTTCGTCATCTTCAGAATCAGTGCGTAGATCACTGCACACACGATTCCGATCAGATAAAGTCCGACCATCGCAAACACACGATACTGCCGTTGCACAAATGCACTGATCATAAGTGTATAGATTGGCAGCTTCGCACTACAGCTCATAAATGGCGTCAGCAGGATCGTCATCTTCCGGTCACGTTCACTCGAGAGTGTCCGTGTCGCCATGATCGCAGGCACGGAACATCCAAATCCAATCAGCATCGGCACGAAGCTTCTGCCCGATAATCCGATCTTACGAAGCGGTTTATCCATGACAAATGCAACCCGCGCCATATATCCGGTATCTTCCAGAATCGACAGGAAGAAAAACAGGATCACAATCGTTGGCAGAAAACTGATGACACTTCCGACACCCTGACAGATACCATCCACCACAAGAGAACGTACCACCGGATTAATCTGCGCAACGATAAGTCCCTTGTCGATCCATCCAATGACCGCATCAACGCCAAGCGCCATCACATCGGACAACCACGCACCAAGCAGGCTGAAGGTCATGGCAAAAACAATCGCCATAATCCCAATGAAGCACGGAATCGCTGTGTATTTTCCTGTCAGAAGCTTATCTATCTTTACGCTTCTCCGGTGTTCTTTACTCTCATGCGGACGCACAACCGTCTTCTCGCACAATCTCCCGATAAACTGAAACCGCATATCGGCGATTGCCGCTTCCCGGTCAAGCCCGGTTTCCTTCTCCATGACCGACACGATCTGCTCAAATGCTTCCTTCTTATCTTCTGCAAGCTGCAGTGCATCCTCGATCGGTGTATCCTTCTCAATCAGCTTTGTTGCAGCAAACCGCACAGGAAGGTCGGCTTCCTTTGCATCATTTTCAATCATATGCGCAACTGCATGGATACAGCGATGCACCGCTCCAACCGGATCTTTGTCATCCTTACTGTCCGGGCAGAAATCAATTCTTCCCGGCGGTTCATGGTATCTTGCCACATGCATGGCATGGCTTACCAGTTCGTCGATACCTTCATTCTTCGCAGCCGAGATTGGCACCACCGGAATTCCAAGTATCTGCTCGAGCTCATTGACACGGATCGTACCACCGTTCGCCCGTACCTCATCCATCATATTCAGTGCAAGCACCATCGGGATTCCAAGCTCCATCAGCTGCATCGTCAGACACAGATTCCGTTCTAAGTTCGACGCATCCACAATATTGATAATGCCGCTTGGCTTACCTTCAATCAGGAATTCCCGCGTCACAATCTCCTCGCTTGAATACGGGGAAAGCGAATATATACCAGGCAGATCTGTCACTGTTGCCTCCGGATGATTCCGGATCGTACCATCCTTCCGGTCAACCGTCACACCGGGGAAATTCCCGACATGCTGATTGGCGCCGGTCAGCTGGTTAAACAGTGTCGTCTTGCCACAGTTCTGATTGCCGGCAAGCGCAAATGTCAGCTTACCGCCCTTCGGAACAGCCGTCTTCTCGTCATGTACATGAGTGGGATCCGCCTGTCCTAACTCACCAACTCCCGGGTGTTCAATCGACTCATAACGCACAGTCTGTTTTGGGGCTTCCGTTTCCTTTTCATGCACATGATCCACATCTATTTTCTGTGCTTCACTCAATCGTAGCGTAAGCTCATATCCGCGCACCTTCATCTGTACCGGGTCACCCATCGGTGCAATCTTCTGCAGAGTGACTTCCGTTCCCGGCGTCAGTCCCATATCCAGAAGATGATGCCGCAAGGCACCTTCTCCGCCGACCGCCGTGATATAAGCACTCTGCCCCGGCTGTAATTCATCCATTGTCATCTATCATCATCTCCATCTCAAACATCTCTTATATTTCTACATATTTTACAATCCAAATTACATAATACAACTGAATAACCATCAACGCAAACATTATTACAGGCAGAACAAAAAATAATACAGCATCCGACCGGTCAGTTCCATTGCATTCATCGTTTTTTCCATGTATAATAATGCAAAATATTACAAAATAAGTGGGGGGTGTACATTATGGATTCAAAACTATCCGATTCACAGATTATATCACAGATTTCTGGTCGTACTCGGAAAGTCTGTAAATGCATTGGAACGGAAAATCAAATCTCTGACCGGTGAATACCTTGTCAAAGGCGTGCTTGCAGAGAAGGTACAGGTTGAAAAATACGCACCAAATGAGTATATCAACCCGGACTTCGTGAAAAACTGCAACATTCTTCCAAACTACGATCGTATCTCCGGCTCGGATTATGTATCCGGTACTTATCGCGGGGTTCCGTTTACCTTCTGCGATCTGCATCTGCAGTATAAGGATACCTACCGGGATAAAAACGGACGGAAAAGAACGCGTTACCACGCAAAGAAAATGGTTTTCTCTCCGGTATCGTCAGCGGTGCGGCAGAATTTCTCGGCATGAGCCAGAACAAAGTTGAGATGGAGAGCGATCCATTCAACCAGCAGTTCAAGGTCGACACATCCGACCCACAGCTTGCATTTTATATTCTGACACCGCAGTTCATGGAACATATCGTGCAAGCGGATATGATTGTAAATGGCTACACGAATATCGAGTTTAATCAGGGAATCGTGACGCTCGCATTGAACAACGGAACTGATGCATTTGAGCTTGGCAAATATAAAAAGAACGACCATTTCCTTGATGAGGCACGTCAGCGGTTCCGCTATGAGCTTAATTCGATTCTGGGAATTGTTGACGAGATGTTGACGAAAGAGAATCTATTTTAATTTAGAAATAAATGTTTCAGCCGGGACAACCGACTGGTAAACAAATTATATTACAATCCATTTTGCAGGAGGAATAACCACATGTTACATACGATTGAAAATGATTATTTAAAAGTCACGGTATCCGACCACGGTGCCGAGCTTACAAGCGTTTACGATAAGGCACAGGATTTCGAGCGGATCTGGTGTGCCGATCCGGCAGTCTGGAACCGCCACGCTCCGGTGCTGTTCCCATTTGTCGGGAAGGTAAAGGACGGTGCCTATCGTTACAACGGAAATACATACGCCATGAAGACACAGCATGGATTTGCGCGCGATGCGGAATTTACCTGCATCGAGGAAACCACTGATTCTATCACGCACAAGCTTGTGTATTCCGATGAGACACTGGAGATCTATCCATTTGAATTCGAACTGCTAATCACACACCGCTTCGATGCAGAAAATCCTCGTCTCCTGCACGTCACATGGGCAGTGAAAAATCTTGGTTCCGATGAAATGTTATATTCCATCGGCGGACATCCGGGATTCCAGATTGCACCGGGACATGCGCGGAGCGAATATTCCATCGCCCTGCCGGATGCAAATCCACGACACTATCTCCTGCTCGATGCAGCCGGTTCCGGACTTGCCGATACGAGCAAGAGTTATCCATTCAACGACGCCGGTAACGCCTACGTTCCTGTTACAGATACGTTGTTTGACAAGGACGCGCTTGTCTTCGAGGACGGACAGCTTCCAAGTGTCGGACTCGTCGATGCGGACAAGAAGCCATTTGTCACACTTACCTGCACAGACTTCCCATACGTCGGAATCTGGTCAAAACCGGATGGCCCGTATGTCTGCTTAGAGCCTTGGATTGGGCGTACCGATAACATGGATTTCACCGGAGATCTGAGTGAGAAGCCGGGCGAGCAGAAGCTTATCGCAAACGCCGAAGCCGTGCACACTTACACGATCGAGTTTCACAGTTCCATCTGAATCCGGCTGCCGCCTCTGCCTTTTGTGACGCGCAGCTTCTGTGGAATATCCATCAGTTCATCCCGGTGGCTGATGATGCCGACCAGCTTATTTTCTCCTGACATGCTAAGTAACGCATCCTTTGTCTCCTCCAGCGACTTCGAATCCAACGTACCAAAGCCCTCATCGACAAACAGTGCATCCATCTGGATACCGCCTCGATTTTCCGCAATTGTATCCGACAAGCCAAGCGCCAGAGATAACGATGCTTTAAAACTTTCGCCGCCTGACAGATTTCCAACCGGGCGGCGTTTTCCTGTGCTGATATCCAGCACCTCCAGATCCAGAAATGTATTGGTCTGTTTTCCAACTGCATTCGTCTGCCGGTACAACTGAAACTGGTTGTCACTCATCGGAAGCAGATGCCTGTTTGCAGCCTGAAGAATGCTGTCAAAGCCTGCTGCCTGAATATACTGCTCAAACGTAATCTTTCCGTTTCTTGTCTGCCCGGATACAAGCGTGTACAACCGATAGCTCGTATCATTTTCCTTCTTTGCTTTCTCGTATGCCACCTGCTGTGCACGGATATTCTGTTGTTTCTCGCAGTTATTCTGGATACGGAATGTAATCGCCTGCAAAGCCGTTCGAAGTGTTTCCACCTGTACACGTTTGCTTGTATGCTCCTGCTGTAACTGTTCGAGATCAACCAGCGTCCGATGTCTGGCATCCTGCTCCTGTTCTAACTGTGACAGTCTGGCGGCAACCTCCGTTACCTTTTTGTCATAATCTGCCAGTTTCGTTTCCTCCGCATGTATCTCTGCATCTGTTGCCACCTGCGCCTGCATTTCCTCTACCGATGCAAACTGGCATGCCGTCAGCTTCTCATTTAATCGCTGTTTTAACATCTGCGCATCGGACTTTTGCTGTTCGAGTGCCTGCTTCTGCGTTGCTATGGACGCCTGTACACGTGCTACCGCCTCATCTGCGGATTTCTTTTCTTTCGCTGCTGTATCAAGTGCTGTCTGAATCTCCGTCACACGTGCCAGTGCATGATTCCCCGCCTGCATGGCGGCTTCCCAATCTGGATACGATAATGTCTGTAATGCTGCTAAGGTCGCCTGTGAAGCAGCCTGCTTCGCAATGAGCGATTGTCGCTCCTCTACAAGCGACTTTCGCTGCTCTGCAAGCCGCGCCATCTCTGTCCCTTGTGCACGTGCAAGCATAGCTTCCACCTCGCGCAGCTTCTCACAGTTTTGCTGTAATGTATCCAGCCGCTCTCTGCTTTGCGCAACAGTATCCACCAGCTTTTCCCGCTGTCTCTCGAAGCTTACAATCAATTCCTCTAATGCCTCAACACCACCGATAAACTCAGGTGTCATGTATCCCCGTATCTCCTCTTTTATCTGCTGCCCCTTTACCTGTACATCTGCTCGCAAAGACGAAGCGCTGGCAGTTGCCTGATTAAAAGCATCCAGTTTTTTCTCTTCCACTGCCTTTAATTCTTTGCATTGTTCCTCCGTCACAGATGCCTCAACCAGCGTCGCGAGCTTCTCATGATGCGTGGCTCCACACACCGGACACGGTTCGCCCTCTGCCAGATCACTTGCCAGAATTCCTACCAGATTCGCCCGATAAAGTCTGTCTGCATGGGTAAATGCTTCCTTCGCAGACTCATACGCATCCTGCTTTTTCCGATATTCACTCTGTGCTTCCTCTAACTCCTGCTGCTTCCGTCTCCATGCAGGAATCAGATTCTTCGCAATGGATTCTGTCTTTTTCTGGCTGTCCAACAGTTTATCATGCGCCGCCTGTGCCTGCGCAAGTTGCTGTGGCTCTTCCTTCCGCATTGCCTGCTGCTCCTGCAGCTCTCCAATCCGCTTCTGTAACGTCTGTTCCGCTGTTACAAGTGCCGCTTCCTGCTGTTCCTGTGTAGCAAGCTGCAACTGGATTTGTCCAAGTTCGTGTTGTAGCATTTCCCGCTCTTTGTAACGTGGTTCTTCCTCGCGTACCTTATCCACGATCTTCTGGCATTGCTCCGCTTCTGGTCGTAAAGCCTCCGTCTCTTTCACTTTTGCATCTGCCATCCCGGCACGTGTCTGACAATCCGCAAGCGTCTGCGCGCCATCTGTGATCAGCTGCTTTGTCCGCTCCCATTCATGTTCTTTGGCACTCCATGCATCGTACTCCGGCTTTACTTTATAGGTTGCCTGCTTCGTGCGATCAATCTGTATCCTTCGTTCTTCAAATAATCCCTTTTGTGATTCTAATACTTCCTGCTCTTCCTTCGTCCGTGCATACCGCTCTAAAATTGCATTGTTATCCTTTGCCGATACGAGTGTGCCCTGTAACTTCTGTAATTCTTCCTCCGCCTGTGCAAGCACAGTTTCTTTTTGCTTTGCTTTTTCTGTATCTTCCCCGATCACAGCTTGCAGCAACGTAAGCATTTCCTCGATATTCCACACCGCTTTGCTGTCCTGCAGCTTCTCCTGCAAGTCACAGATACGCTGTACCACCGACCGCGGTTGTTCTTCCGAATCCTCCGCCAAGTCCTCTGTCAAAATTCCAGATATTCCTTCTGAAATCTCCGCTGGCTCTACCTTTACCTCACGGAACGACTGGGAGATACTCTGCTCCCTTTCCTTACGCGCGGCAAAACTTACATCCATACGATTTTTCAGTTTCAGTTCCAGTTTCTTATAGGCATCGGTCTGGAAGATTGTTCGAAGAATCTCTGTACGTTCGTTTGTCTTTGCATTTAACAGCTTCCAGAATTCTCCCTGCGCGATCATCGCAACCTGCATAAACTGTCCGGCATCCATATTCAGAAGCTGAGGTATCGCGCCTGGCTTCTCTTTCGTTCCATCAACGTTTTTCGCACCTTCGAGCGTTGTTCCATCCGGCTGATAGAAAGTCACCTTTTCTGCCTGCTCATCCGGCTTGCCATTTCGGTTGGTATACTTAAAGCTCGGTTTTCTGCACACATGATAGTCCTTGCCCTGATGCGTAAAATAAAAATCGACAAAGCTTTCCACTTTCTTATCCACGTACTCGCTTTTCAGATTCTTCGTATCGCGGTAGCTTCCGCTCGCTTCCCCATAAAGCGCATAGCTGATCGCATCAAAGATCGTTGTTTTTCCTGCACCTGTATCTCCACAAATCAGGAACAGACCTTTCTCCTCAAATTGGGTAAAATCAATCTCCGTCTGCTCTGCATACGTCCCAAACGCCTGCATTACCAATTTAGTCGGCTTCATAGATTCCCACCTCCTTCGCAACGTCCTTCATCATATCCATTTCCTCTTCGCTGATCTGGGCACCATACATCTGCTTATAAAAATCACCAATCAGTTCCTCATATGACCGGCTCTGTGTTGCCTGTACCACATCCACATGGGAAAGTTCTCGCGTATGGGAATTATCATAATCCAGCTTTATCGTGTTCGGATAATATTGTCGCATGATCCGCATTGCATCCGGGACAATGTCCTCATCCGTCAGCGTTACATAAACAAAATCTTCTGTATGTTCGATTTGATTTTCTTCCTTTACAATCTCTGTAAATGTTCCCCGGATATGAATGAGATCCCGCAGCGGAACGAGCTTCTCCAGCTCGATCGTCACCTGTCCTTCTCCATCCACTGTCACGATTGGCACCTGCTTTGCTCCATCCCGCTCGCGCACGCCGCCCGGAATCTGCTTCACCGGGCCAGCCTCTGACAGAGAATATTTGAGCGGGGAACCAGCATACCGCACTTCCTCTCTGCCGACACTCTGCGAGGAATGGATATGTCCAAGTGCCACATAACGAAATGCATCGAAACAGTCATACCCGATTTTCTCTACCGTTCCAACATGCTGCGTCAATGCACCCTCAGAACCGCCCAGTGTTGGATCTTTGCCCTTTCCTGATACAAACTGATGCGCCACTAAAATATTTCTCTGCTTCTGATTGATCTCTGCGTGTGCCAGTACCTCCCGCACCGCATCCTCATACGTCTCGATCTTTGCCTCCGGGAACGCACGCTTCACCTGCGATGCTTTCACGAACGGGAGCTGATAGATATGTACGGCTCCATAAGCATCCTCTATCACATGATGAAATAATTTCCCCTGATATTTGGCAGCGATATGCACATCATTTGCCTCAAACAAGCTGCTTCCAAAATTCAGCCGCTCGTCCGAATCATGGTTTCCGCTGATCATATAGACCTGCAAATGCCGTTCAACCAACTCACAGATAAATTCGTCCAAGATCTGCACCGCCCCTTCACTTGGTACCGTCTTGTCAAACACATCTCCGGCAATCAGAACCGCATCGACCTGCTTTGTCTCTGCAATTTCCAAAATCTGCTGCAGGATGTACCGCTGGTCATCCTTCAGATCAAAATCCCCCAATGTTTTTCCCAGATGTAAATCTGCCAAATGTAAAAACTTCATACTCTCACCTCTCCGGTATCTGTTCATTCAACCATGCAAGCACAGCTTCCCTTCCCTCTGCATCAAACGGAAATGTTTTCCTTGTGATCTGCTCCTCCGGTGTCTTCTCATAGCAGGTACTTGCATGCCATATACACACTTCAAAGAAATTCTCGGAAGTCGTCTCGCCACCTTCCTCCACGGGTTCATGCTCGACCGTGAGCTTTGCGATCCGGTACCGCGGTCCATAAATATCGCCCCCCGTCAGAATTCCTTTTGCATTATAAAATGGTAAATCAAATATCACATCGCCTGTAATCACGCGTATTCCTCCCATATGTTTCGTTCTTATAAATTATACTTTTATCATTATAGCATACGGAAGCATATTTTCTAAACAAAAAAGAAACTGATTCATTTTCCTGCATCCATCTATGGAATCTCTTGTCGGTTTGTGCTAGAATAGGTATAAAAATATTGCATAATCGAGGTGCGAAAGATGGATTCCACATTGAAACGAACATGGGCTGAAATCGACTTGGATGCCCTTGCTCATAACTATAAAACATTGCGTGACCGCATTGGCGCAAATGTCAAATTTTTAGGCGTTGTCAAGGCAGATGCCTACGGACATGGCTCCGTACAGGTCAGCCGCCTGCTGCAGGAGCTTGGTGCTGATTATCTGGCGGTCAGCAGCATCGACGAAGCGATTGAGCTTCGCTTAAATGACATTACCATGCCGATTCTGATTCTTGGACATACGCCAAAGGAGCAGGTCAGCCGCCTGATTGAGTACAACATCACACAGGCTGTCACCTGTAAAGCAAAGGCACTTGAATACAGCGAAGAAGCCGTGAAATGCGGTGGCACATTGAAGATTCATATCAAGGTTGACACTGGAATGTCCCGTCTGGGATATCTGTGCGACGGGGATTATTTTGATACTGGTGTGGAAGGTATCTGTGAGGGCTGCTCGCTTCCGGGGCTTTACGCCGAAGGTATCTTTACACATTTTGCTGTCTCGGATGAGCCAGGCGATGCATGCAAAGCCTACACGGAGCATCAGTTCCAATTATTTACTGACGTGATCAAAAACGTCGAGGAAAAGCTCGGCAGACGGTTCGCCATCCGCCACTGTGCCAATACCGGTGCGGTTGCACGCTACCCAGAAACATGGCTCGATATGGTAAGACCGGGACTTTTGTTATACGGCTATGGAGAATTCGCAGACGAACTTGGACTTGAGCCAGTTATGAGTTTGAAGACAACTGTCAGCACGATCAAGACCTATCCAGCCGGTACCGCAATCAGCTACGGCGGCATCTATGTAACGGACAAGACAACGCGTATGGGCGTCATCCCTTACGGCTATGCCGATGGATTCTTCCGTGCCCTGTCCAATCGCTGCACGCTAATGTCGGACGAAGGTCCAGTTCCACAGCGCGGAAAGATCTGCATGGACATGTGTATGATTGATCTGACTGACAAGATGCAAATCGATGTCGGAAGCGAGATTGAAATCTTCGGAAAGAAGAATTCCATCAACGTTATGGCAGCTCTGGCAAACACGATTCCATACGAATTAACCTGTGCCGTCAGCAAGCGAGTTCCAAGATTCTACTACCGGAATGGAAAGATGATCGAGAAAGAATTGCTGTTGCGTGGGTAAATTGTTGCGCAAGTAATTACATAAGCATAAAAAGCTGGGATTTTTGTCCCAGCTTTTTGTTTGCGTTCCAGCTTCCTATATCTCATGACGGATATCCGAACCAATACCCCGCTGCAATTTTATCCGCTCGTTTTCTGCTTCCACATTCATCTTGGAAAGAATAACCAGAATCAATACATCGAAGATCAACGGCAGCCACAAGTACATAAACTGCATCATATCCAATGCAGACTGCGGCTGTGTCGTATTTTTGCCAACATAGCCGCTCAATTCCATCAGCCATCCAACAACCGCAGTTCCGATACCGCCACCAATCTTCACGCCCAATGACGTGCAGGAATACATCGTTCCATCGACATGCTTTCCCTGTGTGAGATAGGTGTATTCCGAACAGGATGCGATCATGGCATTCATATCGCCCTGCCACGGTCCCTGACCGAGCGCAGCAACAGCTGTAAATACAAGCATCAATGGCACATTGCCGATATAACCTGCCACGACAACCAGTGCCCTGCCAATTACAGCAAGCATATAGCCTCGCATATTTAATTTATACATGCCCTTCCATTTTCCTACCAATGTCGGCGTGAAGATCAACGCAATAATCAGAGGAATATTGACCGCCCATGCAAACCATCCGAAGAGGTTTTTATTTTTGAGCACCCATGTCATATAAAACAAGCCAGCACCAATCATCGCACTGTACAACTGCTGTAAGATATATGTCCCACAGATCATCATATAATATTTGTTCTTCACAAGCAGCTTGAACGCCTGAATCAGTCCATATTTTTCTTCATTATCCTGCGTTTTGCCCTCGTTCAACTCTTCCTCTGAAAGCTCCTTCACTGAGAGACTGGAAATCGTATTTACAACCAGTCCAATGACTGCATAAATGATTGCAACCAGTCTCCATGCCGCCGCATCACCACCACAGCGGTCAACAAATCCAACGGTAATCGACTGGATCAAAAGACTTGTCGAAAATGCGAAGATAAACCGGTAAGACCCCATCTGTACACGTTCCTTGCTGTTCTTCGTTATCAGCGATGTAAGTGCCGAATACGCGATATTATTTGCCGTGTAAAAAATGCCATTTAACAGTGTGTATGCCAGAAAGAACCACGTATACTGTGCTGTCTTGCCAAGGCTTGTCGGTACCGCAAAGCATGCAACCAGCGTGACTGCGCAGCCGATATATCCATACAGCATCCACGGACGTGCTTTCCCAAGCTTGCTGTGTGTCTTGTCGATCAGTGAACCAAAGAAAACATCTGTAAATCCATCCAGCAACTTCGAAAATGCGATCAAAGTTCCAACTATTCCGGACGCAAGCCCAACCGTCTCGGTCAGATAGATCATGACAAACGATGTCAAAAATGCATACACTACATTTCCGGCAATATCGCCGGAACCGTAGCCCACCTTGTTATACCATTTTAAATATTTTTTCTCTTCCATAGCTTTTCTCCTCATATCATCCCTTCACATACGGAACAAGTGTAAACCCAAACTGAAATTCCTTCTCATCGAATCGATATGCCGCAAGCACCTCCGGTCCACAGCTGTTGGAGCCAATGCCATTTAACGCATAATCAATACATAATACCGTACTGTCCGATTCTTCCAATTCATAATTGTGTTTTGCCTGTGCCAGCATTTCCTGTGTGTAGTTTGACGCCTGAAATGAAAATGGTGTCTCAGACACTGCCGCGATTCCATACCGGCCGTTGTACAGTTCGACATAATCACAATCGAAATGACTGCCATTTTCCTGTGGCATAATGTAGTCCTCATGCAGATCCTTCACCGCACTGCGATACAATCCATGACTCGCAGCTCTGTGCTTGTCACGGTAGCTCTCCTGCGGTCCCATTCCATAATACGAAGCCTCAGAAAGATTCTTGTTGAAGAATACACGCACACCGAATCTCGGAAGTTCTGGGAACTCTGCATCCTTGCTTACCTCCATGGATGCGGTAATTCTTCCTGAACTTTCCACCTTCCACACGAGCTCGACATCCAGAATCTTCTGTACCGTTGGTGCTACAACGCCGACATGACTCATCACAATCACGCCGTACTGGTTCTGAATTGTCTCCACCTTATACGCTCTTGTGTACGCCTCGTGAAAATGTGCGTTCTCCCATTTTGCGCGGATATACATATCATTATCCGTCGGTGCCCGCCAGATGTTCAGTTCCATCGGATGGTTCAGATAGTCCCGTCCTGCATATTGAAGCTTCGTAAAAAGTCCGGTTCGTTTGCTGATTGCATATGTGAAATCGCTCGCCTTTAATGTGATCTCTGTATCGGTTTCGCTGACGCTGATCTCATTTTTCTCTTCCGCTTCTGCCAGCCATTTGACTGCCGTCTGGTTTCTGCCATCGACATTGGCAAGCAACACCTCATCAAATCCTAATTCATGCTTTGCCGGAAGCAATGGAAGTTCTTTTTTCAACTGATACCGGAGCTTCAGATACACCTTGCCGCTCTGCGGAATGTCCAACTTGAGCGTCATCACACCGTCGCTGTGCGGTGCGATCGATACCTCATCCAGCACACCCTTTTGCACGCACAGACCATCCACAGTTATTTCATACAAGATGTCTGCATAGTCGCTTATATCATCAAAATCCATATAGTTATGCAACACAAGTCTGCCGGTCTTCTCATCATAAGATACAACACGCACCGGACGGTACACATTCTTATATTCAAGCAATCCTGTATGTGGTGTACGATCCGGGTACACCAGTCCATCCATACAGAAATTTCCATCATGGATTGTCTCGCCGTGATCTCCGCCATAATAATATTTCGTCTTTCCATTTTCCGCCTGTCCGTGCGCAATCGCATGATCGCACCACTCCCAGACGAATCCGCCACACATCCGCGCATCCTTCTGGATTATCTGGAAATAATCCTCCAGATCGCCGGGACCATTCCCCATGCTATGGCAATATTCTACAAGCAGAAACGGCTTGCTGCCGTCCTTCTCCAGATACTCTTCGATCTCGGAAAGTGCCGGGTACATCCGGCTGTACAGGTCAAGATTTGAGTAATCATACGTCACATCGTAATTCCGATAGCGCGCACTCTCATACTGCGTGATACGGGACGGATCGTATTTCTTTGTCCATGCAAGAGCCTTTTCAAAATTGCAACCATAGGCGCTCTCATTTCCCATCGACCAGAAAATGATACAGAAGCGGTTTTTATCCCGCGCAACCATACGCTTCACGCGATCAAGAATCGACTGCTCCCATGCAGGATCATCTGCAATCTTCTCGTTCCATTTTTTGAAGCGGTTGTAGTCTGTATCCTCCTTGCGGTACAACATAAATGGTCCATGCGCTTCGATATCTGCCTCATCGCACACAAGGAATCCATACCGGTCGCACATCTGATAAAAATACGGTGCATTCGGATAGTGACTCGAACGGATCGCATTGAAATTGTGCTCTTTCATCAAGACAAGATCTTTCCTGATCTTTGCAACATCAACTGTAAATCCTGTGACCGGGTCAGAATCATGCCGGTTTACGCCGCGCAGCTTGATTGCCTGTCCATTGAAATATAACACCCGATCCTGTATTGCTACCGTGCGCAAAGCGATTGCATCCTCGATTGTCTCATCCGCATTTTGCAGGATAAGCGTGTATAAATACGGATGTTCCGTATTCCAAAGCTCCGGGTTCGCAATCTCCAATGTCACAGTTCCCGCCTTGCTGATTACTGCCTGTGCAGCCACAGTCCCTGCCGCATCCTCCACGGATACGGTAACCGGAGTCTCCTGATAGTAGCTGATATCCAATGTAATTTTCGCACACGCTTCCGTGATTTCCGTCGTGATCCGATAATCCTGCACCGCCTTTTCCGGCCGCTTCAGAAGATAGACATCCCGGAAGATACCGCTCATCCGGAACTTATCCTGATCTTCGAGATACGAACCATCGCACCATTTCAAGACAAGTACGGCAATCGAATTCTCGCCCTCTTCTATCACGTCTGTCACATCGAACTCGCTCGTTGCATGGGACACCTGACTGTATCCGGTATAGGTGCCATTCACCCATACATAAAAGCAGCTATCCACACCTTCAAAGTTAAGATATGCCTTTGGTGCTGCAGCATCCTTTGCATAGTCAAAGGTATGCACATAAGCTCCACATGGAATATCCTGTGGCACATATGGCGGATCAAACGGAAATGGATAACGGATATTTGTGTATTGGTGTGTATCATAACCTGCCATCTGCCATACACTCGGAACTTTGATCTCATCAAAGCCCTCAACCGAATAACCATCCTCATAAAAGGCATCCTTCATATCATAGATGCTGTCAAAATACTGAAACTTCCATGTACCATTCAAAAGCTGCATTCTGTCTGACAGCTCTCTGTGCTCTACCAGGTCATCCATCCGCTTGGAAGCCGGCATGTAATAAGCTCTCGCCGGCATCGTATTGTCATGTAATACACTTAAGTCCTCATAGTAACGTGGCACGATCATAAATAATCCTCCTTCATTCATACAGTTTATACACTTTTTTGTTGCTTGTACCCCTGCTAACAGTTTTCTCCTTACTGTCTGCTTTTTTTTCTTCTCGTTTTTGTTAGATTTATATTACCTTAATCCATTTCTTATGTCTATAAACTAGAATGGACAAAATATGCACAAAATGATACAATAATCCCATCAAGCAGAAAAGTGGACGAACTGCTTGCAGCATCGGACACTTTTCTATTTGATGGGTAAACAGTCATAAGCACGCAGGACGATAGTCCGGAGTGCGCATGGCTGGCACGATTTCGAGAGTTCGAAGAACGAAGAAATCGTGATTATTGTATCGAGTGAAAGGAGTGCTGCCCTATGTACATGAACACCGGTTATTTAAAACATTCACATATGGATTTTAAGGATAAAAGCCGACCACTGATTGTCGGTAGCTGCGGAATCTATCGTTTGTCTGAGCACACAAAGATGCCAACCTATCGCCCAAGAGGACGTGTTGATTTTCAGATTATATATATTGCAGCCGGATGCGGACATTTTCATTTTGATACTGTTGATAACGAAACAATTGTTCCCGCTGGTAACATTGTCATATTCCGTCCAAAAGAGCTTCAGAAATATGAATACTATGGGAAAGATAAGACAGAAGTCTACTGGATTCATTTTACTGGAAGTGATGTAAAAAATATCCTAAGAAAATATGGTTTCCCAGATAACGAGAGAATATTCCCGGTTGGTACATCCATGGAATATGAGCGTGTATTTAAGAGAATTATTATAGAATTACAACGTTGTCAGGATAACTACGAAGAAATGCTCACATTATTGCTCCGTCATCTTCTGATCATATTCCAACGTGAGCTTACCAGAGAGCAAGTTTTAAAAAATGAATATCTCGACCACGAGATGGATACCGCCATGACATATTTTAACGAAAATTATAACCGTGATATCAATATAGAAGAGTATGCGACATCCAAGGGGATGAGCGTCAGTTGGTTCATACGAAGCTTCAAGAAGTTCACGGGTTCTACTCCTATGCAGTTTATTGTTGCGCTCCGTGTCAACAACGCACAGGTCTTGCTTGAGACAACCAACTATTCCATCAATGAAATATCTAAGATTGTAGGCTACGATAACCAGCTCTATTTCAGCCGATTATTTCATAAGCTGAAGGGATTTTCTCCGAGGGAATATCGGAAAACCAGAAAGTTGGAAATATAAACTAAAGCCAGGAAAAAGTCACGCATATAATGCATATTCTGTATCATTTCATTCATTGTTTCGTATGTAATATCCATCTATAATAGGAATAACTACTATTATGGAGCTGTTGGTTCTGTAGGCATGATAAGTTTCTTATTTTTCTCATTATGTATGGGACTTTCCTCCGGCATAGGCGTAATCGTTTCTAAATGTTTTGGTGCAAAAAAAGAAGAAGAAGTGAAAACTGCGATTGCTAACTCCATATATGTGATTGTTGCAGTCGGAATCCTGATGAGCATCCTCGGCTTTATTTTCTCTGGTCCAATTCTTCATCTGATGAACACACCCAGTGAAAATTTTGAATATGCAAAAACCTACATGCAGATCACCTGTGGTCTTACTATTGTGGTTGCTTTGTACAATGGTATATCTGCTATTTTACGTGCTTTAGGTGATTCCAGAACCCCGCTTATATTCCTTATTGCGGCTTCCGTTATCAATGTAATACTAGATTTCTTATTCGTAATTAAAATGGATATGGGCGTTGCTGGCGCTGCTTACGCAACAGTCATTAGCCAGTTTGTATCCGCTGCAGGATCTACGATATTTGCAATACTTAAAAATCCATATTTCAAGCTGGAACACAGACATTTTCAGCAAAATCGTTTTATCATCAAAGAATACCTTCGTATTGGTATCCCTATGTCAATCCAGACTGCTATGATATCTGTCTCCTGTGCTCTGCTTCAGACAATGATAAACGGATATGGGGTAAATGTAATGGCTGCCTACACCGCTACTGGAAAGGTGGAATCCATCGTTTTCCAACCTTTTGCATCTCTTAGTACTGCTGTATCAACTTTCGCAAGTCAAAATCAAGGAGCCAATAACTACAAAAGAATCAAGACAGCCGTAATTCAGGCAGAAATAATCACTGCAGTTATCAGCGCATTTTTGCTGGTTGCCATATTATTGTTCAGGGCGAATATCATCAGTCTCTTTGTCGATGATCCAACAGTCATCGAACTGGGTTCAAAGGGACTGA
>ERZ779851.1003-NODE-1003-length-26807-cov-174.019363_pt1 | contig 26807 bp, 19 predicted proteins | sample MGYA00511094_ERZ779851 | MGnify/ENA primary metagenome ERZ779851 (study PRJEB29588, sample SAMEA2155512) | human gut metagenome | biome: human gut; feature: human-associated habitat; material: faeces | place: Denmark | collected 2008/2010 ...
GCGAGCTGGGTTCAGAACGTCGTGAGACAGTTCGGTCTCTATCTATCGTGGGCGTGGGAGTTTTGAGTGGTGCCGTCACTAGTACGAGAGGACCGTGATGGACAGACCTCCGGTTTACCAGTTGTGCCGCCAGGCGCACCGCTGGGTATCTGAGTCTGGATTGGATAAGCGCTGAAAGCATCTAAGTGCGAAGCCAGCCGCAAGATGAGAACTCCATTGAGGGTCGTCAGAGACGATGACGTTGATAGGATGCAGGTGTAAAGACAGCGATGTCAAAGCCGAGCATTACTAATTGCCCGAACACTTTCTTTAGAAAGTTCATAGTTTCAACTGTATATACAGTTCATTATCTTGTTTTGCTTGTGTGCAAATACGTCATAACCCATTATCAGGTGGTTATTGCGGTGAGGTCCCACCTCTTCCCATTCCGAACAGAGAAGTTAAGCTCACTTGCGCCGATGGTACTGCAATGCAATGCGGGAGAGTAGGTAGCCGCCTTCTTTTATCAAGAGCCTCAGATTTCGAAAGATTTCTGAGGCTTTTTTGTATCTTTGCATTCACAAAAATAGAAATTAATTATGAATCAATTTACAAAGATTATTGCAGCCCAACTCAAATTACGTGAGCAGGCTGTCGAGAATACATTGGAGCTTCTTGAAGAAGGATGCACCATTCCTTTTATTTCCCGTTACCGTAAGGAGAAAACGGGAAATATGGATGAGGTGAATATCGAGGCCATCGCTCAGGCTAACGAGAAGTTGAAGGAAATGGCGAAACGAAAAGAAACCATCCTGAAGACTATTGATGAGCAAGGTAAACTGACGGATGCCCTCAAGGAGCGCATCGAAAACTGTTGGGATGCCACAGAATTGGAGGATATCTATCTTCCTTTCAAACCTAAGCGCAGAACCCGTGCACAGATTGCACGTGAGGCTGGCTTGGAACCTTTAGCGCAAGTTCTGCTTTTTCAGCGTGAACGTAATCCGCTGCAGGCTGCCAAGAAGTTTGTGAGTGATAAGGTGAAGAATGTGGATGCTGCCCTGCAGGGAGCTAAGGACATTATTGCCGAAATGGTGAGCGAGAGCGAGGAAAGCAGAAACCAGATTCGTGGAGAATTCCGTCGTGGTGCTATCATCACCTCTAAGGTGGTGGCTAAGAAGAAGGATGAGGAGGAAGCCCAGCGCTTTTCTGATTACTTCGATTTCTCTGAGCCTTTGAAGAAATGTTCTTCCCATCGCCTGTTGGCTATGCGTCGTGGTGAAGCTGCCGGTTTCCTCCGTATCAGTATCTCTGCCGATGACGAGCAGTGCCAGGATAAGTTGAAGCGCCACTATGTGCATGGTTATGGTGAGTGCCAGACATTGGTTGGTGAGGCGGTAGATGATGCCTTTAAGCGTTTGCTGAAGCCTAGTATTGAGACTGAGTTTGCGGCTCTCAGTAAGCAGAAGGCGGATGAAGAGGCTATCATCGTGTTTGCAGATAACCTGCGCCAGCTCTTGCTCGCTGCTCCTTTAGGTCAGAAGCGAGTGATGGCGGTGGATCCTGGTTTTGCCAATGGTTGCAAGACTTGTTGCCTGGATGCACAAGGTAATCTGATTCATCATGAAATCGTTTATCCTCATCCTCCTCGTAATAAGAAAAATGAGGCTACTTCTGCTATCTTGCGCATGGTGAAGATGTATCAGGTAGAGGCGATGGCTGTGGGTAATGGTACGGCAAGCCGTGAAACCAGCGACTGGTTGCACGAAATAAGTTATCCACACCCTGTGGATATCTATGTTGTAAGCGAGGATGGTGCTTCTATCTATTCTGCTTCCAAGATTGCCAGAGATGAATTCCCGGATGAGGATGTAACCGTACGTGGTGCTGTAAGTATTGGTCGCCGACTGATGGATCCGCTTGCCGAACTGGTAAAGATTGATCCTAAGAGCATCGGTGTAGGACAGTATCAGCATGATGTGGATCAAACACAGCTTAAGAAGAGCTTGGATACCGTGGTGATGAGTTGTGTAAACTCGGTGGGGGTTAACCTAAATACTGCATCCCAGCATCTCCTGACCTACGTGAGTGGTCTCGGTCCTACCCTTGCCAAGAACATTGTGGAATACCGCAGGGAGAATGGAGCCTTTGCTTCGCGTGCCCAGTTGAAGAAGGTGCCACGTCTGGGTCCTTCTGCTTTTGAGCAGTGTGCCGGTTTCCTCCGTATTCCTGGCGCCAAGAATCCTTTGGACAATAGTGCCGTGCATCCAGAGCGTTATGCCCTGGTAGAGCAGATGGCGAAAGATCAGGGAGTCACCGTGAAGCAGCTGGTGGAAGATAAGGATTTGCAGAAGAAAATAGATATCAAGAAATATGTCACTGCTGAGGTGGGTATGCCTACTTTGATGGATATTATGGCTGAGCTTGACAAACCTGGTTTGGATCCTCGTGGAGAGGTTGAAAAATTTGAGTTTGATGCGAGCATCAAGACCATTGAGGATCTGCAGGAGGGTATGGTAGTGCCTGGCATCGTAACCAATATCACCAAATTTGGCGCCTTTGTAGATATCGGTGTTCACAATGATGGCTTGGTTCACGTTTCACAGATGTCAAACCGCTACATCAGTGACCCTAGTGAAGTGGTGAAGCTCCATGAGCATGTGATGGTGAGAGTGACAGAAGTGGATTTGAAGCGCAAGCGCATTGCCTTGTCAATGAAGGGAGTGAAATAATGAATATGAATCAATATATAAATAAAGGTGAAACCCTCGGTAAAGAGGGCTTCACCCATTTTGGAGACAGTACTCATCAAGACAGTTGCTCTCTATCCAGTATCTCTCAAGACTGTATAGAGTCGGCTTATTGCTTTATTCATCAGAAGCTTCGTGTCTATGAGTTTTCTACCAATCCCACGCAGCGTGATGATATCGAATATGCTATCAGCCAGTATGTGGATGGCATGAATCCACAGCTTTATCAGCTGCTTGCTGATGGAAGAGATGGTTTCCTTCTCGACCATGTAAGTTTTGAGCAGGATATGAGAAAGGCACAGGAGCAACTGGAAAAAATGATGGTGTAACCTGTTTATTTCAAATTACAGTCGGGAAGAACTGCCATGCATCTTCTTCCTTCTACGGTTTTCAGGATGCATCCGATGGTCTTTCTACCGATGTTTCTATTGACAGGGACTTGATCCTGTGCAATTATTTCTACATAATGAACGCCGGCATTCGGTACATCCATAGGAAGGGTACCTTCTGCCTGCATCTTGCCGTGTTCGAATCTGTCAACATCATCAAATCTGACGTAATGGTTGGTCTTGCCGTCAATGAATCCTACACATACAGAGTCCTTGTCTGAGGCAACGGACGCAAAGATGAGTTTTTCGCCAGCGTAACGCTTGAATGCTCTGCCCCGTTCTCTCTGCAAGAGCTCTGCCATCGAAACCTTGCATACCTTTCCGCTTTCATAGACAAGAATGAGCCATCCTTCTTCTTCGTCTTCATGAACAGCCAGTTTCAGGCGATAATCCTGCCAGTCGTCTTCATCCAGTATCTTGTATTCGTCCGTGTCCATCAGACAGATGACTGCCGTGATAGGGCGGTAGCCTTCCTCGTAATCGTGCAATGCATTGTTGCGCAGACGTGAGGTTTGGATGTGGTCGGTGATAGGAGCAGATTCTACATGCTTAGTGGAGTTTTTTGACTCCTTGGTAGCTAGAGTGTTTTCTAATGCAGTCGGCATTTCTTCCTGTGTAACCACAGCATGCGGAATGTGCTCTTCTGCCCATTGTTTTCTGATGGCAAGGAATTTGTCCTTGTAGGTTTCGTTTACCTTGCGCGCAGATGTACCCATGCGTTCATAATATACATTGCCTACGGCTTTAGGTGTAGGGCATGGCTCGATGTCGATGATGAGTACCGCATTGCTGATATCCGTATCGAAGTGAGTATGTATATAATGTGCTCCTTCCTGACCGAGATAATAGATAATCTGATTGTTGACATATACCTCGTACTTATCTCTGGAGCCTTTGAAGAGCGGGTTCTTCAAGTCCTCTTCCAATCCCATTTCATAGCCAATATCCGATACGCCCAGATAGAGATGGCCGCCCTCGGCATTGAGGAAGGCACATATTTCCTGCATAATCTTGACGGTTTGTGCCTGCACATCCACTCGCATGGAGTTTTCCGGATAGATGATGGAGGTCTTGAACTCGGTATGGAAATCTTCCTTGCCATAGTTCTTCTTGTTGGAAGATGACTTGTGGAGTTTCAGAAGAGCGCGAATCTTGTCGAGGATATCACCGGCTTGGGTGAGAAGTCCCGATTTCTTCACGAAGTTATGAGAGAGCACGAGCGATGCCAGTTGCTGCAGGTGAGGATCTTCTGTAAGACAGCTCCAACGATACAGGTCTTCGTAGTGTTCCTCGCTATCCAGACAACCGATGATACGCAATTGCATAAAGTCGTGACGAAGGATGGCATTGCGTTCAAACAATTCCGGTTCCTTTTCGGCGATGTGTTCAATCTTGTTGATATCTACCTTATCTAATGTTGCAAAGTCGTTGAGTACCTCCAGGAGCGTAAGTCGACTATCGTAATAACTGGTTCTCTCCTTGCTGTCGAGCATGATGGCAAGAAGTCGGCAGAAATTGAGATAGTTGTATGCCTTGATCTTGTCTTCTTCTAGGGTGGCTTTGGCATCTATGATGCTCATCATTTCCGATACATATACTTTCTCTATAGGCATCGCATTAGCCAATTCATCCTTTTCATTCTTTGGATTGTAAACCTCATGTGCTGCATACCCCAGCATCAGCTGATGGAAAGCATCGGCAAGACTGAATCGGCTTTCCGGTGATTCTCGCAGGAAGGTACCGTTGAGATAACCATTGGTTCCTTCCGTGATGTTATCAACTTCTATCACCATACCTTTTTTCAAATCATCGAGAGTCATGCCAGGGGCAGGACATACGGAAACAGAAAAGCCTTCGCTGCTTACGGCTGGAACCCGAGGTACATCGGGTACCTGAGTGAAGAGCAGACAGGTGAGGCGAGAGTTATAAAACAGATCGTTTACTCGTACGTCGTCTGCGTATTCGCTGATCATATCACGCATGGCAAAGACATAACTTCCATCATTATTGACTTCTTTTACGTAGGCATGCAACAAGAGCGGCATCCCTTGATATTCAAACGACTGGGTGTTGATGTCGCCAGGGAAGAAAGGTACAACATCGTTTAAAACATCTAACGTTCCCACTCCCTCACAACCTTCTTCTACTACTTTGCATTCAAATAAGAGCTGTCCTGCTAATTGTTTGGTTACGATGATGGTCGTTTCATCATCTATATAGAGTTTTCTGTTTTGCTTTTTCGAGGACTTGCGTTTTTGGGAGAATAGAGAGTGGTTGATGTATTCCCACAGTTCCTTATAGTGCTCGATGGTAGTACCTACTTTTCCACGCAGTTTCACCGGTGGTTTTTCGTCCAGGCGGATGGAAAGTCCATGCCACAATCCCATGCGTGAAGCTAGGGGCATATATACATTTTCTTTATCTAGATCCTTTGGCTGTATGGTGATTGCTTGCTCGTTGATGGTGAGAAGAGTTGTTTCATTCTCATATTTGGCAGGTTCAAAACTCTCCACGGTTTCATTGTCCTGTTGGGAGCAGAGCATATTGGCGAGGACGAATGCGTCATCGCTGTTGAAAGGAAGGGCTGCATTGAATTCTGTCGGGGTGAAGAGAGAAAGGAATGCTTTCTGGAGAGTCTTGTTAGGGTCGCTTACATTCATCAGCGAAACCAAGCGATAGAGCAATGCTTGATTCAATGAGTTATCGTAAATCTTATGCGATGCATGACGTCCCAGTATCAGCTCGATGATCAAAACCTGAATCATGGTTTCCTTGGTTGTTGCATCGCTGGAGAGTCTGTCTGTCTGGTGATAGATATTCTCTACATAGCTTTGTAACAGTTTGAGCCATTGCATCTGAAAGGGTTTTCTGTTCCAAAGATATACCTGCTGGCTGCGAAGGGTGGTCAGGATAGACGTGATGAGTTTTTCCATGATCGAAAAGTCGAGCATGAAGATGCATTGCATGATGCAGAACTGCTTGCGTGGATGGTAGATATAGGCACAAGTGGATAGAGTGGAAAGAATCTGGCTGATGGTATGTTCGGCCTTTCCCTCTCTTAATATTCTGATGGCTTGAATGTAGTAAGATATCAGTTCGATGATATCGGTAAATCGCTGTTCGAGCAGCATGCGTTCGGCTTCCTTGCATCGGGGCAGGAGATACTCTCCCTGTAGCGTTTCGATGCATTGGGAATGAATCTGCAGGAGTAATGTCTGTAATTCATCTTGGCTGAGATGATTGGAGATGCCGGCTATCCATCGGTGGCACTCCAGGTCGAAGATGTCAGAAGGCGTATCTCCGAGCATCAGATTTCTGAACTCAGGGGTATTCCAGTTTTCATCGCCTATGATTTCACGAAAATCTTTATCTGAAAGTGAAAACTCCGACTTATCGGCGCCCAATACTTCTACGAGTTGTACCTCCATGTATTTCTGGCGGAATTTCATCACTCTGCATCTTACTCTAGGAGTGAGCGCTGCATTGATGATGGTATCCCTTTTCAGCATGGCCGTGAAGCCGTATTCGTCTTCCAGGTGATAGAAATCACCTAATGTCATCTTAATCTTGAAATCCACCTCATCATTTTCCTTATAATGTTTTCTCATAAGGTGTTCTATGTTCTGGGAAATGAAAACCTTGCCTAGATGGGTTGTAATCATCAGACAGTCAAGTGTATTAGGGGCGGGTTGCCTCCTTTGGAAGTCAATCTGTCCTACCTTGTAAATTCTGTTTTCTACTTCGATGACGAACTTATGTTCTTCTTCATCAATGCGCAGAACCTTTGCCTTGATATTCTTGTAATTATTCATATAGAATGGTTTTTTGTGATATGATGTTATAATAATACTGCAAAGATATATATATTCTGTGAATTTTCAGTATTTTCTCGTTAAAAAAACTCTAATTTTAACAAAGCATAAAAAGTTGGCATAACGTATGATGCTATGAATATTTTTTTGTATATTTGCATTTTCGATAAAACATTAATAAACTAGAGACGATGAAAGCATTTACATATATTAAAAAAGGAGAATTCGCTTTTGTAGAGAAAGCGAAACCTACCATCAAGGATGCCAAGGATGCTATAGTGAGAGTAACAATGAGCAGTATCTGTACCAGCGACCTGCATATCAAGCATGGTTCAGTGCCTCGTGCCGTACCTGGTATTACCGTGGGGCATGAGATGGTGGGTGTTGTAGAAGAAGTAGGCGGGCAGGTTACCCATGTGAAGCCGGGCGATAGAGTAACGGTGAATGTGGAGACTTATTGTGGCGAATGCTTCTACTGCCAGCATGGATACGTAAACAACTGTACATCTCCTCATGGTGGCTGGGCGTTGGGGTGCAGGATGGATGGTGGACAGACGGAATACGTCAGAGTTCCGTATGCCACTACCGGATTGAATAAGATTCCTGATACGGTGAGCGATGAGCAGGCACTCTTTGTTGGCGATATTCTTGCCACTGGATTCTGGGCAACCCGAATCTCGGAAATTAAGGAAGAAGATACGGTTCTCATTATCGGAGCAGGTCCTACGGGAGTTTGCTGTTTGCTCTGTACCTTACTGAAGAATCCTGGAAAAATCATCGTTTGCGAGAAATCAGAAGCCAGGAGAGCATTTATCCAGGAACATTATCCGCAGGTTCTTGTGGTAGAACCGGAAGATTGCGAAACCTTCGTCGAGGAACAGAGTTTGCATGGTGGAGCCGATGTGGTGATGGAAGTAGCTGGTGGTTCGGATACCTTCCAGTTGGCATGGAAGTGTGCCCGTCCTAATGCCATCGTTACTATTGTAGCTATGTATGATAAGCCCCAGATGCTTCCGCTTCCTGATATGTATGGCAAGAATCTCATTTTCAAGACGGGTGGAGTAGATGGCTGTGATTGTGAGGAAATCCTGAGCTTGATAGCACAGGGCAAGATAGATACCACTCCTCTCATTACCCATCGTTTTCCGTTATCTAGAATAGAGGAAGCTTACGATGTGTTTGAGAATAGAAAAGATGGGGTTATCAAGGTTGCTCTATATTGAGGTTTTCATATAAGTTGCCTTTTATTGAGGTTTCATGTAAATTGAGATTTCACATAAAAACAGGGCGCAAGCTATTCCTGTTGCGGAAAAAGCTTGCGCCCTTGATATATTTACGATGAGTAAATGAGCTTTTCTAAGATTAGAACTTGTAGATAGCACCAAAAGAGATGTTGCTAGCATCTACGTCAACTCCGAATGTAGATGAGCTTTTGCCCTCTTCTGGAGAATAACCTCTGTAACCGAGGAAGCCAATCTTTGAGATGAATTCAACATGCTTTGTAAGCTTAACAGCCAAACCTGGCTTGATGCCTACCTCGTAGAAGTCGCCACCGCCCTTGCTTACACTGCCATAACCGATAGTACCCTCGAAGAAGAGATCAACTACCTTGCTCTCTACTGCTGCATAGCGTACGTAAGGAGCAATAGTGAAGGTAGTAGCATCGCCAACAGGAGAAATCTTGCAAACTTCGCCCTTCTGGATACCTACCTCGATACCGGCATCCCACTTGTTGTTGAACTGATAACCGATTTCTGGGATGAGCTTGTAAGCTGTCTTGCTGTCACCATCACCGATCTTGTTGCTAGAGATACCAGCTGTACCACCGATGTAAACCTGTGCGCTTGCGCAAACAGAAACGAGAGCCATCATAAGGCTCAACATAATCTTCTTCATAATTAATCTTTTAAATCGAAATTAATACTTTGTTTCTTTTCTTTTATTGGAATTCCGCGGGCAAAGGTATAGGAAATATGCGAAAAACAAGAAAAGTTTAACTAGTTTTCTTGTAAAATATGGGAATTTGTTGATTTAAATCAAAAAACGTGGTTATGTGACGACTGTTTCTTCCAATATCTATAAGCAAGTAGGTTGATGATAACTTCCTAATTTTCAGAAAAGAAAAATCCTAACTGCTTATTATCAGGCAGTTAGGATTTTCTTCGGTGCGCCTGATAGGACTCGAACCTACACGGCCTAAACCACTAGATCCTAAGTCTAGCGCGTCTACCAATTTCGCCACAAGCGCATTTGTGAGTGCAAAGATACAATAAATATTCGAATAAAAAGAAGAAATGAGCAGAAAAAAGCGGGTTTGTTTGTTTTTTACGAGAAATAATGGTACTTTTGCAGGCAAACTGAAAATAATCATGATGAAAAAAATGAATTATACAATAAAAATGTAGTAACAATGAATACAAAGACTCTATTATTGTTGGCATCTCTTGTTTTTGCGATGCCATTGTCTGCTCAGAGCCCTCTGGAGGATTTCAAGCGAGACATTACACTCTCGGGTAGTAACTATGTGGCTTATCGCGGGCCTCAGAAGCAGTTAACTCCGGCGCCTAAGGGCTATAAGCCTTTCTATCTGAGCCACTATGGCCGTCATGGCTCCCGCTATATGATTGGCAAGCAGGCGTATGATGTGCCTTATTTCTCTCTGTTGAAGGCGAAGCAGGAAGGTAAGTTGACTGCCAAGGGTGAGGAAACACTGGCTAAGGTGAAGCTGATTCGTGAAGAGGCAAAGGGACGTGATGGCGAGTTGACTCCGCTGGGAGCTCTCCAGCATCAGGGGATTACCAAGCGAATGATGGAAAGATTTCCTGAGATCTTTGCCGGTAATACGAATATTGAGGCACGAAGCACGGTGGTGATCCGCTGCATCCTCTCTATGGAGAATGGCTTGCATCAGTTGCTTCGCATGAATCCTAAGCTCCACATCTTCCATGATGCCAGCGAGCATGATATGTACTATATGAATCAGGGAGACAGATACCTGGATAGCTTGAAAAATAGCGTGGGCATCAAGGTGGTGCAGCAGGAGTTTGCCCAGAAGCACGTTAACTATAGCCGAGTGATGCAGGAACTTTTCAATGATCCGGCTTGGGTGAAGCAGAATATCAACCAGAGCGACTTGAACAGAAAGCTTTATGAGATGGCTAGCTCTATCCAGGGTACAGAGTTGAGAGGCAAGGTTTCGCTTTATGATCTCTTTACTGAGGAGGAGTTGTATCAGAATTGGGTAAGTACCAATATCTGGTGGCAGATGGCGTATGGCAATTCTCCTTATACGGGCAATGTTCAGCCATATTCCCAGCGTAATCTTCTGATGGATATTATCGAGAAGGCTGATAGCTGCATAGCTCTTCCGCATCCGGGTGCTACCTTGAGATATGGTCATGATACGATGGTTACTCCGCTTACTTGCCTCCTGGATCTGAATGGATATGGTGAGGAGATCAGGGATCCAGAGAGAATTTCTTCTCAATGGTTTGATTATAAGATTACTCCGATGGCTACCAACCTTCAGTTTGTATTCTATCGCAACAAGGCGAATGATGTGCTGGTGAAGGTATTGCTCTGCGAGGATGAAGCTACGCTTCCTATCAAGAGCGATGTGGAGCCTTATTACCACTGGAATGATTTCAAGGCTTACTGCCTGGAGAAACTGAAGGGGTATAAGAAATAAAAATATACAGCAATGCGACGCATATAATCATCTATAGAGAAAAAGGAGGGTGTATCCAAGTACACCCTCCTAAAAAATATATATCGAAAACTTTTCGAATTCTTTTATTGTCTTGATAACCAATCTTTGTCTTTCTGATCTTCTTCGAAATCTTTTTCAGAGAAGAGATTGGTTTGACCGGTCAGTTCATCTATTACCTGTTGCTCGCTTTTTCCTGCATCAGGATCGAGATTCTCTACAGCTTCAGCATTCTTACCTGCGCCTTCAGAATCGCCGGTTGTTTCTTCTGCGTCAGAATCTTCTGCTGGAGGCTCCGGGAATCTTGTCGGCTCTAATTCCTCGATGCTTTCCAGTTTCCATGTCGTCAGGCGCTTACCCTTTGCCTTGAAACTCTTCTGAGCGATGAATTGCTCGGCATCGATTTCCTCGGCAGGTCGGATGGCATCCACACCCCCATAGGTAACCTTGAGGCGAGGGAATGGGGTATCGGTGAGCAGGATAAGCTTGCTGTTCGGATTCTCTCCCAGACAATTCTGGTGGCGCTTGGTGGCATCCATCGTAAATCGCTTGATGTATGGATATCCCTCATTGTCGGCATCATAGAGAATGGCTGTCCATATCTTGTGCTCGTCCCATTTCTCCAATCTCAGGATGTTGTCCTCGTAATGGTTGTTCACATCGAAGTTGGTGATGTAGAATTCGCCGTTGTCGAGTACTACCAGGATAGAGTCATCATCGTTGAATTCTCCCAGGAATCTGCCGTTCTCATCATAGTTGATGCGGTTTACATCCGGGTCAAACCATACCTTTCTTCCTCCCAGGGTACTGTGTCCGTGGCTCTTCAATCCGATGCGGCGGATGGTTCGCTTGGTGAGCAGGTTGCCCTTGGCAGCACGTCCCTTGATGAGGATTTCAGAGAAATCTTTCTCCAGGAAGATGCTCTGGCGTTTCTTGCTCAGATCAGGTTCCATCGTCACCTTGATGATTTCTGCCTCGCCGTTAGGGTTGGCGGTGAAGTAGATGATGCGGCTTCCCGGTGTGCCCTGGGTGATATCGTAGAGCTTGTCGCGTGTCATGGCGGTTACGTTGAATCGCTTGATGAAGTAGTCACCCTGCTTGCCGTCACGATATACGCAGTTGTAGATGGTTCGCTTGTCGTTCTTCTTGAACACCTGTACGTGGAGGATGTTCTTACCCACGAATATCTTGTCGGCAACCTTGGTTACCTTGAATTTTCCATCCTTGTAGAAGATGATGATGTCGTCGAGGTCAGAGCAGTTGCATACGAATTCATCCTTCTTCAAGCCTGTACCTACGAAACCTTCCTGTCGGTTGATGTAGAGTTTCTGGTTGGCTTCCACCACCTTGGTCACCTCGATGGTATCGAAGTTCCTGATTTCGGTTTTTCTAGGATGCATCTTTCCGTACTTGCCCTTGAGATACTCAAACCAGTTGATGGTGACATCGGTCATGTGGGCGAGGTCGTTTTCTATTTCAGCCAGTTCTGCCTTGATCTTCAGCAGGAGGTCATCCGCCTTATCCTTATTATATTTCAGGATTCGCTGCATCTTGATTTCCAGGAGCTTGAGGATGTCGTCGCGTGTGATGTCTCGGTGGAAGGAGTATTCCACGTTTCCCTTGCCGTCGATATTGGCTGTGAAGATCTGATCCTTGAACGGCTCCAGCTTGGAGTAGATGAATGCCACTACCTCGTCCTGACTCTTGCTCTGCTCGAACTTGCGCTCCTTGTAGATGCGCTCCTCTATGAAGATGCGTTCAAGCGAGGAGAAGAAGAGCTGTTCTTCCAGCTCGCCCTTTCGGATCATCAGTTCGCGTCGGAGCAATCCCATGGTGCGGTCAACGCTATGTCTGAGCACATCGCTCACGGTGAGGAACTTCGGCTTGTTGTCCTCGATGACGCAACAGTTGGGCGATATGTTGATTTCGCAGTCGCTGAAGGCATAGAGGGCATCCATCGTCTTGTCCGAAGAAGTGCCTGGTGCCAGATGCACGAGGATTTCCACGTTGGCTGATGTTACATCATCCACCTTTCTTGCCTTGATCTTTCCCTTTTCCACCGCCTTGGTGATGGAGTCGATGAGGCTTCCGGTGGTTTTGCTGAATGGTATCTCGCTGATTACGAGTGTCTTGTTGTCGAGCTTGTCTATCTTGGCTCTTACCTTCAGTACGCCTCCTCGCTGTCCGTCGTTGTATTTGCTTACGTCGATAGCACCTCCTGTTGGGAAATCCGGATAGAGCTGGAAGGGTTCTCCCTTGAGATAGTGGATGGCAGCATCGCAGAGGTCGTTGAAGTTATGCGGCAGTACCTTGCTGCTCAAACCCACGGCGATACCCTCGGCACCTTGTGCCAGGAGCAGCGGGAATTTGGCTGGCAGGGTGATAGGTTCCTTGTTTCTGCCATCGTAGGAGAGTTGCCAGTCGGTGGTTTTAGGGTTGAATACCACATCCAGGGCAAATTTCGAGAGTCGTGCCTCGATGTATCGGGGAGCGGCTGCACGGTCGCCGGTGAGTATGTTACCCCAGTTACCCTGTGTGTCGATGAGCAGGTCTTTCTGTCCCATCTGCACGAGTGCATCTCCGATGGATGCGTCTCCGTGAGGGTGGAACTGCATCGTATGTCCCACGATGTTAGCCACCTTGTTGTATCTTCCGTCATCCATGCGCTTCATGGAGTGGAGGATGCGTCGCTGTACGGGTTTCAATCCGTCTTCGATATGAGGCACGGCACGCTCCAGGATGACATACGAAGCATAGTCGAGGAACCAGTTCTGATACATTCCGCTGAGGTGATGTACGGCAGAAGCATCAAAACGGTTCACCGGCTTGTAGTCGGAGTGTTCCTGAGGCGTATTTTCCTCATTTATCTCGTTTTTATCTTTAATTTCGTCGCTCATATATAGCTTTTAATACTTATTTTATTAATTTATGGCAAAAATACAACAATTTTTCGAGAAAAAAGAGTATCTTTGCCGAAAATTTGAAAAAAATAAGATTTAATCATGGCACAGGAAGATGTTTTTAAGAAAATTGTAAGCCATTGCAAGGAATATGGCTTTGTGTTCCCTAGTAGTGAAATTTATGATGGCTTGGCTGCCGTTTACGACTATGGTCAGAATGGTGTTGAGCTCAAGAATAATATCAAGCAGTACTGGTGGCAGAGTATGGTATTGTTGCACGAGAACATTGTAGGTCTCGATGCAGCTATCTTCATGCACCCTACCGTATGGAAGGCTTCTGGACATGTGGATGCCTTCAACGACCCATTGATTGATAACCGTGATTCCAAGAAGCGTTATCGTGCCGATGTGCTCATCGAGGATCACATGGCTAAGTATGAGGAGAAGATTGCCAAGGAGATTGCCAAGGCTCAGAAGCGCTTCGGCGATAGCTTCGATGAGGCTCAGTTCCGCGCTACCAACCCTCGTGTACTGGAGAACCAGAAGAAGTTTGATGATCTCCATGCCCGCTATACTGAGGCAATGCAGGGTCCTAACCTGGAGATGCTGAAGCAGATTATCGAGGATGAGGGTATCGTCTGCCCTATCAGCGGTACCAAGAACTGGACAGACGTTCGCCAGTTCAACCTGATGTTCTCTACCCAGATGGGTGCTGCCAGCGATGCTACAAGCAAGGTTTATCTCCGTCCTGAGACAGCTCAGGGTATCTTCGTAGATTATCTGAGCGTTCAGAAGACCGGTCGTATGAAGTTGCCATTCGGTATCTGCCAGATTGGTAAGGCATTCCGCAACGAGGTAGTTGCCCGTCAGTTCGTATTCCGTATGCGTGAGTTCGAGCAGATGGAGATGCAGTTCTTCTGCCAGCCAGGTACAGAGATGAAGTGGTTTGAGTATTGGAAGAAGGTTCGCCTTGCTTGGCATGAGGCACTGGGCATGGGCAACGAGAACTACCGTTACCACGACCACGAGAAGCTGGCTCACTATGCCAACGCTGCTACCGATATCGAGTTTAAGATGCCATTCGGCTTCAAGGAGGTAGAGGGTATCCACAGCCGTACCAATTTCGACCTTTCTCAGCACGAGAAGTACAGTGGCCGATCTATCAAGTACTTCGATCCTGAGAAGAACGAGAGCTATGTGCCTTACGATGTAGAGACCTCTATCGGTGTTGACCGTATGTTCCTCAGCGTGATGTGCCACTCTTACTGCGAGGAGAAGCTTGAGAATGGTGAGACACGTGTAGTATTGCGCCTGCCAGAGGCATTGGCTCCAGTGAAGTGTGCCGTATTCCCATTGGATAAGAAGGATGGCCTGCCAGAGTTGGCTCACGAGATTGTGGATGAGTTGAAGTTCCACTTCAATACCCACTATGGCGATCCTAAGGATTCCATCGGTAAGCGTTACCGTCGCCAGGATGCCATCGGTACTCCATTCTGTATCACCGTTGACCACGAGACACCTAAGGATCACAAGGTAACTTTGCGTTATCGTGATACCATGGAGCAGGAGCGCGTAGCTATCTCTGACCTTCGTGGCATCATCGAGGATCGCGTAAGTATCACCAGTGTATTAAAGAAACTTGGTAATGAAATTAAGAATTTCTAAATATCTCTTCTTGCTCGTGATGGCAGTGTTCGCCCTGTCATCATGCAGCGAGGATGATAACACCGTAGATGAGTATGCCAACTGGCAGGAGCGCAACGAGCAGGCTTTTGAAGATACTTTGGCTTATGCCCGTCAGCAGAAAGCCAACGGCAGCGATGAATGGAAGGTACTACTCAAATGGTCGCTGCAAAACCAGACATCTAACAAGGATGCTAATGGTAATGCTGTGCCTTTGACTTACAAGGATGCTGATTACATCGTAGTTCATGTCTTGGATAAGGGCAAGGGCAGCGGATGCCCTATGTACACCGATTCTGTGAAGGTGAGCTATCTTGGCAGATTGCTGGGCACTGATACTTATCCTGCAGGTTATGTATTCGATAAGACCTTCGAGGGTACCTACGACAAGGCCACAGCTCAGGTTACAACCAATTTGGCAAGTGGCTGGATAGATGGTTTTACCACAGCCGTGCTCAATATGCACATCGGCGATCATTGGCTGGTGTATATCCCATATCAGCTGGCTTATGGTTCTACCCAGAGTTCGAGTAGCGTAATCCCTGCCTATTCCATGCTTCGCTTCGAGATAGTGCTCGACAGCTACTATCGTCCGGGTCAGGTAATACCGGGTTCTAGAGCTGCTGCCCAGGCACTCAAGGGAGAATGGATTACAGAGTAGGATTTTTTGGGGATTTACACCTTATTATATATAGGTGATAGAATAGAAGCGTTCCTAGGATTGCCGTCTGATGGCATTCTTAGGAACGCTTTGTGTTAACATACCTTTTTGATGTGTTAACAAGTGTTCGTGTTCGCGCACAAAATGTTGTCGATATTAAAAAAATGTTAGTTTTCTGCATTTTTTCGGGTAAAAGTATTGCAGTTCCAGAAAATAGTTGTACCTTTGCATCAGAAAAAATAAGTTTTAGGTTTTTAGTTAGGTAATAGATTTTATTAGGTTTAGTTGTTAGGTAAAGTTAAGATTGTTGTTCATTGGTTTATTGGTTTTAGTTAAGGTAGTTAGAAAAGATTGTTTATTCAAGGACGACAGGTGTTAGTTAAGGTAAGAATAAGATTGTTTATTCAGTGACGACAAAAAACAGTACTGTTCCGCTCTGCGGAAGTTAAGTTTTGGGAAAAACAAAGGTACGAAATTTATAAGATTAAATAAAAGGTGGCGATTCCTTCTCGGAGTCGCCATTTTTTTCGTTAACGCAATTAATAAGAGAATAAATATGTTATTCAAGAATAAGACAGATTATCTGATGGAGTCGATACGCGAGGGTAGGGCGATGGCTCGCAGCGAGAAACTCAATCTCATCGTGGGGTTGAGTATTCCCTCCATGCTGGCACAGATTTCCACCGTAATGATGTTCTTCATCGATGCATCCATGGTGGGACATCTGGGTGCTGAGGCTTCGGCAAGCATCGGACTTATCGAGTCAACCAACTGGCTCATTGGCAGTTTGCTCAGTGCGGCAGCTACCGGTTTCTCGGTGCAGGTGGCTCATTTCATTGGAGCCAACGATTTCGTGAAGGCTCGTCAGGTATTCCGCCATGCCCTGATATGCGGTTTGGTGTTCAGCCTTTGTGTTACCCTGGCATGTGTAGGAGTGCATTCCCATCTGCCTTATTGGCTGGGTGGCGGTGCTGATATTGCGGGCAATTCCTCGCGGTATTTTCTGATATACGGTTTGGCGTTGCCCTTCGTATTCCTGTATCATGTCTCCGAGATGATGCTCAAGTCGGCAGGCAACATGCATACCCCGAGTGTGATGGCGGTGCTGATATGTATCTGCGATGTGGTGTTCAATTACCTCTTCATCTACGTCATGAAGATGGGCGTAGTGGGAGCTGCCTGCGGCACGGCGCTTGCCTATATCTGCATCTCGCTGCCCAATCTCTACCTCACGGCATGCCGTAACCGGATACTCAATCTGCGTCAGGACAAGGAACCTTTCCGATGGGTGAAGGAATACCTGCACCATGCCTGCAAGATCAGCATCCCGATAGCCATACAGAATGTCCTGATGAGCGGTGCGCAGATCGTGAGTACCATGATTGTGGCACCATTGGGCAATATCGCCATTGCTGCCCACTCGTTTGCCATCACCGCCGAGAGCCTCTGCTATATGCCGGGTTATGGTATCGGGGATGCCGCCACCACCCTGGTGGGTCAGACGCATGGTGCCGGGCGTACCGATCTCTGCCGCAATTTCGCCTATATGACGGTGGGATTGGGCATGTGCGTGATGGCATTGATGGGAGTGGTGATGTATGTCTTTGCCCCCGAGATGATAGGTATGCTCTCGCCGGTAGAGAGCATCCGCGAGCTGGGTACCACCTGCCTTCGCATCGAGGCCTTTGCCGAGCCTTTCTTTGCAGCGAGCATCGTAACCTATTGTGTCTGCGTGGGAGCGGGTGATACCCGGAAGCCAGCCGCCATCAATCTAGGTACCATGTGGCTGGTGCGCCTCACCCTGGCTTACGCCCTTTCCAAGAGCTATGGCTTGGAGGGTGTCTGGATTGCGATGGCTACGGAGCTTACCCTCAGAGGCACGCTTTTCCTCATCCGACTTTACCGCGGTTCGTGGATGAAGAGCTTCCAATGTTAGTTTTACGTTAAGATTTGCAGGTATTGGGGAAGATAATCTCCCAAATGCTTGCAAATCTTTTTTATTTTGTGTAATTTTGCAAGCGGAATATTTGAAACAAGAAATTTTATAAATCAATAGCAGATGAAACTAAGAAAGATTTTTGCAGCGTTTCTGCTGTGTTTATCCGTGGGAAGTGCGATGGCACAGATGCCAGCCATTCCTGTGGACAAGAATGTGAAGATTGGTCATCTCGACAATGGATTGACTTACTACATTCGTCACAACAGTTATCCTGAGCATGTAGCCAGCTTCTACATTGCCCAGAAAGTGGGTTCTATCAATGAGAACGATGATCAGCGCGGTTTGGCTCACCTCCTTGAGCACCTCGCCTTCAACGGTACCGATCACTTCAAGGGTAATTCCCTCCAGGATTACCTGCAGAGCATCGGCGTGGAGTATGGTAGAAATCTCAATGCCTATACCAGCGTAGAGAAAACCGTATATTACTTCACCGATGTACCTACTACCCGCCCTACAGCCGTAGATTCATGCATGCTCATCCTCAAGGATTGGAGCAACGGTATCTCTCTTACCGAGGAAGCCATCAATGACGAGCGCGACGTGGTACACAATGAGTACCGTATGCGCATCGTGGGTCAGCAGCGCATGATAGAGCGCTCATTGCCAAAACTCTATCAGAACAACAAGTATGGCTACCGTTTCCCTATCGGATTGATGAGCGTCATCGACGGCTGCAAGCCGGAAACCCTGCGTGCTTACTACCGCAAGTGGTATCGCCCAGACAATCAGGCAATCATCATCGTGGGTGATGTAGATGTCAACCATATCGAGAACAAGATCAAGGAGCTCTTCTCGGGCATCAAGGTGCCTGCCAATGCCGCCAAGATTGAGCCGGTGGAAGTTGCCGATAATGATACAGCCATCTACGTAATCGACAAGGACAAGGAGCAGCAGTATGATATCTTCAATATCTTCATGAAGCATCCTGCCATCCCTAATGCGATGAAGGGCAACATGAGCTATCTCATGAAGGGATACATGGACAATGTGGTTACCTCTATGCTGGGTGCACGCTATGCCGAGATTGCCCAGGAAGCCGACTGCCCATTCCTTCAGGCAGGTGCCGACGACGGCGACTTCCTGCTCTCTTCTACCAAGGGTGCCTTCAGTCTTATCGGCGTGGCTAAGCCAGGTAAGGTAAAGGAGGCTTATGCTGCCGTATTGCGCGAGGCAAAGCGCATGCACGACTTCGGATTCACCGCCACTGAGTATCAGCGTGCCAAGGAGGAGTTCCTGAGCCAGGTAGATAAGACGCTTGCCAACAAGGATAAGATGAAGAACGAGCAGTTTACCACCCAGTATGTGGATAACTTCATCTCCAACGAGCCAATCCCATCGGTAGAGGACGAGAGTCAGTTCTACAAGATGCTAGTACCTCAGCTGCCATTGGAGGCCATCAATGCCTATGCCAAGCAGCTGGTTTGCCAGAGCGATACCAACCTGGTATCGATGGTGCTGATGCGCGAAGCAGAGGGTGCCGTTTATCCTACCGAGAAGGAGCTTGCCGATATCGTGAAGCAGGTGCGCTCTGAGAAGCTGGAGGCATACGTGGACAACGTGAAGCAGGAGCCGCTGATGGCTCAGTTGCCTAAGCCAGGCAAGATCAAGAAGACCGTAGAGAACAAGCAGCTGGGTTACAAGCAGCTTACCCTTTCCAACGGTGCCAAGGTGGTATTGAAGAAGACCGATTTCAAGGATAATGAGATTCTCTTCTCTGCCAATGCCAAGGTGGGTTATTCTGCTCTCGAGAAGAGCGATTACCCTAGCATCATGCTGATGAGCGAGGCTTGGGGTGCCAGCGGTTTGGGCGATTTCTCAAGCACCGAGCTTGAAAAGGCGCTCGCAGGCAAGCAGGCAGGTGTAGGCTTCTCCATCAAGCCTTACAGCCATGGCCTCTCGGGTAATTCTACTCCTAAGGACATTGAGACCCTGATGCAGCTCATCTATCTCAAGATGACAGCATTGAGCAAGGATGAGAAGTCGTTCAAGAATCTTCAGAATACCTTTGCCACTGTTCTTGCCAACCAGAGCAACAATCCTAACATGGTATATCAGGATTCATTGCAGAGCACCCTTTACCTGGGTAGCAAGATTGGCCGCATTCCTACTTCTGCTGAGATCAACGCCATCAACTACGATCGCCTGATGGCGCTTGCCAAGGAGTATTACGGCAATGCCAAGGACTTCACCTTCTACTTCGTGGGCAACTACGATGAGAAGACTCTCCTCCCACTCATTGAGCAGTATATCGCCAGCTTGCCAAACAATGGCTTCAAGCTGAAGAACAAGGAGATTCCATACGCCAAGGGTGAGGTGAAGAACAACTTTACCAAGGCGATGTCTAATCCTCAAACCCAGGCATCAGAGATATGGAGCACCAAGTTGCCATTCTCTATGCAGAATATGGTACTGGCAGATGTAACCTCCCGACTGCTGGAGATGCAGTATCTGCGCACCATCCGTGAGCAGTTGAGTGCAGCTTACCATGCAGGAGCCACCTTCGGCATGCTCCGCGATTTCGATGACAAGGCAGCCATCAGCATTACCGCCAATGCCGGCTTGAATCCGGAGAAGGCTGATACCGCCATCACCTATTTCTTCAAGGGTGTGGAAGAGGTAGAGAAGCAGGTAGATGCTGCCGACTTGCAGAAGGTGAAGGAGATTCTCCTGAAGCAGGCAGGTGTGGATGAGAAGAACAATGCCTACTGGCTTGGCGTTATTGCCAACTATACAGGTATCGGTTTCGATAACTATACCGGCTATAAGGAGTTTGTGAAGAACCTCCGTGGCGAACAGATTTCCGACTTCCTCAAGAATGTACTCCTGAAGAGCGGCAACCACGTTGAGGTAATCATGAAGGCTGAGAAGAGCAAGGAATAATATCCCCCCGCTGGGATATCATTCCGATCAGCATAGAAATCCAAAAAGTCCCGTTGAACGATTTTACTCGCCAACGGGACTTTTTGCCTTTTTTTCTCTTTGTGGTATCAAAGAGTCATTCTGAAAATAATCTTTTTACGTAATTTCCTTTCTCTCTTACGTAAATTTTCTCAAGAGCACTCTCTTGCGAAAGTTACCCTTAGTCATTCTTCTTTGCCTTTGAAGCAAGAGCCTCACGGCGATCGTTGAGAATCTCCTGGCACTTGTTCAATGCCATATTCTCACTCATAGTGTTGACCTTAATTAAATCATTCATAACCTATTGTGATTTGTTAACGGTGCAAAGATAGGGTTTTCCTGTCATATTCGGGGATACTTTTTGAGAAATTTATGCTAATAATCGTTCTTTTTTGATGTATGTCAAAAAAGATGAAACATTTATACCTTTTTCTGAACGATATTTGAACCTTTCGCCATCTCTTTCGTCTAAGAAAATAATAAATAATGATGAAAAAAGCATTTTTTGAAACGAGAGTTACAATTATAATATATAGAAAGTAAAAAATGAAAAAGGTATTTTTGATGGCTGCCCTGGTGCTTGTCAGCACTTCCGGCAGCAATGTATGCGCAATGAATGAAGCTGTTCAGGAGGCTTCACTTTCTGAATTGATGCCTGTGAAGAAAACAACTAAAAAGACATCGAAGAAGACATCGAAGAAGAAAACTACTGCTGGCAGCAGCTCTACCGGCAGCAGCATCATCAATGGCATTCTGAACAATGTGATAGGTTCTGCCACCTTCTCGCAGGCAGATCTCTGCGCCCATACCTGGAAGTACAGCAAGCCGGGTTGCGCCTTCACCTCAGAGAACCTGCTGGCAAAGGCTGGCGGCGAGATTGCTGCCAGCAAGATAGAGGAGGATCTGAGCAAGTACTACAGTAAGTTCGGCTTCAGCAAGAGCAATACCTACTTTACCTTCAAGACCGATGGCACCTTTGCTGCCAAGATCGACGGCAAGTCATGGAACGGCACCTATACCTTCGATGAGAAGACGCATGCCATCCAGCTGAAGGGTTTGCTGTTGAGTGCTTCGGGTTTTGCCACCCGTACAGCCAATGGCATCAGCCTTCTCTTCGAGCAGAAGAAACTGCTCACCCTGGTCAAGACCCTGAGCAAGCTGAATCTTACCGGCAGTACTACGATGAGTGCCGTGAGCAGCATTGTAGATAACTACGATGGCGTGCGCATTGGCTTCGAGATGACGAAGTAAGATTGATTGCAATAAAAGATTTAAGATTTTAGAAGAACGAGTATTTCTTGTACTCTTAATTTAAAACTATATTCAGCAGTGTTGAACTTATGTTCAGCAGTGCTGAACTTGTATTCCACAGTGTTGAACTTAAGTTCAGCACTGCGGAACATAACTTTCTTCGTGGATTACAAACATTTACATACAGTGAAGAGACTAATATTTCCTAGTGAGATAAAAAAAAGTATTCGAAGTTTTATTTTACCTCAACCTGGAGAGGAGTCTTCAATGCATCCAGGTAATCCTTGATGCGGATCTGCCATTCTGCATAGCTCCTTACATCATATTTGCTCCATGCAGCACCGAAGTAATAGCTGTACTTCTCCTGGTTCTTCAAGCCTCGCTTCAAGCCGAGGGCATGGCCGGTGGCACCATCGTGCTTCTTATCAAAGAGCTGGTAGTAGGTGTTGTCGATGCCTTCTGGGAAGAGTACGCCCACATATACCTGGGAATTGTTTACCTCGATGTTATCCGTAGGGTCGGCATAGCTTACGTAATCCTTGGCGAAGGTCTTCGTCTCCGTATCCTCCTCGTGGATTGGGAAACCGGTGGCGAAATCTGTAGGAGTGGTCAAGCCGTCATACCATACGGTCATCTTGTTGAAGTTGCTGCCCTTGTCGAGCGAGATGATGCGGTGCTCCACCACGTTCTTCATATCGCCTACGGTAGATGGGTTGTAAGTCAATTCCACGGTGAAGCGGAGCGGACCATTATCCATTATCCTGTAATCCTTGTAGCAGTAAGGCAGCACCTGGTTCTTGCCCACCATCAGGCTTGGTGCACCCAATCCCAGGGTAGCGCCCACACGATAAGGATCCAATCCGTTGCCATGGTCGAGATGGAAGGAGGTGAGGATGTCCGTCTCTCGTGATTCTGCCTGAAGAGCCTTGATTTGCTTGGCAAGAGCAGCTGCCTTTGCTGTATTCTTCTCTACCTTCTCCTGCTTCTGCAAGGCTCTCACCTTGGCATCCATCTTATCGCCCTTGATATTTCCGTTCATATCCTTTACGTATCGCTCGTAAACCACGGTATCAGGAGTGTTCTTCACCCAGATGTCGGTGCCGAAGGAGCGCTCGCCGGTCTTCTGAAGGGCAGGGCCATATACGCGGTAGGCGCATCGGTCGTTCTCCCATGCGATATCGTCTTTTCTTATCTTATAGAGAGCGCCGGTGGCATAAACCTTCTGCTGGTAAGGCTTGCCGATGCTCACGTAGTAAGTGGCAGAACCGTGAGGGCGCACGCTGGCATCGATGAGCAGATAGCCATCGTGGGTAATCTGCGAGCCAATCTGCTGTCCTCGCTTGTTCTTCACTATATAAGCCTCTCCCTTCTTGGGGGTGGCATTGCCCAGCTTCGCCTTCACCTCGCTCATATTGAGAGAGATAAGCTCCGTGCGGGGGGTGGAAGTTGGATTGCTTACCACGATGGTGGCTTGCTGCATGGCTGCGGCTTGCTGTTTCGCTCCCTTTCCGTGAGTGGCTTGCTGTGCATGGCAGTAGTTAGAACCTGCCAATGTCAGGAGCATCATCAGGCTTCTGGCCGTGATGCCCTTCATCATTTTTCCGTGAATCTTTTTCATTTTGATTTGTTTTTTTGTTTAATATTCAAGTTTCGCATGTATTACATGCGAAACTTGAGTTTAATACGAATGAATAGTTGAAGCTACTTAAAGCCTTTACTCCTCTATAATGGAAATCTCCATGCTGATATCCTCCTTAGGGCGGTCACCACGCATGGTTTCGCAGTTCTGAATCTTCTCTACTACGTCAAGGCCTTCCTCTACCTCACCGAAAACGGTGTACTGGTTGTCGAGGAATGGGGTTCCGCCCACCTCGGTGTAAGCCTTCTGCTGCTCCTCGGTAAACTTAGGGTAACCCTGCTCCTTGCAGCGCTTCTTGGTTTCATCCACCAGCTTATCCTGGAGCTTCATCAAGCCCTCGCGGTCGCGGTTGCGGCGGAAGTTCATAATTTCATCATGGTGCTCCTTGGCAAGCTGGTTGAAGATGTTCTGTTCCATCTGCATGCCCATCTGCTTCTCCATCTGCTTCAGCTCGTTCTGCTTGTAGGTCTTTCCCCAGACGATATAGAATTGGCTGCCGCTGCTCTCACGCTCAGGGTTTACCTCGTCGCCCAGACGGGCAGCGCTCAAGGCACCGCGCTTGTGGAAGAGCTGTGGATAAACAAACTCGGCAGGGATGGTGTAATCAGGTCCGCCCGTGCCCAGCATCTTGCCCTTTGGAGCGCCCTTGCTGTCAGGGTCGCCGCCCTGGATCATGAAATCCTTGATGACACGGTGGAAGAGAGTGCCATCGAAATATCCCTCCTTTGCTAACTTCAAGAAGTTGTCACGATGCTGAGGAGTCTCGTCGTAGAGGCGCACCTTGATGTCGCCCTCTGAAGTCTTGATCAATACTTTAGCCATAATAATTTATAATCAGTATATTTTTTACCTTTTTACTTTTCATAATATTCGTTCCACTCCTTCATAGCCTCCTGCCAGTCGGTTTGCTCACCGCTGGCGATGGCATCCTTCTGCTTCTCGGCTTCATCACGTGCCTTGTCTCTTGCACGTTTCGCCTTCATGGCTTCGATGGTGGCATCGTCGAGAATCTGGATGGCGCCACGCTTGATGGCATCCTGCAGTTCCTCCTCGCCGAAAGCCTTGCCCGGCTCATTGAAGTCAGAGATGTTGAATTCATAATCCACGCGAAGGTCGTGGCGTATCAATTTCTGTTGCAAACGGTTGCCGGCATTCTTCAGGCGCAGCAACTTTCCGATTTCCTTGATTTCTCCTGCTGAGTATTTGTTTCTTCCCATTAATTATTTATTAATATTATATTTCTTTCTTTTTCTTTCCTGTGTTTCAGCGTTTCATCTATATTTCCGTCTCTACTTCCACGCCTTCTTCTGGTTTACCTCTATCAATCTGTCGAATTCGAAATCCGCCTTGATCTTATCCAGAATTCGCTTCACGATGATGTTCATCACGCCGCCCCTGCTGTAATTAGCCGTACACATAAAGTTGGCACGGCCTTCCCTTACCAGCTGGCACGCCATCGCCTCCTTCTCGGGCGTGTTATATACGGCGATGGCATGGCCGCCGTGCTCCTTTACCATCTTCATGCAGGGCACATCGGTTTCTCCATCCCCGAAATAAATCATTCGCGGAAAAGGGATTGGGCGCTTGTTATCAGGAATATACTGGTTCACCCTGCTGTTGTCGCTCACCTGACGGATGCCCTTGTTGATCTTGAAGAGAAACTGCGTCTTCGTGGTATAATCCACGGCTACGGCTGGCCAGTAGGCGATGCCATCCTCATTATAGAGAAACGAGCAGGCATAGATGTTCTCGAATTCCTGAGCGATGGGTGTGCCCTCTATCATCTCCTTCAATCCCGAGGAGTTGATATAGTGCTTGATATCGAGACCGATGCTTGCACCATATTCGTTGATGAACGAGAACCATTGCCTTACGCCACGGAAGAGCTCCACATTCCTGCCGAAGCTCTGGAAGGATTCGCGGGTGAGCGAGATATGGTTCTTCTTCGCTTCATCCAGCATCATGTACATATAGGTAAGAATGCCGTTGGCATCCTTGCCCACGGCAAGCTTCCGGTTTTTATCCCAGAATTCCTCCTTCGTCTTTCCGGTTGCCTGGATGAATCCGAACTCCTGCATATTGCCGGGAGATAATGTCCCGTCAAAATCATAAACCAGTGCTACCTGCGGTCTTTTCTTTGCCATATCCCGTTTCCTTTCCTTCTTTTACTAGAACTTGTCTTTTTCTTCTCTTGCTGGAACTTCCGCCCCTTCATAACCTGCAAATATACATATTTTTCTGCGATAAAGCCATAAGCAGATATATAAAAAAACATAAAGACACGAAAAAAGGCGCGTAAAACTCATTTTCAGAGCCTTACACGCCTTTGATCTTTATGCTAATCTAATAACTTCTCTATGATGAGAGAGATTACTTAACCTCCTCGAAGTCTGCATCCTGAACATCCTGAGCGCCATCGTTAGCACCCTGCTGTGCCTGCTGGCCACCCTGTGCACCCTGAGGACCTGCCTGCTGACCGCCCTGGTACATCTGCTGAGAAGCTGCCTGCATTACGGTGTTCAAGTTGTTGATAGCTGAATCGATGGCTGCAACATCACCTGCCTTGTGAGCATCCTTCAACTGCTGCAATGCCTGCTCGATGCCTGGCTTCTTGTCTGCAGGAATCTTATCACCGTTATCCTTCAGGAAGTTCTCGGTGGTGAAGATCATACTGTCTGCCTGGTTCATCTTGTCGATCTTCTCGCGCTCAGCCTTATCTGCAGCAGCGTTCTGCTCTGCCTCAGCCTTCATGCGGTTGATCTCGTCCTCGCTCAAGCCAGATGAAGCCTCGATGCGGATGCTCTGCTCCTTGCCTGTAGCCTTATCCTTAGCTGATACGTTCAAGATACCGTTGGCATCGATATCGAAGGTAACCTCAATCTGAGGAACACCACGACGAGCTGGAGCGATACCTGTCAGGTTGAACTGGCCGATGCTCTTGTTCTGAGCTGCCATTGGGCGCTCACCCTGCAATACGTGGATGGTAACCTCTGTCTGGTTATCAGCTGCAGTAGAGAACACCTCGCTCTTCTTGCAAGGGATGGTAGAGTTAGCATCGATGAGCTTGGTCATTACACCACCCATGGTCTCGATACCGAGAGTCAATGGAGTAACGTCGAGCAATACGATGTCGCCAACAC
>ERZ779851.1006-NODE-1006-length-26797-cov-6.347244_pt1 | contig 26797 bp, 20 predicted proteins | sample MGYA00511094_ERZ779851 | MGnify/ENA primary metagenome ERZ779851 (study PRJEB29588, sample SAMEA2155512) | human gut metagenome | biome: human gut; feature: human-associated habitat; material: faeces | place: Denmark | collected 2008/2010 ...
CGAGGATGCACACTGCGGCGTATAAGGCAGATGTCGCAAGCGACCGCCGCAGGCGGCTTGCAAAGCGTGTTTCCCGTAGTTTGCGGGCAGCAACGACAGTTAGAAGGAGAAAACAGTGAGCAGATTACATGAATTTGAAGAAGTGATAGGATATCATTTCAACAATCAGGGATTATTAAGACAGGCATTAACCCATAGTTCCTATGCCAATGAAAGACATATGAAGAAGCACTCAGATAATGAGCGGCTGGAATTCTTAGGCGATGCAGTGCTTGAGGTTACATCCAGTGAATTCTTATACCAGAAGTATCCGGATTATTCGGAAGGTGAACTGACCAAGCTCCGGGCAAGCCTTGTGTGTGAGCCGACACTGGCATTTTGTACCAGAGCAATTGATTTGGGAAAATATCTGTATCTGGGAAAAGGAGAGGATTTAACAGGAGGAAGAAATCGGAAATCCATTCTTTCGGATGCATTGGAAGCAGTAATAGGAGCAATTTTTCTGGATGGTGGTTTTGCTAATGCAAAAGAGTTTGTGTTAAAATACATTCTGACAGACATTGAGCACAAACAGCTCTTTTATGATAGCAAGACTATCCTGCAGGAGATAGTACAGGCAGGATATAATGAAGAACTGAATTATCAGTTGATCCGGGAAGAAGGACCGGATCATGATAAGCGGTTTGTGGTAGAAGCCAGAATCGGAGAAAAGTCCATTGGAGAGGGAATGGGACATACAAAGAAAGCAGCAGAACAGGAAGCTGCATATCAGGCGCTGCTTAAGCTGAAACAGCAGGAGAATAAGCGCTCTTAAACGGAGGAAGTTATGTATCTCAAAAGTATTGAAATTCACGGTTTTAAATCATTTGCAAATAAAATTGTATTTGATTTTCACAACGGAATCACAGGCATTGTGGGGCCAAACGGTAGTGGAAAAAGTAATGTTGCGGACGCAGTGCGCTGGGTATTGGGAGAACAGAGTGCCAAGCAGCTTCGTGGCGCAAGCATGCAGGATGTTATTTTTGCGGGAACAGAGAATCGTAAGCCATTAAGTTATGCATATGTTGCGATTACATTAGACAATACAGACCATCAGCTTGCGGTAGATTATTCAGAAGTAACGGTAGCCCGAAGAGTATACCGTTCCGGAGAAAGTGAATATCTTATCAATGGTAATCCATGCCGTCTGAAGGATGTAAGCGAGCTTTTTTATGATACCGGTATCGGTAAAGAAGGTTATTCTATTATCGGACAGGGTCAGATTGAGCGAATCTTAAGCGGTAAGCCGGAGGAAAGAAGAGAACTTTTCGATGAAGCGGCAGGAATCGTAAAATATAAGAGAAGAAAAGTAACCGCCCAGAAGAAATTAGAAAGTGAGCGGGAGAACCTGGTACGTGTCAATGACATTTTGACAGAGTTGGAGCGCCAGGTAGGACCGTTGGAGAAACAGTCAGAGACCGCAAGAATCTATCTTAAGAAAAAGGAAGAGTTAAAGACCTTGGATGTTAACATGTTCCTTTTAGAGATGGAGCGGATTGAGACCCAGACCAAAGAAGTAGAAGAAAAGTTTAAAATTGCAGATACCCAGTTAAAAGAAGACAACGAGGCATACGAGAATATCAAAGCGGAGTATGAGAAAAAAGAGCAGGACATGGAAGAAATGGATGCGAAAATCACAGAAATCCGCGAAGAACTCAGCAATACCAATGTCATGAAGGGAAAACTGGAAGGTCAGATTAATGTATTAAATGAGCAGATTAAGGCTGCACAGATGACAGATGACAGCTTAAAAGCACGTTTGGAGCAGTTAGAAAGTGACCGGAAAGAAAGAAAAGAACAGCAGGAGCATTATCTTGCACAGAAGCAGGAAATTGACAGCCAGGTAGCAGAGATTGAAGCACGCAAGCAGGCAGCTTCTGATGAGTTAGAAAAGATTCAGAAGGAAATTGCCCGCTGTACGCAGGGCATCGAAGAAGGCAAGAATGAGATTATTGAGATTCTGAATAATAAAGCTTCCACAAAAGCAAAATTACAGAAATTCGATACCATGGCAGAGCAGGTAAATATCCGCAAAGCCCAGTTGAATCAGCGTCTCTTAAAGCGTAAAAGCGAAGAAGCAGATTTGCAGAGTGTATTGTCAGAATATCAGGACAAATTAGCAGAAGTAAGTCGTGTGATTGAAGCATTAAAGGCAAAAGAAAAAGAGACCGCAGACTTAATTCAAAGCTGGCGTAAGAAAACAGCAGAGAACCGGAGTGCCTTAGAAAAAGCAACTATTGATTATAATAAGGGAGAATCCCGTCTTGAGACCTTAAAAAATATTGCAGAGCGTTATGAAGGCTATGGAAACAGTATCCGTAAGGTAATGGAGCAGAAGGATAAGGAAGGCGGAATCCTCGGCGTTGTGGCAGACCTCGTTCAGGTGGACAAGAAGTATGAGACAGCCATTGAAGTTGCACTCAGTGGAAATATCCAGAACATTGTTACGAAAGACGAGCAGACAGCAAAGAAAATGATTGCTTATCTGAAACAGAATCGTCTGGGACGTGCCACATTCCTGCCGCTGACCAGTGTTACCGGTAAGGATAACAGCAAGCAGGATGTATTCTTAAAAGAAGAAGGCGTAATCGGAAAGGCAGATACGCTGGTAAAACATGATGCAAAATTTGACGGTGTAATGTCCTATCTTCTTGGAAGAGTCTTTGTTATGGACTCCATTGACCATGCGTTGGCACTGGCGAAGAAGAGCCATTATTCTTTACATATGGTAACCTTGGAGGGTGAGTATTTAAGCCCGGGTGGTTCCATTGCCGGTGGTGCCTTTAAGAATACCGGTAATCTTCTGGGAAGAAAACGCGAAATTGACGATTTGACGAAGAGACTGGAAGAACTGAAGAAAACCATTGCATCCTGCAAGGAGCGGAGCGAAGAAATCCGCACTGCACAGGAACTTGCCATGCAGGATATGGAAAAGGTACGGACTGATTTACAGGAACAGTATTTACAGCAGAATACAGCCAGAATGAATGTAGACCGTACCTTGCAGCAGAAGAATGAAAGCGAGAGCGTATTTGAAGGCTTAAAGAATGAGAGCCAGGATATTGAAGAACAGTTGACGGATATTAAGAAGGGCAAGGAACGTACGGAAGAGGAAATCAAAGAAGCAGAAGTACGGGAAGAAGAAATCAAAGCCCAGGCAGAGCAGTTCCAGGTAATTTTAGAAGAACAGATGAAACTGGAAGAGGCTGCAACTGAAGCTGTTTCCAAGGTGCAGTTAGAGGAAGCCGGATTCACACAGAAACAGGAATTCATACAGGAAAACTTAGAACGTGTGGAAGAAGAATTAGAGCGTGTATACAAGAATCAGGAGTCTTTGAAGAATCAGTCAGCAGAATCCAAAGAAGATGCAAAACGTCATGAGGCAGACATTGAAGCCATCCGAAAGACCATTCTTGCATCCGATGAGAATTATGCGGCATTGAATCAGAAGCTTTCTGAGAGCATTGCTGCAAAAGAACAGATGTCAGCAGAGTATAAGGGATTCTTTGAACGAAGAGAAGAGATTTCCAAGCGGATTGCAAATCTTGACAAAGAGATTTTCCGACTGAACAGCCAGAGAGAGAAGTTAGAAGAGGCAGGTGAATACCAGACCAATTATATGTGGGAGGAATATGAGCTGACTCCGCATAACGCATTGCTGCTTCGCAATGAAGAATATCAGGATTTGCCGGAACTTAAGAAACAGATTTACGGTATCAAGGATGATATCCGAAAATTGGGTGATGTCAATGTCAATGCCATTGAAGAATATAAAGAAATCAGTGAACGTTATACGTTTTTAAAGACGCAGCATGATGATTTAGTAGAAGCAGAGCAGACGCTGGTGGGTATCATTGAAGATCTGGATACCGGAATGCGCAAGCAGTTTACCGAGAAGTTTGCGGAAATCCAGCATGAATTTGACAAGGCATTTAAGGACCTCTTTGGTGGTGGTAAAGGAACCTTAGAGTTAGTCGAGGATGAGGACATCTTAGAGTGCGGCATCCGTATTATTGCGCAGCCACCTGGAAAGAAGCTGCAGAACATGATGCAGTTGTCCGGTGGAGAGAAATCGTTGACAGCCATTGCACTATTATTTGCAATTCAGAACTTAAAGCCATCCCCATTCTGTCTTTTAGACGAGATTGAGGCAGCGTTAGATGATTCTAACGTAGGACGTTTTGCAAAATATCTGCATAAATTAACGAAGAATACGCAGTTTATTATCATTACGCACCGAAGAGGAACTATGGCAGCAGCCGACCGCCTGTACGGAATTACCATGCAGGAGAAGGGTGTATCCACACTGGTAAGTGTAAATCTGATTGAAGAAGATTTAGATAAATAAGAGAAATGAACAGAGAAAGAAGTGACAAGATGGAAGAAGAAAAGAAAGAGAAAAAAGGCTTTTTTGCCCGCCTTGTATCAGGATTAACCAAGACAAGAGATAACATTGTATCCGGTATTGATTCTGTATTTCATGGATTTTCACATATTGATGATGATTTCTATGAAGAAATCGAAGAGATTCTGATTATGGGAGACCTTGGTGTACATGCCACAGAGGCAATTTTGGACAAGTTAAAGGAACGTGTCAAAGAAGAAAAAATCAAAGAGCCGGCAGACTGTAAAGAGCTTCTGATTCAGAGTATCAAAGAGCAGATGGATGTAGGCGAGACTGCATACCGCTTCGAGGAAGAAAAATCTGTCGTTTTAGTCATTGGTGTAAACGGAGTCGGAAAGACAACCTCTGTTGGCAAGCTGGCAGGTAAATTAAAGAGTCAGGGTAAACGCGTGGTTTTAGCTGCGGCAGATACCTTCCGTGCAGCGGCAGGAGACCAGTTAAAGGAATGGGCGAACCGTGCCGGAGTAGACATGATTGGCGGCCAGGAGGGTGCTGACCCGGGCTCTGTGGTATACGATGCAGTAGCAGCTGCGAAAGCAAGAAAGGCAGATGTCCTTTTGTGCGATACTGCCGGACGGCTTCATAACAAGAAAAACCTGATGGAAGAGCTTCGCAAAATCAACCGTATTCTGGAAAAAGAGTATTCCGATGCATACCGCGAGACCTTGGTAGTATTGGATGCTACAACCGGACAGAATGCACTGGCACAGGCAAGACAGTTTGCAGAGGTGGCAGACATTACCGGAATTATTTTAACGAAAATGGACGGAACCGCGAAAGGTGGTATCGCAGTTGCCATTCAGTCAGAGCTTGGCATCCCTGTAAAATATATCGGTGTCGGTGAAACCATAGATGATTTACAGAAATTTGATTCCAGGCAGTTTGTAAATGCATTGTTTGATGTAAAGGAAGATTCGGGAGAAGAAGGAGAGACAGAATGTTAACATTAGATAAATTTGAAGAAGCAAGTGAAAAAGTAAAAGAAGTAACTTTGGAGACCAAATTAATTTACAGCAATTATTTGAGTGAGCAGACCGGTAACAAAGTATATCTGAAACCAGAAAATATGCAGTTTACCGGAGCATATAAGGTACGTGGTGCCTACTATAAAATCAGCACTTTATCCGAAGAAGAAAGAGAGAGGGGACTGATTACCGCTTCCGCAGGAAACCATGCCCAGGGTGTTGCCTATGCAGCAAAATGCTATGGCTGTAAAGCAACCATCGTTATGCCAACCACAACACCACTGATTAAAGTAAACCGTACCAAGAGCTATGGCGCTGATGTAGTACTTTATGGAGATGTTTATGATGAAGCATGTGCACATGCTTATGAACTGGCTGAGAAGCATGGATATACCTTTATCCATCCTTTTGATGATTTGACGGTTGCAACCGGTCAGGGAACCATTGCCATGGAAATCTTTAAAGAACTTCCGCTGGTTGAGTATATTTTAGTTCCAATCGGAGGAGGCGGACTGGCAACCGGTGTTTCCACTCTTGCCAAATTACTGAATCCAAAGATTAAAGTGATTGGTGTAGAACCGGCTGGAGCAAATTGTATGCAGGCTTCCTTTAAGGAGGGTAAGGTTACAACACTTCCGGCAGTAAATACCATTGCAGATGGTACCGCAGTAAAGACTCCGGGAGAAAAAATCTTCCCATATATTCAGAAGAACTTAGACGATATCATCACCGTAAGCGATGATGAGCTGGTCGTATCTTTCCTTGATATGGTAGAAAATCATAAGATGGTGGTAGAGAACTCCGGTTTACTTACCGTTGCCGCATTAAAGCATCTGAATGTGAAAGACAAACGGGTCGTATCCATCTTGAGCGGTGGAAACATGGATGTCATTACCATGTCTTCTGTTGTTCAGCAGGGACTTATTTTCCGTGACAGAATCTTTACTGTATCTGTACTGCTTCCGGATAAGCCGGGTGAGCTTTGTAAAGTGTCCGGAATCATCGCAAGAGAGCAGGGAAATGTTATCAAGCTGGAGCATAACCAGTTTGTAACAACCAACCGTACCGCGGCAGTTGAACTTCGCATTACATTAGAGTGCTTTGGACCGGAGCATAAACAGCAGATTATCAATGCTTTGGAAAAAGAAGGCTATAAACCAAAACAGGTTCGTACCAGCCTGTAAGGGACGTTTATTGGAAAAGGATATTTTTCAATTTCTTTGCAGACAGAAGAAAAAAGTATAGTTTGTAATAAAATAGAAAAAGCCGCATTGGAGAGGAAGAAAAACTTCAGCTCTGATGCGGCTTTTGGAATGGTAGATTATAATTTTTCCGGCGTAAATACACCGATATCATTTCCGGTTCCGCTAAGTGGCATCTGATAACAGGCAGAGTCATTGCCGTATTCATAGAAGTAAAGGTACTGTGAGGTGGTATGTAATGCGGTATAATTACCGGATATCAGTAATTCCTCATTGCTTCCGTCGGTGAGACAGCGGTAGATACCGGCACCCTCTCCATTTTTTTGATAATAGATATAATCCCCGGTGACGTTGTAGCAGTCAATTCTGGATGGGATGATAAGGTTGGCAGTACCGCTGCTTAAAGAGTAGGCGCTCAGTCCATAATCGTTGTCTCCATCCATGTAATAAGCCGTGTCATTGATTACAGTCGGTTCATAACAGGTGCAGCTATAGAGTGTAGCAACAGAGTTGTCGGCAGTATCAAGCTGCAGGAGAGAGTGGGAATCGTTTTCGCCATTAAAGTACATATACTGTCCATTAGAGGAGCAGGTCTTATAAGGAAACTTAGAAACCTGTTCTTTTTTTGTGCCGTCGATTTTTATCCGATACAGGGTAGAAGCCGTTTCTTTGTCATAGTGGATATAGTAAATATAATTTCCGTACAGTCCGGCATAAAGACTTGGGTCGTCATCTAAAATGGTAACCCTGCCTCCATCACGGTTGATACGGCATAAGCTGTTAGTTCCAAAATTCAGAAAAGAGAAATTAGTATCCTTACTCTTGTTATTTCGGACATAGTAAACATAGTGATCATCTGCATTGATATAAGAGACGGTATCATCGGAAAGCTTCTTCATATCAGAACCATCAGGATTCATGGAATAGAGTCGGTGGTTGTCGGAAGGATTACTGAAGAAAACAGTGCCGTTGCTTTCACAGAAAAGTCCGCCATTATAAAGATTACCGGCAGAATTTCCATTGACATAACCGGAATTCATTTTTGTGCGGTTGAGAAAATGAATCAGACAAAACACTGTAATCAGAATAAGAATAATTGCAATCGTGATAAAGAGCTGTTTTTTTTGTTTGTTTTTCATAAGAATCCTCCTTTGATGTTATATGTAATCAGACGATTGTGAAATTTGGAAATACGACAGGAGGATGTTTTTCTTTCCTATAACATTTCCAAATTCCACAATTCTTACGATAAAATTATAACTTTCTTTCGGGAAACTTGCAACCGAAATGGGAATGGTATATGATAGAAAAAAATAATAAGGTGAAAGATAGCAATGAAAGATTTAAAAGAGATAAGAGCAGAAATTGACAGCGTGGACAAAGAGCTGGTGTCACTGTATGAAAAACGTATGGCACTGACTGAACAGGTGGCAGATTATAAGCTTTCTACCGGGAAAAAAGTCTTTGATAAGGCAAGGGAAGAAGAGAAGTTAGAAAAGGTAACTTCCATGGTAGATGACCCGTTTTTAAAGCGTGGAACAAGAGAGCTTTTTGAACATCTGATGAGCATGAGCAGAAAAAGGCAGTATCAGAAGCTGGCAGAAAAAGGCATTATGGAGCCGATACCATTTGAAGAGGTAGCGGCACTTCCGGATAAAAATATAAGAATCGTATATCAGGGAGAAGAGGGCGCATACAGCCAGATGGCAATGCAGCAGTTTTTCCATGATACCACAAACAGTTATCATGTGCAGACCTGGCGGGATGCCATGGAAGCAATCGCAAAAGGAGAAGCAGATTATGCAGTGCTTCCGATTGAGAATTCTTCTGCCGGAATTGTGTCAGAAAATTATGATTTGCTGGTAGAATATGATAATTGTATCGTGGGAGAACAGATTATTCCAATAGACCACTGCCTGCTCGGAACGAAAGGCTCAAAGCTATCTGATATTGAACAGGTATATTCCCATCCGCAGGCACTGATGCAGTGTGGCAGATATTTGGACGAGCATCGGAACTGGGAAAAACACAGCTTTAAGAATACTGCCATGGCAGCAAAAAAAGTAAAAGAAGATGGTCTCCTAAGACAGGCAGCCATTGCCAGCCGTCTTACTGCCGATATTTACAGGCTTGATATATTGGACGAGCATATCCAGGATAACAGCAATAACTGTACAAAGTTTGTTATTGTAACCGGCCGTAAGATATTCTTAAAGAATGCCGGAAAAATCAGTATCTGCTTTGAAATTCCGCATGAAAGTGGATCTCTTTATCATATGTTATCCCATTTTATCTTTAATGATTTGAACATGAATAAGATAGAATCAAGACCATTGGGAGAGCGGAACTGGGAATATCGTTTCTTTATTGACTTTGAAGGAAATTTAAATGAGAGTGCAGTAAAGAATGCATTGCATGGAATCAAAGAAGAAGCTGAAAACTTTAAAATTCTTGGAAATTATTAGAAAGACAGGTAAGACATTAAGATGAAACATTCAGGAGAATTAATTTTATATAAGAACTTTGAAAATGGAGAATTATTTTATAATTTTACATGGATTTTGGAAAACTATGATAGTGAATTTTACAATCGGTCTGATATAGTAGAATTGTATTATAGATGTTTGAACCAACTGATTGAACTGGCAGTGAGCCACGGTTTTGAAGGAAATCTGTGGCACTGTTTTCTTGCGTTTATTATGGTAAATAATGAAAATGCCTACAGTACCGCCTGCGAAATGAAAGGAGCAGTAAACGGAAGTATCAATACGATTGCAGCCCATGATTTTGCTATTTTAAAAGAAATGTTTGATTATAACTTAAATGAAGTGGCAAAGACTCTGGAAATTGATGATATGGATGTGCTTCAGAATTTCAAGGGACCGGATGATAATGGAAGCGTATTTAACAAACGTATCCGTGACTGCATCTGTGAACTGGCTGTAGAACTGGCAGGAGCAAAGGATACCAATGCATTTCAGGACAGCGTAACCGGATTCTATGCAAGATTTGGTGTAGGAAATTTAGGCTTACATAAGGCATTCCGTATCCAGAATACCAACGGTGCTGTAGAACTGGCACCGATTACCAGAATCGCTCATGTGAAACTCGATGACCTGGTAGGCTATGAAATTGCCAAGAAGAAGCTGGTGGATAATACAGAAGCTTTTGTAAAGGGAAAGAGTGCCAATAACTGTCTGTTGTTTGGTGATGCAGGTACCGGTAAATCAACCAGCATAAAGGCAATTGCCAATCAGTATTATGAGCAGGGACTTCGCCTGATTGAAGTTTATAAGCATCAGTTTAAAGATTTGAACACTGTTATTTCCATGATAAAGAACCGTAATTATAAATTTATTATATATATGGATGATTTATCTTTTGAGGAATTTGAAATTGAATACAAATATTTGAAAGCTGTAATTGAAGGTGGGCTGGAGAAGAAACCGGACAATGTGCTGATTTATGCAACCTCAAACCGCAGACATCTGATTCGTGAGAACTTTTCAGATAAAGAGGAAGTGCGTGAGGATATGCATACTTCTGATACCGTACAGGAAAAACTTTCACTGGTATATCGTTTTGGTGTATCTATTTACTTTGGAGCACCGACCAAGAAAGAATTCCAGCAGATTGTAGTAGAACTGGCAGAAAAGCAGGGAGTACATCTTCCGGCAGAAGAGCTTTTAGCAGAAGCCAACAAATGGGAGTTAAGTCATGGTGGACTTTCCGGAAGAACCGCACAGCAGTTTATCAATTATATGTTAGGACAGGAAGTGTAACAGAAGATTTACACAGGAGGAGGAGCACGGATGAAGACTTTTGCAGCAATTTATATCGGGTCTTATGAAATCAGCATGAAAGTGTTTGAGCTTTCCATTAAGAGAGGAATCCGGGAAATTGACCATGTCCGCCATAGAATAGAATTGGGAAGGGATGTTTATTCCCAGGGATATGTTGGATATGAAACAGCGGATGAATTGTGTCAGGTGCTGAAAGAATTCGTGGGGATTATGGAGATGTATCGGACGGATGAGTATGAAGCATATTCAGGTCTTGTCATCCGGGATGCACAGAACGAAGCATTTATTTTAGACCAGATACGGATTCGAACCGGACTTAATGTGAAAGTGCTGAGCAATTCGGAACATCGTTTTATCAGTTATAAGACGGTGGCATCCCAGAAGAATTTTGAGGATATGACCAGTCAGAATGCAGCAGTAGTTGATGTAGGTGGTGGCAGTATGCAGATAACACTTTTTGTAAAAGGAAAGGTAGTTACCACGCAGCATCTTCTGATTGGAATTATGCGTGTGCAGGAGAAACTCTTTGACCTTGGCATGCAAAGCGGTAATTATGAGCAGCAGATTCAGGAAGTTGTAGATAAGGAGTTAGAGGTCTTTAAAGCTCTTTATCTGCCAAAGGATGGCATCCGTTATGTCATTTTTATGGGAGATTATATCTCTGCATTTATGCCGAAAATCAGTAAAGAAAATGGCAAATGTATGGTAGATGCGGACAAGTTCTATCGTTATACGGAGAAGCTGAGAGCAAAGAATACAGGACAGATTGCAAGAGAATTAGGAATTACCAACGAGAGTGATACATTGCTGATTCCGGCACTGGTTATCTATCGTCAGTTAGTTGCCACATTAAATGCCCAGAATGTAGTAGTTCCGGGTGTGAATGTAAATGATGGTATAGCATATGATTATGCGCAGCGGCATAATATGGTGAAAGCAACACATGATTTCGAAGAAGATGTAATATCTGCGGCGGAATGTATGTCCAAAAGATATTTCGGCTATCAGCCACATCTTGAAGCATTAGAGCAGATGGCAGTCCAGATATTTGATGCCATGAAGAAGATTCATGGATTGGGAAACAGAGAGCGGCTGATGCTAAGGACAGCAGCCATTCTCCATGACTGTGGTAAATTTGTCAGTCTGGTTAATGGACCGCAGTGTTCCTATGACATTATTATTTCTTCAGAAATTATTGGATTGACTCATCTGGAGCGTGAAATTGTGGCGTCTACGGTACTTTATAATACATTACCGATAGACAGCTATGACAGACTGGCAGATAAGATGGATCATGACAGTTATCTTACCGTAGCCAAGCTTGCAGCTATCCTTAAGGTGGCAAATGCCATGGATAGAAGCCACAAGCAGAAATTTAAGAATGTAAAGACATCTGTTTCCGGAAGAAATCTGATTATTACCATAGAGACGGAAGATGATGTGACCTTGGAAAAGGGACTGTTTGAGTCCAAGGCGTCCTTCTTTGAAGAAGTATTCAGTATGAAACCGGTGATTAAAGTGAAAAAGGTCTATAGTTAGGAGAGTATGCGAATGGAAAAGTTAAAAGAATATACGAATCCGGAATATTATGAAAACCGTGAGTTGAGCTGGATTAAATTTAATGGCAGAGTATTGAATGAAGCAAGAGACAAATCCATTCCGCTGCTGGAACGGTTAAAATTTGTCAGCATTACTTCGTCAAATCTGGACGAATTTTTCATGGTACGTGTGGCTTCTTTAAAGGATATGGTACATGCGGGCTATAAGAAAACAGATATTGCCGGTATGACAGCGTCTGAACAGTTAGCAGCCATTAATCATGATACCAGGGAACTGGTAGAACTGCAGTATTCTACTTATAACCGTTCCCTGATTCCGCTATTGAATGCAAGAGGAATCTATATTGTAGATGCCTATGAAGATTTGGAGGATTTTCAGGCAGAATATGTAGACCGTTATTTTGAAGAAAATATATATCCGGTACTGACACCGATGGCAGTGGATGCATCCAGACCATTTCCGTTGATTCGCAATAAGACATTAAACATTGTAGCTTTACTGGAAGAAAATCCGAAGAAGGATGACCTCCTTGGCAAAGCAGAAGAGAAGAAGCTAAAGGCAGAGGGTAAAAAGGGAGGAACCATTTATGAATATGCAACCGTTCAGGTGCCATCTGTATTACCAAGGCTGATTCCGATTCCATCCGTGAAGGAAGGCGAGAAATCCTTTATCCTGTTGGAGCAGATTATTGAGAAGAATATTTCCAAATTGTTCTTAGGTCATAAAGTGGTCTGTGCTTATCCGTATCGTATTATGCGTAATGCGGACCTTTCCTTTGATGAGGACGAAGCAGAGGATTTACTGAAAGAAATTGAAAAATCCTTAAAGAAACGGCAGTGGGGCGAAGTTATCCGGCTGGAAGTGGAATATGGCATTGATAAGCGTCTGCTGGCATTTTTAAAGGATGAACTTCGGGTAGAGTCAGAGGATGATATCTTTAAAATCAATGGACCGATTGATTTGACTTACCTGATGAAGATGTATGGACTGGAAGGCTGTGATGATTTACGTTACAAACCATATACTCCACAGCCGGTGCCACAGATCCAGCAGGGAGAGAGTATCTTTGATGCGATTAAAAAAGGTGATATTTTACTGCATCATCCATACCAGACCTTTGATCCGGTAGTCGAATTTATCCGTCAGGCAGCCAAAGATCCGGATGTACTGGCAATCAAACAGACACTTTACCGTGTCAGCGGCAATTCGCCGATTATTGCATCACTGGCACAGGCAGCAGAAAATGGCAAACAGGTATCTGTTCTGGTAGAATTAAAAGCCCGTTTCGATGAGGAAAATAACATTGTCTGGGCAAAAAAATTAGAGAAAGCAGGCTGCCATGTCATCTATGGTCTGGTGGGCTTAAAGACCCACAGCAAGATTGCACTGGTCGTAAGAAGAGAAGAAGAAGGCATCTGCCGTTATGTACATCTTGGAACCGGAAACTATAACGATTCCACTGCAAAGCTGTACACAGACTGTGGTATCTTTACCTGTTCGGAAGCAATCGGAGAAGATGCAACAGCAGTATTTAATATGTTATCCGGTTATTCTGAACCGCTGTCCTGGAACCGGCTGGTGGTAGCACCAATCTGGCTGCGGAAGCGTTTCTTGAAATTAATTGAGCGTGAAACAAAATACGCCAGAGCGGGAAAGACAGCCAAAATTGTTGCCAAGATGAATTCTCTTTGTGACCGTGATATTATTGCAGCTTTGTATGAAGCATCAGCAGCGGGAGTGCAGATTGATCTGGTTGTACGTGGAATCTGCTGCCTGAAGGTAGGCATTCCAAAGATCAGTGAAAATATCAGAGTGCGTTCCATTGTAGGAAATTTCTTGGAGCACAGCAGAATTTTCTATTTCTATAATGATGGACAGGATGAAATTTACATGGGAAGTGCTGACTGGATGCCACGTAACTTAGACCGCCGTGTAGAGATTATTTTCCCCGTAGAAAATGAAGAGTTAAAGCATAAAGTAATGCATATTCTGGATGTGGAACTGGCAGATAATACGAAAGCACATCTCCTTCAGAAGGATGGCACCTATGAAAAGGTTGACAAACGTGGAAAGGTGCTGGTGAATTCACAGCTGCAGTTCTGCAGGGAAGCAGAAGAAGCAGCACCAAAGCCTGCGGATGTGGTAAAAGACCGTATTTTTATTCCGGCAGAACCGGTAGAGGACTAAAGAAATCAGACACTTTTTCCGATATATAATATGAAACCATTGAAATAAAGCTCCAGGGAGGGGATTGTCGCATACGGATATGACGGTTATTTTAAGGTTCCGGTTGTTTTGCTCGTTCACGAGCAGGAAAGACAGCAGAATAGAGGGTATTCGGATGAATCCAGCCGGAAAAAATGTTCCGAAAATGAATTTGAACGAATCTTTCGAAATGCATTAGACGAGGTGAAAGACAAAAAATAGAAAGTATCTATAAAGAGGGACTGTTGTTTTACAGAAATTGTAAAATGACAGTCCCTCTTGGTGTACATGAGTAGTAAGCTATCTGCAATGCAGCGCATTTTTAATATCTGATAAAATATAATAAGGAATCGGCATATGTCTTGTTCCGTTTCCCATGGAAATATAAGGTTTGTTACTTCCGTGGAAGTCAGAGCCACCGGAAATAAGCAGATGATATTTTTGTGCAAGCTTCTTAATGTTTCGTTCATCGCCAAGCTGGTAGCTGGAATAGACGGCTTCAATACCATCTAAATGGCTTTCTTCTACCAGTGTCTGAACCAGAGCGTCCAATCGGTCTGCATTCATGCGATAGAGTACCGGATGGGCTAAAATGGCAAGACCACCGGCATGATGAATCAGGGAAATACCTTCCTGCGGAGTGATTTTAGGACGGTCTACATAATAAGGACAGTCATCTCCGATATATTTACTGAATACTGTATTCATATCTTTGGCAAGACCATGATTTACAAGGTATCTTGCAATATGTGCTCTTGTAATGACTGCATCCGGAAATTCTCTGATAAGACTGTCATAATCAATGGCAAGGTGTGCCTCCTGCTGCAGTTTATCAACCATCAGGCGGTTGCGGTCTGTGCGGGAAGAACGGAATGCATTTAATTTGTTATTAAATACTTTATCGTCCGGGTTAATATATAGCCCGACCATATGGATTTCACGGTCATCCAGTTCACAAGAGAGTTCAACACCGGCAATGACTTCCGGTGCATCCGGGGAGTTAAGCCGCAAGGTTTCTTCCTGTGCTTCTTTAATACCATCGATACAGTCGTGGTCAGTAAGGGCAAAGGCACATATCGAATGACGTATGGCTTCATGAACCAGCTCAGATGGAGTAAAAGTTCCGTCAGAGCAGGTTGAATGTATATGTAAATCAATAAATCCTGTTTCCATGGTATAATCCTTTCTAACAGCTCGAAATAATTATTTTTTAGAATTATTTATGAATATGATTATAAGAGTAATCTTTCGTTTTGACAATCCGGAAGAAATGAGAAAAATCTTTTGCGTATAAAAACAAAGTCCTATATACTGCAATTAGGAAAAATAATCTGCAGGGGGCAGGAAGCATGAAAAAAAATTTAGAAGTAAGTATGCTTGGAACATTTCGAATGCAATATGGAAATCATTCCTTTATCATAGACCGGAAATCAACGACAAAGACGAACCGGCTGCTTCAGATCATTCTGCATGCGGGTACAGAAGGGGTAACAAGGGAAGAACTGGTGGGAAGACTTTGGGAAAATGAGGAGGTTGCAAACCCATCCAACAGTTTCCGGGCAATTCTTTTCCGGGTGCGGAAACTGCTTAAGGAGCAGGGACTGCCGGAGAGCGATTATATTATAAGCCGAAAGGGAGTTTATTGCTGGACGCCGGAAATTCCGTATCACTGTGATTGCATTTCTTTTGAAGAGAAGGCAGAGCATGCATTGAAACAGGCGGAAGATTTTGGAAAAGCAGAATTAGAGGAAGCAGTCAGGTTGTACCGTGGAGAATTTTTGCCGGCACTGGGAGCATCAGAATGGGTAATTTTCTGGGCAACGAAATACCGGAAATTATATATGTCCTGTGTAAAGAGACTGTGCGGAATTTACCGGGATGAGCAGGAGTATCAGAAATTATATGAGATAGCAGAAAAAGCAGCGGTACTTTATCCACTGGATGACTGGCAGGTATACCAGATGGAGGCATTGATTGCCATGAAGCGTTCCAAAGAGGCGGTGGCATTATATCATAAGACAGAAGAAATGCTGCTGGCAGAGCTTGGCAGTGAGCCTTCAAAGTCTATGCTGGAACAATTAAAACGAATCAGCAGCTGTGTTACGGAGGATGCCACTCATATTCAGGCAATACAGGAGAAGTTGGAAGAAGAGAGAGAGGAAGGAGCATTTTACTGTTCGTATCCTGTTTTCATTGAAAATTACCGCTTCGCAAAACGGGTTTTGCAGCGTACGGGAAAGAGTGCGTGGCTTCTTATGAGCACCATTACCGATGGGAAGGGGTATGCTTCAGAAGGCGGTGTTCATTTCGAATACATCCGGGCAGAACTGGAGCAGGCATTGAAAAACTCCCTGCGCAGCGGGGACCTGTATACCAGATACAGCACAAACCAGTATCTGATACTTTTAATAGGTATTGAAGAAGAAAATTGCGGACTTGTGATAGAAAGAATCAATGACAACATGGAACGGACGGCTGGAAAGAAATATGTGAAATATCATAAAGTATTGGTGAATGGAACAGACGAGTAGATACGAGGAGAAATACAATACAAACAGGAAGATTTAAGTACAATTCGGAAGAATAAAGAAAAAATAGAAAAATATAACGCTTTTTATAACACAGAGTAGGCTATGATTGGTTATACAATTCATAAATCAACAGGAAATGGATAAAATGAATAAAAGGAGAAAAAACATGAGAGTAGCCAAAATGTTGGGAAAAAGAATTACAGCTTTTGTAATGGCGGCATTGATGGTATTGTCCTTATCCGGAATAACCGGGATGACAGTAAAAGCTGCCGAAAAGGATAATACAATTACGATGCAGCTGCAGGATACAAAGAAAATCGAGTGTTCTGCATGGATTGCTTACGAAACCAAATGGAGTGTTACCAGTGGAAAAGATAAGGTAACATTAAAAAATACAAATAAGAAAGAGGTATCTGTAACTGCGGATAAGACAGGAACAGTTACCTTGAAGTGCAAGTATAAGAATTATCTCTTTCAATGGAAAACAGAAAAATATACCATTAAAATCAGTAAGAGAACTCCGGTATTTGAAGAGAGCATTTCAAATCTGACTTATAACGGAAAAGTCCAGACACTGAATGCAAAGAACTTTGTAAAGGATGGTCCAAAGAGTGGTATTGCTGGAACCTGTGACAAAGAGATTTTAAATGCAGGAACTTATACTTATACGATTACAACACCGGCAACAGATGTATATGAGGCAGGAAGCAGGACTTATACGGTAACTGTAAATAAGGCAGAGGCAGTAATTAAGGAAAAACCATCTGCAACAATCAATCATATGTCCGGAAAACTGAGAGAGTCCCATCTGAATGGCGGAATGGCAGTAGCGGTCAATGATGAGAACCAGGAACTGGAAGGCCATTTTGAGTGGCAGAGCCCGGATGAGACACTGTGGTTTAATACTACCGGAACTGCAATCTTTGAAGATGTAGACCATCATGTAGTATTTGTGCCGGAAGGAAATGCAGCAGAGAACTATAAAGAGACTGTATTTATTGTACCGGTAAGAACCTATTTAAAAGCATTGTATGCAAATCTTACAGCCAGTGATTTTGAATATAATGGCAGTAATGATGAGAAAAACTTAAGCTGTGATGCGAATGCATACAGCTGGGGAATTGAAAAAAATCCAAGCATTTCCATTACTTATACTTATTATGATGAGGCAGGAAACAAATTAAGCAAGGCACCGGTGGATGCAGGAACTTATACGGTAATTGCAACAGCCAGTGCAAAGAAATTTGAATCCGCAGACAGTAATGAAGCAACCTTTACTATCCGGCAGAAAACGTTGACGAATGAAATGGTAACTGCAAAGGATACTGAGTATACTGGAAACACAGTTGCAGTTGTGGTAAAGGATGGAGACAAGACATTAGTAGAAGGAAAAGATTATACTGTAATATACAGTGGAAGTAATCCAAATGCAGGAGAGACATCAGCAGCAATTACCGGAATCGGTAACTATAAAGGAACGGTAAATACAACCTATACCATTCTTCCGAAAGAAGTGGAAAATGACAGCGTGATTGCAACTGCAAAGGAAAAATATTATACCGGAAAAGCAGTAACACTCAGTGAGGAAGATGTAACTGTAACTTATAATGGAAAAGTATTAACAGCAGGAACCGATTATACTGTTGGTAATTACAAAGATAATGTAGAAGAGGGAACTGCGCTGGCAACCGTAACCTTTACCGGTAACTATAGTGGAACTGTAAATGTAAGCTTTGGAATCAGTAAGATTCGTGCAAAAGTATATGCCAAATATGGAAATGGAAAACTGCTGCTGTTAAGCGGAAACTGTATTTTAGACCCGGCTGTATTAGAAGAAGCAGCAGATTATGCAACCACAGAGGAAAGCGTAATCCGTGGATTCATCTTAGAGGATGAAAATGCAGGTGTAGTGACAACATATACAAAACTTTTCCGCAATACAGAGGGTTATAACGTATATGTAAAGGTAGCAGATACATTTACACAGAAGGCAGAGTTCTACATCCGGAAAGCAGGAACTGTCCGTCCGGAAGGAACAGTTGGTGATGCAACAGCAAATTATGATTATGTGGGAAGAGCAGCAGTTTCTTTAAATCAGCTGAAAGTGACAACGGATATGTCTGGTTTTACTGCACCAGCGTCTTTTGATGCAGAAAAGAATTATGATGGAAAGATGCCGGTAACCCTTGCATCTGTTTTAGATGCATATGCAGCAAACAGTGGCATTGCAGGGGATGATGCAAGATTCTACCGCATCGAATGGTACCGGATGATTAATCCGAATTCCTGGCATATTGATGGAGAAATTGTTGATAACAGTTATACCGTTACTTTTATGGTAGACGGAAATGTATATCAGGAAGTACGCGAAGTAAAGGGAACGGAAGTTTCTGTAACAGATCCTGTAAAGGCAGAGACAGAGACAACAATCTATGAATTTACCGGCTGGACTTTAGAAGATGGCAGTAAAGTAAATGTTGCAGATTTAAATGATAGTACCGTAGTGTATGCTTCTTTTGATGAAAAGGAGAAAGAAACTGAGCCGACCGAGCCAGTTGGACCGACTGGACCAACCGAACCAACCCAGCCGACTGAACCGACTGAGCCAACCGAACCGACTGAGCCGACCGAACCAACCCAGCCGACCGAACCAAGCCAGCCGACCGAACCAACCAAGCCAGCCGAATCAACCCAGCCGGCAAATCCAACCCAGCCAGCATCATCAGAAACAGCGGTAACTCCGGCAGACAATAATACACAGCCGGAGACAGCGGCACAGACACCGGTAACCCCGGCACAGACCCCGGTTACACAGACCCAGGTGGCACAGACACCAGTCAGACAGCAGCAGGCAGCACAACAGCCACAGGATGCAGAAGAACCTGTGGTATTAGAAGATGAAGAGGTTCCGCTGGCGAATGTAACGGACGATAATGCAAAACAGGAAGTAACTGCATTAGAAGATGAAGCAGTTCCTCTGGCGGCAAATCCGGCGGGAGAAGATAACTGTATCATCCATTGGATTATGATGATTCTTACGATTGTATTTGCAGGATATAATGTAGTAAGGGCAGTACTTCGTCAGAAGAGAAATGCATAAAGGCAGGAGGCAGAAAGTATGAAAATAGTAGATGGAATCATTGCTGTTATATATGTAATTGCTATGGCAGTGCTGTTTCTCTTGAGAGACTGTGAGAAAGATCTTCCAATGGGAATTCTGGCACTGGCTGTTACCGCAGCTGCAGTAGCATGTATGGTTATCCAGAATAAAAAGCGTGATAGCAAAGCAGCAAGAGCTTAAAAAAATAATATAAATAAGTATTGCAGGCAGGACGATAGAAAATGAAAATACATTTTGTCGTCCTGCTGTTTTTCGTTGCCAGTCATTTGAAGAAAGTTCCCGCTTGACATTATTTTAAAATTGAGTTATTGTATTAATTAAATAATACAATGATAATTGCAAAGAAGAAAAGGAAGATTAGGTATGGCAAAGAAAAAGAAGAAAATGGAGTTTGAAACAATGCAGGTAAAGCTGCCTCATGTAAAGGGGCTGTCCATTGTGCTTCCGGTTATTTATATTTTATGGGTAGCAGTGATGTATTATCTCCTGCTTCCGGCACTGAATATTCATTCCAGAGGTTTATGGCTGTTTGTATTAGGCGTTATATTATTCCCGTTAGGAATAATAGGTGCGTTGGTATCGGCAGCCAGGAAGGCGGAAGGTAAGTCCGCAGGAAAGCTGGAAAAGCCGGTAAACGGTATTTTTGCAGCAGTTGGAGTAATCGGAATTCTGTTCCTGATTCTTTTATTTTATGGCAGCAAAATGTTCCATGCACAGGCATATGCAGATATCCTGACCATCGAAGACAGTGATTTTAACAGCGATATCAATACAGCATCTTCTGTATCAAAGATTGCGTTAATGGATACGGACAGTGCAGTGCTGCTGGGTAATCGTGAAATCGGAAGCCTTTCAGAAGTGGTGAGCCAGTATAATGTATCGGAAGACTACACACAGATTGATTATCAGGGGGCACCAACGAAAGTATCTGCATTAGAGTATGCCGGCTTCTTTAAATATATGGGAAATAAGGAAAATGGTGTTCCGGGTTATATAACTGTTGATCCGGTAGGACAGAAGGCGCAGTATGTTCCGGTAAAGGAAGGAATGATTTATGTTCCGTCTGCTTACTTTGGCAAGGATTTAAGAAGGCATATCCGTATGAATTACCCGGATAAACTTTTCGGAAATCTTCATTTTGAAGTGGACGAAGATGGAAACCCATACTATATTGCCAGTGTATACAAATACACCATCGGTTTATTTGGTGGAGAAACCGTCGAGGGAGCAATCAGCTGTGACCCAATCAGCGGAGACTGTCAGTATTATGATGCATCAGAAGTGCCGAACTGGATGGATGACGTCTTTGACGGGGATCTTCTGGTGGAACAGTATAACTGGTATGGAGAATTATCTAATGGATTTATGAACAGCATCTTCGGAAAAAAAGGCTGTAAGAAATGTACGGAAACGGTAGTAGAGGATGAAGACGGAGATGAGGAATCTTACGAAGCAAACTTCGGCTATGTTGCCAAAGACGGGGATATCTGGATTTATACCGGAGTTACTTCCGTCAATGATGATGCCTCCAATATCGGGTTTATACTGGTAAATGAGCGGACTTCAGAAGCACATTATTACAGTATTGCAGGAGCAGATGAAAGCTCTGCAATGGCTGCTGCAGAAGGAGAAGTGCAGGAGAAAGGATACCGTGCATCTTTCCCGTCTTTGATTAATGTAGATGGTCAGCCGACTTATATTATGGTATTAAAAGATGCCAGCGGCATAGTGAAGCTTTATGGCATGGTAAATGTAGAATCTTATAATATGGTAACAACAGCAGCCAGTCTCGATGAGTGCTTTGCAAAGTATCGTAAGATGACAGGCAGTGATGGTACAGAAAACACTGGGAATCCGGAAGAGGCAGAAAATTCTTCCGGGGACAGCAACAGCACTGCAGGTAATGTACAGACAGCAGCCAAGGGGAAAATAATTCCGGAAGGTGAGACAGAGACAAGAAGTTTTGTAATCAGTGAAATGCAGTATGTTGAGATTGCAGGAGAGACCTATGTTTATCTGGCAGGAGACGACGGTATGGTATACTGGCAGAAGTTTTCTGATAATGAACAATTGATTTTCCTGCATGAGGGAGATACCGTTACTGTAAATGGAATTAAGGATAAAGATAATATTTACTGGATAGATACCATTGGAATCATGCAGTAGGAAGGCGAAGAAATGGAAGCAGCAATCCTTGTAGTAATTATGATTGCAGGATTTACTTATTCAGCAATTAAGACAAAAGAAAGTTGGAAGAACCGCTGCAAACGGACACTGAAAGAAAAATATGGAAAAGAACCTGAGAAAAAGGAATTCAAAAGAGAACTGATAAGAAATTATCTGGATACTGTGGGTGGAACACAGCAGGTGGATGAGGTCACATGGAATGACCTTAATATGGATGATGTGTACCAGAGAATCAACAACTGTGATTCCACCATGGGAGAAGAAATTTTATATGCAAAGCTTCATTATGCGAAGCAGACGAAGGAAGAAGAGGAGCTTTTAGAAAAAAGAATAGCTTTTTGTGAAGTAGATGATGAAAAACGCTATCATCTGGAAGAAACTTTGTCAAAGCTTGGAAAGAGAGACGAGGCTTACTATATTCCATCCTTTATCCAGACAGTAGAGGATTTTGCAATTTCAAATCTCTGGGTTTATCAGATGCTCCGGATATTGCTGGTGGTAGTTGTTGTGGCGGCAGTCGTATTTCATAATATATATGCTCTGTCAGCTTTGGTGGTAGTATTTCTTGTGAATTTGTCGGTGTATATCTTTACGGTCCGGCTGAAGTTTGACCAGGAGATTCATATGATGGGAACGGCGGCATACCTGATTACGGTAGCACGAGAACTGGAGCAGGAATACCGGAAAGACAAAATTTGTGAGGAACTGGCACCGCTGCTTCCGGTATTTGCCAAAATGGATAAGAAGGCATTTCTGCTAAATATCCAGAGCAGAAATGCCATGGGAGATGTGTTTGAAATGCTGCAGGATTTCCTGCTGGGAGTAACCCAGTGGCATATCCTTACTTATATGAAAGTATTGAATCAGTTTATGGATAACCAGGAGGCTTATCTTAAGATTTACCGGGTGGTAGGAGAACTGGATGCAGCAATCAGCACAGGCTCTTTCCGAAAGAGTCTGCCTCTTGTGACAGTACCGGAATATGAGGAAGCAAAGCAGCTTGAGATGGAAGAAATTTATCATCCGCTGCTTCATGGAGCAGTGACCAATTCTATGGAACTTCAGCATAACTGCATTATCACAGGCTCCAATGCTTCCGGTAAGTCAACCTTTATCAAGACCATAGCTGTCAATGTGATACTGGCACAGAGCATTCATACCTGCACCGCAAAAAGAATGCACCTGCCTCATGCAAAAATGATTACTTCCATGGCGGTAAGAGACGATATTTTATCCGGTGACAGTTATTTTATCAAAGAGATTAAATATTTAAAACGTATCCTGGATGCTTTGTCGGAGGATGAACTGGTTATCTGTGTTATTGATGAAATCTTAAGAGGAACCAATACCCAGGAGCGTATTGCAGCTTCAAAAGCAATCATGGAATATCTGGCACATCATAACTGCATTGCAATTGTGGCATCCCATGATAAGGAATTGACGGAGCTTGAAAAAACTGGTTATGACAATTATCATTTTTCCGAAGAGTTTGGAGAAGAGGATATTGTATTTGATTATAAATTGCAGAAGGGACCGGCAAATTCCCAGAATGCAATCCGTCTGCTTTCCTTTACCGGGTTCCCGGAAACGATTATTGAGAGGGCGGAAAATATCAGAAGCGAATATCGGTAAAAATAATGCTTGACGAACGAAATGACATATGGTACTATAAGCAAGTTGAAGAAAGTAGAGTATCCACTCTCACCTTAGCACAATCAAGTGACTAAGTGTTTATAATGAGTATGCAATGAGCGAATCATTTTGAAGTGGATAGTCTGTCTATCCACTTTTTTTGCGGAAATAAACGGAAAGTTGTCTGGCAAAGCTGTGGTGAATTTAATTTTGGAGGTGTACGACCATTAGCGAGTTAATGATCAATGAACAAATCAGAGATAAGGAAGTCCGCCTGATTGGCGCGGATGGTGAACAGTTAGGTATCATGTCAGCAAGAGAAGCATATAAGCTGGCACAGGAAGCAGAACTTGATTTAGTAAAGATTGCTCCTGGAGCAAAGCCACCTGTATGTAAGATTATCGATTACGGTAAATACAGATATGAGCTTGCAAGAAAAGAGAAGGAAGCACGTAAGAAACAGAAAACGGTTGAATTAAAAGAAGTTCGTCTTTCTCCAAATATCGATACCAATGATTTGAATACCAAAATGAATGCCGCAAGAAAGTTCATTTCCAAAGGAAATAAAGTAAAAGTTACACTTCGTTTCCGTGGTAGAGAAATGGCACATGTACAGGCAAGCAAACATATTCTGGATGATTTTGCAGAAGCACTTGCAGATATTGCAGTAGTGGAGAAAGCACCAAAGCTGGAAGGCAGAAGCATGGGTATGGTGCTGGCAGAGAAAAGATAATGATTTTAAGGAGGAATAAATTATGCCAAAACAGAAAACAAGCAGAGCAGCAGCAAAACGTTTCAAATTAACAGGAACAGGAAAATTAAAGAGAAACAAGGCTTATAAGAGACATATCTTAACAAAGAAAACAACTAAGACTAAGAGAAATCTTAGAAAACCTGCAATGACAGATGCAACAAATGTTAAGAATATGAAGAAGATTTTACCATATTTATAAGAATTGGTTAAGGAGGAATAGAACATGGCAAGAATTAAAGGCGGCTTAAACGCTAAAAAGAAACATAATAGAACATTAAAATTAGCTAAAGGTTACAGAGGAGCACGCTCCAAACAGTATAGAGTAGCAAAACAGTCTGTCATGAGAGCCTTAACAAGTTCTTATGCAGGAAGAAAACAGAGAAAGAGACAGTTCAGACAGTTATGGATTGCCCGTATTAACGCAGCAGCAAGAATGAATGGATTATCTTACAGCAAATTTATGTATGGTTTAAAATTAGCTGGTGTTGATATGAACCGTAAAATGTTAGCTGATATGGCTGTAAATGATGCAGAAGGATTTGCAACATTAGCAGAGCTTGCAAAAACAAAACTTGCTTAGTTTTAAGAAGTGGACAAGTTATAAAAGAGGATTGTGGTTATTCGCAATCCTCTTTTTTGATGTTTGGTTCATTTGAAGTTTTTGCGGAAGCATCCTGCCCGGAAGCTTCTTTTTTGATGGAATCCAAATCTTCTCTTAAAGAGTAATGATTCTTAAGTAAGCGGTATACCATGGTATAAGCCCAGATGAGAACTGGGACAACCACAGTGGCATAGATGGAAGCCTTAAGACAGTTTGTGGCAAGATCGCTTCCAATCAATGCAAAAACAAGAGTGGAAACATAGAGGGCAACTAAGAGTACAACACTGATAATTGCAAGAATCTGTTTTGTCTTTTTCATATATGACCTCAACTTTCTTTGATGACCTGTTTTTAGAAAAAAGCAATATACATTATTTTAACATTTGACGGCGGATAGTCAATCAGAAAATGTAAAGTTGCAGAGGATAAATACTTGAAAAAAGCACAAAATATGCTATACTGAAACAAGCGTTATACGACTAAATATGGATTAAAGGATGGATATGAACAATGGCATTATTAGAAGAATGGCAGAAGATTGCTTATGATCAGCAGGCAGATAGAGGAAAATTACAGAAGTTCTGGCAGAGATATTTTATGTTAGAGAAGGGCGTATATGAGAAGCTTTTAACAAACCCGGATGAGAAGGTAGAAGGAACTGTAAAAGAGCTGGCAGAGAAATACGACCTCAGCATTATGGATATGACTGGATTCTTAGATGGAATCAATGACAGCCTGGTAACACCAAACCCAATTGATACTATGGAAGAGGATACCAAGGTAAGCCTTGCATTCGATAAAGAAAAATTATACAAGAACATGGTAGATGCCAAAGCTGACTGGCTCTATGAATTACCACAGTGGGATGAAATTTTTGATGCAGATACCAAGAGAAAGCTTTATTTAGAGCAGAAGAAATCCGGCACTGTTGTAGTTGGAAAGAAAGTCGGAAGAAATGATCCGTGTCCTTGTGGAAGTGGAAAGAAATATAAATTCTGCTGCGGAAGATAAGAATAAAATATTTTGGAAAACATTTGGAAAATATTTCACAGAAAAACTCTTTACATAGCAGAAAAAAGAGTATACAATAGCTTTTGTCAAAAGGACAAAACAAAGAAGAGACGAGTAGCATGACAGGAAGTCAAAGAGAGGAATACATTTGGTGAGAGTATTCTGATGGAGTGTAATGTGAAGACCAGCTCTGAGTGACCCCAATCCGGTCCGGTGATTCCGTTATCATCAGAATGAGCGGTTGTACGATAAGTACGGCAAGCAGGGTGGAACCACGATAGAGTATCGTCCCTGATGCATAAATTTTATGCATCAGGGATTTTTTATTTTAATACCAATATAATAAGAAAAGGAGACTTGAACATGAAAATCACATTAAAAGATGGCTCAGTAAAAGAGTACAGTGAAGCAAAATCAGTCTATGATATTGCAGCAGATATCAGCGAAGGCCTTGCAAGAGTTGCATGCGCCGGTGAAGTAGACGGAGAAGTGGTGGATTTACGAACCGTTCTTGACAAGGACTGCAATTTAAATATTATAACAGCAAGTGATGAAGAAGGATTAAAGGTAATCCGCCATACTGCATCCCATGTACTGGCTCAGGCGGTAAAAAAATTATTCCCGGATGCCAAGATTACGATCGGACCGGCAATTGAAGATGGATTCTATTATGATTTTGATCATGCCCCATTTTCAAGAGAAGACCTCGATAATCTGGAAGCAGAGATGAAGAAGATTATCAAGGAAGGTCATGAATTAAAACGATTCACACTTCCAAGAG
>ERZ779851.1011-NODE-1011-length-26714-cov-2.756442_pt1 | contig 26714 bp, 26 predicted proteins | sample MGYA00511094_ERZ779851 | MGnify/ENA primary metagenome ERZ779851 (study PRJEB29588, sample SAMEA2155512) | human gut metagenome | biome: human gut; feature: human-associated habitat; material: faeces | place: Denmark | collected 2008/2010 ...
CCGTGAGATCCGGAAGAAGGCCGCCGTACTGCCGGAAGTCCTTGCCGCCGGAGAGAAGTACGGCATCAAGGTGCTGATTGATCTGCATTCGTCAGGCGGACGGCAGGTGCTTTCGTCACGGGAGGGCGGTGAATTTCTGGTGGAATTCTGGAAAGAGATTGCCGCCAGATATAAAGGGCACCCTGCGGTCTGGGGATATGATCTGCTGAATGAGCCGCATTCCCGTTATCACAAACCGGGTCTGCCGTCATGGAATGAGCTGGCGGACCGGACGATCCGTGCAATCCGGGAGATTGACGCCGTTACTCCGGTGATCGTGGAGCCGGACCACATGGCGAGTCCGCACATGCTGGAATATCTGCCGGTGTTTTCCGTACCCAATGTTATTTACAGCATCCACACCTATACGCCCGGTTCGATCACGCATCAGCTGAATCCGCGGGCGGAAAAATTTGTCGGCTATCCTGATGGACAGTGGGACAAGCAGGGGGCGATCCGTGAATGGCTGGAACCCGTCCGCGAGTTTCAGCGAAAAACCGGAGCCCGTATCTATGTGGGGGAATTCGGGTGTGTACGCTGGGCGCCCGGAGCGGCGGATTATATCCGGGACTGCATCGAATTTTTTGAGGAATGCGGGTGGGACTGGACCTATCATGCTTTTCGCGAATGGCATGGGTGGAGCGCGGAACACAGCGATGATCCGTCTGTTATGACTCCTGTTCCGACAACAAAGCGGAAAGAGGTTCTGCTCAAAGCCTTTGAAAAAAACAAAAAATAGGAGCTGACCGGAGAAATCCGTAAAATCCCGGCTGAAAGATCATTTTTCATTTGTTTTCCTGAAAAATGCGGATATATTGCAAATGAAGCAGGAAAACAGATAATGATTCAGAGTCAGGGAGAGTACAATGAAGATTCAGGAAATCGCCAAGCTGACCGGAGTTTCACCTTCGACCGTGTCCCGCGTGTTCAGCCATCATCCGAATATCCGGGAGGATGTGCGGGAACGGGTTTTCGCCGTGGCGAAACAGTATTCCTATCATCCGCGTCTTTCGACCAAACAGCGGAATGTGGTGATCATCACGCCGTATGAGTCGATCTATCCGGTGCAGTGCTGTGTGGAAATGCTGCTGATGGCTCTGACGCATGAACTGCCGCGTCACGGATTCCGGCTGGAGATTCTGCCGCAGGATAATCTGGAGCGTTTGGACAGCATCCAGTTCTGTGCGGCGGTGGCGATCGGCGCTGAACCGCGTGAATTCAAAGACTGGGAGAAGCGTTTTTCCGTTCCGCTGGTGATTGTGGACCGCAATGCGGAGAAGGACTATCCGGGCGTGTGGCTGGTACGGTCCGACGAAGAGCAGGCGATGGAGCTTGCCGTAACGCATTTGCAGGAGCGCGGCTGCAAAAAGATCGGCTGCATCATTCACGGAGCTCCGGGGACCGGCAATGCGGATATCCGGTATCAGGCGGTCCGCAAGTCGCTCCTGAACCATGGCTTCCCGGCGGATGAAACGATGGTCTATTATTCTTCCGATGAGCAATATGTGGAGATCATCGGCAAACTGCTGCGCCGGGGGATCGACGCCCTGTTCTGTCCGGGCGGGAGCGGGGGAATCATTGCGGCGTATGCGCTTTCGCTGTTCAACCGCCGGATCCCGGAAGACGTTTCGCTGATCGCATCGGAGCAGACTTTCTTTTCCCGTTACGGAGTTCCGCCGCAGACGACGATCTCGCCGGATTACAAGGCGCTTGCCGCTTCCGCCGCGGATCTGATCGAGGCGCGGATCGGCAATGTGAAATTCCCGCGCCGGACGGTTCTTCCTTATATCCTCAATTTGCGGGAAAGCGTGAAGTGATACGGGAAACGGCGGGGATGAGTTTTTCCGCTTTTTCCGGGATTGCGGCGTATGAAGCGGGAAAACGTGCGGGGTTCCGTGGGCCGCTCTGCGGAAAAACGGAATGCGCCTGTGTGATGCCGGACAGGGAAATCCTGTGCTGTTTCACTTTTTTTTCGTTTCTCTCTTTTATTTTTTCAAACAGGATTTATATTATAATCTTACTATTCAACAGAAATTTTGGAGAATCAACATGGCGAAAGTGCGAGTGGCTATTGTCGGTGCGTCCGGTTATGCGGGCGAGGAACTGATCCGTCTTCTTACGGGACATCCGAATGTGGAGCTCCGTATCATTACCTCCCGGCAGAATGCGGGCAAAGAAATTTCCGAAATCTTTCCCCGGTTCTATGGAATGGAGCTGAAATTTACCGCTCCGGATGTCAAGCAGATCGCCGCCGAATGCGACGCCGCGTTTCTTGCGCTCCCGCACGGACTCGCTTCCGAATATGCGATTCCGCTGATGGAATCCGGAGTGCGTGTGTTCGACATCAGCGCCGATTTCCGTCTCCGCTCCACCGCCAAATACAAAGAGTATTACGGCAAAGATCATCCCGCGCCGGAACTGCTGAAACAGGCGGTCTACGGTTCTCCCGAACGTTACCGCGAACAGATCCGTGACGCCGCGTTCATTGCCTGTCCGGGCTGTTATCCCACGAGCATCATTCTTGCTGTCGCTCCTCTGCTCAAAGCGGGACTGGTCGAAACCAAAGACATCATCATCGCTTCCATGAGCGGTGTTACGGGGGCCGGGCGTAAAGTCGATCTTCCGTATATCTATCCGGAATGCAACGAGAGCATCCGCGCATACGGTCCGGTCGGACACCGCCATCTGCCGGAGATCGAGCAGGAACTCGCGGTTGCCGCCGGAGTCGGGGAGCTCGCGGTCAATTTCATTCCGCACTTGACTCCGATGAATCGCGGCATCAACTCCACGATCATTCTTCAGCCGACCGCGAAATGCACAAAAGAAGCGGTCGGGCAGGTTTACAGTGAGACGTACGGCAGCGAGCGGTTCGTGAAAGTCCTTCCCGCCGGAAAACTGCCGGACACCAAGCATGTCACCATGACGAACCGTTGCGAAATCGGGTTCACGATGGATCCGCATACCGGCAAGCTGCTGGTGTTCAGCTGTATTGACAACCTTACCAAAGGTGCGTCGGGACAGGCTGTTCAGTGTATGAATATCCGGTTCGGCATGGACGAAGGACTTGGCCTCTGCTGAGTTTGTGTTTTTTATCCGGGGAGCGGCTGGGATCCGGCTGTTTCCCGGTTCCGGAACTCCCGCGGTGAAATTCCGCGGAACCGTATGAATTCTGCGGAAAAATAGAGCGCTTTCGCATAGCCGAGCAGAAACGCAATCTCTTTGACGGGCATCGCTGTTTGCGTCAGCAGTTCCTCCGCCTTCCGGATGCGGTGTTCCAGACGGAAATGGTATGGGCTCGTCCCAAAGTACTGCTGAAAGCGCCGGTTGAGCGTTGGCAGGGAGAGATGGAACCGTTTTGCGACATCCGTCATTTGCAGCGGCTCCGCGCAGCGATCCTCCAGAAAGGCCCGGATCTCCTCCATTTCCGGCGGAACCGGAACCGGTTCCCGGCTGTGTCCGAGGAACTGAAGCAGTTCAAAACAGATTCCGCTGTTGATTTCTCCGCTTTCCGTGCTCTGATCGTTATGGTCGATATATGGTTTCAGCCTGTTGAACAGGGAGAGGAACCGTTCTCCGTTTGCGAGCGGGAAGACTGCTGCCCGGTCAAGATGCAGAAGCTGCAGCAGCTGCGTCAGTGCCTGACCGTGCATGACCACTGTTGCAAGACGGGTCGGGATGCCCGGTTGAAAATAGTAGTCGTGATTCTTCTGGCGGTGAAGCAGACAGAGGTCTCCTTTTTCCGCAATGAATGCCAGTCCGCCTGTCCGGAACCATAATTCTCCCTCCAGAATGTATTCGATGGAAAGAAACGGCTGATTGATCCGGTGGATATAACGGTGCTTATTCCAGTTCATCAGGGAGCAGAATGTGGAATAAAGAAGCGGTTTCGGCATCGTCAGATAGTGCTTCCAGTGCAGTTCCTCCCAGTCGTTTTTTCCGTGGGAGTAGACGATGTAATCTTTTCCGTCGAACCGTTCGACTACGCCTTTCTGTTTTTGGAATACGGAACAGTCGGCAAGCGGGCGCATGATTGTATTTCCTATCTTTTTTTTGTGATTTCTTATTTAAATTAACGTTTTTTCCGCTTTTTTCAAGTGCGGACGGGTTATAGTAAGGGAAAACAGAGAAAGGAGACAGCAATGCTGATCGCATCAACAGAAGTTCCCCCGTCCGGGTGGAACAGTTTCGACTGCTACATGGGGTCGATCAACGAGGAGCAGGCGCTTGCCAATCTGGAAGTTTTTCTCCGGAAACTGAAACCTGCCGGGTACGAATATTTCTGTCTGGACGCCGCATGGTATGCCGATGGAGACCAGGAGCTGAACGAGGATTTGCGCAAGGTCGGACAGAACCGCAAGATGCACATGGACGGGTTCGGACGGTATGTGCCGTCTCCGGTGAATTTTCCGCATGGGATCCGTCCGATTGCCGACCCCTGTCATCGGAACGGCATTCGATTCGGTGTGCATGTTATGCGGGGAATGCCGCGTATGGCTCTTGAACGGAATACGTGTATTAAAGGAACGGAACTGCGGGCGCGTGATATTTACGATCCCGACAACTTCTGCTCCTGGTGCAAATACTGGGTCGCGACCGATGCGTCAAAACCCGGAGCATTTGAATATTACAAGAGTGTGGTTGAATATCTGACGGAAGAGCTGGCAGTGGATTTTATCAAGCTCGACGATGTGGTGGAACATCCTGACCATGTGGCGCTGTTTGCAAAAGCTGTCGACGCTGTGCCGCGCCCGGTCCTGCTGAGTCTGTCGCCGGGCGCGCAGGATATTTGGCGGGTGAGCTGGAAGCGGGATGAACCATACGGCAATATGATCCGTGTGACCGCCGATGCGTGGGATTACGATTCCACCAACCTGCTCAAACTTCAGCGCTGGTATGAGTTTGAAGAGCTCAGCGGTCCCCGTCTCTGGGCGGATCTTGACATGCTTCCGCTCGGCGCTTTGCAGGTAACGGTGCCGCGGGATAAGCCGACCGAGCACGGTTCCGCGCGTCAGAGCAGATTGACGCCGAACGGCAAGAGAACGATGATGACGATTTTTGCGCTGAGCTGTTCCCCGCTGATTTTCGGCGGAGATCTTCCCCGGACTCCCGATGACGACATCGCATGGGCGACACATCCCGGTATGCTGGAATGCAACCGCAACGGGATCGTCGGCAGACGTGTAAGCCTGATGCGTCATATTGACGTACGCAAAGCGCCGCGCAAGGATGATCCCGCGCACGGCTGGCTGGGAATTTTCAACATCAACGGTGACCGCCGCCGGGTGAGACTTTCTCCGGAACAGCTTGGATTTGAGCGGATTCCGTCACTGTATAACGTATGGGATGACCACACTGTTTATGTCAATTCCGATGGTATTCTGGAACTTTATCTTCCGCCGTATGGCTGTGAGTTCCTAAAGTATTGATTTCTGTTTTGTGACTGCCGTTTCCGGATGTATCAGCATCCGGAAACGGTTTTATATAGTATCGCCGGTAAAGAAATGATTGTAATGCCGTCTTTGCACAATGGCGCACTGCGGAGTATTGCAGATTTGATGCAAAATATTGAAGTGTTGGATTTGTGCAGAAAAAATATATTTTAATCTTAGCAATGAAAATCCATCATTCCTTTATGTAAATAGCATCTTCGTATTTTTTTAAATAATCATCTACATGATTCAAGCGTAAAAAGAGAAAAGCAATAAAGATTTGCATAAGAATACAAAGTAATAAGAAAATAGGGAAAAGCCAACTTCTTTCATATAAAAAAGTTAAAACAAAAGAATTGCCAAGCGCAATTCCGAAAATGAAACCAGAGATAAAGCGAATCAAGTTGGATGATTTATATTTAGTCACTAATTCATGAACTGTAAAATCAATACCGGCAGGAAGCATTAAACCTGCAAAGCATGCACAATTTTGCAGATAGGATACGTTAGTAAAATACTTAGCAAAAAATGCTCCAAAGAAAGAGCCTGCCAGTATTCCCATACAACGGCTACAGACTCTTATACCAAAGATGAGACAGGTTCTATCATAATCGCATTCAGCATGATGTGAGAGTAGCATTTCCCATCGAATACGTTGCTTTCTGTTGAGCTTTTTCATATAAAATATACCAAAGATGGGGGATATGAAAACGAGTTTCACGCTCCCCCTGTTTAAGTTCCAGTTTCAGTACTGAGCTTTTCCAAAGTTTGTTCCGTTGCATAAAGGACAACGTTTCCGCTTTAGGATATATACGGGAAGGTAAAATAGCCCGCAAAGAAAAATAAAGGCGAGCCAGTTAAATTGTTTTGTCGGTGTTACGTTTCGTTTGCAGTCATGGCAATATTTTGTAGCCATATTTCTCTCCATATATGATTTTCTTGTTTAGAATAATTTCCCTTGAGGTAATGTTTATGCTAAGCCATCGTAATACCTCCTTTCCATAACAGCATTCTATCTTCAGGAAAATGCTACACCTCTACCATCTGAGGAAACAACAACAATTTCAATCAATACCCAAAAGCAAATAATAATCAAAGGAATAATCAGCCAGCCGAGAAAAAGAGTCACCAGTAATTGAACAATACCCCGGTTTCCATATCCGGCGTAAAAATTATGAATCCCAAAAATTCCAAAAAACAGCGCAAGAAGGATATAAATTAAACGGGATTTTGCCGGAGCCATAACAGGTTCCGAACGTATGGATCCGTTATTGGAAGAATTATTATTAATAATATTTAAGCTATTCTTTTTTAAAGTCTCAATTTCCCGTAATGTAAGATCCAATATTTCTCCGCAATATTTACACTTTTTTGCATTGACATGAATGATTCCCATGCAAAACGGGCATTCTTTTGTTTCAGCTCCGCTATTTTTTTTTTGCGTCACACTCAAGTATTATTTCGTTAGCCATGTGGATTTTCTCCGGAAAAGAATTGTTTCTAAAACACAAGTATCAGCAGAAAAACACAAGGGGCTATCAGCCGACGAAACAATGGGTTTTGTGAAAAATGAGAAATTCAGACATAAAAAAAGCCGAACGCTCCAAATCACTACTCTTCGAGGTCCGACCAAGAACCTGCCATCTCATGACGAAGCGCCCGGCAGGATTTGTCAGGAGACAATCCAACCGAGACTATTTCGAACAGGGGTGAAATCCGGACGCATATACTGATAAATATTCCGGATACAAAACCCTTGAGATGGCAAATAAACTTTTTTACTTGGTCGGTTTCGAAGAGTATTTGCTGAAACAGTACGTTTTTTCAAATAACACAACCGCTATCACAGTTTTATTATTAATAACTAATATAACATAGCACCAAGAAAAAAGCAAATTGTCTAGGGCTTATTTTCTGATAATCTTTCGGATTGCATATCGTTGAAAGTCCGCAGTATACCTTGATATGCAATGGTAAAAATAGACAGTTAAAGAACCATTATTTTATTCCAAATAGAAAGAATATGGTTGATTGATACAGATTTTCTTTGCAAGAAATGACGAAAACGGAAATTCTGATTTGCGTCCGGATTTTTCCGGCGTTTGACGGCTTTTTTGGCGGCGGAGCAGAAAAAATACTTGAAAAGATATGTTTTTCTCCATTTTAGATATTCACAAACCTCCGGCTTTGTTGTATAATGTTAATAACGTTAAAATATCAGGAGGTTTCAGATGGAAGTGTTCATAACAAAAATCCGCCGGCAATCGTTTTCTCTTATTGAATTGTTAATCACGATTGCGATTATCGCAATTTTAGCAGGAATCCTTCTTCCCGCATTGAATTCGGCGCGGGAACGGGCGATTGCCGTGAATTGTACCGGTAATTTACGACAAATCGGTCATTTCCTGCATTCTTATGCAGATGATAATCGTGACTGGGGACCGCAGATGTTCGATGCCCATTTCCTGTTGAACGGTTCGGAAATAACGCAGGTATGGCAGGATCGTCTGATGTATTACTACATGCCGGATGTTCCTGTCTCCAATCTGCACCATGTAATAACGACCGAAGAAGAAAAAAGAAAAATCCGTCCGATTTTTGCATGTCCGTCACATAATAATACGGAGTTTCCGCGAAATGAAGTACAATATATCTGGAGACATTACGGTATGAACGAGCACATGGGCGGCGCCGTCGAAAAAAATTCCATACAGGCATACAGCGGGAGGCATCTGTCCCGTCTGCGCAGACCTTCCGCAAGAGTTTGGATTGGAGACTTGGGACCAAATACCAAAACGCAGGGAATACCGGGAGCGCCCCATATCGTCACCGGCGGAGCGCATAGGGAAGTTCAAGGATATTTTATTGCGTACCGTCATCTTTCTCTCGCCAACCTTGTTTTTGCCGACGGACATGCCGCCAGCCGCGGTTATTCGCAGACCCCGCTGACGTATGCCGATTATTTCTTCTCATCCAATCAGGAAAATTAACCCGTTGCGGTTCAACATCGACATGGAGATTTCAATGAAATTTTTTCTTCTGGCAGTTGTCTGTGTTTTCGGAGTCTTTCTGTCCGCCGGAGAGCAGAATGCGCTTATAAACGGAGATTTCAAACTCGGAACCGCCGGATTCGGACTCTGGCGTCTGCTGCGTCCCGATGTCAATCCGGATTTGGAATACATTCCCCTGACCGTGGAGGAGCGGAAACTGGTCCTGGACAACCGCCGCGGTGAATATTTTCAGATCCGCAGTGCGGAATTTCCGCTTCCCGCCGGACGGGATGTGCGTTTTTCCACCTCTTTTCAGTGTCCGGCAGGAGCTCTTGATTTTACGGTTCTGCATATCACCTCCGCGGGGAAATGGATTACGAACCACAAAAAGGGTCCAAAGCTCCGGCAAACCGCAAAAACTGGAGTTTACATTCAATACGAAGCAGTATGGCGGAGCCTGGATGCTGGTCGTTTATTCTTCCGCACCGGAAACTCCGGCAGGAGTTTTCCGTTTTGACTATTTCCGGATTTCCGATGGCGGTCTCCACCCGGAAATCTCCGCATCGTGCCATCCGGAAAAGACGCTTTATACGCTTGACGATGAAAAAATAGCCCATCTCCGCCTGATGCTGAACAATTCCGCTCCGACGGCTCAAACCGGAAAACTGGAACTGACCATCACCGATACGACATTCCGGACTGTTCTGCTTCAGCGGGAGGAGAGTATCAGTCTGGAACCGGGAAGCTGTATCCGGACGATTCCGGTCCCTCTCAGGCGTTTCGGCATGTTCGGAACGGAAGTTCGCTGGAATGGAAAGAAGATTCCGGTTTTTGAGGGAGTCTTTTCGGTGATCGGCAAATATTCCGGAAAACCGTTTATTGACCCGGTAAAGGAGTTTGCAGTCGGAGTCAACGGCGGATTGGGATTCGTGGAGAAACACGGCAATTCCAGAGGCGGATTCGAGGCGCCGGGAATTTCACCTATGAAAAAGTACGAGCTGCTTCAGCAGATGGGATGCCGTCTGATCCGGGACTGGGATTCCGGAATTCAGGCAACCGACTGGCGCCGTTTGGAACCGGAAAGCGGAAAGTTTGATTTTACATACTTCGATTTCTGTGTGAACGCCGCCCGCCGCCATGCGATGCAAATCCTTCCGGTCTTTGGACGGATGTATGAGAACTGGACTCCACGACAGCGGGAATTCCGTCCCGATTGGCTGAATAAAAAACTGGTCCGGATCGAAAAGAATCCGCCGGGAACCAATCCGAAATTTGTTGTCAGGGTTCCACCGATGCCGGAATGGGAACGTTATATTGCCGCGTTTGCCGGACATGCGGGAAAGAGGCTTTCCATCTATGAAATTATGAATGAACCGAATCTGAATATGAGCCCGGAACTTTATGTAAAGTATATGGTGTCCGCGGCGGAAGTTCTGAAACGATATGCGCCGCATGCGGCTGTTATCGGAATCTGTGCAACCGGTGATATGGAAAGTTCGGTTCTCGGATATGTGCGGGAATGTCTCCGTCTCGGAGCCGGAAAATATTTGGACGGAATCAGTTTTCATCCTTATAACGCCCGCACTCTGAATTCTCTGATGCCGGCGGACCGCCAGATCGGAATTCTCCGCGGGATGGCGGACGGAAAGCCGCTGTTCAATACGGAGCTTTATTATCTGTACGACTGGGCGGACACATCGGACAGCGCCGGACAGATCATTCCGCAGGCGTACCACGCGGCACAACGTTTTCTTACGGATCTCGGTGAAGGTTTGCTGTTGAGCTGCGCCGTTCACATGAAGTCCCTCTGGTGCCAGCCACTTCATCCAAGTTACGCGGGGAGCTACCGGACCGAAGCTGTTCCCAACGACGTATTTGTCGCATACAATGCTCTGGCGCGTCTGTTCGAGGGGGCAAAACCGGTGAAAAAACTCCGTTTGGCATACGATGCGGTCTGCTATGTCTATCGTTCCAGAACCGGAAAACTGATTGCCGCAGTATGGAATCATGCGGGGAGAAAAGGCGTTTATGCGGATTTTTCATCGTTCCGGCTGATGGATCTGTTCGGCAATCCGGAGAAGGGCGGGGAAAGACTTCTTGACGGCAAGCCCTGGTACTTATTGCAAGGGAACTTTTCCGGTGCGGAATTCCTTGCCTTGCTTGAAACATTGCCTTTGCGTCTCAATCAGCCGGTTGGAGTCTCTTCCCTTGTCCGCCGGGTCGGGAATTCGGTTTATGCGATGCTCCATAATGAATCCCGTCAAATTCAGGATGGTGTGATCGGGATTTCCGGGGGCGGACTGACCGCCGTTGCTCCGGTCCGTTTCAGACTTCCTGCTCAAAGTCGCCGGGCGTTTGAAATCCCGGTCAAAGAGGTTGGAAACAACCGGAGTCCAACGGAACTGATGCTTTCCCTGAACGGAAACACATTCCGGATTCCGGTTGAAGTTGTCCGGAACAGAAGGATCGGAAAGACGTTCCGGCTGGAAAACGCCGAGGGTAAGCTGGAATTCGCGAACGGGAAAATCACGCTCGAGATGAATGTGACGGATTCCACCGACGCCGGGGCTTCCGGAGGGCGTCCGCTATGGAAAACCGATTGTGTGGAACTGTTTTTCGACACCGATCCTCTGTATATCCCTCTCAACCATCCACAGGCTTATACGCGGAATACGTTCCGGGTCTTTATTACTCCGCGGGATGCCGTGAAGCTGCACATATCCGGTGCGGTCAAGGCTTCCGACTGCAAACTGGATCTCCGGCAGGATAAAACCGGGTACTCTTTCACTCTCGGGATTCCGGCGGACGTTGGAGCGTTGCTTGGATTCGATGTTAAAATTGACGATGCTTCGGGAACCGCCGTTGCGGAGACGGTTCTCGGCGTGGGGAAGGAACTGTTCCGTAACCGCTGTAATTTCAGTATTGCCGGAAAAAAGGAGGAAAAATAAATGAAACTTCTGGTGATCTCTATTCTTTTTGCTGTTTGTTCTGCTTTTGCAACGGATTTTTCCGTAAAAGCGGCAAAGCCGTGGACTATAAAAGGCGGAGTCTATTCCATTGAATTTGACGGAAGCAGGACTTATCCTGCTCTCAGAATTCTGCCGGAAAGACTTAAATCGAATACCTATTATAAACTCTCCTTTAAGGCGGAGCTGAACAATTTTCCGCTGATGATCTGCTTTAAGGGAAAAGACGGGATGTCCGCTCCGGTAAGGCATCAGAACGGCGGACGGAATACGGCGGGGTGGCAGACTTTTTCCTTTTATTTCAGAACGGGGAAGGAAAGTTCAATGATCTTTTTGATTTATCCCAATCCCGGTGCGGCGGGAAGAGCGCAGGTCCGCGATATTTCGCTGGACGAGACAGTCGATTTCGGGAAGAATCTTCTGAGTGAAGGCGATTTTGAATCCGGAAATGCTCTTCTGCCCCGTCATGAAAAATTTAAGGATCAGCTTGCCGTTGTTGATTCCCCGGCATTTTTCTGCGGGGAAAGGAGTCTGCGTCTGGACAAAAAAGCGGAAGATTTTGCGGCGGCAATCACGCGGGATGTTCCGGCGGTTCCCGGCAGAACTGCCGTCATCCGATTCTGGGCGAAGTCGGAGCATGGGACTGTTCCGGGAACCATGTATCTTGATTTTTACCGTCCCGGTCATAAACGACATCTTGTCCGGAGATTCGATTTCAAAGCGCTCCCGGAATGGAAAGAGTTTACATTTTCCTATACGATCCCCGCCGATATGAACGTTTGGACCGCTTTAGAGGAAGGTATGGCGCGGCTTCAATTTCATTTGTTGAAATCCGCAACGGAAGCGACCGTTTATTTGGATCAGCTGGAATACCGGCTGGAATGAGTGTCGCAATGACCGGTTCCGGGTTTGCCGTCACCGGAACGGAATGATGCCGCCGGGATAAAAAAACAGGGAGCCGCGGAGTATCCGCAGCTCCTCCGGCGGGCAGCCGTAAATGCATGATCATACGGTTTTTGCTGCCGGAACGGAAGCCGGCGGAACCGTTTCCATCTGTGAGGTCTCAGCCTTGACGGTTTTCTTTTTCGGTCTCCAGAAAACTGCCGCTCCGATACCGAATGTCATAATCAAAGTAAGAGCTAAAAAGCTGAGTCCGATGGCATATTCTTCTGCTGTCATTTTCCAATTTCCTTTATTTGTCAAAACTGCGTGTGTATGTCCCGGAATGGATACAGTTTTCTCCTGTATTGCCGGGAAAGTGAAACAAAGCGTCCTGTGCGTCAGAATGACAGGAGCGCCGCTGAGGTCCGGCAGAAGAACGGACCCGCACGGACAGGCAGAATTGTTTTCAGAATGATTTGAAAGTGAAAGAGTGCTGATAATGCCCTGTGCCGGAATGCATGGACATATAAGGTCAAACTCAGAAGCGCCGCCAGCCATATCAGAAGCAGAGCAAACGGCGCACGGGAGATGTGGGAACGGCATTGTCCTATTCCCCGGAGCAGCAGACGCTGAACCTGTGAGGCGCTGAGACGCGCGGAGCTGTTTGCGATGGCAAACGCCTGATGATCGGTATTCCGCAGTGTGTTGTCATGATTTGCATTGATAAGCTGAAGAATCATATTCCGGGAAGAGGAATCTGTGCTGAAACAGTTGTCCGCTGCAAGAGCTGCGAGGGATGCCGCAGTCAGGATCAGGAGGCTGCAGACAAAAAACAGCAGATCCCGGCGTGTCGTTCTGCCGGCAGCTGTTCCGGAAGTCGAGTTCCGTATTTGCGGATAAACTGTATCCATTCTGCTTTCCGTCCTTGCTGTTGATCCATCCACAATATAATAACACACCTGTGAAAAAAATCAAGAGGCGGCAATTTTTTTATTTCAGGAAATCCGGATCGTTTATTGATATGGAATTGAGATGTTTGTTTCAAAACAGTTTGGAAGAGACATTCTGAAATACCTGCTCTTGACTTACTGGAAAAATGTTGTATATTATAAAAAGAGGCCGAAGTTTTAACTGAAATCAATAAAAAGGTGACAGTTCCGGGGAGTGGATTCATTTTCCGGAGAAATCTTCGATGTTCTTTTTTGACGGCATTGAGTTTGCCTGCGTTTTTATTTTTCGATTTATTTTCGAAAAAATGAATGTTCGCATTTGGTGGAATCTCTGTTTTGTGCAGAATGCCGTGACCGCTTGTTTATGACCGCCGCCGGCAGAGAAAAGCCTGCGGATTCCGGACTCTCACAGAAAGTGCGATCAAGTGAGGGTGCTTTTGCGTGGACTGAAACGGAGGTTTTCATGGATAAAACCATGATTATAAAGTCGGCAGATCGGTTTTGGGGATATGCTTATGTGCATCCCAGAGCGGAAAAAAAGGTGGAAGAACGTTTGCGGAACAACGGGATTCTCTGTTATCTGCCGAAAGTTCCCCATGCGTATATGATGCACTCGACCAAAGTGGTCACGCTGGTGCCGATGTTTCCCGGATATATTTTCCTCTGTCTCGGAAGGGAAGAAGCGACCGGGCTCCGGTATCAGGAGAAAAAAATCCTGAAAATTGAGCTTTTGTTTGAAAATGAGCGGGAAACACAGTTGATTCAGGAGTTGTGTGCATTGCAGAAATGTGAAGAGTTCGCCCGCTCAAAACCAGTGCTTGTCAATCCCGGAATCCGGCCGGGGGATCGGGTGCGGATTACATCCGGTCCGCTGAAAGATTTGGTCACGGATGTGATTCGCCGGGATGACGGAAATGATTCCGTTATAGTCAATATTTCGGTTTTGGGACAGCATGTGGAGTGTTCCGTTTCAGCCGGCGAACTGAAAAAAATGACAGAATAAGGGTTTCAGTGGCGGAAGCTCTGAATGAGCGGGGCGTTTGTTTCATGCCTGAAAACATTCCGGTTCGTGATAACAGCAAAGATTTCAAAATATACAGGAGGACAGACAGATAATGCAGAATATGGATTTTTGGTTTTTCTGGGATATTTTCCGGAAAAGATGGAGAGTGATTCTTTTTGTCGCGTTTGTGGCGGCAATGCTGACCGGAGTTTACAGCAAACTGTTTATCCGTCCGGTTTACCGTTCCTCGGTGTCGTTGTATTTCGGCCGGGTAACGGAAAGTTCGCCGCTGGAGCGGGCGATTGCCGCATCCGGCGGCAGTGAGCTGGGAGAGACCACCGCACAGCTTGCTCTGGGAACCCAGCTGACTGGCGATTACCGGGAGCTGATCAACTTTGATGTCATTACGGAGGGAGTTCAGGACGAGCTCGCAAAACTGGGCAAATGGCAGAAAAAGCCGTATCGGGTCAGCGCGGATCAGGTCAAAGCGTCGCGGATCATGAAAATCAATATTGACGGCGATGATCCGCTGTTCTGTCAGGAGGTTGCCAACATCTATGCCAAAGAATTCATCAACAAAGTCCAGCAGCTGGTCGGGATTCAGAATACGCAGATTATTGAAGAACCCGCTCTTCAGCTGAGACCGATTTCTCCGAATATCCCGCGCAACATTCTCGGCGGGTTTGCGGCAGGTTTTCTGCTGATGTTTCTGTTTTACATCGCCTTGCGGGTGCTTGACCGCACGATCCGGACTTCGGAAGAAGTGGAAAACGCTCTTCAGGTTCCGGTTGTTGGAACGGTTCACCGTGATAAGGATTATACACTCGACCGGAACAATCCGCTGCTGTTCACCAGCGGGGAGCAGTCCGAAGCGCAGCGGACGCAGATTGCGGAAGATTTCCGTGTGTTCCGGGTGAATCTGATCAACCGGAAACCGGAAGATAAAAAAGACGGTTCCGTGATTGCCGTGACCAGTTCCCACGCAAAAGAAGGGAAGACATTCTGTACCGCGAATCTCGGAGCGGCGCTTGCCGAAGCGGGATACAAAGTGCTGCTGATCGACTGCGATACCGGAAAACGCGGTCTGCAAAGCTATTTCGGCACGGCAAATGAAAAAGGTCTGATGAATATTCTGTCCGATGAAACGGATTTCGATCATACGGTTAAGCGCAATCTGAATAATTTGAATATGGATGTTCTGTTCTGCGGTAATCAGAAAGTGAATTCCGCCAATCTGATGATCTCGCCGAAATTCAAAGAACTGATGGAAAAACTGAAGAAGCAGTACGATTATGCGTTTCTGGATGTTTCCTGTCATCTGGGGTCCGCTGATATTGTGTCCGCTGGGAGTACGGCGGATTCCGTGCTGCTTCTGGTGCGTGCCGGAAAGACCGAAGGCGCAACTGCCAAGCAGACAGTGGAAGCGCTCAAACGCGCCAATCTGGATATTTCCGGTGTGATCCTGAATGGTGTTGACGAGGTGTGAGCATGAATAAGCATGACCTGAGAGCAAGGTTTCACCGGTTGTTTCACAGCACATGGTTTTCCCTGCTTTTTCTGCTGGTGCTTGTTGCCGGACTGGCGACGCTTGCCTATTATGTGACGAAATCGTTTCAGAAAGAGCCGGATTTCGGCGGAATGGTCACGATCCGTCAGGCGGATATGGAGATCGACAATGTACTGCCGGACGGCAACCTCCGTCTTTCGCGGTCAATGGTGCTGGATTACATCACCAATAAAGATGTTTTAGTCCCCATTGCCCGGAGATATGGCTGGGAAGTCCCTTACGAGGAGATGGTGCGGGCGATCGACGTAAAGGAACGTCTGTCCGCCCAGAATAGCTATATCATTATTGCCAATACGCGCAGCATGGCACGTTCCGCCCGTGTCGCCCGTGCGCTGACTCTCAGTTTTCTGGATGACTACCGGAAAAAATGGGAGGTCCAAAGCAGAAAGATTCTTGCCATCTGCGCGGAAAAAATTGCAGGATATGAAAAAGAGCTTGTGCGTCTCAAAAAGCTGAAGCAGCGTTTTCAGGATAAGAATGAGCTGCGTCCGCTGAATACGGAAATTGAAATGAAGGCGCTGAATGAGCAGCTCGTGAAAGCGCAGAGCCAGTTCCTCACGGCTTACGGCGCGTATGTCAGCCGCATGGAGGAAAAACGTTCCGCGCTTCAGCTGGAGCTGGATATGGCGCGTCAGGTTTATACGGACAGCGATATCGAGATCCGCAATATGAAACGGAAACTTGCGGAACTGGACCGTCAGTGCGAACAGATTCGGGAGCAGCTGTCCCGTCAGAAACCGGATCTGTACCGGATGAATATGGATCCGCCGAAACTTACGGGACTTCCGAACGACGTTCTGTATTTTTATGAAAATATTCAGACTTTGCAGCAGATCAAACTTGCTCTGATGCTGGGATCAATCATTGAGGATAAAGAGAAGATGCTGGAACGGGAACTGAAAAAGAAGAATACCATCGAACGTCTGCTTGACAGCAACTCCTGCGATGTGTTTATCCGGGGGGTTGGACAATGACAATTTTACGGGTTGTTTTTTCCGGCGGAGCGATGTTGTCCGCCCTGTTGCTGGCGGGATGTGCTTCCACGCCGTTTGCTCCGGTTGCCGTTCCGGAAAATACGTCGCTCCGGCCGGTTCCTTCGACGGTCCGTTCGGCGCCGTTTGCTGAATTGGAAAAACTCCAGAGGGTCACTGCACCGGATTATGTGATCGCTCCGAATGATACATTCGCGATTGCGGTGGAAGGACAGCCGGCTTTGAGCCGTCCGCGCGTGATTGTGATGCCGGACGGCACGATCAGCGTTGCTCCGATCGGTTCTGTGAAGATCGCCGGTCTGACGCTTCCCGCCGCCGGAAAGCTGCTGAACAGCAAATATGGAAAATTTCTCCGGGAATGCAATGTGGTTCTGGAGCCGCTGGAGCTGAAAAATTACACGTTCACGATCGGCGGAACTGTGACCGAACCGGGAATTTATCCGTTTGTATTCGGTTCCTGCCGGTTGACGGATGCGATCGCAATGGCAAAGGGGCTTCTGTCTGCCGGTACGAATGGGGAGAAACTGGTCCTTGCCGACTTGGAAAATGCCTATATCGCCCGGAACGGCTCCATCCTTCCGATTGATTTCACCAAAGCGTTGGTGGACGGAGATCCGCTTTACAATATCCCGGTCCTCAATGGCGATTATATCTATATCCCGTCGCTGGAAAGCGGCAAAATCACGGTTCTCGGAGAAGTGGACGATCCGGACTGCATTCCCTATCAGCCGAATTTGACTTTGCTTCAGGCGATCGGGCTCGTAGGCGGTCTGAAAGAGACCAATTCGAACGACATCAAGGTGATCCGCGGCGGTCTGAAGAGCCCGGTCGTTTATACGGTCAATATCAAGGATATGCAGCTCGGGCGCTCCAAAGATTTTGCGTTGAAACCGAAAGACATTGTGTTTGTGCCGCGTGACGCGATCAGTGAATGGAACCTGATTATCCGTCAGATTCTGCCGACGATCCAGATGCTCAACGGTCTTGCCGGTCCGTTTGGCAGTCCTTCATCCTTCCTTTATAATTAATACCTAACTCAGGAGCATAGATAAAATGAAAAAGATGATGCTTTTCGGTTTTGCCGCCGCCCTGCTGTTCATGTGCGGATGCAGAACACAGATTGTGACGCTTGACGTTGTCCCGGCGGATGCGCGGGTGATCGCCAACGGCGTGGAATACAACAATAAATCGCCCATCTTCATTGAGGCGAACTCAGGCAAGCAGCTGGTTATTACCGCTTACAAAGACGGATACCGCGACAAAATCCATGTGGTGGATTACTCGCTCAGCACGCTTGGCAAGATCGAGGCCTGGACTTCCATTTTCATTCTGCCTGCAATCGGGCTCTGTTTTGACAATGCCTGGACGCTGAATGAGAACAATATCACTCTGACGTTGGAACCGCTGACTCCGGAAGCGAAAGAAGAGGCTCTGATCACGGCTCCGAGAGTCATTTTTGCGAATCCTCAGCCCGCCGGTGTGGATCAGACGACCGATCCCGAAGCGAAAAAGCTTTTCAATCAGCTCCGGTAAAGTTTTCCCGGCGGAGTTCAACCAGACAATCTGAATCAACAGCACATCCGTTATTTACTCTGAAAAATCTTTGGAGATGAAATGAGTACGAGCAATATTTTCGTTGCCCTGTTGCTTTCTTTTACTGCAGCCGTGATCCTGACGCCGTTTGTACGGTTTGTCCTTCAGAAACTCGGTTTTTGGAATGCTTTGGACAAGGAACGCAAGAAACCGGTTGTCCGCGGCGGGGGGATTGCCGTAGCCGCCGCTTTTCTTCTGAGCGGATATTTGTGGTATTTCTTTGCCGGAAGTCCGGCTGCGCGCACGTTGAACGGTTTTGTCCCGGCAATGCTGATCATGCTTGTCACGGGAGTCATTGACGACCGGTTCGGAATCCGCGCTCTGCCGAAGCTGATGCTTCAGCTTGTGGCGATTGCGTTTCTTTGGTTCTTCGGTTACCGGATCAATACGCTGTTCGGCTGGGAGCTCCCGTGGATGATCAGTCTTGGTCTGACGCTTTTCTGGGGTGTGTCGATCCTTAATGCGTTTAACCTGATTGACGGCATGGATGGGCTTTGTACGGGAAATGCGATGATTGCGGCGGGAGCCTTGCAGTGCATGGCGATCGTCTCCGGTTATTCTCCGGTTCCGGTGGGGCCATTTCTGCTGATCGGCTGCTGCGCCGGGTTTTTGATTTACAACTTTTATCCGGCTAAACTGTTTCTCGGCGATACCGGAAGTCTGTTTCTCGGATTGACCTGCGCGACGTTGTCGCTGGAGATCAGCAGAGGGCATTTCAATGTCCATAATCTGGCGGCGTTTCTGATGGTGTTCTGGATCCCGTTCTGTGACGTCGGTCTGGCCGTTTGGCGCCGGAAAGTGAAAAGTCTGCTGAAAAATTCCGGCTGCGAGATCATGGAGCGCGATTTGTATCATCTGCATTATCGGTTGCAGAATATACTGCATAACCATCGCTTGACAGTTCTGGTTATGTGGTGCGGGATGACGTTGATTGATCTGTTTGCCATTCCTGTGTTCCGGAAACAGTCTCCGGCGTTTACCGCGGTGATTTTTACGATTCTCTGTGTATTTTCTCTGGCGGTGTTAGCGCAGTACGAGCTCCGTTATACCTGCTGTCTGGTAAAGCATACCGTTCAACGGCTGCGGATCCGGGAAGGCCGGCAGAGACTTCCGTTGTTCCGGAAATCGGACAGTCAGTAATTTACTTTTTCAGGGAATTGATTTATAAACAGAAAGTAACATAAACAGGAGGAACGAACGATGAAGTATTCCAGAACTCTGCTTTTGGCAGTAACCGCAGTCGGTGCGGGGTGTCTGCTGACAGGCTGCTCGACAGACCTGTCTCCGGAACCGTTTGACGCCAATCTCCGGCTTACTGCCGGTCAGGTGAAAATGACAGTGAAAACGGGTGTAACGACCCAGAGCGAAGTGTTCCGTTCACTGGGAACACCCAATGTTGTGGCGCTGGAAAGCGGACACGGCGAGATTTGGACCTACGATCAGATCAAAGTCCGCCGGACCGCGCAGGGATATGCCGCCGGAGCCTATTTCGGAACACTGTTCGGATTTGACAATTTCCGTCATGGCGTCGGTGATGCCGGAGCGCAGATCGGCGGGAGTGTTGGAACCAATACCACATCGGTCCATACGGCAACGTTGATCATCCGTTTCGATGCCAATGAAAAAGTGGCGTCCTATAAAATGCTGGTCACCTCGTTCTGATGAAACGGAGAATATCGCATGAATAAAAGATTTGGATTTCTGATGCTTCTGCTTTCGGCATGTGCTCTGCTGAGCGGCTGCATATCCACGGAAATCCCTGCCGATACGAGTGCGGGGATGACCGGATTGCAGCAGCGGGCTCTGACGGTCCGCAACATCGGCGAGGAGCTCGGCGCCACCTATGATGATGTCTGGTACGGAACGATTGCCACGCTTCAGCTGAACGGGTTTATTCTCAAACAGGCGGACCGGACCAGCGGTTATATCTACGGTGTCTGGCAGAATGCTTACGAACGGCATGTCGAGACCGGACGGGGCGGTTTTTCACTTGTTCAGCTGGCAGTGCCGCCGGGAGTTTCGTTCGGGGAGTTTTTCAGCACCACGGAGCAGTTCCGGCAGATCGACGTTTCCGTGACTTTGGAGCCGCTGGCCCGCACGCAGACCCTTGTCCGTCTTGTAGCGCGATTTGACAATGAGGGAGTGCCGATGGCGGAAGGTGTCTTTGCAAACCGTTTCTTCGGTCTCCTGCGTAAAGAAATTTTCCTGCGTAAAAACAACGGTTCCATTTATCAGGCTTTCGCACCGGAAAAGGACGGCGGAGACCGGACTCCTGCCGTTGCAGACAAGAAATAAGCATTCTTACTGAAAATAATATAAAACACAAAGAAAGAAGGTTCATCATGAGCTACGATTACGAAGGATTCCGCTTTACCAGCAATGTCAATGTCGGCGCCGGAGAAAGCTCCTACGCGGGGTTTGCCTCCAGAGTGGACGGCGAGGTCGGAAGTGCATTTATTACGATTGCCACCGCTGCAGGGGCGATGATGGGACTTTACAACATCACCGTTGCCGACGGGGCAATGGCGGTGATTTCCGCCGATAAGACAACGGAACAGAACAATGGCAAACTGAATCTCTCCGCCACTGCGTCCCGTCCTTCCGAAAAGGAGGCGGCTCAGCTCAAAGCAGACAGCGGTTTTTCCGAGGTCGTCACCGCCGTGGATGGTACACAGTATCAGATCCTGAAGAGCAGCGCATACGTTGTCGTGAACTCCAGCCGTTTCAATTATGAGCTCAGCGCAACGCAGAGCGTGAAGACCAAAGAGCTGTTTGAAAACGTGGAACAGCTTCTCAGCTCTCCCGGCTGGCGCAGTCTCTGGGCGAAAGTTGAAGCCGGAACCAAGGATCAGGATGTCGATGTCATTACTTGGGCGTATGACAATGTTCCCGAAACCAGATCGGTGATCGACGGATGCCGCTCCATTCTCGGAGAAGTTCCCGTTGTGACCTATACGCTGAATGTCAAGAACGGTGTGGATTCCGAGGCGCCGGTGATTACGGCGGATGGTATTACGATCATCTCCATGGGCAACCGCATCAAAGCCGAATGCACCGGAGCTTCCGATAACTATTTCGTTTACGGTTTTGAGTATCAGATCCTTGACGCCGCCGGAGCGGTTGTGGAAGATGGTGTCGTTCAGGATGGAACACAGGTCATCCGTCCGACAGCAGCGCTCGGCGACGGCGAATATGCGCTGAGTGTCCGTGCTTATGACTATGCCGGAAATTACAGCGACTGGGTCAATACGGCAATCGTTGTGAATAACAATCTTTATATTGATTCCAAAGGATTAAGCGAATCCGAGCCGGTTGCTCTTACGAAAGAGCAGACGGTTGAAAAAGGCGCTCCGGTCGAGTATACCCTGACGCCGGAATACAGCGGTTCTTACAACTTCATCCTTGAGGGACTTGACAGCAAAGCCAAGATCACCGAATACGACGGAGAAGGTGCAAAAGGCAAACGTCTCCGTTCCAAAACCATGAGCGCCAAGAACTTTGCAAAAGGCGCGGGATCCGTTCTGCTTGATATGAACCGCACCTATACAGTTGAGGTTTCCTCCAACAGCACCGCCAATTACAAGGTCGCCGTGGAAGGTACGGCATTTGTGAACGCGAACCAGATCCCTGAGGATAACTGGAGCAATCTGAAGACCGTTCAGGGGGTTTCCAGTGACATGAAGGTCATGATCCACTCAGAAGATCAGAAAATCGTGGAGAGTGAGTGGGTTGGTTTCTCCGACAGCCGTGATGTCCGTGAACTGGCTGTCACCACGGCGGGAAGACTGACGTTTGACCTTACTGCCACCGATAAAGCGCGCATTTCCATCTATATGGAAAATCCCAAAAACGGCAAACTCAAAAAGCTTAAGAGTGCCAGTGTCGGCAAGTCGAAGAGCGGTTCAGCTTCCAAGTCGATCAAAAATCTGCTTTTGGAAGTCGGGACCTACTATCTGGTCGTGGAATCCCCGAATGCTTCCAAGGGCGGCAATGCCGATTATTCCGTAACTCTTGCAAGTGGAAGCGAACTGTTCAAGGATGCCGATTTGAATCCGCTGGACAACGACTATAAGACGGCTTCCGTGCTGGATTGCAGCAAGACCGGAACTTTGGTCGAGCGGGAATGGGTCGGTTTCGGTGATCAATTTGATTATTACCGTATTGCCGCGGGAGAGGGCGGAGCCTATAATTTTGCCGTTGATGAAGCAAACGGTCCGATCCGTCTGACGGTCTTCGAGGTCGTGAAGAAAGGCGATTCCGAGAAATTGAAATCGGTCAAGAAAGTCTCGACCAGCGCGAAAGCCGACTGGAGCGGTGCGACCGGAACACTGATGCTGGGCAAAGACACGGAATATGTCGTTGCCGTGGAAAGCAGGAAAGCGTCGAAGGGTGAGGGAAGCTATTATTCACTGGAACTGAAACAGGGACAGGCGTATAACTGGGCAAACAATGAGCAGGCTGATGCCACAGTTCTGACCGGAGCCGGTTACAATGGTGTGCTTTCAAAAGCCACGAACGGAGATGTTGTGGATTACATTGATCTCCGTCAGTTCTCCGGTTCGTTCTCTCTTGATATGGTGGAGGGCAAGGCGAAAGTCAGCTGGCTTGATGCCGCCGGAGTTGTTCTTGATACTGATAAGATCAATACGAAGAACGGGATCGAGTTTAATACCGCGAGTGCTCCGGAAGTCGCATTCCTGCGTATTGATGCCGACAGCAAGAAACTGAATCACTACAGTATTGCGGCGCTTGGCTGATGTGCCATTTTTCCGGTCGGAATTTTTCCGGCCGGAAATCCAATTTCAAACAAAAAGGACAAACAGAATGAAATCGTTTGCATTTATAATTTGTATGGCGGTGCCGCTCATGCTGGTTCTTTCCGGCTGTTCCGGCGTCAAGGAACTTCATTCCGCGATGAATGATGCCGCCGCTGTCGGAGAGATTTCGACGTTTGGTTTACAGATCGTCCGGAACAAGACGACAAAGTCGGAAGTGTTTCAGGCGATCGGAGCTCCCGGACTGGTGTTCAAGAATGATCTGAACGGGGAATCGTGGGTCTATCCGCGCGTTGCGGTCCGGCAGAGTGAACTTGGCTTTCAGATGAAAGGAAATTTTTCCGCATTTTTCCCGTATTCTGGCGGAAGCCTTGCGAAAGGCGGCGGAGTTGCCGGAGTCGGAGTTTCTTCGGATCTCGGATCAAGCAATTCCTCTTATAAGTCCGCCGGGCTTCTGATCCGGTTTAACAAGCTCGGTTGTGTCAACAGCTACGAGTTTACCGCTACAAGTTTCTGAGAAAGCGGAACCGCATCGTGATTTGAGGTCATTCAAGCAGGTTTTCAGCCTGATATTGCGTACAGGAAAAGTTCCGGTTTTCAAGCCGGAACTTTTTTATTTGGAATTTTTTATGGCAATATTTATTGCAGATTTTTTTAGGGAAAAATCCGGCGACAGTGGATTTGTTAAGCTGGAATTCCATTTTTCTGCTTGAATTTTCGTTTTTCCGTATTACATTCTTTCTGTAAAGATTTGATACAATGAATTCAGTTTGGGAGATACTGCAATGCCAATGGTCAAGGTTCTTATTTCAAAATCGGCGGAGGACCGGACGGCGCTTGCAAAAGCCGTTACCGCCGCCGCAGTGCAGGCGACCGGAAAAGCGGAGCGCTATATGCAGGTCATTCTTGAGGAGAATGCGCATATCATGTTTGCCGGAAATGATTCCGAACCCTCCGCAATGCTGGAGGTCCGGGCGCTGGGCGGACTTGAACATCCGGTCTGTATAAAATTCAGTGAGCTCGTTTGCCGCGTTCTCCGGGAACAGCTCGGAATCGCGCCGGAACGGGTCTATATCAATTATATGGAATTTCCGCCCGACAAATGGGGATGGAACTCCACTACGTTCTAAATCAAAAAAGAAGGAGGGGGAAGTATGAAACTGCAAAAGGTCCTTTCAGAAAAGAAAGAGATTCAGCGTCTTTACACGATTGAGTCCGGCGCCGTCCTGCGTGCCGCCGCAAAAAAGATGATCGGGGCGGGAACCGATTATCTGATGGTCCGTGCCAAAGACTCTGAGCCGCCGGAATTTATCGGGATTCTGACAAAAGTCGATATTGTCAAGTCGCTTTGTGCGGAAAACTCCAATCCCGATACCGACACGGTGGATCAGTTCATGAGCCGTCGCATGGTCGTTGCCAATGTCGGTGACGATGTGGAGTATGTGATGAACGTGATGGTCCGTCACAAGATCAGCCATCTTCCGGTGATCGAGGGCAAGAGCATTGCCGGGGTCATCAGCCGGAACGATATTCTTGCCGCACTCAATGTAAAGCAGGATATTGAGCTGCAGTGGCTCAGCGATTATTCCGGAGCAATTCCAAAAGCAACGGTCTACTGACCGGAAAAGGGGGGTTTTATGAACAACAATACGATTTTTCTGGCACCGGCATTTTTTACGGGAGTTTCCCGGAAAGCATTTTTATGGCGCGGAATTCTGGTGCTGGCCGCCGGACTGCTGATCGCGCTGGATCCGGTTTTTTCCATGGAGTTCATTTCCAAAATACTGGGAGTGCTGTTTTCTTTGATCGGTATTTGGGTCGTGCTCAGCGGGACGTTTGAGTCCCGGCAGCGGTTCTTTTGGATCCTGTACGGTCTGGCATTGCTGATCTGGGGACTGTTCCTCGTGTTTCAGCCGTTTAAAGTGCTGTTTCTGGTCGCGTGGCTGGTGGCGCTTTGGTTTACGGTCGGCGGGGTTGCCGGAATCTGGAATACCGCACAGCTGCCGGCGGATGGAAAATACAAAGTGCTGCCGCTGATTTCCGGGCTGGTCGGACTTTTCATCGGATTTATTTTCTTTGTCTGGCCGCTGACGAGTATGGCGGGGATGCTGTGGATTGCCGGACTGCTTCTGATTATCCGGGGGATCATGCTGATCGCGTTTTCCAGAATCATTCCGGAACTGCCGGAGGAAGACAGAGACAATACACCGGAAAAGTAAGAGACTCTCGATAAAGATTCTGTTTTGCGGAGCCGGAAACAAGATCCGGCTCCGTATTTTTTTACGGTTGTGGATTTGGACAAATACGTAACCGGAACTCAAAATTGCTTCATTTGCAGAGGAAAATATTTTTTTAAGAAAATAAATATTGTTTTCATTTCCTTTTTCATCAGAAAGAAGAAAAAAAGGTTGTTTTCCGGTTTTGCGGCAACTATATTCTCCGTAAAGAGTTTTCAGACCAAGCGGAAACAAAGAAAAAAAGGAGATGGTATGAAAAATTATCGGATCGTGATGGAATCGGTCAGCAATGCGATTCTGAAGGAGTTTGATATGCCGGAGCTTGGACCGGGCGATGTGCTGATCCGGAATCATTACACTGTGGTCAGTGCGGGAACGGAACGGGCATGGTCAATGGATATGAACAATGCTCATCCGACCTTTCCTTATATGCCCGGATATTGCGGAGCCGGAGAAGTCGTGAAAGTCGGTTCCGATGTTTCCAGATACAAAGTCGGGGACCGCGTGGTAGTGAACTGGGCGGGTCATGCACTCTATTCTGTCAAGCCGGAAGGACTGCTGAACACTGCCGGCATCGTTACCAATCCGTCGGCGATGTACAATGTCCGCAAGGATGCGATAGTCCGCATTCCGGACAATGTCAGCACACTGGATGCTTCATTTGCGAATATTGCTTCGTTCTCGTTCAACGGAGTGCGTAAACTGCATCTTGAGATCGGAGAGAGCGCGATGATCGCCGGACAGGGGATTCTCGGTGTGTTTGCGCTTCAGGTCGCTGCATTGAGCGGAGCCGTTCCGCTGATCGTATCCGATTTCTCTCCGGAACGGCGCGCTCTTGCCGGAAAACTCGGCGCGGATTATGCACTGAACCCGGGCGACAGGGATTATCTGGAGCAGATCAAAGAGATCACCGGCGGAGCCGGAGTTCAGGCGGTGGTCGAGGTCACCGGCAGCGCTGCGGCGCTTCAGCAGGCTTTGGAATATATCGCGTGGGAAGGACGCATTTCCCTGCTGGGGTGCACACGCATTCCCGATGTGCCGATCGACTTCTATAAATACGTTCATACTCGCGGGATCCAGCTGTTCGGGGCGCATACGTTCAGTCGTGCAAAGCTGGAATCGCATCCGTATCACTGGACGCAGGAAGATGATTACAAGGCATTCCTGAAATTGCTTGCGAATGGAAAAATGAAAGCGCGCGAAATCATTTCGGAAATCATTTCTCCGGAAAAAGCGCATGATGTATACCGGATGCTTGCAACGGAAAAGAATCCGCCGCTCGGCCTTGTTT
>ERZ779851.1012-NODE-1012-length-26689-cov-5.786814_pt1 | contig 26689 bp, 24 predicted proteins | sample MGYA00511094_ERZ779851 | MGnify/ENA primary metagenome ERZ779851 (study PRJEB29588, sample SAMEA2155512) | human gut metagenome | biome: human gut; feature: human-associated habitat; material: faeces | place: Denmark | collected 2008/2010 ...
AAAAGCAAAAGATAGTAAAATCCTGATTTCCAAGCGAAATCGGGATTTTTTGTTTTCTCCAAGCACGCAAAAAACGGCAAAATATTACCGTTCGAGGTGGAGCAAAAGGTGGAGATAAAAGGTAGAGCAAAAATCTCCACCGAATTACGACCTTTTTCACTGATTGTCAATATTTTGCATAGCAAGAAAACGGAGACGGTTTCCTACTTTTGTACAAACTAAAAACTGTAGGAAAAATGAAAAGAAGTTCATTCAATGTGCTTTTCTTCTTGAAGAAGACCAAGCTGCTGAAAAACGGAGAAGCATCCGTGTGTATGCGTATCACTGTAGATGGTACGCGAGTCGAGAACAACATCCGCAAAAGTATTGATCCGTCTCTCTGGAGTCAGGCAAAGGAATCCGCCAGAGGCAAAAGCCGCAAATCATGCGATCTGAATGCCTATATCGAAAATGCGAGAATCAAATTACATCAGATTTTTTGTGAACTGGAAGAACAGAACCAGTCTATAACAGCGCGTCTGTTGCAGGAAATATTTTTCGGACAAGACAAAGAACCGGAAGCGGTCCGCACCCTCATCGGTACCATGCAGGAGCACAATGACCAATGCCGTGCACTGGTCGGTAAAGACTATGCCCTGATCACCGTTCGCCGTTATGAAAGCTGCAAGCGCTATCTTGCCGAACTTATCAGACAGAAATACGGAAAGGATGATCTGCCGCTGGCGGAAGTCAACGGTGAGCTGGTACGTGCCTTTGAATTTTATTTGAAGACGGAAAAGGAATGTCAGCAGAATACCGTCATCCGTTATATGAAGTGTCTGAAGAAGATTACCAATCTGGCACTGGCCAATGAATGGATAGCCAAAGACCCGTTTATCGGTATCAAATTCCACGAAAAAGAAGTAATCCGTGAATTTCTTACCATGGACGAACTGCTGACCATCTACCACAAGGAGTTTCCTCTGGAGCGAATCACCGTAGTCCGTGATGTTTTTATTTTCGCCGCCTTTACCGGCCTGGCTTTCATCGACGTGCAACAACTTTCCTCTGAGCATATCGTAAAAGACAACAACGGAAACCTGTGGATTAGGAAGCCACGTCAGAAAACAAAGAACATGTGTAATATCCCGCTGTTGGATATTCCTTTGGAAATCCTGAGGAAATATGCAGATTATCCTTCCTGCAAAAAGAAAGGAGTATTACTGCCTGTCCCCTGCAATCAGAAGATGAACAGCTACCTGAAAGAGATTGCCGACCTGTGTTTGATAAAGAAGAACCTGACTACACACACTGCCCGGCACTCGTACGCCACATCTGTCTGTTTGGCCAATGGGGTAAGCATTGAGAATGTAGCCAAAATGCTCGGTCACTCCAATATCAAGATGACGCAGCACTATGCAAGGGTACTCGACAGTTCCATTCTGAAAGATATGAATAATGTAAGGGATGTACTTTCAGGCAATCTTTCTCGTTAACAGCAACCCATTCAAACAATTTAGAAATTATGTTGAATTATTCTATCATACGGATAATAAGCCGTAAATTCTGCGGTTAATTATCCGCATGATTCTTTTAGATAAGCTTTATATTAGCTTTATCGTGACAAATCCTTATCTTTGAAAATAACTATTAAAGAAAAGATATGATTGAGCCGTTCAGAGATTATGGAGATTTTGTACCTCAGAAAGATGAGCGAATTGTCTGTTTCAATGTAAGCAAAACATATTTGGGTTGTGAACGTCCGAATTTATATGAATGTACCCGCAAATATTGGAGATTAAATGGTCAACGAGCCAATAATGCAGATTTAGTTTTTGCAATTTGTAGAGGTTATATTATTGGGGTCTTCAAGCCGCATCGCTGGTTTACGACTCAATGTGAGAGATACAAAGGAAGATGGGAATTTGAAGGAGAACAAATATTCGATTCTCCTTATCTGAATCAAGATATATCAAAAATTGTGCATAATCGACAAAATCCTATAATGTATATAAACATGTAGTTATATGACAGCTAATTCTGATTTAATAATATACCAAGAAAACGGACTTTATGGTCTAAAAGATTATAATGGTAATGTCATTATTTCACCCCAGTATAAGGAGATGTTTCCATTCAGTTGCGGCTTAGCTCTTGTTAGAAACAATAAGTTCCAATACGGTTATATAAATAAAGATAATAAACTCATAGTGCCATTCGATTTATATTCTTGGTGTGACCCACAATTCGTTTGTGGATATGCGCGGGTTGTACGCTATAATACAATAAGCCGGAAAGACAAATGGGGAATTATAGATACAAATGGTAATGTCATTGTACCTATAAAATATGATAAGATATGGTCTCTTAATGAAAGTTATCTACATTCGATTAAAGCTTTCATTGATAATAAAGAGATTTTAATAAATCTTTATGCCATTCCTAAATATGTTATTTTTGATGATCTAAAATATATAGCAACATATACGATAGAAGATTTCAAAGCTATTTTTAATTGTACACGTATAGATGTTAAGGTAAATCCAAAGACAGAAGAGCTATTTTTCTCTTACGGGTGCCACACTGGATATGTTGCATTAAAATGTAAACCAACTTCGCCAGTTATATCAGTAGTTACCAATAGTGCCGGTTCTCTCTTTTTGCTTCTACATGAAAAAGAAGATACTGGAAAAACAAACTTTGAAAAAAGTATTTATAAAAGACATAGGGAAAAATCATCTAAACAACTTTCTAATACAACTTTTTGGGAATATGAAGAAGAAAATACAATAGATTCAGACAGTTGGAGTGACCCATACGGAGACGAACGGGCATATTATGATGGTTGGTCTAGAGAAGATGTCGAGTCAGGATTAGCTGATGCATATGAATGATTTTTTTTCAAAAAGATAAATCAGTAAAGACTATAAGCTACAATTATTCAATAATTACCATAAAACAAGAGAAACACCCATCAGTCGCCTATTTCCTCGCCGCCCATAGAAGTTAGTACAGACTCTCTTGAAAGCGAAAAGGTCTGGCGGCTATGCCGTTTCGGGCAGAATCTTCCTCCTTCAGAGCGTATTCAGCCCGAAAACCTTTTCCCTTTCACGTCTGTACAATGAACGCCGACGGCAGCGGAAACAAGCGACTGACGGAAAAGTCAGAAAATTAAAAAGTAAAACAGCATATAGATGGAAATTAAAATCACGTCCGATTCCATATGCCGTTTTTATCACTTAAAGAAGGATATTTTTTAGAAACACAATAAAATGGGCAGACGGCAAACTGCGCTCCCTCCAGAAAAATCAATCCGTTTTTTCTACGACCTGCCAGTGTCCACCTTTATCTGGTCCGACACGCTTGAGTATTCCTTCTGCCTTCATCTTGGCAATATGCTTTTCCACAGCTTTAGGGGTTATGCCTATCCGCTCGGCAAGGGCAGCTGCACTTAGTGAATTGTCTTGAGATAGCAAAGCAATAATTTTCTCCCTACTGTTCACCTTTTTCTTCCTACTTTCTGTCAGTTTCTCCCCACTCTCCGAAATATCTTCAATGGATTTACGATAAGTTTCAATGTCATGAGTAAGATTCTTCACCATAGTGGCAGTCATAAAATTCCGGAATATACTTAAATCTTCATTTTCCCGGGTTGCCACCAATGCTTTGATGTATTCCTCCTTATCATCTTTAAGGATTTTGGTAGGAATCAATCCAAACTCAAATTGAAGCATGTTCATTACAAGACGTGCCATTCTGCCGTTACCATCAGCCCACGGATGTATAGTCACCAAATGATAATGGGTATCAAAACTGAGCTCGTATAATTGTGCAACACTTTTGCTTGCATAATTTTTTCGTTCTTGATTCAGCCAATTGCAAAATTCCGCGAGTTTTACCGGGACTTTACTGTAATTCATATACGATTTGCCTCCAACTCCTGCCGTAACATTCAACAGGCGTAAGTCTCCCTGTGCAGATGAGAAATCTCCCAATGCAGTCTTATACTCCTGTCCGGTATTTTTCATGACAAGAGCAGAGAGACTTTTCAATAAATCAATAGTGATATCAGTATGTGCATGAGCTAGTTTTATGGCAGTCTCATAAGCGTTTTTAAGATCAAGGTTCATGTTCTGCTCCGTGATACTTTTCCCTTTCAGGCTGATTCCCTGGTCGAACATGATTTGATTTTCAAGCTCTGTTATAGTCGATCCCTCGATAGCCGTGGAATGAGTAATGAGTGAATACAAATAGAACTTGTCATAATCTATTTGCTTGTCTATTTCCAATTCCCGATAAAGGGAAATCAATTTTTCAAGTTCGGTTTGCATATTATCTTCTATTTTTTACAAATATATATATTTTTCTCCCTACTTCTCATTATTATCTCCCCACTTTATTTGCTTTTCTCCCTACCTTTTGCAATAAAACAAATAGAATCTGCATCACCCACCTGTTTGATAAGTGATACAGAATCCAATAGAGCGATACCGATTTTATTCATTAAGTCGGTACGCCTCCTTGTATCCTTTCATCTGTGTCTTTTCTATGTCAGAAGCCCGGTAGAGAATCTTGCCGCCTACTTGTGTGTAAGGCAGAATACCGTTGTTGCGGTAGTCCTGCAAGGTTCTCCGGCTCACTTTCAACAGGTATGCAACTTCCTTGTCCGTCAGCAGTTCATCGCCATAGGCCGACTGTTGCCGTTTTTCCAATAATCTTTCGAGCAGGGCCAGCAGCCTGTCGAAATTCGAGTGGAACGTCTTTACCCACTCATGGTCCTTTTCTCTGATTTCATTACTCATACGCATTTGATATTGGTTATACATTATTCTTGAAACACGTTCAAATGGTCTTGCCTTTCCAGCGCGCTTCCTTGCGTTTGTCCTCCACGTTGCCGACTACCCGTTCCACATCGTCAGGACGGTAGTAAGTCCGGTTTCCGATTTTGGTAAAGGCAAGCGTCCCGTTATCCCTCAGGGTCTGCAAGGTTCTCGGACTGATGCGCAACCTGCGGCAGACCTCGTGGTTGTCCATCCATTCACCTGTTTCCTTCCCGCCATGTTCACGGCACAGACTTTCCACCCGCTGCACGAAACGATCCAGCTTGGCGGCAATCTCCTCGAAAGTCCTCTTTTCAAAGCTGATGATTTCCATTGTCTTCATTATTTTCAGTTAAACCTAAATGTTTGATGCTAAGTAAAGATAAAAAACAATGTATGCCGCAACTCTTACATTCTGTATCATCAACTGTCGACATATTGCATAATGAAATGAAAACATTAGTAAAATCGCTTCGTTCCATATAATACAAATTGAACAACTGAGTGACTGAATTACTATTTACATGACTTCAAACTGTCACACAATCAGTAATGAGTGCAGTCAGTATTGACTGAGTGTTTGTTTGCTTGGTTATTTATCACCAGGCAAACAATATTGGTTATAAACAACCATTCCCAATATGATTTTATCACTAAAAAAGTTCTTAGCTTGAATAATTTTCGGCATCGAAAATTTATGTTCAAACGAACATAGCAAGTTGTGTTTTGGGGCACCCGAAATGTTTTCGGCGTCCCAAAACTACTTGTAGACAATTTCTCCTCCAAAGTCGGAAAATATAAATCTAATCAAATATACAAACCGCTAACTATCAAATAGTAATTAAAAAGATATCATCAGAAATATGTTGTTTCGTATATTATCACTACATTTGTATTATATACCAATAATGTGGTCTATAATGGAAAATTTGAATAGAATAAAAGTCGTATTAGTAGAACAAAACAAAACGGGAAAGTGGTTAGCTGAACAACTTGGAAAAGATCGTTCCACCGTTTCTAAATGGTGCTCCAATAAGATTCAACCAGATTTAGCAACCTTGTCTAAAATTGCAGGATTGCTAAATGTGGATATCAGAGAATTATTAAATAAAAGCATGTAAAAGTATGGCAAAAAGAAATATAGATAAGGCTAAAGAAGCGAAAAAGGATGAATTTTATACTCAACTTGACGATATCAATAATGAACTGAAACATTATCGCGAACATTTTCGTGGTAAAACGGTATTATGTAACTGTGACGATCCACGAGTAAGTAACTTCTTTACCTATTTCGCATATAATTTTGAGTTTCTTGGTTTGAAAAAACTGATTACCACATGTTATAAGAACCAAAATGTGGATTTATTCAGCCAAAATCAAAGCGAGCAGGCTGTATATCTAATTTATGAAGGAGACAAGAATGGAAATCATACTCCGGATGCAAACGAAATAGGAGTAATGTCTCTGAAAGGAGACGGCGACTTTAGAAGTAAAGAGTGTATAGAATTACTCAAAGAAGCAGACATTGTAGTTACCAATCCTCCATTCTCATTATTCAGAGAATATGTAGCTCAACTTATTGAATACAATAAGAAGTTTTTGATTATAGGACATCAAAATGCACTATCTTATAAAGAGATTTTTCCTTTAATTCGTGATAACAAAATATGGTTAGGATATGGTTTTAAAGGTGGAGCTGGACATTTTATTTCTAAATACGAAGATACAGCAACAGCAAGTAATCATAAAGAAGGAATGATAAGAGTTTCAGGTGTCAACTGGTTTACTAATATGGATATAAAAAAACGGCATGAAGAACTGATTTTATATAAAACATATTCTTCTGAACAATATTCTAAATATGAAAACTATGATGCCATAAATGTCAATAAAACCGAGGATATACCATGTGATTATGAGGGAATAATGGGAGTACCTATTACATTTATGGATAAATATAATCCAGATCAATTTGAAATAATTGGTTTAGGTATTGCAAATTTAGGATTGTCTATAGGTGTACAACCATATAAGCCTGAACATAAAAAATATCGTAAAGAAATTCAAAAGCGAGGAGCAGTAGATGGAGATTTATATATGATGAATGGTGATGAAGTTGTTGTTCCATACGCTCGCATTTTAATAAGAAGAAAAAAATAAAAGCCATGAAAGCCGAAGAAATAATAGAACTATTCCAGCAATTTGAAGCCATTGCCAATGAATACGAAGGGGTGGAATGCTGGAGTGCAAGAGAACTCTCTACCTTATTGGGTTATGCTCAATGGCGTAACTTCGAGAATATAATAGAGAAAGCAAAAACAGCATGTGAAAATGCAGGTCAAGAAACAGCATATCATTTTGCTGACGTCAGCAAAATGATAGAATTAGCCAAAGGTGCTCAGCGTGAGATAAATGACTACATGCTGACGCGCTATGCCTGCTATCTTATAGCACAAAATGGAGACCCCCGCAAAGCCCAAGTAGCATTTGCACAAAACTACTTTGCTGTACAGACACGCCGAGCAGAATTGGTACAAAAGAGGATATTGGAACATGAGCGTGTTGTGGCACGCAACAAATTAGCTGAAACGGAAAACCGCTTGTCTGGCATTCTTTATGAGCGCGGCGTGGATAACAAAGGATTCGGCATTATCCGTTCTAAAGGCGACAAGGCATTATTTCATTTAGACACAGCATTATTAAAGCGTAGGTTAGGCGCTCCTGACAATCGACCTTTAGCAGACTTTCTCCCAACAATTAGTATCAAAGCAAAAGATTTCGCTGCAGAAATGACCTCAGTGAATGTACAACAGAAAGATTTGCATGGCCAGGAACAAATAACCCGTGAGCATGTAGACAACAATGCTGCTGTAAGGAATATGCTGCTTCAACGTGGAATTGTTCCGGAACAGTTGCCACCGGGAGAGGACGTAAAAAAGGTAGAACGGCGATTAAAATCTGAAGAAAAATCCTTGACCAAGAAACAAAGCACAAACAAAACTTCCAAAAAAGTAAAGGAGTAAGATATGCAGATAGAATTGAAATCAATAAAAATTGCAGATCTTATTGACGGTTATGTCAATGATCCAGATACAGGTGTTAAAGGCTACCATGGAAAATTGGATATACGCCCACCCTATCAGCGTGAGTTCCGTTATGATGAAAAGCAACAACAAGCTGTAATAGATACTATACTTAAAGGGTTTCCTCTCAATATCATGTATTGGAGTGTGGATGATAATGGCAATTTTGAAATGATTGACGGACAGCAACGTACTCTTTCAATCTGTGGGTTCTATACCCATGACTTCAATATAGTTGACCATGATCGAGGTACACTTTATTTTTCAACACTTACTGCTGAGGAAAAAGAAAAATTCCTCAATTATGAGCTAACGGTCTATTTTTGTGAAGGTACAGATAAAGAAAAACTGGATTGGTTCCGTGTAATCAACATTGCTGGAGAAAAACTTCTTGACCAAGAATTATTAAATGCAGTGTATTCTGGACCTTTTGTAACTGACGCACGTAGACACTTCTCAAAGAATGGTTGCCCGGCATATAAAATGGGGGCAGATTTTCTGAACGGTAATGCAATAGAACAAGCATATTTATCCACAATCTTAAAATGGGCAGCTCGTCATGACGGTGTAGAGAGTATTGACAAGTATATGGCTTTGCACCAGTTTGATCCAAATGCTAATAAACTTTGGGCTTATTTCGTATCAATCATCACATGGGTACGTTCTACATTCGTTAAGTACCGCCGTGAAATGAAAGGTTTGGACTGGGGCGAAATGTTCGACAAATATGGTGATGCTGTCTATGATACCGCTGCGTTGGAAAAACAAATTCATGATTTGATGGAAGATGATGAAATCATGAAAAAATCCGGTATTTACCGTTATGTCCTGAGCGGTGATTTACGTGATTTAAGTTTCCGTACGTTTGATAAAAAACAGAAACGTGAAGCCTACGAACGCCAGAAAGGTATTTGTGTACATTGCGGCAAACACTTTGAGCTGGAGGAAATGGAAGCTGATCATATCACACCATGGAAAGAAGGTGGTACTACTGTGGCTGAAAATTGCCAGATGCTTTGTAAGAATTGTAATAGAATAAAAGGAGGGAAATAATATGTCTCAGAGAAAAATAAATTTCTTCTTTCTTCAGCTATCCGAAAATGAACGCATTTTCGAAATAGAAATGAGTGCCAACAAATTGCTGCGTTATATAAGTTCATTTTCGCGTACAAGGAGAAAACAAGATCTACCAAATGATAGAATTTGTTTCTTAGAAAGTTATTCTTACGATGAAAATACTCATATAGCAAAATTACTTTTTAAGAGTGCCAAACATAGCTATCGTGCACCTTTATTAAATAGAAATACAGTTGAATTAAGGGATAATCCTAAAACAATGGAAGAAGGAGAACAAGTAAAAACGCATCTTCTTATAAAATTCAAAGAGGGAGATGCCATTGTCTTTCTTGAAACAGGTCGAGATATCTTAACGATGAAAAGCATAACAGATTATCTAAATCTTTTTGTCTCAATATTCAATAACAATCATAATAGAGATAAAATAAATGGTTTATTTCGCTTTGATATGATTCCACGAGATGATTTTGGGGAAGTATTAGATAATATGCAACGAGTCACTTGCGCTTCTATTTATGTTCAAAAACAAATTTTAGGTAGTGAGGCTCTTAATTTTTCAGATACTACCCATGAAGCAAAAGAAGACATTATAATAGAAGTTAAAGCCAAAAGAGGACTTTCATTAAAAACAATGATGTATGATTTGCTTGCAAAATTTAATGGAGGACAAACTATTCAACGGATAAGAGCTACTGGTAAATTGCCTAATAATTCAGAAGCAATTATTGACACTTCATTTATTATAAAGAAAGAATATATTGATGCCCAACGGAGCGAAGATACAGGAGAATATAATACAGATTATATGTTCTCTCAATTAATTTTGTTATCTAATAGCTTTTAAATCAAATGTATTGTGAATTCATTTTTATCTTGATTGATTATTTTTCATCCATTAATAAACGTATTTCTATCTATGAATGGGGGATGCCGATTGTACTAAGTGTGATAATTGGATGGTCTGCAATACATTCTGATGAGATCAATCTGCCTTATGAAGTTATAAAAGAGCTAATAGTATTTCTAACAACATTACTTGGATTCACTCTAGCTGCATTGACTTTGTTTTTAACAGGACGAGTAGAAAAAACAAAAACATATATTACAAATAAGGTGATTCGAGGTAAAAATATATCTCTTTATAGGTTAACAATTATATCTTATTCGTATATTATTATCGTAGAAGCATTCCTATGCTTAGGATTTTATACCTCAAAAGCTTTAGGAATTGCAGTTAATCCACATATAGCATTATTCGTAAATTGCTGTTTTATGGTTCTTACATTTAATGTACTATTAGCAACAATTCGGACAATTACAGATTTATACCTTATTATAACGAAAGAATGAACATCGAATTCAAAGAAGCTAGGCGAGATGAATATCTGAAATAGATATGCGGTTTTGCTAACGCACAAGGCGGTGTACTTTACATCGGCATAAAAGACAATGGTGAAATATGCGGTGTACAAGATACCAAAAAGCTGATGGAAGATATTCCTAACAAGGTACGTGAGCTACATAGAGTTTATTTTCCCTAACGACAAGCAAAGTTGGTTGCAAAAATATCGCCTTACGGCAAAAGATTTGGCATTGAAAGTAAGTTTGAAGAATAGCAAATAGCAATTTAGATGATAAACATGAACGACGAAAATAAAATAATATTATATCAGGACGATAACGAAATAACTCGTGTATCGGTACGCTTTGCTGACGAAGATTTATGGCTGACACAAAGCCAGTTGTCAGAGATATACCAAACGAGTAAGTCAAATGTAAGCGAACATATTAAGCATATATTTGAAGATGGAGAGCTTGATAAAAATGTGGTTGTTCGGAATTTCCGAATAACCACTCAACATGGAGCTATAGAAGGGAAGACACAATCACGAGATGTTGCTCATTACAATCTCGATATGGTCATAGCCTTGGGGTATCGTGTTCAGTCTCAAATAGCAACACGCTTCCGGCGTTGGGCGACACAACGTTTACATGAATATATTCAGAAAGGTTTTGCGATGGACGATGAACGGCTGAAACAGGGAGGAAACCGCTATTTCCGAGAGTTATTGCAGCGTATCAGGGATATTCGCAGTAGCGAACGAAATTTTTACCAGCAGGTTACGGACATATATGCTACAGCTACGGACTATGATCCTCGTAGTGAAATGACTAAAACTTTTTTCGCCACCGTGCAAAACAAACTGCATTATGCGGTTCATGAGAATACTGCTGCTGAGGTAATATATAACCGTGTGGACAATGAAAAACCGTTTGTCGGAATGACTAATTTCAAAGGTAATTACGTAACCAAAGATGATGTAAAAATTGCGAAAAATTATTTGTCAGAAATAGAGTTGCAACGGCTGAATCTGTTAGTTTCAGGATTTCTTGATTTTGCAGAATTCCAGGCATTGGAGATGAACCCTATGTCTATGAAGGATTGGATAGAAGCTCTTGACAATCAGATTATAGCTCACAAACGAAAAATCCTGATTGGCAAAGGCAATATTTCACATAAACAAGCTATAGAAAAAGCTGAAAAGGAATTTGAGATATACCGCAAGCGAGAAATGGATATGCTTGAAAGTGATTTCGACAAAGAGGTTAAAAGATTAAACAAGAAATAAAGTGATATTATAATATGAATAATGCAATTGATTTAGCCTTTCTTACGGCAAAAGTAGCTACATTAAAAGATGAGAAAGCAAAAATGATTGTTGAAGGTGCTTCTTTAGCATATAACATAACTCAAGTTGCTCGTTTCCGATCTATGATTGTGGAGTTATCACAAATATGCAACTATATTGTGTACAAAGCTAGAATCATAGGAGAATGCACACAAGGAGAATATGATTTAGCTTTGGAGTGCCAACGGCAAATTGAAGAATGCAACAAACAAATAGCCAAACATGAAACAATGACTATGGTAGATGGTATATCTTTGCTTATTGATATGCTTGGTAATTTGAATAAAAAATAAATCGGTTGGAATCCCACACCAAGGTGGAGCAAAAACACATGGCATTTGCTTGTATTTCAAAATAAAGCATTACCTTTGTTATACAATAGGAAATCGACTCCGCAAGACACTGCAAAATATTGCAAGCCTCCGGTGGAGCAATAGCGGGAGATTACGTCTTTATCTAAAAGATACATCAAAGATATTCAGCCACTTATCGTTAGATTACGATTCCTGGTGGCACCACTTTCAAAATCTCACGGAACGTTGCAACTGAACAAGTTGCAGCGTTTTTTGCTTTTCTGGGGTAAAACAATGGTAAAACATTCATTGTAATCACTATTAAATACCTGTTTATCAATTACTTGTATTGCAAAGATACGGACTTTTTCGTAACTTTGCACCACAATTTAAGGAAAAACAAGTATGAAAACGGATATTGGCGGAAAATCAAACGGTTTAGGCGGTTTGCACTGGCATTTCAAGAAACGATGTTGTTTAACCGATTGTTTTTTGATGTAGGTATATGGCACGTGCGGAAACCACACAACGGCACATTTACTGTTTAGAGGGTAACTGGAACAAACATCCGCACAGCAACCAAAGCATAAAACCCATATTGGACTTGTTGCTTACTTTCTCCAAGACCAAATACATTTACCGCAAGTGTCCTACCAAAGAGGACTTCATAAAAGGCTTGCAGGCGTTCACACAAAAACGGTACTCAAACTACACCGTTGTATATATAGCGTATCACGGACGCAAGAACCGCATTTATTTCGGAAAAGAGTATATCACACTAAAAGAGATTGCCGATGTGTTGGAGGGCAAATTAAACGGCAAAATCGTACACTTCGGAAGTTGTTCGACACTCAACACAACGGAAAGGAACATCACGGATTTTATTAACCGTACTGGATGCGCCTTTGTTTCGGGATATAAGAAAGATGTACCGTACATAGAAAGCAGTGCTTTTGAATTGCTCTACTTTAATGTATTGAATACATACCGCACTTATACCACCATTAAAAAGAACATCATTAGCAAGTATCCTACATTAGTAGATATTCTTAGATTTACCATATTCTAATTATTGCGAGAGTTTTTTATTCCCAAATACGCAATAAAAGGCTTCAATACAGATTCTTTATAATCGGTAAGACATTGTAGGAATTTTTCTTCCGTAAAAGAAGCGTCTATGGTTAATTCCATATAAATACCGTTTTCATCCTCTCCTTTCTGCCACAAATCAGGTATTTGCTCTAATATATTACTTATTGTTACATTATCTAATATACTAACAGTATTTGAAGCATCATGCAAATAAAACTGTATCTTATTGCATTTCTCACTTGCAAAATACTCCCAACCTGCATCAAAGGCATATATTTTCTTTCTACAAGAATAAGTAAAAGGCAGGTTATAGGAAATTGTAAGTTGAGGACACGCATTGGAATTATCATTTTGTTCCAAACACTTCACAATACCATTTTTTATGAATCTCTTATTTTCGTCAAACTGATAACAAGAGTTACCCGTTGCTTCTAATTCATTTACGAGAAAGGTTTTAATGTTATTATAAAACGGAGAAAACATCCCTCTCATTTCCTCTACAGTCATGGCAATTACATCTAATAGCATAGGTATGTTTATCAAACATTCTTTACCAAGCAATGATAATTCTTGCATATCAATTAAGTTTTAAGATTACACGATTTATAAAAAGCCGATAGCGGAATAATGAAAATGAACTATGCATATTTGGAATTTGTATATTATGGAACAGCAAAAAGTACAATGTCCTCAAATACTCTTTGATAAAATCGTCTTCTTCCGCATATTTTAGTAAAACGTTAAAGACACTATAATAATCCATAGGCAACCATTCGTTTTCCTTCTTACTATTTTCTATATCCTTAAAATTATCCTCTCTATAACTAAGCAGAATATATAGCTTGTTATATTGGGGGTAATTTTGTTCACAGAACTCACTATAAGCATCTAATTGACTACCTTTCTCAACACGTATATCCGAATCTATTTTATTTTCAACGACAATAAGCCACTTATTCTTGTCGTCCTTAATAAATAAATCCATCCGACGTAGGGATATGGATTGTTTCCTTTGTTGCTTTGTCGAAAATTCGCTCTCTACGGTATATGTATTTTGTTTTATTGCGTTTATCCATTCTGACTGACATCCTATTATATTACAAAAATCCCAAAGAATAGAATATCCATATTTACATTGGCTCAGAACATATTTCAAGAAAAGCGAATGGTCAGTTTCTTTTCTTTCCCGATGTAATACTGCTTGTAAATAGGAGGGAGAGGTCAAAAATGGAGATTGTTCTAAAAAAGGTATAATGTATTTTTGAGATAAAGATTTTATAGCCTTAGGGTATAAGAGTTCCAATTCTTTGCAGAATATAAAGAAATCATTCTCTCTCCGCTTCTTTTTATCGGAATAGAGTTTTGATATTTCATCTATCAGTAATATGTAGTCATTAATGTTTGGCATAAAAAACGTGAGCTTACTACATTCACGTCTAAGGTATCGCCAAACACCATGTAGATAAATGAGTAAAGCCCGCGTTTATGCGTGGGCACCAACTCTATTCTTATCTACTTCAAATTTGGCGATTTTTAGACGTAAGAATAAAAGCCAATGCTTTTAGTCAATATGTATGTTATTAATCACTGTCTGTTTCTTAATTATCTGATTTTGTTTCTGCAAAGGTACAAAAAAGATAAATCAGTTATCGGGATAAAGATACGAAATATCTCATATTGGCTTATATATCCTTGCTTACATCATGTACCCCTCTACACCCCATGCCGAAAAGTCATTTAATGGGGTCTATCCTTATTTCAGCTCCGCAGGTGGAATAACCCGTAATATCCGTGCGTAATTTTTATGATAATCTTTCCAAACCCTGAAACGCCCATAGAATAATTCCCGTAAATACTGTATCTGCTATGTCTAATTAATATATCTGCCTAAGATAAAAATCTCTATTAAAATAACCCTTATCCGCAAATTAGAATTTCTAAAAACGTCCGTAGAAAATTAGCTGTGTAAGATATAAATAGTCTATATAGTATATAATAGCTATACCTATAATAAGAAATAATTGCGGTGAAGTTATTTTACCCGTCTAATTATTCCGCTGTAATAAATCGCCGTAGTAATATAAGTAGCCACTATTATAGCCGCCAGTTATTACGCTATGTATGGCTAACCCTCTCATAGCCGCTGTTTCTGTACCTATGCTACCCTTAGCTACCAAGCAGGTTACATATAGATAAAGCATCTACTACACATAAGATAGCTATCACTATTATTCATATATACTATATTAAACACAATACATATTTACTCCGCAAAGTATTTCCGCATATTTGTGCCGTTTTGTGTGTTCTTAGGAGTGTAGTTCTATGTGTTTGTGTACTCTCTTATATACAACCGCATTTTTAGGGCTGTTTCTTTTGGTTGCTATGGGTAAGCATATATTGGTAATTTGTGTTATTCCCCGTGATTATAAGTATTTTAGGCGTATTTTGCTCGCGAGTTATTTATTCCGCACCAATTCCCCAAATTTTAGCCCGGTAAAAATACGAAATCTTGGTTGCTATGGGTTTTATACAAAATGAGAGGACGCAATAACACGACCTCTCATTTATGGTTATTCCATTTACGATTACATTTTAACCAAACACTTTCTTATAAGTTCGTTCACTCTGTCTTTCTGATAAGAGCAACAATTACTCTGCATTAAGAACTCAACTACATCTGCCACACGATACCGAATAACTTTTGCACTAACTTTGTAATACATCAGCTTCCCTTCGGAGCGGTAATTTTGCAAAGTGCGTTTGCTTACCCTTAATATGGCGGCAACATCTTCGGAAGTCAAAAACAAGTTTGAATTATCCATGATACAATCTGTTTAAGCAATTCACGACTTCATTCTTTTTACTATCCACCACCTTTGCGTAAATTTGAGTTACTTTTATATCGCTGTGACCAAGCATCTCTTTTATTACGGGCAAAGGAATATCACTTGTCAGCAATGCCGTTGCATACGAATGTCGTCCGACATGTGTGGAAATGTTCTTTTCTATACCGACTTTCTCCGCAATTCTTTTCAGTTGTTTGTTTATAATCGCAGTTGCGGAACTAATAGCGTTCAACGCATCTTGTGCGTTTACTTTATCCACATCCACCTGCAAGATATTAAATACATACTTATCGGGAAGTATCTGCCCGCCGTTATTCTCTACGACTGTACGTCTTTTGTTCAACACCGCCTTTACAAAGTCATTCATAGGGACAACCAATGGCTTTTCCGTTTTGCGCATACGGATTGATATTTTATCACTGGCAACATTCTTCCATTTCAAAGTAAGTATATCAGATATTCTAATACCCGTATAGCATTCAAACAAGAATAATTCCCGTGCATCGTATAACGGACTTTGTAACCGCAATTTCAAACCTTGAATTTTACGGATTTCGTCTATCTCCAGATATGTCCTTTCCGTCTGTTCACGCTTGAATTTTATCTTGCGGAACGGATTGCCCGTTTCATCCATATCATAATTACGATAAATATCCCCTACCAATTTTGCCAATGCCTTCAAATTGACGGTGGCGGTATTCCTATTATTGCCAAGATGGTTCATCAAGTAATTCTCATACTCCTTAATGAAATCCAAAGATATGGACTTAATCGGTAAAGTTTCCTTGCCAACATAAAGGCGCAATTTCTTAATGACAGACTTGTATTTCTTGTAAGTAGCGTGCTTTTGATTCTTATATAAGTATTCAATATACTTATCGGCATACTCAAATAAATCAAATGATGTTCTATCGTTGATTTTGTTCCTGATTGTTTCTATGCTTACGGAGTCATCCTTTAAGGACAGAAAACAAGTCTCTTTTTCCAATTCGGCTTTTCTCTGAGATATAACAGTATTTAATGCCACAGCGTTGGGATGCTGCTTTTTCACGCATTGCTCTTTTTCATCCCAATAATCGGGTGAAACGTGCAACAATGTTTTATAAGTAACCTTTCTGTCTTTGGTGATACGCAAGCACACTGGAGCTTCATTTGTGGACTTCGATAATTTCTCCCGTCTGATTACTACTTTGAATTTTGCTACGGTCATTTCTACTTTAATTTAACTCGGTTCGACATTCGTTTTTTGCTTGCAAGCTACGGGGTAAAACATCGGTAAAACATTTGCGCCCCGTTTTCTGTGAATAATGGAAATAAGAATGAAAGTTCCAAATCACAAATAGTCGCACAAGAAACTGAAAATCAGCAACCAAATTATTTTAGTTAAAAAATGCCGGAAAATGAGAGCAACCTGTATTAGAACTGGTGGCACCACTTTAAGAGCAAGAGCCGCTTTTTAGCGGTTCTTGCTCGTTATTTATACCCTGCCTTGGCCGGCCGGGTATGAACGGTAGGCGCACAAGTGTTTGCCGGCATATAAATATGTTCCGTTTGCCCGGTAAACGAATCCGCAAAAGACATTCCCGTTCCGTTCGGCCGCTTTTGTCTGTGTTTTTAGGGCGGTTTTCAAACGGGTTTTCAGGTGGTGGAAAATATGTGCCTTGTATTTTAAAATATGTCTGACATATTTCGAATTATGTCAGACATATTTTTTCTTTGCTCCGACGTGGGGCAAACGCGCTGAAAACCAGTTTTCATTTTCCGCGCCCGAAATGCCCGTTTTTATGCTATGGTTTAGCTTGCTCCGCTGCCCGTTATTGTAAAGGGCGCAAGGAGTGCCGCAAGTATATACAAAAACGGGGCTACCTTTTGTGCAATTATCTAATTTGTGTATTTTCGCCCCCGTTTTTAGGGTTTAAAATGAATTACTAATGAAACTATCTAAATTTGCATTCATGTTTTTCATGTTCATACCTGTCGGCGTTTCGGCACAGAGTGCAGCCGAGGCGGACTTCCTGAGCAAGAACGAAGAACTTACCAACCTTTTCAGACATGCGCGCAAAACAGATGATTATAAGGCGTGCGAGGATATATTGAGAAAGCAAATCGCGTTGTTCTGTAGCATGGATTCCCTGTTGTCCGAACCGTTTGGCTATTTTAAGCACAAATCCTATTACGACCTGGCGTGCATACAATCGATAGAAGGCAAGAAGGACGAGGCGATACGGAGCTTTGCCGAAGCGTATGACGACGGCAACTTCGAGTTGACGTACAAAAGCGTAATGGAAGACAAAGACTTGGACAACATCAGGAACGAAAAAGGCTTCCAAACAATTCTTGCAAAAATTAAAGAGGCAAGCGATTACATAAAGATACTCAGAAACGCGCCCGCTTATTCTGAAACAACGGACGCAAGCGGCCTGCCCGTGATAACCTACCTCGACAAGGACGACAAAGACCTCGTGCGGGTAAGGGAATACTTCAAACTGGACAGCGTGGCGGGAAACTGCGATGAACTGACGAAGATACGCAAAATTCTAACGTACATTCACGACAAAATACGTCACGACGGCACGCAGGCCAACCCCCGTGGCGACCGCAACGCAATCAACTACGGCTCGGCCTGCAAGGACGGGGCGCACAGCCTTAACTGCCGGGGAATGGCAACCGTTCTGAACGAATGCTACCTCGCCATGGGGATAAAGTCGCGCATCATAACATGCCTGCCCAAACGGTTTTTCAGCGACTGCCACGTGATAAACGCCGTTTACTCCGAAACTCTCGGCAAATGGCTCTGGATAGACCCCACGAACAATGCCTGGGTAACAGACGACAAAGGCAACATGCTTAGCGTTCCCGAAGTAAGGGAACGCCTGCGGGCGGGGTTGCCGGTCCAGGTGAACGACGAGGCCAACTGGAACAACGAGCGCAAGGTAGAAACCGAGGATTACCTGTACAGCTACATGGCAAAGAACCTGTTCTACATAGAATGCTGGACGCGCTACGGATTCAACACCGAAAGCGACAAGAATATTCCTGTCAACTACATAATGCTGCAACCCCCGGGCTGCAAGAGCAACGCCATGCTGGAAGGCAGCATTGCCGTGAACGACGCTTCTTGTTTCTGGGCTGCACCTGGCGCGTAAACATCCGCACACCTGCCGCGCAGAAACCGGCGTTTTAAGACCTGCAAAGAAAGTCGCAAAAGCGCTCGATTGTTTTTGTCTGTGTTTTTAGGGCGGTTTTCAAACGGGTTTTCAGGTGGTGGAAAATATGTGCCTTGTATTTTAAAATATGTCTGACATATTTCGAATTATGTCAGACATATTTTTTCTTTGCTCCGACGTGGGGCAAACGCGCTGAAAACCAGTTTTCATTTTTCCTCGCCGGAAATGCCCGTTTCCGGACTTCTGGTTTTCTTTCCGCGTTTGTCTGTTTTGGTGTTGTGTGCCGTGTTGTGACGTGTGGTGTTTGTGTGGCTTGTTGCCGCTAATTGTGTCTCCATTTCGTTTTGTGCGGGTTGTTTTATTGGTTATAAATATAACAAGGCCTTTACTGACTTTGCGTTTTCTTTCATATTAATCGAAAATTCGGCTGTTTGCTTTCTATTTGTTGGAATATTTGCGAAAAACATTTGATTTTTCAAATATTTTGTGCTTTAAAATTTGCATGTGAAAGTATTTTATTATTTTTGCAGGCAAAATAATGTTTTAAATGCAATATTAATTGCAAAAAGAAAGAGAATGCGAATGAAAGATAGAATTATTGATAAAAGAAATAGTGACCGCGCCGGCGGTTTGTACAGTGCGGAGTACGAGCACGACGCTTGCGGCGTGGGGATGATTGTGAACATTAACGGTGACAAGTCGCATGAGTTGGTCGATTCTGCGCTTACGGTTCTCGAGAACATGAAGCACCGCGGCGCCGAGGGTGCCGACAACAAGACTGGCGACGGTGCAGGCATTCTGCTCCAAATTCCGCACGAGTTTATCCTTTTGCAGGGCATACCCGTGCCCGAAAAGGGCAAATACGGCACGGGGCTGGTGTTTTTTCCAAAAGAAAAGGAAAGGCAATCGGCGGCCATGCGGATATTCGAAGAGGAGGTGGAACGCGAAGGGCTGTCCTTGCTCCATGTGCGTGAAGTGCCGGTGAATACTTCCGTTTTGGGCAAGACTGCCGCCGATACGGAGCCCGACATAAGGCAGGTGTTCATAACCGGCGACGGGGATTCGGACAATCTGGAGCGCAGACTGTACCTCGTTCGCAAGAAGATAGAGAAGCGGATTGGCGACAAGGATTTTTATATTGTGTCGCTATCGAGCAAGACCATAATATACAAGGGTATGCTGTCGTCCGTGCAATTGCGCGATTACTTCTGCGACCTTACGCAGCCTTACTTTACGAGCGGGCTGGCCATAGTGCATTCGCGTTTCAGCACCAACACGTTCCCCGCGTGGAGCCTGGCGCAGCCGTTCCGCATGCTGGCCCATAACGGCGAAATCAATACTATACGCGGAAACCGGGGCTGGATGGAAGCAAGGGAGAGTGTGCTTTCCAACTCCGCGCTGGGCGACGTAAAGGCCATACGTCCAATCGTGCAGCCCGGAATGAGCGACAGCGCGTCGCTCGACAATGTGCTGGAGTTTTTCGTGATGTCGGGATTGAGCCTTCCGCATGCCATGGCAATGCTTGTGCCCGAATCTTTCAACGACAAGAATCCCATAAGCGAAGACCTTAAGGCTTTCTACGAATACCATTCCATACTTATGGAGCCGTGGGACGGTCCGGCGGCGCTGCTGTTCAGCGACGGCAGGTACGCAGGGGGAATGCTCGACCGCAACGGTCTGCGCCCCGGCCGTTACCTTGTAACGAAAAGCGGCATGATGGTTGTGGCAAGCGAGGCCGGCGTAATAAGTTTTGCTCCCGCTGACATCTGCGCCAAGGGGCGTCTGCAGCCGGGCAAGATTCTGCTTGTCGACACGCAGGAAGGGCGCATATACTACGACGGCGAACTGAAAGAACAGCTTGCTTCGGCTCTGCCGTACCGCCAATGGCTTGCAGCAAACCGCGTAGAGTTGCACACGCTCAAAAGCGGGCGTAAGATTGAAAACACCGTGCCCGATTACAGGCGCAAGTTGCGCGCTTTCGGCTTTACGCGCGAAGATATAGAGCGCACCCTCATGCCAATGTGCATGAACGGTTCCGAGCCAACGGCGTCAATGGGCAACGACACGCCGCTGGCGGTGCTTTCGCAGAAGCCGCAGCTGTTGTACAACTACTTCCGGCAGCAGTTCGCGCAGGTAACCAATCCGCCAATCGACCCAATACGCGAGGAACTCGTAATGTCGCTCACCGAATACATAGGCGCGGTAGGCAACAACATACTCCAACCCAACGAAAACCATTGCAAGATGGTGCGCCTGCCTCATCCGATACTGACAAACACACAACTCGACATTCTTTGCAACATACGCTACAAAGGATTCAAGACGGTAAAACTGCCGATTCTGTTTGAAGCCGGAACAGGTGAGACCGGGCTGAAGGAAGCCGTGGAAGAATTGTGCCGCAGGGCAGAGATGTCGGTCGACGAAGGCGTGAACTACATCATCCTTTCCGACCGCGGAATCGACGCAAGCCATGCCGCCATACCTTCGCTGCTGGCTGTGAGCGCCGTGCACCACCATCTTATTTCCGTGCAGAAACGTGTGCAGACCGCGCTCATAGTAGAGAGCGGCGAGATACGTGAAGTAATGCACGCGGCGCTGCTCCTGGGTTACGGGGCGAGCGCAATAAACCCGTACATGGCTTTTGCCGTCCTGGACGACGTAGTACGGCGGGGCGACATACAGATGAATTATGAAACAGCCGAGAAAAACTATATAAAAGCACTGTGCAAGGGCCTTTATAAAATCATGAGCAAAATGGGCATAAGCACGATACGTTCTTACCGGGGCGCAAAGATTTTCGAGACTGTCGGACTGGGAGAGGAATTACTCAGGAAATATTTCGGCACAGGCATATCATCGGTCGGCGGCATAGGACTTAAGGAGATAGCCCACGACTATATGGCTTTTCATTCGGCCGGATATGCAAATGTTTCCGACAAATCGGACGAACCGGGCGACCTGCTGCCCTATATAGGCCAATTCTCTTACAGGAAAGGCGGAGAGTTCCACGCATGGAACCCGGAGACTATCAGTTTGCTCCAACTTTCCACGCGATTGGGCAGTTACGAGAAGTTCAAGGAGTTCACAGCCAAGGCCGACCACAAGGAAAATCCCGTTTTCCTGCGCGACTTTTTCGGTTTCAAAAGGAATCCGATTCCGGTAGACCGTGTTGAGCCGGTAGAGGAGATAGTAAAACATTTCGTTACCGGTGCAATTTCGTTCGGGGCAATAAGCAAGGAGGCCCATGAGGCACTTGCGCTGGCAATGAACGCACTTGGCACGCGCAGCAATACCGGCGAGGGCGGCGAAGATTCTGCACGCTTCCATGAAAAGCTCGACGGCATATCCTTGTGCAGCAAAACGAAACAGGTGGCTTCGGGACGCTTTGGCGTTACCGCCGAATATCTTGTCAATGCCGAGGAGATACAAATCAAGGTGGCGCAAGGAGCAAAGCCCGGCGAAGGCGGACAGCTGCCCGGCTTCAAGGTCGACAGCGTGATAGCCCGCACGCGCCATTCCATACCGGGAATTTCGTTGATTTCCCCTCCGCCCCACCACGACATCTATTCGATAGAAGACCTTGCGCAGCTAATCTTCGACCTCAAGAACGTGAACCCGCGCGCCAAAATCAGCGTGAAACTTGTGGCCGAGAGCGGCGTAGGCACAATAGCCGCAGGCGTTACCAAAGCCAAGGCCGACATCATCGTCATCTCCGGAGCCGAAGGCGGCACGGGCGCGTCGCCCGCCTCGTCCATGCGTTACGCCGGCATTCCGCCCGAGATAGGGTTGAGCGAGACACAGCAGACTCTTGTGCTCAACGGCCTGCGCGGCAATGTACGCCTGCAGACCGACGGGCAGCTTAAAACCGGGCGCGACATCATTAGCATGGCATTGCTCGGGGCTGAAGAATTCGCCTTCGGCACGGCCGCGCTAATTGTGCTGGGCTGCGTGATGATGCGCAAGTGTCATGCCAACACGTGCCCCGTGGGTGTGGCAACGCAAGACCCGAAACTGAGGGCGCGCTTCAGAGGTAATTATAAATATGTGGTAAACTATTTCCGCTTTCTCGCGCAAGAGGTGAGGGAGTACCTGGCCGCCATGGGCTTTACCCGCCTTGACGACATAGTGGGACGCACCGACTTAATCGAAATACAGCCTGCGCAAGGCGGAACAAAGGCCTCGCTGCTCGATTTCGGCAGGCTGCTGCACAAGGTAGACAACGGCAAAGCAATACACAACGTTTCCGCGCAGCGCCACGAGACAGACGACGTGCTCGACGTGTCAATCATAAAGGCTGCTGAAGAAGCCTTGCTCCACCAGAAGGAAGTGTCGCTCGAATATGCCATTGCCAACACCGACCGCTCCGTAGGCGCAATGCTCTCGGGCGAAGTGGCCCGGCGTTACGGCCAGGCCGGATTGCCCGAACGCACCATACAGGTAACGTTCAAAGGGTCGGCGGGCCAAAGTTTCGGGGCATTCCTTGCAAAAGGCGTAAGTTTCCGCCTTGAAGGCGAGGCCAACGACTATGCGGGCAAAGGCCTTAGCGGAGGACGCATAATGGTTTACCCGCCGCTGCACAGCGCATTCCCGGCCGAGGATAACACCATAGCCGGAAACACACTGCTGTACGGGGCTACGAGCGGCGAAATGTTCATAAACGGCAGGGCGGGCGAGCGTTTCGCCGTAAGGAACTCGGGCGCGATAGCCGTAGTCGAGGGAGTGGGCGACCACTGCTGCGAATACATGACCGGCGGGCGCGTGGTAGTGCTTGGCGAGACGGGGCGCAACTTTGCCGCCGGAATGAGCGGCGGAATTGCATACGTGTGGGACAGGAACGGGAACTTCGACTATTTCTGCAACATGGACATGGTGGAACTCTCGCTGCTCGAGGACTCTGCTTCGCGCAAGGAGCTGCACGAACTCATAAGGCTGCACTACCTATACACAGGCTCCGAACTGGCACGCACCATGCTCGACGACTGGAACCGATATGCCGGCGAATTCATCATGGTAACGCCCATCGAGTACAAGAAAGTGCTGGCCGAGGAACAAATGCGCAAGTTGCAGGAAAAAATTGCCGAGGTGCAGCGCGACTATTGACATACGTTTCGCCCCACATCCCGGAGCGCAAAAACGGGCAGTGAAAAACGACATTTTTGTCTGCAAAAGTTGAAAACTAATTTTCAGGCGGTTAAACCCCTCTCGGAGCAAATGAAAAATACAAGGCACATATTTCGAAATATGTCAGACATATTTTAAAATATCTCAGACATATTTTCCGCCCCCTGAAAACCCGCCGCGAAACTGCCCCGAAAATGCGGACAAAAAAGGCCGCAACCGGCCGTTGTTCCGCATGTACCCTCATTTACCTGCCGGCGTTCGGGCCTTTCCCGGCAGGGGAGGTCGAGAAAACTTGCGTTTTCGTTTGCCGTTGCGCCAGTCTTTCATTACTTTTGTAATCAATGGAATTGAAGAGGCATACATTCCGCAAGCGCGAGCGCCTGAGGTTGCGCAATGAGATAGACGCGCTTTTTTCGGCGGGGAACAAGTCGTTCTCGGCCTATCCCGTGCGCGCCGTATGCAGGACAACACCGTTCAAGGGCGTGGAGGTATGCGTGCTGATAAGCGTGCCGAAGCGTCATTTGCATTGTGCCGTCGACCGCAACAGGGTAAAAAGGCAGTTGCGCGAGGCCTACCGCCTGAACAAGTATATCGTGATAGACGCTGTGGCGGGTTACAATTCGGAACGCAGCGCTGACAACCGGCTTTCGCTGAACATAGCGCTCGTGTGGCTGTCGAAGGAGAAGTTTCCCACAAGTGAGGTTGAGAAAAAAGTGAGAAACCTGCTGCACCGTGCGGCCGAGAAATATTTCCTTGCGGATAGCGCAGAAGCCTTGGCCGGCGAAGCGGACGGGTAAGTAAGGTGGTGCCGTTTTTCACGGCAGCTTGATTATGTAAAACAGGCTTGTGCCGCAATGTTTCGGCATGGCGGCGGCAGTTTAAAGAAGCATACGAGGAATGAAGGTAGCAAGTGTGATAAGAAACGTATTCACGGCGTTGCTTGTAGCTCCCATACGGTTTTACCAGCGTTTCGTGTCGCCGTACACGCCGCCTTCATGCCGCTTTGTGCCTACCTGCTCGCAATATGCCTTGGAAGCCTTGCGCAAACACGGACCGGTGAAAGGTTTGTACCTTGCCGTACGCCGCATTCTGCGTTGCCACCCTTGGGGCGGCAGCGGTTACGACCCGGTTCCCTGAGCGAGCGGCGCTGTTTCAGTACATTCCCAGGAATTTTTTTATTTTGTGCAGCGGGATACCGAAGTTGAAAGTGCTGTTGCCGTATGTGTTTGCAAAGTTCACGCAAACCACGTCGCCAAACATGTTAAGCACCGGGCTGCCGCTCGAGATATCCATAACGGGAAGGGAGTATCTTATCCAATGTTCGTCGGGGTCTTGCAGTATGCTCCCTTCGTACACTCCGGCTTTGAGAAGCTCGCCGTCGGTTGCGGCATTTGCATTCTTGCCGTAGCCAATCATGCACAGGTCCGTGCCTCCTTTTAGCCTGCGTGCCTCGTTGTCGGAGCGCAGGTTGAGCATTGCCGTTTCGAACATGGTACGTTTGCCGCGGTTCTTATCGAGAAAATGGAAAATGTACTTTCCTTTCGGGGTTTCTTTCGTTTTCAGCTGTATTACCGCAAGGTCGGTGTCGTCCAGCCCTGAGACCTTGGTGATGTTGCATTCCTTAAGGTAGTCGCTTTCGGTGGTGTCGCTCTTGTGGAAAGCCACTTTTACGTTGCTTGCGCAGTTTATTATGATTTTGTCGTAGCGTATGTCGTCGAGTTGTGCGATTACCTTTTTGTAGCTCTTGTATGAATTGCCCAGCTCTTCCAGTTTCAGGAAAAGATATTCGTCGCCTTTGGCCGGAGCAGCCCTGTGTGCGCTGGCGTATTCCCTGAAGGCGCGCAGTTTTTCCGACACGTTGTTGTATTGTTCTGCCGTTTGCGCCTCGGCCTGCGTCATGAAGTCCTTTATCTGGGTAACCGACGCCTCAAGGCTAACCCTTGCTGTTTCCTGGTCTATTTCGGGGCGGACTATGTGGCGGTTGGTAAGTATGTCTCCCTTTTTGTTGATGAAGAATCCCGTTCCGTAAACGGTTTGGGCGTTTTTCGTTACCGTGTCTACGTTGTCTGTAAGGTTCAGGAGGTTTCCTTTGCTGTTAATGCCTGTGAAGTAAAGGAATTTTCCTCCTATGTTCATCGAGTAGTAGTATCTGTTGGCTACGAGCACAACTCCCGACGCGCTTTTGGGGCGTTCGCGGCAGCCGGCCAGTATTGCGACCGAAAGCAGCAACAGCGTAAAGATGTACACGTTTGTTTTTACCATTGTTTTTGTCAGCATTTACCGAAAGTGAAGTATCGAGACGCAAAAGTAAACTAATTTTTTTATTTTTTCACGTTTTTGCGTGTTTTACAAGGAACATCTGCAAAAATAACGGCGATATTGCGGTAAATGATATGTGCATTTGCCTTTTTGGGGCAAAGAAATTTGTTTTTGCAGGTTTGCACCGTGTGCCCTTCGGGAGCAAGAAAAAAATATGTCTGACATATTTTGAATTATGTCAGACATATTTTAAAATATC
>ERZ779851.1014-NODE-1014-length-26601-cov-96.716567_pt1 | contig 26601 bp, 25 predicted proteins | sample MGYA00511094_ERZ779851 | MGnify/ENA primary metagenome ERZ779851 (study PRJEB29588, sample SAMEA2155512) | human gut metagenome | biome: human gut; feature: human-associated habitat; material: faeces | place: Denmark | collected 2008/2010 ...
GTTCTAAAGACAGAATAATCTCTTTCGATTCTTTATATACAGCCCATGTCTGATGGCATGGGAAGAGAACTCGCGTATCTGTCTTCACATGTAACTAATCGCTATTTTATCTCGAATTGGGGTATGAACTATGTGGACTGGAAAGAATTTTCAAGAAACTACGATGTAGTGTGGACCAAAAGCCTACTTGAAAAATTCAAACACAGACTTGACTGGCACGAATTGACATCAAACAGTAGTACACTATTGTTTACAGAAGACAACATAGAGACATTTAAGGATTGTTGGGATTGGGAAGTGCTATCAGACAAGTCTTGTATCGACATGACCCACGAACTTTTAATCAAGTATGCTGACAGATGGAATTGGGCATACATAATAGATCGATATGGTGACGATTCTATTACCTACAATGAGGAATTTCTCGAAAAGTATGGAGATTATATTTCTGCATCAGAACAGGGCGGTTCTAAGTTGTGGGACAATATTATCGAACACCGCATAAAAGCGATCAAAAAGAAAATTCTGTCTTAAATTATTATTTTAGGTACCGATACACGACTATTGTCAAAGGAAAGCAATGCATATGGCTTTAGTTTCAAATACTCTAAAGCCACATGCATAGCTTTTTATCTACCATAATGCTACTTTTCCTGCAATCCCCAAATCAATGGTTGCAGTTACCACACCAAGAGCTTTGAATACTCTTCGCATAGTAGGTATTGTTATACTATAACCTCTTTCCAAGCGAGAAATCTGAGCTCTTTTCACACCTATACGCTCACCAAGTTGTTCTTGTGTCAAGTTCTGTTCTATGCGAGCCTTCTTGATGGCTTCTCCCAAACGGTATGCATGCAAAGCTTCATCCACATCACTTTCAAAAGCATCACGTTTTGGAGTGCCAACTTTCCCAAAGTGCTTGTCGAGCACATCGTCCAATGGGGTAAGATTCATTTGTGCCATAATTATTTATTTTTGAAATATTCTTTTCTTATTGCTTCTGCTTTCGCTATTTCCTTACTCGGTGTCTTTTGAGTTTTCTTAATGATGCCATGAGTGGCAATCACAAGAGTTTCTTTGTCCTTATCCCAAAAGGCAAACAAGCGATAAGCAGTTTTGTTGTATAATGTACGGAACTCCCATATTTCCGAATTTTCCAACTTCTTGAAAAGTTCTTTGTTACGTTCTCCACCTACAACACGCTTGATGTTGTAGTAAATCTTGTAAGATACCGCTTCGGGTAAACTCTCAATAAAGTCTTGTGCCTCGTCAGTCAAGACAAGTCGGAAGATATTTTGTGCCATACATTCTCAATTTGCTGCAAAGATAGGTATAATGTTTCATAAATAAGAAACAATTGGTGCTTAAATGTATCTTATAGCTCATTTTTTAACATTTTGGAACCGAATAATTACGCATAAAGAACTTACAATGGTTGGATTGGGGTAAAGCGAACGTCAACTGAAAATAAAATCTAAAAAATAGATATGATTTTCGTTAATCCACTTAATTGTTGAACCTTTGCGAAAAGAGTTGTTTGACAAGCAAACTTATGTATAACACAGAAGTTAGAACTATTGCCAAATCATAACCTCTATTGAGGTGAAAAACTCATAAATAGCTCATTTTAAGCTATTCGGCAGATTTTAGCGTGATTTTTAGAAAAAAAGTGCAATAAGATAGTAACATTTTATACATAAATATTCCATAATCGCAAATTTTGTATTACCTTTGCATCGGAATTTTGATTCTTACACACATTAACATAAAATTTTATGGGAGGCATTTTCGGGACAATATCCAAGAAAAGCTGTGTCGCAGACCTGTTCTACGGCACTGATTACAATTCACATCTCGGCACACGTCGAGGCGGTTTGGCAACATTCAGCAAGGAGAAGGGATTCGTAAGGTCCATCCACAACCTGGAGAGTTCTTACTTCCGCACCAAGTTTGAGCCATCACTCGACAAGTTCGAAGGCAGTACATCGGGTATCGGAGTCATCAGCGATACTGATGCCCAGCCACTCATCATGAACTCGCATCTTGGCAGATTCGCCATCTGTACGGTGGCCAAGATTCTGAATATAGAGGAACTTACCAAGGACCTGCTCGACAAGAACATGCACTTCGCTGAAATGTCGTCGGGCAAGACCAACCCTACGGAGCTCATTGCCTTGCTCATTATTCAAGGCAAGACCTTCAAAGAGGGTATCGAAAATGTATATCACCACATCAAGGGATCATGCACCATGCTCATCCTGACTGAGGACGGCATTATCTGTGCACGCGACAGCTGGGGACGCACACCTATTATAATAGGTAAGAAGGAAGGCGCCTATGCGGCTTCGAGCGAGTCGACCTCGTTTCCTAATCTCGACTTCGAGGTGGAGTATAATGTAGGTCCGGGCGAGATCGTCAAGATCAAAGCCGACGGCATGGAGCAGATACGTCCTGCCAACAAGCGCATGCAGGTTTGCTCATTCCTCTGGGTGTACTATGGTTTCCCTACATCTACCTACGAGGGCAGAAACGTGGAGGAAGTGCGCTTCAAGAATGGTTTCAACATGGCTAAGACCGACGGAGTGGAGGTGGACTGCTGCAGCGGTATCCCCGACTCGGGCACAGGTATGGCGATGGGTTATGCTGCCGGCAAGCAAGTGCCTTACCAGCGTTGCATCGCCAAGTACACTCCCACCTGGCCACGTTCGTTCACACCTTCCAACCAGGCCATGCGCTCGTTGGTGGCCAAGATGAAACTCATCCCCAACAAGGATATGCTGAAAGGCAAGCGAGTGCTGTTCTGCGACGACAGTATCGTGCGAGGCACCCAGTTGCGCGACAATGTGAAGGTGCTCTTCGAACAGGCAGGACTCAAGGAGTGCCACATGCGTATCGCCTGTCCTCCATTGGTTTACGGTTGTCCGTTCATCAACTTCACCTCCTCCAAGAGCGACATGGAGCTGATCACACGCCGCATCATCGAGAAGTTTGAGGGCGATGCGAATAAGAATCTTGACAAATATGCCACCACAGGCTCACCTGAATATGAGCGAATGGTGGCAGAGATAGCCCGACAGTTGGGATTGACCACATTGAAGTTCAATACCATCGAGCAGCTCATAGAGGCTATCGGACTGCCCAAGTGCCAGGTGTGCACCCATTGTTTTGATGGAAGCAGCAAGCACTCACTTGAGCAGCTGGCCGACGAAGAGGAAGCCTAACAGAGCAAGAAAGAAGTCAGACAGAGCCCCAAGCGAAGGCTTGACAGGCTATGAAATATAAATCGGAGTCGGCTAAGCGAAGGCTTAACTGGCTCCGAATGTTTTTTTACTGTGTGTCAGGCGAAGGCATGACAGGCTCTGAAGTGGGAGCTTAGTTGAGGAAACCCAGCAAAGCTCCTGCGGCTACGGCCGAACCGATGACACCCGCCACGTTAGGTCCCATGGCATGCATGAGCAGGAAGTTGTGTCGGTCGTATTCCAAACCCAGGTTGTTGGAGATACGGGCGCTCATAGGTACGGCGCTCACTCCGGCATTTCCTATCAGTGGGTTGATCTTCTTGCCCTTTGGTAAGAACACATTCATCAGTTTGACAAACAGTATTCCGCTGGCTGAGGCGATGATGAACGCCAAGGCTCCGAGGGCAAAGATCTTTACCGTGTTGAGGGTAAGGAACTCTGAGGCCTGGGTGGAGCAGCCTACGGTAAGTCCCAAGAGCATCACTATCACGTCGTTGAGGCTGCTGCCTGCAGTCTTGGCCAGGCGTGTGGTCTTGCCACTCTCTTTCAGCAGATTGCCAAAGAAGAGCATTCCCAACAGCGGCAGACCGCTGGGCACGATGAAGGTGGTGAGCAGCAAGCCGATGATGGGGAAGAGTATCTTCTCGGTCTGACTCACCTGTCGGGCTGGCTTCATCTTGATGACACGCTCGTTCTTCGTGGTGAGCAGTCGCATCAGCGGGGGCTGGATGACTGGTACCAGTGCCATATAGGAATAGGCGCACACGGCGATGGCTCCCATGAGGTTAGGACTGAGCTTGCTCGACAGGAAGATGGCTGTAGGGCCGTCGGCACCTCCGATGATGGCGATGCCTGCTGCCTGGTTGGGCTCGAAGCCTAAAGCCAAGGCTATCATGTAGGCTCCGAAGATGCCAAACTGGGCTGCGGCTCCGATGAGAATCAACTTCGGATTGGAAATCAATGCCGAGAAGTCGGTCATGGCTCCGATGCCGAGGAAGACGAGTGGGGGATACCAGCCTTGTCGCACACCCTGATAGAAGATGTTGAGCACCGAGTTGTCTTCGTAGAGACCTATCTCCAGTCCGGCGTCGGTGCGGAAGGGAATGTTGCCCAGGATGATACCGAGACCTATGGGCACCAGCAGCAGCGGCTCGAAGTCTTTCTTGATGGCGAGCCAGATGCAGACGATTCCCACCAATATCATGATGAGGTTTCCTGCCGTGGCATTGGCAAAGCCTGTATAGGTCAGGAACTCCTGAAAATTCTGTATGATGAAATCCATAATAGTTGTTCGTTAAGTTGGGGTTTTATGTTGATGGATTCTTGGCAAGAGCAATGCTCTCTGGGGTTAAGCAATCGTTACCAAGGTGTCGCCTTCCATGACAGCATCGCCCTTGTTGACATTGATGCTTGCGACGGTGCCCGAAGTCTCAGCCTCGATGTTGTTTTGCATCTTCATGGCTTCGAGAATCACTACGGTATCTCCTGCGCTCACCTTGTCGCCCACCTTTACTTTAATGTCGTTGATGGTGCCAGGCAGTGGAGCTACCACAGGCTTGCCACCAGCGCTGGCTGAGGCTTTCTTGCTGGCAGGAGCTTCGGCATTTGCAGAGGAGGCAGAACTGCCTGTTGGGGTAGTCTTGGCACTGTCGGCAGACGATACTCCGCCCTTGTCATCAGTAGCTTCATTCGCTATGCGGAACTTCTGCTTGCCAGCCTTGACAGGTTGCTTCATCTCCACTTCGAAGGGGATGCCGTTGACGGTTACATTGGCGATATTGCCTTCTATATCTTGTATCTCTACTTCGTAGTCTACGCCTTTTACTTTATATTGGTATTTTGCCATAGTTTTATTCTTTAATATTTTTATTTTGTATCAGTAAAGCTGTTGACTTTTTCACTCTTCGTTCTTTACCCTTCGTTCTTCACTCTTCACTTATTATTGAATCTCGGTTCGTTCCATCTCGTCTGCTTGGGCTTAATGGTGATGATGCCCGGTTCGATGTCGTGCACATCCTCCAAGTATTCTTTGAGAGCCAGCGAGATGACAGCCATATAGATTTCCTTGTCGATGCCCTTGGTGGTTAGGCCTTCCTTCAGCATCACGTTGGTCTTATGACCGATCTCTGTGGTCAGCTCGATGGTCTTCTTGCCCGTCTTATATAATAAGGTGGCGTGTTTCTCTGTGGCACGTGCGATGCGCTGCTTGTGCTTCATATAGGCACCGAAGAGCCAGAAGAAGACGAAGAGCAGGGCCAGACAGGAGAAGACAATGCCCATGGAAAGGGCTGCAATGCCGAAGCCATGAGGGTCTGTTTTCTTGAGAATCTGTGGCTTGCTCAGGCCATTTGGCTGTGGTAGGTAACCTGGTGTTGTTTCTTCCAAATTGCAGATTTTCCAAGTCTTGAAATCATTGCTGAGAGCATATGTTTGGTCTTCTTGTAGCCATGGAATGCTGATGGAGTCAATCAGATCGACAGCGTTGCCATCATACAGGGCTATCCAGTTGCTCCTTTGATGATAGTAGTTGGCTGTTTTCTTTGATGGTAAAAGGTTGAGCTTAAGCTGAAAAGGTCCAGTACCTGCTGCTAAGACTCTATCGAAGTCCAGGGCCTTGGGGCAGTCGTTGCAGTATGTTTCTGTATCCTGCCAATAGTAGCGGTCGTAGATGATCACACTTTTCTTGCCAGCCAAGGTTGTGCGAGGCTCGTTGTTCGGCAGAGGACACATCAGCTTTCGCCGTTCCTCGGGCGACATGTTCTTGTCGAGCACACGTCGGTCGGTGGTAAGGAACATGCCACGGATATTATAAGTAGTAAACGAGGTGTTCGACAGTTCCACCCATGCTTTGTGGGCACCATACTCGTCGACGATACTGGCTTGGTTGTTGGGCATCAACTCCGTTATGCGGATGCTTTTAGCTCCTTGTGCCCAAGTGGACAAGGTGGCAGTGACCAACAGGCTTAGTAGGATTCCAAATTTCTTCATAGGCTTTCTCTCTTTTTTTGAAGGTTGGTGTATCAATAGGTATTCTTACAGCCTCAAAGTTACAAAGATTTTTGGAATAAGCAACAAAAGAGGTGCACATTTTTTCTTAAATGTGCACCTCTTTTATAATTTATAAATTTTCGTTTATAAAAATTCAAATATAGTAAGTGAACTTTCTGCTGTCGGAGAGTCTTTGCTTAGCAAATGATTCGCTATGCTCCGCAGAAGAAAAGTACCACTATCTGGGCTGAGAAGATTCTGAGGAACATACTCAGCGGATAAACGGTAGAGTAACCCACGGCAGGAGCCTCCTTAGAGCAGGAAGCGTTGGCATAAGCCAGGGCTGGTGGGTCGGTATAGGTTCCGGCTATCATACCCATGATGGTGAAGTAGTTGAACTTGTACTTCAGTCGGGCTATGGTGCCCACGATAAGGATAGGAATGATGGTGATAAGGAAACCTGTGTACACATACTTGATACCGTCGCCCTGTACCACAGTGTCCCAGAAACCGGCACCAGCCTTGATGCCCACACTCGCAAGGAACAGCACAAGACCTATCTCTCGCAGCATCATGTTGGCAGAGGTGGTGGTATAGGTAACCAGTTTGAAGTGATAACCGAAACGGCCAATGAGGATGGCGATGATCAGCGGACCGCCAGCAATGCCCAACTTCAGCGGAACAGGCATTCCTGGAACGGCAAAAGGCAGACTGCCGAAGATGATACCAATCATGATACCTACGAAGATGGTGGCGATGTTAGGCGCATCGAGTCGCTTCACAGAGTTACCCATCATTTCAGCCACACGGTTTACATTCTCCTCGGGACCTACAACGAGAATCTTGTCGCCCACGTGGAAGTGGTGGTTGCGACCGGCAAAGATGTCCATTCCCTGGCGTGAGATACGGGTGACGTTGACGCCATACACACTCGAGAAGTGCATCTTGCCCAGAGTCTTACCGTTCATCTCAGGACGTGTAACGACAATGCGGCGCGACACGAAGTGCTGAACCTCATCTTTCTCGCGATCCCATTCGGCCTCTATCTCAGGACCGATGAAGGCCTTGATGGCTTCGGCGTCAGCCTCGGCGCATACAACGAGCAGCTCGTCGCCCACCTCGAAGGTAGTCTGGCTGTTAGGAATGCTCACCTCGCCATTGTGGAGCAGTCGTGAGCATACGATGTCGCGGTTCAGGAACTCGGAAACCTGTCGGAGAGTGCGTCCTGCGATATAGGTATTCTCCACACGAAGGTGCATGTTGTGCGCCTTGGCATGTGGGTTGGCTGCGTCTTCTTCGTTTAGTTTCTCCTCCTCATCCGCGGTGTTCACCTTGCAGATGTACTTGATGAGAATGGTGGCACCGATGATGCCTACCACACCGAGTGGATAAGCGCAGGCATAACCGTTGGCAATACTTGGGGCACCATTGGGGAAGACACTGAGCAGCGCCTCGTTGGCGGCACCAAGACCTGGCGTATTGGTGACGGCTCCATAGAGTGTACCCACCATCATTGGCAAGTTGTTGGGGTTACTGGTGTCGAAGAAGAGATAATAGCATGCGAACATCACACAGACATTGAGGAATATCGCAGCCGTCGACAACAGGTTGAGCGTCACACCGCCTTTCTTGAAGCTTTCGAAGAAGCCCGGACCTACCTGCAAACCGATCATAAAGACAAAGAGAATGAGTCCGAAGTCTTGTATGAAGGTCAGAATGTCCTTGGGAGCAGTGAAGCCTACATGTCCTGCCAGGATGCCGGCAAAGAGCACGAAGGTAACGCCAAGTGAAATGCCACCAATCTTAATCTTGCCCAGATACACGCCCACTGCTATGACAATGGCATAGAGCAGGGCGATGTGAGCCACCGATTCGGTGTTCGTAAAAAGGTTGATAATCCAATCCATTGATCTATCTTCTAAATGAAAATATGTTTATTTTTGGGTTTTTAGTTGGGGTGAATAAAAATGGAAAAATCGGGGACACGTATAAAGGGTGTCCCCGACTTGAAAGTGTTTGATATATTGTAACCTATTGAATCCAATAAATCAATACTTCGTCACAACAAAACAAGATAGATATTTCTTTGTTCATCCATCAAGAGTTGTATGTGTACGAATCTCCATTCTGATGAATTACTTCTCGATAGCAGCTACGCCTGGCAATACCTTGCCCTCGATAGCCTCGAGCAGAGCGCCACCACCTGTAGAGATGTAAGAAACCTGGTCAGCCAAACCGAACTTGTTGATACAAGCTACAGAGTCACCACCACCGATGAGTGAGAATGCACCCTCCTTAGTAGCTTCAGCGATTGCCTCAGCGATTGCCTTAGAACCACCAGCGAAGTTGTCGAACTCAAATACACCGGCAGGACCGTTCCAGAGGATAGTCTTAGCACCCTTGATGGCAGCAGCGAAAGCCTTGCGAGTGTCAGGACCAGCGTCCATACCCTCCCAGCCGTCAGGGATATTGTTAGATGGGCATACCTGTGTGTTGCAGTCGTTCTTGAAAGCATCACCGCAGATAGAGTCTGTACCGAGTACGAGGTTTACACCGTTCTCCTTAGCCTTCTTGATTACGTCGAGAGCTACATCGAGCTTATCGTCCTCGCAGATAGACAAACCAATCTTGCCGCCGAGAGCCTTAGAGAATGTGTATGTCATACCACCACAGAGGATCAGGTTGTCAACCTTTGTCAAGAGGTTCTCGATGATACCAATCTTGGTAGAAACCTTAGAACCACCCATGATAGCAGTGAATGGGCGCTTAATGTTGCCGAGTACAGCGTCAACAGCCTTTACCTCTTTCTCCATCAAGAAACCGAGCATCTTGTGGTCCTTGTCGAAGCTGTCGGCGATGACAGCAGTAGAAGCGTGCTTGCGGTGAGCAGTACCGAAGGCATCCATTACATATACATCAGCATAAGAAGCCAACTTGGCAGCGAACTTCTTCTGACGTTCCTTCATCTCAGCCTTGGCAGCATCGTACTCAGGAGTACCCTTCTCAACGCCTACTGGCTTGCCTTCCTCTTCAGGATAGAAGCGAAGGTTCTCGAGCAGGAGAGCCTCACCTGGCTTCAGCGCAGCAGCCTCTGCATCAGCATTGCCGCAATCTTTAGCAAACTTCACCTCAACGCCGAGAGCGTCGGATACGTTCTTTACAATCTGTGAAAGAGAAAGCTCTGGCTTAACTTTGCCCTTTGGCTTACCCATATGGCTCATCATGATAAGAGCACCACCATCGGCCAGCACCTTCTTCAATGTAGGAAGGGCACCGCGGATACGAGTGTCGTCTGTTACATTACCATTTTCATCCAATGGCACGTTGAAATCAACGCGTACGATTGCCTTGTGACCGGCAAAGTTAAAATCTTCGATTTTCATTTTACCTAACGTTTTTATTATTAGTTATTTAATTTCTCTCTATATTATGAATAGAATGTTCTTTGTTGTAATCTGTCTCGTTCGTTCTGTCTGTTTATTGTTCTCCATGACAATGATGAACAGGACTTGTGTTTTAGACTTTGTGCCAACTGTCGTGGGTGTTGCCTTTTAGGCGTTTTACTCATTTGAAGTCGACTCTGCTGAAACTGTAGGCAAAGGTATGAAAAATAACTGAATGTTGCAAATTTTGGTGTTCTTTTAAGGATTTTTTTTATCAAAGAGGCTGGTAATGTAATATCGGCTTTGCAAAATGTAACCTTTTGATGTGAAAGTGTGGCGAATATTTGGCGAAAGTGAAAAAATAATGTACCTTTGTCCTTGATTTTAATACTCATCAGAATATGGCAAAAGACAAGATAGCTTATGTTTGCAGCAACTGTGGTCAGGAGTCGTCGAAATGGATAGGCAAGTGCCCGAGTTGTGGACAATGGAATACGTTCAAGGAGATTCGTATAGCCAATGATACGGGCTCCCAGGCTGCCCGTAACGCTGGCATGAGCATGCGGCATGGAGGTGCTGCCACGATGTTTGGCGGCAATCACAGCGATGGGGGAGCAAGGCCTGTACGTCTGCGCGATATTTCTGCTCATGATGAGCCGCGCATTGATATGCACGATGGTGAGCTGAACCGTGTGCTGGGTGGAGGACTGGTTCCTGGCAGTATCACGCTCCTGGGCGGTGAGCCGGGCATCGGAAAGAGTACACTCACACTTCAGACCATTCTTCATCTGCCCGACATGAAAGTGATGTATGTGAGTGGCGAGGAGAGTGCCCATCAGATTAAACTGCGTGCTGACCGACTGGCTTCTGCATCGGTGGGCGATGAGAGTGCTGCTGGCAGGGCCTCGCTCGACAATGTGTCTATTCTTTGCGAGACATCGTTGGAGAAAATCTTCACGCATATACAGGAACAGGCTCCCGGACTGGTGGTAATAGACTCCATACAGACGATTGCCACCGACGAGGTGGAGAGCTCGCCAGGCAGTATCTCCCAGGTGCGTGAGTGCGCAGCTGCCTTGTTGAGGTTTGCCAAGACCAGCGGCATTCCTGTCATCCTTATCGGACATATAAATAAGGAGGGAACCTTGGCCGGACCGAAGATTCTGGAACATATTGTCGACACGGTGGTTCAGTTTGAGGGCGACCAGCATTATATGTATCGCATCCTGCGAAGTATCAAAAACCGATTCGGAAGTACCTCAGAGTTAGGTATCTACGAGATGCAGCAGGGTGGACTCCGACAGGTGAGCAATCCTTCGGAGCTCTTGCTTACCGACGATCATGACGGTTTGTCGGGAGTGGCAATCAGCAGTGCCATCGAGGGTGTCCGTCCTTTCCTGGTCGAGACACAGGCGCTTGTATCTACCGCTGCCTATGGCACACCACAGCGCTCGGCTACGGGCTTCGACCAGCGTCGGCTCAACATGCTCTTGGCTGTGCTCGAGAAGAGGGTAGGCTTCAAACTGATGCAGAAGGACGTGTTCCTGAACATAGCAGGCGGACTGCGTGTCACAGACCTGGCGATGGATCTCAGTGTGATAGCCGCCGTATTGAGCAGTAATGTGGACACGCCTATCGAGGCTGGCTGGTGTATGGCTGGCGAAGTAGGTTTGAGTGGTGAGGTTCGTCCGGTGAGCCGCATCGAGCAGCGCATCGCCGAAGCCGAGAAGTTGGGCTTTCATGACATCATCATTCCCCGTTACAACTATCATTCGCTCGACAGGTCGAAGTACAGCATCACAATCCATCCTGTGAGGAAGGTGGAAGAGGCGCTCCGCTGTCTGTTCGGATAAGTGTGCACGAAGATTTCGTGGATTACGCAGATTTTGCTAATATTGGATTGCAATATGATTTTTTATAAATAATAAATTCAAATACAAAATGAAGGATTCTGTAATCATTGTGAGCGGCGGTATGGACAGCATCACGCTGCTCTACGATAAAAAAGACGAGATTGCCTTGGGTATCAGTTTCAACTATGGCAGCAACCATAACGAGCGTGAGATTCCTTATGCCAAGATGCACTGTGAGCGTTTGGGCATCAAGCACATCACCATCGACTTGGGTTTTATGCATCAGTATTTCAAGAGCTCGCTCTTAGAAGGCGCCGATGCTATTCCAGAAGGACATTATGCCGACGAGAACATGAAGTCGACGGTGGTGCCTTTCCGCAACGGCATCATGCTGAGCATTGCCATCGGCATAGCTGAGAGCAACAACCTGAAGAAGGTGTTGATAGCCAATCATGGAGGCGACCACACTATTTATCCCGACTGCCGTCCGGAGTTTATCTCTGCCATCGACCGGGCTGCCCAGGCAGGAACCTTTGTCGATGTGCACGTGTCAGCTCCTTATACCAACATCACCAAGTCGGACATTGCCCGTATAGGCAAGCGATTGGGAATAGACTACTCTGAGACCTGGAGTTGCTATAAGGGTGGCGAGAAGCATTGCGGAAAGTGCGGTACGTGTGTAGAGCGCAAGGAGGCTCTTGCCGAAGCCGGCATCGAGGATAAGACCGAGTATCTGGAATAAAAAAATGAAGTTAGCTTCCATGACGAGTGAAGCTAACTTCCTTTTGTTTTTATATCCCTTTGTTTTTATATCCCTTTTTGTTTGCCTTGCCTTTTAAGCAGAGTGAGGATAGAGAGATTTATCAGTCTTTCGATACAGCCTGCAGGCGTGCGATGTATTTGCCCAGGATGTCGAACTCGATGTTGACAACGGTTCCCACTTCTATGTTGCAGAAGTTGGTGTGGTCGTGAGTATAGGGAATGATAGCCACGGTGAAGGTGTTGTCGGTAGGCTCACAGACAGTGAGCGACACACCATTGACAGTGACCGAACCCTTGTCGACAGTGAAGTAGCCCTTGCGAGCCATCTCGCGGTCGAGTCTGTATTCGAAAGTATAGTAGGTGGAACCATCAGCATCACGTTTGTCAATACAGGTGGCAGTCTGGTCTACGTGTCCCTGTACGATGTGTCCGTCGAGCCTGCCGTTGAGCATCATAGAACGTTCCACATTCACCTTGTCTCCCTCTTTCAGCAGTCCGAGGTTGGAACGGTCGAGTGTTTCCTTCATGGCAGTAACCGTATAGGTGTTGCCTTCTAAAGCCACGACCGTGAGGCATACTCCATTGTGCGCCACACTCTGGTCGATACTCAACTCGCCAGCAAACGGGCATTCCAGTGTAAGGTCGATATTCTCCTTGTCCCTTTTCACAGCCACGACAGTAGCCATGTTTTCTATGATTCCGCTAAACATGATGTGATATTCGTATGAATTTAAAATGTTGATGAATGTTTTCTATGATGTTGAATCTTGTTCAAAGAATGATGAGAGTATTCAATGACAAAGTTCTAAGAATGAAAAGAAAAGGGTCGCCCGATGATGTGATGAAACTCCGAACTTAGCAATAAGTTTGAGAGCCCCCCGCTTTTGTAATCCACCGGCTTTGCAGCTTCACCGAACGAAGTCCGGCTTATTGTGGCCCGCCATAGGCAAGAGAAGTCTTCTCGGTTTCATAATTTGTAATGTGATGAGTATCCCAATCTAACCGAAACGACCCTTATGTATTTGCAAAGATACTGCTTTCTTCTGATGCAGCCAAATTTTTTGGCATTTTTTTACAGCATTCTTTCTGCTTGTTCTTCTTTTCTTTACAGCATTCCTTTCGATGAAGGCAGTTCGAAGTGATAGATATCTCGCTTCACAGCCATCTTGAGTGATCGTGCGAGTGCCTTGAAGATACCTTCTATCTTGTGGTGTTCGTTCTCGCCTTCTGCCTTGATGTTGAGGTTCATCTTGGCAGCATCGCTCAGACTCTTGAAGAAGTGCTTGAACATCTCGGTGGGCATTTCGCCTACTTTCTCGCGATGGAACTCAGCGTCCCAAACGAGCCAGGGGCGTCCACCAAAGTCGAGAGCCACCTGGCACAGGCAGTCGTCCATAGGCAGACAGTAGCCATATCTCTCGATGCCTCTCTTGTTGCCCAATGCCTGAAGCAGACATTCGCCCAGTGCGATGCCTGTATCTTCGATGGTGTGGTGCTCATCCACGTAGAGGTCACCCTTGGTGTGGATGGTGAGGTCCATCATTCCGTGCTTTCCTATCTGCTCCAACATGTGGTCGAAGAAGCCCAGTCCTGTGGAGATGTCGCAGTGGCCCGAACCGTCGAGGTTCACCTTAATATATATGTCAGTTTCCTTGGTGGTGCGTTTTACCTCGGCGATGCGGTCGCCGGCAAAGAGAATTTCGGCTATCTTGTCCCAGTCCATGCCGTCTTTGCCCAGTATCAGACTCTTGCATCCCAGGTTCTCGGCCAGCTGAGCGTCGGTTTCACGGTCGCCGATGACATAGCTGTTGGCCAAGTCGTATTCTGGATTGTCAATATAGTGGGTCAGCATGCCGGTGCCAGGCTTTCTCATGGGCGAGTTGTCCTCGGGGAAATGGCGGTCTATCAGCTGCTCCTCGAAGTGGATTCCCTCACTTTCCAGTGTCTGGATGATGAAGTTGTGCACAGGCCAGAAAGTGTTTTCCGGGAAGGAGTCGGTGCCTAATCCGTCCTGATTGCTCACCATGACGAGCTGATAGTCTGTGTGTTGGGCAATGAAACTGAGGTTTCTCATCACGCCCTTGGTGAAGACAAGCTTCTCGAAGCTGTCAATCTGTTCATCTTCCGGCTCCTGAATCAAGGTTCCGTCGCGGTCGATGAATAGCAGTCTGGTTTGTTTCATGTTTATGTCTTTTTTATGTTGAATGATTTTTAGCATTTAGCATTTAGCATTTCAGTTTTCTTCATTTCGTTGTACTCTATGCTGCCATAGAGATAGATGTACGAGATAAACAACCAGTGCAGGATGTATGCGAAGACGAACAGCAGGAGAGCTGTCACGACGATGAAGAGGAAGGTGAAGTAGGAGGGCGTTCCTACCGGGTCGCCTTCGAGAGTGCCCATCTGTGCCGATACCTGTGCGCCTATCAGGATGGCGAGAGGAATGTAGATCAGGATACCTGCCACCAGGATGACAAGACTGCCCAGGAAACCCATCTTGAAGATGGAACCCATGTGGCGGAATCCGCACATGAATGATTTCCAGGGGCGTAATTTCTCACCCTTTTCCTGCAACATGTATTTGGGAGTGAGATAGGCGAAAGGCAGACTCACCGCCATGCAGAGGGCGGTGGCAGCGACGATGGCGAGTGCAAAGAGCACGATGATGAGGAGCGAGGGCGAGCCTGCTGCCGAATCTGCCGTAGCAGCCGAGCCTGAGGCTGTGAGAAATGCCGTAAGGTAAAAGCAAGTTAGGGCAAACGTTGCGGCGAATGTGACGACAAAACTGATGACAGCCGAAGCGAGATAAATCGTAGTAAACCGCTTCATCATTCTGCCAAAAGGCTTGTCGGTCAGCCAGCGCCATGCTGCTGCTCCCATGAGGAAAGCCGCCACGATGACACCCAAGTAAACGACCGTCTGCAGGCAGAACGACAGCATCATGTTTTCCTCGCCCCAGTCGTGAAGCATCTTGTTGGGTGTGCGCAGGTAAACCATGAATGCCACCATGAATGCATAGATCATAAAAGCCCACCATGTACTTTTCAGCAGGTTCTTCACATTGCCAGTCATCAGACTGTAAGCTTCTTTCATGCAGGCAGTTACACTGCGATGCTTTATCAAATCATTTATCTTCATAGTTTCATTGAATGCTTAGTGTTTAATGTTTAATGTTTAGTGTTTAATTGTGGGATAACAACCTTTCTGCACATTAAACACTAAACATTAGTTTCATCTCCTTCCTTGTCTTCTGAATTCCGAGCAGGTGATGGCCGTGGCTATTGCTACGTTCAGACTGTCGGCAGTAGGTCTTTCTGGAGGGAAGTTGGGGATGAGCAGCCTGCGGTTCACCCTCTGGGTGAGTTCGGGCGAGATGCCTTTTCCCTCGTTTCCCATGACGATGAATCCACGGTTGTCGAGCTGTTGTGCATAGATGTCCTCACCGTCGAGCAGGGTACCGTAGACAGGCACGTCGGCAGGCAGCGAGGCGAACAGCGTCATCAGGTCGCCATACAGGACCTTCACTCTGGCGATGCTTCCCATCGTGGCTTGCACCACCTTGGGATTATACACATCGGCAGTTTCGGGCGAACAGTAAATGTTCTCTATGCCAAACCAGTCGGCGATGCGGATGATGGTTCCCAGGTTGCCCGGGTCCTGCACTCCGTCGAGGGCGAGGTTCAGACAGTTGAAGTCGATGTTGGCAGAAGCGAAGTCTCTGTTGTCCCTTTGGTCAAAGACGGCGAGCACCTGTTGCGGATGCTGCAGGAAGCTCACCTTTCTGAGTTCCTCCTCGCTTACTGTGACCACTTCAGTCCTTGGGTCAATGCTTTTGTCTTTGAGCCATTCTTCGGTAGCCACAATAAGCGATGCTGGCTGCAGTACTAAGAGGTCGTCCACCACCTTGTGTCCTTCAGCCACGAACTTACCTTCCTTGTTGCGGTTTTTCTTCAGTTCGAGCGACTTGACATATTTTATCTTGTTCTTGCTGATCATCGTTGTATTTCTTTCTCCTGAATTTTTTGGAGTTTCTTCTTTTTATCTATGCTCTTTGGGCCGCATGGTGATTTTTTCAAAGGCGAATCTCAGCCCTCTCTCTCCATAGCTCACCTGTCCACAAAGGCAGAATCCCATAGACGAGAGCAGGCTCACCATGGGCAGGTTGTCGTAGTTGGTGTCCACCTTGATGCTGGGCACGTGCTCCACTTCGCACAGGCTGCACACCTTGTTGATGAAAATGCGTGCGTATCCCTCTCTCTGCAGTTTGGGCAGGGTTGCGAACCGGTGTATGACGTAATAGTTGCTGTTGGTGAGCCATTTTCCTTTGAGAAACTCGTAGGCAGGTTCTCCGTTCAGCACCACCGCTCCGTAAACGGCTATTTGGTCGTTCACGGTGAGCACATAGGCATTGCCGTTGTTGATGTCTGCCAGGATGTCCTTGTAGGCAGGATATTGCTCTGTCCACTGGTGACGTCCCGACTTGATCATCTGTTCTCTGGCTTCGTTGATGACCGTCCAGCAACCGTCAAAGTCTTTCATGAAAGCTGGTCTAAAATCAATCTTCATGCTGTTTCTTTTTGTTGCGTATTATGTTGTGTTTAACTTCCGAACTTGCTGAAGTTCAGTTGCGTATTTATGTAATTTTTCTGCTGTGTGTCGACTTAATCCACGAGGCATTTGTCCAATTCCTTGCAGATGGCCTCTTTCTGCAGATGCTGACCGATGAATACGATCTTGATCATTCTGTCGCCCACCTTGTCGTCCCATTCCTTTCTGAGCTGTTCCTCACGTGCCAGCAGCTCGTCGAGTTGGTCTTTAGGCATGGTGGCTATCCATTGTCCAGCCTGCTTCACGGTCTTCTGTCTTCCTGCCTGTTCGAACACGTAGCACATGTCTCTCTCGTCGGCAAAGTAGCAGATTCCCTTGGCTCTTACCACGTCGCGTGGCCATTTGCGTGCCACGAAGTCGTCGAAGAGTCCCAGGTCGAAAGGCTTGCGGCTGTAGTACACGAAGGTGCCGATGCCGTATTCCTCAGCCTCTCCCTCATCGTCGTGGTGATGATGATGGTGATGGTCGTGGTCGTGATGATGATGATGCTCGTGTTCTTCATGCTCGTGCTCATCGTCGTCATCGTCATCGTCATCATCATGATCGTCGTGATTGTGATGATCTTCGTTGCGTTCTGCCTCAATCTCCTGGATCCATCCAGCCGATGTGGCCACGGTTTCCCAGTCAAACTTACGTGTGTTGACAATCTTGTCGAGGTCTACGTCGCCGTAGTTGCACTCGAAGATTTCAGCCTTTGGCTGTATGGCTTTGATGAGGTGCTTCAGTTTGTCGAGGTCTTTGGGTTCCACCTCAGCAGCCTTGTTGAGCAGGATGATGTTGCAGAACTCTATTTGCTGGATGACGAGCGACGCCAGATCTTCCTCGTCGATGTTGTCCTTCATCAGGTCGTCGCCGCCTGCAAACTCGTCTTTCATTCTCAGAGCGTCCACAACGGTAACGATGCTGTCGAGTTTCAGCACTCCGTTCTTGATGTATTGCGGACCGAGAGTAGGAATCGAGCAGATGGTCTGTGCGATAGGCGCAGGCTCGCAGATGCCGCTTGCCTCAATGACGATGTAGTCGAACTTCTGCATGTCGACGATTTCCTTGAGCTGTTCCACGAGGTCCATCTTCAGCGTACAGCAGATGCATCCGTTTTGCAGAGCCACGAGCGAGTCGTCTTTCTTTCCTACCACGCCTCCTTGTTCTATGAGGGCAGCATCGATGTTCACCTCGCCGATATCGTTGACGATGACTGCAAACTTGATGCCTTTCTGGTTAGCCAAAATCTTGTTGAGTAGTGTTGTCTTTCCACTGCCTAAATAGCCTGTAAGCAACAGGACTGGAATTTCTTTTCTACTGTTCATAGTTTTATTTATTTTACTCGAGTTTTACTTTCTGTAGTTGTCGAGTCCCTTATTCAGGAACTCAAGATATGCGTTGACGTCTTCCTTGAAGCTGAAAGCTGCGGTGAGCGGATTGCCGTCGTTGTCGACAGCCACGTAGAAGGGCTGAGCGTTGGCACCAAACTTGCTTGCCTGCAGATAGCTCCACTTGTCGCCGATGGTTCGCAGGGTGCGCTTCTCGCCGTTGAAAGTCACTTCCATAGGCTGTGGCAAAGGTGTCTTGTCGTCCACATAGAGCGAGATGAGCACGTAGTCTTTGGTCAGTTTGTCAGCCACGTTGGCGTCGGTCCATACCGAAGCTTCCATCTTGCGGCAGTTCACGCAGCCGAATCCTGTGAAGTCTATCAGCACGGGTTTGCCCTGAGCCTTGGCAGCAGCCATTCCCATCTCGTAGTCCTTGTAGGCAGGCTCTACGGTCTTAGTGTTCAGATTGAAGTCCTGTGTGTTGATAGGAGGAGCGAAGGCACTTACCGCCTTGCAGGGAGCACCCCAGAGTCCTGGAACCATATACACGGCGAAGGCCAGCGAGCACAGACCCAGCATGATGCAGGGCACGGGCATAGGCTTGTCTATCTCGCCTCCGATGGCGTCCACCTGGAACTTCAACTTACCGATGAGGTAGAGACCCAGGGCGCCGAAGATGACTATCCAGAGCGACAGGAACACCTCGCGGTCCAAGATGTGCCAGCCGTAAGCCAGGTCGGCTACAGAGAGGAACTTCAGCGAGAACGCCAGTTCGACGAATCCCAGTACGATCTTGATGGTTTCCATCCATGAGCCAGACTTTGGAGCCGACTTAAGCCATGATGGGAAGAGTGCGAAGAGGGTGAAGGGCAGGGCGAGTGCCAGGGCGAATCCCAGCATGCCCACGGTAGGAGCCAGCCAGTCGCCCGATGTCACCGTCTGAACCAACAGCAGTCCGATGATAGGTGCTGTGCACGAGAAAGACACCAGTACAAGTGTGAAGGCCATGAGGAAGATGGATATCAGTCCAGTGGTGCTCGATGCCTTGTTGTCTACGGCGTTGCCCCAGCGGTCGGGCAGTTTGATTTCAAACCATCCGAAGAATGAGAAGGCGAACACAGCCAAGAGTACGAAGAGAATGATGTTGAATACGGCACTTGTAGACAGGGCGTTGAGTGTGCTTGGACCTGCGATGGCTGTGACGGCGAGACCCAGAGTCAGATAGATAACCACGATGCTGAGTCCGTAAGTGCAGGCATCGCGAACGCCCTTCTTCTTGTCGTTCTTGGCACGTTTCAGGAAGAAACTCACCGTCATGGGAATGATTGGCCAAATGCAAGGCATCACCAGCGCGAGGAGTCCGCCCACCAGTCCCATCAGGAAGATATAGATGAGAGAGTGGTTGGCTATGTCGTTGGCGCCTCCGAACGCCTGCAGCTCTTTCACTACGGGCTGCCACAGCGCCTTGGTGTCGAGCTGTTCGGCAGCTTGAGCCAGGGCTGCGCTGTCCAAGGTGTTCTGCTGTGCGGTGTCGGTCAAGGCAGCCTGCATCATGGCGATAGAGTCGGCTTTGGCCTTGGCTGCCATTGCAGCGTCCTGCTTGTTGTCGGTCTTGGCTTCCAGAGCAGCCTTGCTGTCTATGGCAGGCGCCTTGCCTGTGTGCTTGAAGTTGACCTCTGAAGGAGGCAGACAACTCTGGTCGTTGCAGGCTCCGTATTCCAAGTATGCGTCGATAACATACTGAGCAGCAGTGAATTTTACCTTCTGCACGAAAGTGGCGCTTCCTTCGAAGAAACGCAGCTTCATGCCAAACATATTGTCGTATTTCGACACCTCGTTGCCTCGTGCCTGCAGTTTGCCGACGAGTTCTACGCCTTCCATTTTGTTGACGTTGAAGGTTGCCGAGATAGGTCCGTCGCTTCCCAAACCTGTAGAGTAGACGTGCCATCCTGGTTGAATCTTTCCGCTGAATACAATCTCTGCAACTGCTGTTCCGTTAGTTTTCAACTGACTGGTGAATTTTACAGGGCTAAGCAGTTGTGCCTGTGCAATAACTGCGAACAGCAGTAATTGCAGCGTAAATAACATTTTTTTCATCCTAATCTTTATCTTTTTTATATTTGAGTGCAAAGTTACTAATTTTAATTGAAATAGTAACCATTTAGGGCGATTTTTTGTTAAGAAGATAAAGGGGAAGAAGAGGCAGGAATATTTTATTTTTGTCAGGAATGCTTCTCAAATTCTCTAATTCTTGACTTAAAAATTATTGGCTCGAATCAAATATCTCATTCAGAATGATTCTTGAGTTAGGATAGCCTTTGTTTTAACTCCATAGAATTCTCCTTGACTTCAGAGAATGCTCTCGTAAATCTTGTCGAATTCCTGTCTTAGCAGCGCTTTGTCCTCGATGATGTCGCGCAGCATTTTCAGTTCCTTCTCGTTGGGCGAGTTGGGAATCCAGAGTTTGATGTATCCATGTACTGAGTACTTCTCGTCCATGTGGTGGGCGAAGAGTTCCCATATTTGTTTCTTGTCTTTACCGGGATTGTTTTCCTTGGCATAGAGGATGGCACGGAGGAAGATCTCGTGGGTGTCGATGTCGCGGTCGGCTTCAGCCACGATTTTGCCGTAGATGCTTCTGGGTTGACGGCTTGACGAGGCCCTGTGGTCTTCCACCGCCTCTTTCATGATCTTTATCTGGTCTTGGGAAAACCATCGCTTCAGCCGGGCATCTGCCATGAGAATCTTTCCACTCGTGATGTGGTGGATAGCTCTCGGTCCGCTCATTCCTAGGTCGTGGTAGGCAGCCACGACATACACCATGTTGATGTCGGCACCCGTGATGCGTGCCAACTCCAGAGAGTTCTTGATCACCCTGTTGACGTGTCTGAGTCCGTGGCTTTCACCGAACTCTGTATATTTTGGCAGAATCTGTGTTTCCACAAACTCCATGATTTCCATACTTACTTGTTGTATCATTGCTTTTTCTCCTCATTATATTTCCAATGCGAATCCCAGGACGATGGTCAGGAAAACGATTTGTCCATAGATGAAAATATTGCGTGCCGTACTTCCCAGCACCCTGTTGAGTTCCCTGCCGTGGTTGATGGCTTTCAGCTGCCGGTAGGTAGTATGGTGCATGCCGGCGTAGACGGCGTGGAGGGGGAGGGCGAAGGTAGAGGTGTCGCGCACTACGGCATCGTGGATTCCCATGCCCATCATGATGGCGAGGGGCACATACCCCAAGAGCAGATAGAGCCAGAGTGCACTCTTCTCGTCCCATCTGTCGATTAACTTGACGATGAGTGTGCGTTTGCCAGCCTCGCGGTCGTTGTCTCTGTCGCGGAAGTTGTTCACCACCAAGAGTGTGTCCACCACCAGTCCGCAGGCGATAGCGGCCATCACCACCTCAGTACTTACTGTCTTGTAGCCCTCGGGCATGATGACATAATAGGTGCAGCACACCGGTACGATGCCAAAGAACAGCAGCACCAGTATGTCGCCCATGCCGTGGTAGCTGAAGGTTGTGGTGTAGAGGAAGCAGAACGCTACGCAGGCCACTCCCACCCATATCATGGCCATTCCTCCGTAGATGACGAGTGGCAGACCGATGGCGCATCCAAGGAGCGTGGTCACGATGATGCCCGTCTTCATGGCGCGTTCGGTGATCCATCCTTCGGCGCAGGCCCTCTTGGGGCCTAATCGTGTCTCGTCGTCATTTCCCCGTTTAAAGTCGAAGTAGTCGTTCACGAAGTTGGAGTCTATCTGCATCACCCATGCGAAGAGCAGACATAGTAGGGTTGGTATGTGCAGGATGTGAGGCTGTGCAGCATCGCCAACTGTTTCCATCAGATAGCAGTCGCGCATAGCGAGTGCGATGGCTATCAGTACGGGTACAGCCGCAGCCGACAGCGTTTTGGGGCGCGCTGCCAAAAACCAGGCCTTTATCGAATTTGTTGCAATCATCAATTGAAGAAGTTCCAGCTAACACCGAATCGGAACACGCTGCCATTGAGCGGATAGTGGGGCACGAAGAAATAGTTCTTGTCGCCCGAACCCTTGTTGACGTGTGTCATCATTACGAAGAAACGTGTATGCTTGATGTGCACGTTGGCATAGACGTTGACGATGGGGTAGTTGCCCACTTTCACATTCTTGTCGCCATTGTCCTGTACTGTGTACTGACTCAGCGCAGGCGAATAGTCGGGGGCCTCATAGCTTGTGAAGTATCTCACGTCGGCACCCAGGTCGATGTTGAGCACCTTCACCACAGGGAATTTCAGATACAGGTTGCTGTACACGTTGAGCGCAGGCACGGGGATGACGTCTGTCTTGCTCGAGTGCTGATAAGTAATGACGTTCTCCCAGTTCAGTATTCCCCATCTCACGTTCTGGAACAGCTGGGCTGTCAGCAGGTTGACGGGGCTTCCGCTCTGCTTGGCCTGCACCGTTACTCCAGTACGTGCCGCCTGGTTGTTGTCCGTCACGTTGTAGCTCTGGCTCAGGTAGGCATAGTTCTTTATCTCGTCCACAGCCACTCTGAGCATCGTCTTTGTCTTGGCAAACTTCAGCGTTCCCATGATGCGTGTGTGGATAATCTTGTCGAGGTCGTTCTCCCACCAGAAGTGACGACCGTGATAGTTGCGGAAGTAGAACGAAGGAGTGATTCTGTGGAAGAAACCACTACCGATGACCGACAATGTGTCGCCGAGGAAGGGGATGTTCACGTCCACGTCGCCGTCGACCGCCAGTGTTCCTGCATCCTCGCCGGCCACACCGATTTCGGCCACGGCATTATAATGCAGCAGCTTGCCCTGTCGCTTGCTCAACTGTCCGCCCACACTCACCGAGTGCTCGTTGTATTTCATCACGCCGCCCTCGGTGTCAGGCAACTCGAAGTGGCGCAGGTCGTAGCTCACGAAAGCCTTCAGTCCCGCTTTAGCCCACTTGCTGAATCCCTCCAGCGTAGCCAGCGTCAGGGTGTTCTTCATCTCCCAGTGCTTGGTGTTGTCGTAGATGGAGTCGCCCTCGTATTTTCCCGCCGTGTAGTATTCGTTCAGATAGTAGTCGGCAGGTGTCTGATAGGCGATATAAGTACGGCTGTAGTTGTCGAACTTCAAGGTGTGTATAAAGCTTGTCACCGGCACGTATTCGTTTTTCATCCAGGCCGTGTCCTGAGCCGCCTTCTTCTCCTGTGCCATGATGCTGTCGGCGGCGCTCTTACCGTTCACGGCGATGCGCTCTGTCGGCTTGGTATCCTTCTTGTCGGCAGCAGGCTCGTCGCCCGCTATCTTTGCATCGTCGGGTCGTCCGGCAAACTTAGGTGTCTTGCCGAAGGCATCCTCGTCGAACTTCTTGCCCTCCTGGCGAGCCTTTTTCCTTGCCTCCTCCTTGGCGTCCTCGGCGGCATTCTCCTTCTTCGAGGCCATGGCAAACTTCTTCGCCTTGATTTCCTCGTCGGTCATGCGCACCTTTCTGTTGAATCCCACATTGTACCTGTGGTTGAAGAACACGTGTATGCTGTTGTTCCTGTTCCAGTTCTGCTGCAGCACGGTAGGAATCTCGTTCTCGGCATAGGTGTCTTCGAAGAGTTCGGGGTGCTTGATGTAGTCGTCGTTGGTGATTCCGCCGTTCTCTGTCGCCTTCTGGTGCAGGGTAGAGAAGAGCAGGTGCGCCTGGTATCTGTCGCCTATGTACGATCCCCACATGGTGTACTTGAAGTGCGAGGTGCTCTGGCTGTCGTAGTAGCCACGTCCGTACTTATAGTCGAATCTGAATCCCATGCCCAGTCGTTTTCCCGCGTTGACGGCAAACATCGCCTTGAAGTCGTCCTCGCCGTTGGTACGGTTTCCGCAGCTGTTGAGCGTCACGTTGGTGATGGGCGAGTAGGTGTTGGTGAAGTGGAATTCGCTGACGGGCGTGCTGATGCAGTCGAAGGGCTGTGTGAAGATAAACTGCCCCTGGTCCAGCCGTCGGTCGATAAAGATACGGTTGATGCGGGGCGAACCCAGATTGCCCAGCGAGTTGTATTCTCCCCTCAGTCCCGAGGTGAATGGGGTGTTCATGTACATGTGCTGCAGGGTGTCCACCTGTGCCTCCTGTCGGTCGCCGAATCGCTCGTCTATGGTCCACACCTTCAGTCCCTTGGGTATTTCTTTGTCCGACCCTAATGAGTCGGTTCTGACGTTCCTGTTGTTGACGGGTGCAAACATCGAGTCCTCGTTGTTGCTAAAATCGGTTTGTGCCACGACAGGCGATGTCGCAGCACAAAACAGAGTTATCGTAAGGATTACTTTACTTTTCTTCATCATTTTCTGAATAGTCGAATACATACTTCGGCGATTTTCACCACTACTCCTACGAGCAGAACTATGTAGGCAGGTGTGTGTGTGTCCATTGTGTACCACAGCGTGATGCCCACGATGACCAATAGGATGAAAGCCGTGTTCAGCTTGTTGCGCACTTTCAGGTTGGTCGGGTCGCTGTAGTCCAGTCGTTTATAGTGGTGGTGAGGTCTCACGGCGTAGGTTGTCTTCTCCTGAGCCTCTTGCTGTTGCTGCTCCTTGTTTTCGGCAGTTTTGTTGTTATTTTGTTCTGTTGTCATATTGCGTTTGTTACTGTTCTATTCCCTCGAAATTTATTTCACCAGAGCTGCTATTTCGCTGAAAATCTGGTCTTTTCTGTCGATGGTCTTCTTGCGGAACTTACCGAAGATGCGTGCCAGGTCGTTCTTTTTCTTGGTCAGCGCCACCTTGTCGATGATCACCTCTTCGGCTGGCAGTTTGAATCCGGTCTGTCTTCCCTCCTCATAAATATAATTAATGTGGTTGATCGACAGGCTCACCTTTCCGTCTGTTATCTTGGCGATGAGGTTGTATTTGCATTCTGTTCTGTCGAGCGAGATGAAGGAGTTGCTGAACACGAGCCATTCGTCCATTGTGTTTACGATGATGTGTTCGTCTTTGTTCACCAGCGCCATTCGGCTTGCCTTGCTCTCTTTGTCCTGAGTCAGGCCGCTCATGTAGTCGAACACCAGGTCGTAAAGCTGGGCGGCGCTCTTGCCGGGGGCTTCTATCTCTGTGTCAAACACGATTTTGCCCTGTTCGTCGAAGGTGATGGCGCCTTCCAGGTATTTGGGGTCTTCCTTCAGTTTCGCGCCGTTAACCTGAGCAGCAGGTTTAGGTGTCTCCTTCTTTGTTGCCGTAGGAATTACCCATCCCGATCCCTGCGATGCTGTAGTGGCAGGAGCAGGAGTCGCTGTGGTTGCTGCAGGAGCCGATGGGGCAGTGGTTGCCTCAGGAGCAGCTGTTGTTGCCGCAGCACCATTGGCTTCTGCGTTCAGTCTTGCCGCCTCTGCCTTCAGTCTTGCAGTCTCAGCCTCAGCTTCCTTTATCTGTTGCTGTATCTTTTCGGCCTTGGCTTTTGCCTCCTCAGCCGCCTTTCTCTTAGCCTCTTCCTCTGCTTTTTTCTTGGCAGCTTCGGCAGCCGCCTTTTGTTTGGCAGCTTCCGCTTCCGCCTTCTTCTTGGCAGCTTCCGCCTTCTGCTTGGCTTCCTCTACCGCCTTTTTGGCTTCCTCAAGCTTTTTCTGAGCCTCCTCCAACTGCTGTTGGGGTGTGAGGACACTTTGCGCTTGAACAGACATCAAGGGCAAAAATAAGAGTATGGAAATGATTAATTTTTTCATGATGGTTTCACCTTAGGTTTGCGGAAGATGAGGGATTCAAACCCCCGATACCCGGAAAAGGGTATACCGGATTTCGAGTCCAGCGCATTCGGTCACTCTGCCAATCTTCCTTTTCTTTAAAACACAAATGCAAAAGTAATACTTTTTTCTTATTCCACAAAGAAAATGAACATTTTTAACACTAATAACTTCCCGAACGACCGAAGGGAGTGATAACTTCTTTGACTTCTGAACTTGCGAAAGTTAAAAAGGTTAGTGTTTGATTTTGAAGATGACGAAGCAAATAGTTTTTTTTTATTTTTCCAACTGGGGAATTTTTTTTCTCCAGTTAGGGAAGTGATTGAAGATGTCTTTTTGGATCATAATCAAATATTCGTAAACTGTCCTTTATTACAGCCCGAATCGGCCACGAGATTGCCCATCATGCCGCACATTTCCTTCCGCGAGAGGTCGGATACATGAATTTGGCTCCACTGACGTGTGCTCCGAGAACAGGGAAAATCATCGGAACGATAGGTTCGTGCATGTCATTTGATGCCTGTGAGAGCAAAAGCGACACAATTTCCGTTCCTTTTCCCAGTTTTGGCATCTTCGGAGCGGTCTTTTTTGAGATATTATACTTCATATTAATCTATTTGTTTTTTTTGTTAAGTAATTGATTATTAGCCTTTTAGAGAAGAAACTAAGTGGTCTGCTGTTTCAGTTTCAGTTGTTTCAATTAATTTTTTGATGGTTGCGATTTTCCATTTTTTCAATTTTTATTATATTATATAT